>NPIF01000896.1_pt1 | contig 11159 bp, 9 predicted proteins | sample 8637461 | NCBI WGS metagenome assembly NPIF01 (sample SAMN07420641, study PRJNA396082) | bioreactor metagenome | isolation source: sample BR12 brine-fed electro-methanogenic bioreactor BR | place: Japan: Kochi | collected 2016-12-09
TCGATATCCACCGCATGAGCTTTGCGCCCATGCGCTTGATGGGGGAATAAAAAAAGAGGAGCACTTTCATGCTCCTCCTGTTGTTCTGTTTGATCTATATTATGCTTTTTTCTTCTTGCCTGAAACAATATATTTCACCAGTTCAGCCCCGATGGAGGGGATGAGCAAGAGGGGAATGATCTGTTCCCAGGCTTTCAAAGAAAGCGGGATGGTATCGAAGATGCCGTTCAGGAATGGCAGGTAGATAACCGCCAGAACCAGCAGCAGAGAACCCACCACAGCATAGTTCATATATTTGTTCTTGAAGATGCCCATCTTGAGCAGCGGGTAGCGCTCTGAACGGGCTGTGTAAGCGCGCAGCAATTCTGAAATGGACAGAGTGGCGAACGCCATGGTCTCAGCAATAAGAATATCGCCCGTCTTAAGACCCAGTGCATATGCAATCAGGGTGGCGGCTGTGATAGCTACGGTCTGAATAGCGATGCCAACCTGCATGAAGCGGTTCACGATGGGTTCTTTCTTGGGGCGAGGTGCTTGATCCATGATGTCAGGGTCACCCTTTTCTGTACCCAGTGCCAGCGCAGGAGCGCCATCCGTCACAAGGTTCAGCCATAGCAATTGAATGGGTTTCAAAGGTGAGGAGACGGCAACGTTAGCAGGCGCGAAGGGGAACATGAGTTTGCCCAAAACGGTCGGCAGGAAGATGATCATGATCTCTGCGATATTGCAGGAGATGAGGTAATAGACGAATTTGCGGATGTTGCTGTAGATGATACGGCCCTGTTCCACCGCGGAGACGATGCTGGCGTAGTTATCATCGGTGAGCACCATGTCAGCGGTCTGCTTGGCGACATCGGTTCCAGTGATACCCATGGCGACGCCGATATCAGCAGACTTGATGGCAGGCGCATCGTTGACGCCGTCACCAGTCATGGCAACGGTCTCATCGTTGGCGCGCAGTGCATTCACAATGCGCATCTTGTGCTCGGGGGAAACACGTGCAAATACGTCAATGTTGTTGACCTCTTCGCTCAGCGTATCATCCGACATTTCTTCAATATCCGCGCCGGTGACAACCTTGTGTCCAGGGCGTAGCAAACCAATGCTTTCTGCAATGGCTTTGGCAGTATTGGGATAATCGCCAGTGATCATGATAGTGCGGATACCAGCGCCAACAGCTTTCAAGAGAGCAGGCTTCACCTCTTCACGTGCCGGGTCGATCATACCGACCAGACCAGCGAAGATGAGGTCCTTCTCAAGATGTTCGCTATCCACCTCTTCAGGCTTTGCGGAAACAACACGATATGCCATACCCAGCACGCGCAGCGCTTTCTTGGTCATGCCATCATTGGCATCCAGAATACGCTGGCGGCCAGCATCGTCCAGTGTTTCGGTAGTGTTATTGGCTTTCTGATAGCGATTGCATAATTTGAGAACCACATCCGGGGCGCCTTTTACGGCAACCACATATGATTCCTTGGAATCCTTGTTATTAAAAGGCAGTTCCGCACTCTCAAGCGGTTCCTTGATCTCATGCACGGTCACCATGCGTTTGCGGGTGGAGTCGAAGGGAATCTCACCTTCACGTGGATAAGATTTTTTCAGGTCTGCGGCATGCACACCCGCCTTGGCGGCTGCGACCAGGATGGAACCTTCGGTCGGGTCACCGATGATGCGGTAATTGGTGTTCCCGTCCTCACCCTGGATACCTTCCAGTTCAGAGTCATTGTTGACACTGCCAACCCAGAGCGTGGTGGAAACTGCAGGAACGTGATGCAGATCAATGGTCTTGCCATCCATGGTGAAGTCACCCTGCGGCACATAACCTGTGCCGGTGATGTTCACCGTCTTTCCATCCGTCCATACCTCAGTAACGGTCATCACGTTCTGTGTGAGCGTACCGGTCTTATCGGAGCAAATGACTGTAGCAGAACCAAGCGTCTCAACCGAAGCTAAGCGGCGGATGAGCGCGTGGCGCTTGACCATCTCACGCATGCCCAGTGCAAGGGAAATGGTGACAACTGCGGGGAGTCCTTCAGGTACGGCTGCGATCGCCAGGCTGACCGCCACCATGAACATCTCGAGTGGTTCGCCGCCCTGCAGCCAACCAGACACAAAGACCACTGCACTGATGATGAGACAGGCATAACCCAGCAATTTACCAAGCTGGTCCAGCTTGATCTGCAATGGGGTCTGTTCTTCTTCAACAGATTGCAGCATGGTCGCGATGAGCCCGATCTGGGTATTCATACCCGTGCTGACGACGACACCCTTGCCACGCCCGTAGGAAACGACCGTTCCACTGAAAGCGGTGTTGATGCGATCGCCCAGGGAAGCGTCTTCTCCCAAAACCTCGGTGGCGCTCTTCTCGACCGGAACAGATTCTCCGGTGAGTGGCGCTTCATCGATCTTGAGATTCACGGCTTCCAACAACCGCAAGTCAGCAGGCACGAAATTCCCGGCTTCCAGGAAAACGATATCCCCAGGAACCAGTTCTCGTGCGGGGATGGACACACGACGTCCATCACGCAGTACTTGTGCTTCGGGAGCAGCCATCTTCTTCAGCGCATCCAATGCGGCTTCAGCGCGGCTCTCCTGCGCAACACCCATGATGGTGTTGAGCACAACAATAGCAACGATGGCGCTGGCATCCACGATCTCGCCAAGAATGGCGGAGATCACAGCTGCAGCGACCAGCATTAAGATAACAAAATTATTCAGTTGGTCGAAGACCATGTTCCAGAAGGTGCGTTTCTTACCCTCCTGGAGTTCATTCGGACCATATTTTTCTTTGCGGGACTGCGCTTCTTTTGAAGAGAGCCCTTTTTCCAACGGCGCTTGCAATTTGTCAAGTACCGCTTCTCTACTTAGAGAATGCCAGGTAACTTGTACGTCTTGCTCGCTGGCGCGTTGAACCTCTGCATTATTCTTAGCAGGCATTTAAGTACTCCTATTATGTCCTTTTTCGGATTGTTAATGCGACAATTTTAGAAGTGTAATACATTTTCAATTAGGGCGCAATACGAGTGCCCGGGTTGAGGATAGTGTTCTTGGGGACGACCACAATGCCATCCTTCACGATCCAACTGGCCGTATCGATATTGGTTCCGCGGGGGAAGGGCAGGATGGTCGTGTTGCTGCCGATACGCGCATTCTTGTCGATGATGGCGCCTTCGATATGGCAGTTATTGCCGATACCGAGCGGAACGCCTTTTTCTGGAGTCTCTTCCTCACGAAAATGTCCATAGTAGTCAGCACCCATCAAAACGCTGTCCTTGATGACAACTCCGCCGCGGATCTGGCTGCGTAAACCGATCACTGAATGGGAAATAGTGGCATCCTTGACCCAGCAACCCTCCGCCAGCAAGGTCCGGTCGATCTTGCTGTTCACGAGTTCGGTACCCGGCAGGAAACGGGCATGCGTATAGATTGGCCAGCCTTCGTCAATGAGGGAGAATGGCGCTTCCTTTTCCGTCAGTGCAAGGTTGGTCTCATAGAATGCACGGATGGTCCCAATATCTGCCCAGAAGCCATCATAATAATATCCATAGACCTGGCGCTCATCGACCGCCAACGGGATAACATGCTTCCCGAAGTCATCATAATCTGTATCCTCTAGCATTTCACACAACACATCCGTGTTGAACATATAAATGCCCATCGAACCGAAATAGGGTTTGTCAGCATCATCACGGCTCACCATCTCCTGCAGCAGGTCATCCGTTTTCGGCTTCTCCGCAAAGCGGATGATCTTTTCAGAGGCATCCCTTTTCAGCACACCAAAACGGGTAGCATCGTCGCGCGAGATGGGCTGTACTGCCACGGTCACATCGGCTTTATTCTTCCAATGGAAGGCTGCCATCTCCGCATAGTTCATTCGATAGAGATGATCGCCTGCCAGGATGAGCACGTACGGAACGCGCGAACTGCGGATCTCGAAGATCTGTTTGCGGACCGCATCGGCAGTTCCTTGATACCAGGAAAGGTTCTCGATGGTCTGTTCAGCTGCCCAGATCTGGATATACCCGGAATGGAAAGCGTCAAAATTGTAGGTGTTCGAGATATGACGATGGAGGGATACAGAATTGAACTGCGTCAGCACAGCGATCTTATAAATGCCGGAATTGATGCAGTTGCTGATAGGAACATCAATGAGGCGGTATTTCCCGGCGAAGGGGACAGCTGGTTTGGCGCGCTGCTGAGTGAGCGGAAAAAGACGTTTGCCCTGTCCCCCGCCCATGATAACTGCCATGGTGTTCTCTAAGGTTTTCATCGCTCCTCCTTAATAATCACTAACAAACTCTTCTTTAACAACTAAGCATATCAGATTAAAACCAAAACTCAACGACTTAATTTCCTCGTTTCCGTGTCATGCTTCCCAAGCCTGTTTACAGTACAATAAACACAAAATTATGTGAGACGGTATGAAGAACAAGACAGATAAACCAGCCAAAGTTGGAATTTGGAAAGACCTCAACCTCCTCTGGAAGAGCATCACCCTCAAGCAAAAACTCAGCGAAACACGTAAAGCCATCGTCATCAACGAGATGGCAGAAACGTCCACTCCGGGGTTTGACTTCTTCCTGTTGATCATCCTTTCCTGCACGATCGCCTCACTGGGATTGGTCACCAACTCGACCGCCGTCATCATCGGCGCCATGCTGATCGCTCCGCTCATGTCCCCCATTTTGGGATTATCGATGTCCTCCCTCACCGGGCGGCAGGTGTTGTTCCGACGTTCCGTTTTAGCGATCCTGACCGGGTCGCTGCTGGCGATCCTGCTCGCGGCTCTGATCACGTTCTTCGCGTTTCGCATTCCATACGGCATGCCAGAGAGCATCCCGACCGAGATATTATCCCGCACGACTCCCAGCCCACTCGACCTGATCATCGCCCTGGCAGGCGGTGCCGCGGCGGCGTACGCGCTGGCTCACCCGCGCCTCACCGCGACATTGCCAGGTGTAGCCATTTCCACCGCCCTGATGCCACCTTTGTGCGTCATCGGCATTGGCTTCGCCTTCAGCAGCCGTTCGATCGTGCTGGGCTCCAGCCTGTTATTCCTAACGAATCTTTCCGCGATCTCCTTCGCGGGCATCATCACCTTCGCCCTGCTGGGTTTCCGCCCAAAACAAGAAGAAGAGAACAACCATAAGCTCCCGCGCAGCATCCTCTACACGGCCTTGTTCGTATTCCTGATCACCATACCCTTGCTGATCCTCTCATGGAACACCATATCCTCCGCGCAGTTCGAACGGCAGGTAAGAGATATCATCTCAGCTCAGGTATCCACCCTTTCTGATGCGCAAATGATGGAACTGGATATTCAGGACTTGCAGGGAACCAAGAAGATAACCGCAACAGTGCGTTCCACACGTTCGTTAAGCTACATGGAAGTGAACCAGATACAGGAATTATTGGCATCCATCACCCAAAAACCGATCGCGTTGGAGATGATCGTTGTTCCGGTGAGCAGCCTGGACACGCTCTATCCACCCACACCCACCGTTTTTGTCCCCAGTCCAACACTCACCCTCACACCCGTTCCGACCCTGACCCCGAATGCCACGCTCACACCACAGCCCACACAAACCCCTATCCCGGCTTTCATTAGTTCTGGGCGCAGCGGATTGGAGGTCTTGAACAATCCTGGCGGGGAAGTGCTGTTCGAATTACCGGATGGCTCACCCGTGTGGGTGCTGGAAGAGACCGTGATCGATGACGTGTCCTGGGTGTTTGTGCGCGATATCTTCAACCGCACCGGCTGGGTCGAAAAGGAATTCCTTAACCTTCCTCAATGAGAATTCGCGGGAGTATCTTTCCGCTTCAACAAGAGCGGCCCTAGTCTATCGATCAATCCCCCCAGCAGGTCTTCAACCAAGCGAGAAAGCAGCAGGATGCTCGGCACATAGATATACCGGCGTGGGCGCCTTGCCAGGCGCATGATCGCCTGTGAGGCTCGCTCAACGGAGATGGCAAATAACTCGCCGGGGATCTTGCGTCCCTTCTTTCTATCAAGCGCGCTTTCATAGAATTCCGTCTTCACCGGACCCAGCCTTGCCACACTAACGTGTACTCCGCTGCCGGTCATCTCGCGGTGCAAGGCAGTGGTAAAAGCATCCATGAACGCCTTGCTGGCGGAATAGACCGCCACTCCCTGGTTGGGGAATCCACCTGCGATCGAGCCAATATTGATGATATGTCCCTGCCCGCGAGCGTGCATACCCGGCAGCAGGGCGCGCGTGAGAGAAAGTACTGCGGTCACGTTCACCTTCATGATGGAATCTGCCACGCTCCAGGGCATCTCAGCATAATATCCATACCAGCCCAATCCGGCGTTGTTAATGAGAATATCCACCGAGGTGGACATGTTCAGTATTTTCTCGATCAGGGCAAGACGCTCAGATTCGGAGGAAAGGTCATACGCCAGAGAAACCGCCTGCCCGCCCCGCGAATGGATATCTTCTTCGATCTCCTGCAAGCGTTCTATTCTGCGCGCCACCATCAGTACGCGCGCACCATTTTGAGCCAGATCGAGCGCCAACTGCTTCCCGATCCCGCTGGAGGCGCCCGTGATCAGAACGGTCTTGCCGTTTATTACGTTCATCTATGTACATCCTGTAATGCTGCTATATCCTGCTTTTCTTCTTCTTCCACCACTTAAGGGTATCCGCCAGGGTATGGAGGATATTGCGCGGAGAATAACCAAGTTCCTTCTTCGCTTTCTGGCAGCTGATATTGGAGTTGCTCTGCACCGTCTCCAGCGCATATTCCGTGAAAGTCGGTTTTTTCTTCGCCAATCGATAATAAATGGTCGCGAGTGCAGCGCCGAACTTCGCCAGTTTGGCAGGGATGTTGATGGTTGGCGTGCGAAAACCGACGATCTTCTGCACCATCTCTTTCAACTGGAACAGCTGGATCTGGTGCCCGGATAGGATATAGATCTGTCCGGTCTTGCCGCGCTCCAACGCCAGGCGATGCCCACGGGCGACATCGCGTACATCCACAAAATCATACGCGCCTTCGACCAGCATGTGCACTCGGCGGCGGGATAGATCCTTGACCAATTCACCCATACTGGAACCGCGATAGTCATAGGGTCCGATGACGCCTGTTGGACAGACAATGACCGCATCCAATCCATCCTGCGCGGCTTGTTCAACTGACAGGGTGGCAATGGCTTTGGTGCGATCGTATGCCCCGACCGGATTCTCCGGATCAAAGGGAACCTCTTCGTTGATGATCCCTTCCCATTTTCTCGAAAAGGCGTGGATGGAGCTGGTGTACACCAAGCGTTTGATGTTGGCTTCTCTGGCAGCCTTCAAGACATTGCGCGTGCCTTCAACGTTTACGTTCCAGACCAATTCATCTTCATCGGGCATGATGGACACGATCCCCGCCATGTGAAACACATAATCCACATCTTTCATCACGCGCTTCAGGGATTCCACATCAAGGACATCCCCTAACTTCAATTCGATATCCAAACCCACCAGAGCGGAAACGTCCTCGTTGGGGAGCACCATGGCCCGGATATCATAACCCTGCTCCAGAAGCTCTCTCACCAGCACGTTTCCCAGATGACCTGCTGCACCTGTAACCAGAACTTTACCTTTATTCATTTTCAATCCTCTTTTTCTTTGTCTTCCACCATTTCAGGGTGTCTGCAAGGGTGTTGACGATATTGCGCGGAGAATAACCCAGTTCCTTCTTCGCTTTCTGGCAGCTGATTTTTGAGTTGCTCTGCACCGCCTCCAGCGCATATTCCGTGAAGGTCGGTTTCTTCTTCGCCAATCGATAATAAATAGTCGCGAGTGCAGCGCCGAACTTCGCCAATTTGGCGGGAACGTTGATGGTTGGCGTGCGAAAGCCGCTGATCTTCTGCACCATCTCTTTCAACTGGAACAGCTGGATCTGTTGTCCAGATAGGATATAGATCTGTCCGGTCTTGCCGCGCTCCAACGCCAGGCGATGCCCACGGGCGACATCGCGCACATCCACAAAATCGTACGCGCCTTCGACCAGCATGTGCACCCGGCGGCGAGTGAAATCATTGACCACTTTTCCTAGACTGGAACCGCGATAGTCATAGGGTCCGATTACGGCCGTCGGGCAGACGATGACCGTATCCAATCCATCCTGCGCGGCTTGTTTCACCGCCAGGGTGGCGATGGCTTTGGTGCGATCGTATGCCCCGACTGGATTTTCCGGGTCAAAGGGAACCTCTTCGTTGATGATCCCTTCCCACTGTCTCGAAAAAGCATGGATGGAGCTGGTGTAGACCAGGCGCTTGATGTTAGCTTCTCTGGCAGCTTTCAAGACATTGCGCGTGCCTTCAACGTTTACGTTCCAGACCAATTCATCTTCATCGGGCATGATGGACACGATCCCCGCCATATGAAACACATAATCCATGCCCTTCATCACGCGCCGCAGGGAATCCACGTCGCGGACATCTCCCAGCTTCAACTCGATATCCAAATCCACCAAAGCAGAAACATCCTCGTGCACCAAGGCACAGATATCATAGCCCTGTTCCAGAAGCTCTCTCACCAGCACGTTTCCCAGATGTCCAGCTGCACCGGTGACCAGAACCTTACCTTTGTTCATTCTCCAATCCTCTCAGGAGTATATTCATACTGCTTTGCATCTCCTGCTTCCAATCTGTATCCTGCGGATATAACATGCCCTGCAAAATGATGCCTATTGCCAAACCGATAATTGCGCGCGATGCAGAATTTGGGTCCACCTCCTGGATTGCACCGTCTTGGATACCTTTTCTAATGAGATTAGAAAAATAACTGAAGTACTGCAAGAATGGTTTCTTGGTCTCTTCCCATACCCGTTCATCACGGATGGATTTTCCCCAGAATTCCAGGAACAAGGGGAACTGCCCCAGCGCATCTGAAAAGATGACATCGGTGGATGAGGTCATGCTGCGGATGGTATCGGGAACGCTTTGTCCTGATATCTCGGCAGAAAAGAAATCTTCATTTAATGCATCCAGCCAGCTCTGCAACAGAGCCATGAAAACGGCGTGTTTGGAGGGAAAATGATGATAAAAGGCTCCCTTGCTCACGCCTGCGGCCTCGCAGATCTGTGAAACGCCGGTAGCATCATAGCCTGCGGTTGAGAACAGGCTGCTGGCGGATGCAAGAATTTTGTTTTTCGTGTCAGAACTTCGCTGCTGCATATAAACCGACCATTCGGTCTGATTCTATATCAGCCAGCCGCCAGGTCAAGTGACGTGGGTCAATGAAGAACGTCATTTCATTGGATTAATGAAAAAGATCCCGCTCGTTGAGCGGGATCAATACAATTTTTTATCTACCAGATCTACGGACATATCTCGTAGGAGATATCCTCGAAAACCACGGTGCGCGTCACTTCGTTGCGGTTCTTATCGGTAGCCACGAACTGATAGCGGAAGACCGCAAATTCATATACGTTGAAATTCGTGATCTTGGATGATTCCAACGTGATGGAATAGGTGTCATCCCCTTTGGGGTTCATGGCATGCCCGGTATCCCACTTGGTCTGTCCGGCACCTTCCTTATCGAGGAAACGGGTGAACATGACCACGCTCCACACCTTATCCGGGTCGGATACTTTCAGGCTGATGGTGATCTTGGTGGGACCACATGTGCCGTTCTTGTAATAGAACTTGTCCACGTCGTGGGAAACATCGTAGATGTAGGGCGTGCTGGGGGTATCGGTGGGCTCCGGTGGTGCGGGTTCTTGCGGGGCTGGCTCTGCCGCGGCAGGCGGCGGGGCAGGTTCATCCTGCTGGTCATCCACCACAGTGACCATCACATCCGAATATGAGCTCCAATTCCCTTCTGCGTCCTGCACACGCACCCGGATGATATGGCTGCCGCCCATGTCGGGCGTCCAGGAATATTGCAGCGCCACGACCGTTTGGGAAGGATCGGGAGCTGCGTAAGAATTGAGCACAGTCCCATCCACGTTCAACTCGACCATCGCCACGCCTTCGGGCGCCGTGGCTTTGTAGCGGATATCGATGGGCTGGATGCCAAACTGGCTGCCCTGAATTGGGTTTTCAATGACGACCGCAAAGGGCACTTTCTCTTTGGAAGCGAACATCTGGCTCGTATCAAAGGTGATATCACAAGCGGTCACGAACAGTAATAATACAAGGATGATGGCGATATACTTTCGGTTCTTCACGAAGTTCCTCCTATCTCTCTTCTGTTTTGATTATAGCAAGGATAGAGAAAACTTGAGCAATATCCCCCAGGAAAATTAAGCAAGAAACTCCTCGACCTGGACTCGAACCAGTAAACTAGGAAATCAGCTTCATTCAAAAAATCGGTAAATAAATCAATAATTTTTTCTTATCAGTTCTCTTTCCTTTTCATTTAACGCTAATAATCGAAAATCTTTTATGCCAACGGTATTTTCTAGTTTAAAATAACCTCGAACCCTTTCACCTGCAGAAAACACAGTAACTATTATGTAATATCTACCTTTAGGCAATTTAACCTCAGAATTTCTCCATCCTTTATAGTATGAATCGTTTGTCCATATATAACAGTCATCATCATCATCAAACCGAACGACAACATCAATTGTTTCTTTTGTGCCAGGATGACAATTTCTTCTGAATGCTGCACTATATTTGGATGGATCAAATATTTGGATTATATTTCCAGTTTTAGCGTCTAGCTGAGGAGAAAGTGGTTCGTCAGAACCTGCCCATCTAGCCGAAATTTTGTTTTTGAAAACAGGAGATAAGTCATCATGATGGAGAACTTGAATACTCGCGTTACAATGCATCGCTGTTTCACGAGTTAGCCATTTGATATCATTATTCCACAACTGGACTCTTAGAAATCGTGCTTTCTTTGCTGGGGCATTTGGATATTTCATATCTATTGGTGGATCTTCGATTTGGAAATATAAATCAGGTTTCTTAAAATTTTCAATAATTATTGTTGTTCCTATAGATATGACAGAACCAATAATTATTCCTAAAATATCCATCCACATAATTACCTCCCTTATTATTGATTCGATTACTTACATTTATTTTTGTATTATATATTGAACTAAGAAAGTTCAAGTCTTTTTATTGTTTACATCAAATGAATCTTTCACAAAATGAGGATTATTTTTAAACAAAAAGCTCCTCGAACTGGACT
>NPIF01007782.1_pt2 | contig 11141 bp, 9 predicted proteins | sample 8637461 | NCBI WGS metagenome assembly NPIF01 (sample SAMN07420641, study PRJNA396082) | bioreactor metagenome | isolation source: sample BR12 brine-fed electro-methanogenic bioreactor BR | place: Japan: Kochi | collected 2016-12-09
AGTACCACACCCCCCTCGGCCGGGTCGCCGTCGATACCGAGCTCGCCGCGGAGCTCCGACGCCGGGATGTGCGTTTCGCGTTCCGCCCCGAGGCCCATGCGAAAGAGCACGCCATCGAGGTGCAGCTCCCCTTCGTCCAAGTGCTCTTCCCGCAGGCGCGCATCCTGCCGATGATCATCGGCACCCAGAGTCCCGCGCTCTGCCGCCACCTCGGTGAGGAGCTCGCCACGCTGCTCGGCGAACGCAAAGCGCTCGTCGTCGCGAGCTCGGACCTCTCCCACTACCCACGCGCGGCCGACGCCGTGTCCGCGGACGCGGCGCTGCTCGCCCCCCTCGCCGCCCGCGACACCCGCGGCCTGCTCGCCGCAGTCCGGCGTGCGCGAGACTCCGAAACGCCTGGGCTCCAAACCTCCGCGTGTGGGCTCGCGCCCTTGCTCGCGACCCTCGAGTACACGAGGCGGCGAGGCGCCGGATACGGCCACATCGTCTCGTACGCCCACAGTGGGGAGACGCCGCTCGGCGATCCGCTGCGGGTCGTCGGGTACGGCGCTGTCGCCTTCCACGCGGGCCCTGGTGCGCCCGACCTCAGCGGTCTCGAACGCCCCAGTCCATCAGCATCCGGGACGCCGCTCACGCGACGCTCCCGGCGCGCTCTCCTTCGGCACGCTCGCGCTGTGATCACCGGCTTCATGCGCACCGGCCAGGCGCCGCTCACACGCGAGCTCCCTCGAGACGCCCTCCAGCACGCGGGAGCCTTCGTCACGCTCAAGGACCGTCAGGGGCGACTGCGTGGTTGCATCGGCCACATGCACGCCGATCGCCCACTCGCCGAAGTCATCGCCGCGATGAGTCTCAAGGCAGCATTCGCGGACCCGCGCTTCCCTCCGGTCACACCGGAGGAGTTCCGCTCACTCGAACTCGAGATCTCCGTACTCACACCCGAGCGGGCTGTCGCCAGCCCCGAGGCGATACGCCTCGGCCAACACGGCATCGTCCTGATCAAAGAGGAGCGGCGCGCGGTTTTCCTCCCACAGGTCCCGACCGAGAACGGCTGGACGCTCGAAGAGACCCTCGCCCACCTTGCGAAGAAGGCCGGCCTGCCCTCTGGCGCGTGGCGCGACGGAGCCACCCTCCGCGTCTTCGAGGCCCGCGTCTTCAGCGAGTGATCGGACAAGCTCGCGAACCCCTGCGGGTCAGCGGCGCGCGACGAGCCCGTACATCAGCGCGAGCCCCGGAACCTCGGCCGGCGGACGATAGCGCTTCTGCTCGTCGCTGCTCATCGCGCCGATGAAGTCGCACCCGTTCGAGTACGGGTACTCTTCGAGGCGCTCCACTCGCAGCCCGGCGTTCGCGCACGCCGTGACGAGCTCGCCGACGCTCCAGAGGAACTCGTGCACCGGGTGGGGGTTCTCGAAGCCCTGCTCCCCGTCCACGTGCCCCGAGGGCGAGAGCGCTCCTTCCGCGCGCCCCACGTAGTCCGTCACGCCGTCGTCCCAAGTCAGCGGGTCCTTCTGCAGGTAGGGATAGCGCGCTTTCCACTCCTCGTCGAAGACCATCGCGTAGGGGTGGAACTCCATCGCGACGAAGGCTCCGCCCGGAGCCAGGCACGCGGCGACACCCGTGAAGAAGCGCTCGATGTCCGAGACCCAGCAGAGCGCACCGTAGGAGCAGTAGACGATGTCGTAGCGAGTGCCGCTCTCCACTTCCCGCGGCAGGAAGTCGAAGACATCGTCGCGCTCGAAGCGCGCGGCGATTCCGGAGTCCCGGGACAAGCCCTCGGCGAAGGTGATCGCCTCGTCGCTGATGTCGACACCGGTCACGCGCGCGCCGCGCTGCGCGAGGCTGAGCGTGTCTTGTCCCGAGTTGCACAGAAGGTGGAGCAGAGACTTCCCCTCGAGGTCGCCGAGGAGCGCGAGCTCTTCTGGGAAGAGCGTGGAACCACCGCGCCGGAAGAAGCCGGCTTGGTCGACCTTGTGGGAGTTGTGGGCCTTCGTCGCGGCGTTCCAGGAGCGCCGGTTCTCCTCGTGGAGTTCGCGGTGTCTCATCGCATTCCTCAGTGCGCGGGGTGGCCGACGGCTTTCTCACCGGCGGCGATCCGCACTTTCAGTCGGTTCTCGGGGATCGGGAGCGGACAGGTCGCGTAGGGCGTGAACAGGCAGGGCGGACTCGTCGCCTTGTTGAAGTCGAGGATCACCGTCCCGTTCATCGGCGGATCCGCGCTGAGGAAGCGCCCGGATCCGTAGCTCTCAACGCCGTTGGTCTTGTCGCCGAAAACGAAGAAGAGCGACTCGTCCGGATCGTCCGGGCTCTCCTGCGCGGGCAGCAGACTGTACTCCTGCCCCATCACCTTGAAGACCACGCGCCCGGGCGCCCACGCGTCACTCACCCCTCCCGTCACGTTGGGCACGCTGAGCCGCCGCGGCTCGGCGAAGGGCTCCCAGCTCGCGGCGATCCGCAAGTTCTCGTCCGGCTCGAACCAGCGCAGGCCTTCGAAGTTCACCCGCGCGGGGTTGTGAGGATCCTTGACGCGCACGGCGAAACGATCGCCACGCCGAATCACGTAGAAGAGCAGCTCACCGAGCGTCAGGATGTGCCGGTCGCCCTCGGCGCTCGTGTCGATCTCGATCGGCTCGGTCAGCTCCCTGCCATCGATCCGGAGGCCAGAGTCGGGCGCGGGACGCACCGAGACGCTCTCGCCATTGACGAGAATGGTGCCCGCCACGAGCGGACCGTAGGGCTCGGGGAGGCGGATCGGCAGCCCCTCCTCGCGTCCGAAGTCCTGCTCGCCCTCTCGCAACCAGTGGAGACCGGCGAGCGAGAGCCAACCGTGCGGGCGCCGGAGCTTCGCTTCCCGCTCGGCGCGCCAGGTCTCGAGCTCCGCGCGGTAGGCCGGATCGAGTCCCGCCTCCGCTTCGGGACCCGCCTGCGGGCAGGCGGTGAACAGGAGCGCAAGCAGCGCGGTGAGAAAGACGAAGATGCGGGCAGCTCGGCTCATGGTGGGCTCCTCGAGGCGTTCAGGGAGGATAGCAGGCCGCTCGCGCCCCTCCGAGTCCGTCAGAGCGCCGCTTCCCACCGCTCGCCCCAGGAAAGCGGTAGCATGCGGCATCCCCTCCCCTGGAGTCCGCGATGTCGCAAGTCCGAAACGCTATCGTCCTGCTGCTGATCGCAGCGTTCCTCATCGGCGCCCCCGCCCTGGCGGAGTCGAGCTACGTCCCCGACGCGAACCACCCGCGCGAGCAGGTGCCCGATGTCTTCAAGTGGGATCTCGGCGCGCTCTTCGCGAGCGACGAGGCGTGGACGGCGGAGGTCGCGACGCTCGAGAAGGCGTTGCCCGAGCTCGTCGCGTACCGCGGGACCCTCGCGGACCCGGCCCGTCTCGCCGCGGGGCTCGCGCTCTACTTCGACCTGCACGACCGGATCAACCACACGACACTCTACGCGAACCTCACGCTCAAGACCGACACCCGGGACGAGCGCGCGCAGGCGATGCAGCAGCGAAGCATCGCGCTGATGGAGCGCTTCATGCGCGAAGCCGGCTTCGTCCGCGACGAGCTGCTCGCGCTCGACGACGCCGCGCTCGCAAAGGCCTACGCCAGCCAGGCCGCCCTCGGTGAGCACAAGGTCTACATCGACAACCTTCGCCGGCGCCGCAGCCGCGTGCTCGGAGCCGAGGCCGAACGTGTACTCGCCCTCCTCGGCGACAACCTCTGGGCGGAGATCGATCTCAACGAGCTGCCCTCGGGCCACGAAGACACCTTCGGCGCGATGATGACCGACATCCCGTGGCCGAAGATCCACGACGAGAACGGCAAGGAGGTTCAGCTCACCCTCTCGAACTACGGCCGTTACCGCGCCTCGAAGAAGCGCGAGGTCCGCCGTGAGGCGGTCGCCGCGTTCTTCAAGACGTTGCGCCAGTACGAGCACGTGCTCGCCTCGACCCTCGCCAGCCAGTACGAGTACAGCGTCGCGCTCGCCCGCGCCCGCGGCTACGACACCGCGATCGAGGCCTACCTCGACAAGGACCAGCTCGTCCCCGAGGTCTACGAGAACCTGATCGCGACGGTCAACGCCAACCTCGAGCCGCTCCACCGCTACGTCGCTTTCCGCAAGAAGCGCATGGGCATCGAGGACATCCACATCTACGACCTGTACACGCCGCTCGTCGCCAGTGTCGACACGAACGTGCCCTTCGAGAAGGCGCGCTCGACGATTCTCCGCGGCCTCGAGCCCCTCGGCGCCGACTACATCGCGATGCTCGAGGAGGGGCTCGAGCCCAAGAACGGCTGGCTCGACCTCTATCCCAACGTGGGCAAGGACAGCGGCGCCTCCTCCTCGAACGTCTACGGCCGCCACCCCTTCATCCAGATGAACTACCAGGACAGCGTCGACGACATGTTCACGCTGGCCCACGAGTACGGGCACGCCCTCCACAGCAAGCTCGCGATGGAGCGCCAGGGCTACTCGTCCTTCCGCTACGTGCCCTTCCTCGCCGAGATCGCGTCGACCTGCAACGAGGCGCTGCTCGGCGACCATCTGATCGCCAGCGCCCAGGAGCGCGACCTCAAGGCGGCGCTGCTCGCAGAGCGCCTCGAGAGCATCCGCTCGACGATCTACCGCCAGACTCTCTTCGCGGAGTTCGAGCGCGTCGTGCACGGCTACGTCGAGTCCGGCACCCCCGTCACGGCCTCGCTGCTCGAGAAGACCTACCGTGACCTCGTGCAGCGCTACTACGGGCCGGAGTTCACGCTCGACGAGAACGACGGCATGGAGTGGGCCTACATCCCGCACTTCTACTACAAGTACTACGTGTTCACGTACGCGACCGGGCTGTCGAGCGGCATCGCGCTCGCGAAGAAGATCGAGACCGAGGGTGAGCCGGCCGCCAAGGCGTTCCTCGGCATGCTCGAGGGCGGATGTTCCAAGCCCCCGCTCGAGCTGCTCGCCGGCGCCGGTGTCGATCTGACCAAACCGGATGCGATCGAAGCGGCGCTCGCCACCTTCGACGAGACGCTTCGAGAGCTCGAAACACTGCTCGCCGAGTGAACGAACGGGGCGGCGCCTGGTGGCGCCGCCCTCTTCCCATCGAGGATCACGATGAACGCTTCCCGATTCCTCCTCCTGATCGCGGGCGTCGCCACCGTCGCCCTGTTCGCGGGCTGCTGCAACGACGGCGGCTGCGGTAAGAGCAAGATGGACCGCATCGCGGAGAGTTACGTCAAGCTCGTGCTCGAGTGCGGCGTCTACGACGACATGTTCGTCGACGCCTACTACGGTCCCGCCGAGTGGCGCGACGCGGCCGAGAACGCTCCCCGGGAGCTGCCGGCCCTTCGCGAGGCTGCAGCGACTCTGCTCGGAGAGCTGCGCGCGCTACCGGCACCGCCGGCAGGAACTCTCGAGGAGCGCCGTCACCTCTTCCTCGAGAAGCAACTCGTCGCGGTCGACGCGCGGCTCGCCTACGTCGAGGGCGAGCGCATCCCCTTCGACGAGGAGTCCGCGAAGCTCTACGACGCGGTCGTCCCGCAGTACAGCGACGAACACTTCGCCGCGATCCTCGCCGAGCTCGAGAGCGCCGTGCCGGGAGACGGCCCGCTGCTCGATCGCTGGCAGGCCTACCGCAAGCAGTTCCTCGTGCCGCCGGACAAGCTCGACGCCGTGTTCCGCGCGGCCATCGACGAGTGCCGTCGCCGCACGCTCGAGTACGTCGAGCTCCCGGCCGACGAGAGCTTCACGCTCGAGTACGTCAAAGACCAGCCGTGGGGCGCCTACAACTGGTACAAGGGCAGTCACCGCAGCCTGATCCAGGTCAACACCGATCTTCCGTCGTCGGTCGCGAGCGCGATCGGGCTCGCGTGCCACGAGGGTTACCCGGGCCACCACGTCTTCAACGCCCTGCTCGAGAAGAATCTCGTCGAGGAGCGCGGCTGGGCGGAGTACTCCGTCTACCCCCTCTTCAGCCCGCAGTCGCTCATCGCCGAGGGCACCGCGAACTACGGCATCGCGGTGGCGTTCCCGGCCGAGGCCCGCGTCGCCTTCGAGCGCGACGTGCTCTTCCCGCTCGCCGGGCTCGACCCGGCCGAGGCGGAGCGCTACGCGGCGCTGCGCAAGCTGATGGGCGGGCTCGCGTTCGCGCGGACGGAAGCGGCGCGACGCTATGTCGACGGCACCTTCACGCGCGACGAGACCGTGGCGTGGCTCGAGGAGTACGCCCTCCACTCGCACGAGCGCGCGGCGAAGTTCACCGACTTCATCGAGGCGAACCGCAGCTACGTGATCAACTACTCGCTCGGCGAGCAGATGGTCGAGGAGTACCTCGAGAGGATGCTCGGCGAGGACCCGGCACCCGAAGCGCTCTGGGCCGAGTTCCTCACGCTGATCGACCGCCCCGTGACCCCCTCGATGCTGCGCTGAACCGGCTCAGCGCACGAGCATGATCCCGACGCGGACCTGGGAGGGGAGTTTCCTGTCGTAGTCGAGCAGGGACTCCCCCCACCCATTGAAGAGCTGGATGTGCAGGTAGGCGTCGAAGGACACCGGCCGCAGCTTGTCGAGCGGCACGGTGATGTCGAGCTGGTAGCTCCCGTAGTGCTTTCGCGTACCGCGCCTCACGAGAAGCGCGACCTCGCTCCCCTCGTCCGTCCCCACGCGAGTCAGGAGATCGACATAGCCGCGGTAGTGGTCGATGTCGGGGTTGTCGCTGAGATCACCGACATAGGCGTAGAACTTCGGCGCGACGCGGAGCTTCACGTCGCCCCACTCGGCGAGCAGCCACTCCGGACGCAGGAAGAACACGTTGAGGCTGCGTGACTTCGGCTCGTCCTGGCCGTTCGACTCGTGCTCGAGCCCCGCTTCGAACGCGACGAGACGGCCCCGGCCACGCCCGCGGTAGAAGAACGACGGGCGGTAACTCGTGTCGTGGAAGGGCGCCGACTCCGACTCGAGATCCCAGACCGAAGTCTGCGTGTAGCCGAAGTGGAGGTTGCGCCAGAAGCCGGGCTTCCAGTCCGCATCGCGCACGAAGCGGTAGCGGAAGCTGAACTGGAAGCGCGCGTTGGTGCCGTCGCGCCAGCCGAACGAGAAGTAGAGCGGCTCGTGCGCGCGGAAGCCGTCGACGAAGCGCTGGACGCGGTCCTCTTCTCGAGGCGCCACCCCCTCCGCATCCTCTGCCCAAGCCAAGCCCCATGCCCCGAAGACGAGGATCACCAAGGCGAGCCACCCCGCCCGAACCACGGTCATGCACCACCTCCCGCACGAAGACGCGGGCCATGGTGCCACACGGGGAGAGTGATCGCTCCGCTCGTGGCGGGCGGGATCGACGGGTCCCAACGTGAAGCGACCCGCGAGGATTGGCCCCGCGGGTCGCGTCTCCCGGTGATCTTCCAAGCCGTGACGCCTCGAAGAGTGGTCCCCAGCGTCCCGGCTAACGGTGCCGGCGGGCCCGCCGGTCGAGCTTGCGATCGATCCTCGCTCCCTTCCGGTCGAGCTTGCGGTCGATCCGCGCACCCTTCCGGTCGAGCTTGGCGTCGATTCGATCCCCCTTGCGGTCGAGGTGCCGCGCGCGGGCGGTGTTGCCGTGGGCCGCAGCGCGGGCCGCCTTCCGGTCGAGCTTGGCGTTGATCCGGTCGCCCTTGCGATCGAGCTTGCGCTCGATGCGGTCGCCCTTCCGGTCGAGCCTCTTCTCGATGCGGTCACCCTTGCGATCGAGGTGCCGGGCACGCGGAGAGTCCGCGCTCACGACGGTCACCGCGCCGATCAGCGTCAGGAGCGCCGCGCCCCGCAGGAGAGTCCTTCCGAAGTTGTTCGCAATCGTTCTCATGATGCCTCCATCCTCGACCGACCGTGCTGCCGGTCGGGGGCATCCGTCCCGTTCAGTGAGATAGACGAGGCACGCAGGAATCGGTTGACGAGAGCTCGAAACAGAAACCGACCGTCCAGACGGTTTGACGGCCGACCAACCAGACGGTATGCTCCCGCGCATGAGTGATCCCCGGACACACATCCTGGAGGCGACCGAGCTCGTCATCCTCGAGCGCGGTTTCGGCCGTCTGACCCTCGATGCCGTCGCCGCGAAGGCCGGAATCAGCAAGGGCGGCCTTCTGCACCACTTCAGGACCAAGGACGAACTCGTCGAAGGGCTCATCGCACGCAGCGCCGAGAACTGGCGCCACGCGATGATCTCCGCTCGCGAATCTGTCCCCGAGGGTCCGGGCCGCCTCGCGCGCGGCCTGATCGAGTACTGCCTGGCTGCGGACTCCTCCTGGACGGACGAGATCCGCCGGGGCACGGCAGCCGCCTTCGCCGCGCTGACACAGGATCCGAAGCTCGTCGCGCCGCTGCTCGCGGTCAACAACGAAATCCGCGCCTGGCTCGCCGCCGACGGTCTTCCTGCCGGCGTGGCCGAGGTGGTCTGCCTCGCTCTCGACGGGCTGTGGCTCAACTGGGTTCTCGGCGCCACGACCGTCGACAAGGAGCGCATCGAGCAGGTCCGGAGCAGCCTCGAAGCCGTCCTCGCCCCCCATCTCCCACCGAACGAAGCCGACGAAGAGACCCCGTAGGCGCGCCGAACGCGCAGCCATCGTGGAGGGCCAAGAAGAACCCACCCCAGCCCGCGCGAGGCAAGCCCCCCGGTTCCTCGCCCGTCCGTCCAGCCCCCTGCCGTAGATCGCCGACGCGCCGTCCTCGTCGGCTTCAGGAGTTTCTGTATGCCCAAGCTCACCCCCACCCTCCCCGTGCTTGCGATTGCGTTGTTCGGCGCCGCGCTCTTCTCCACACTCGGCTGTGGCTCGGCCCCTGCCGACCCGTACGAGGGCGGTCCGCCGCAAGTCATCGCTGAGACGCTCGAAGCCCGCCCCCTGCGCCTCGTCAAGGAGCTCCCTGGTCGCACAGCTCCGTTCGCGGTCGCCGAGATCCGTCCCCAGGTCAGCGGAATCATCGAGTCCCGCGCCTTCACCGAGGGCAGCAGCGTCGATGCCGGGAGCCTCTTGTTCCAGATCGATGCCGAGCCCTACCAGGCGGCGGTCGATCGGGCCGCCGCCGAGCTCCTCGCTGCGAAGGCGGACGTGCCCGCGCTCCGCTCCCGTGCCCGGCGCCTCCGCGAGCTGGCGAAGATCCACGCGACGGGCGAGCAGGACGCCGACGACGCCGAGGCTGCGCTCCTTCGCGCCGAAGCCTCCGTTGCCATCGCCGAGGCCGCGCTGAAGTCCGCGAAGATCGACCTCGCGCGCACGCCGATCACCGCGCCGATCGCCGGTCACGTCGGCCGCGCGACCGTCACGCCGGGCGCGCTGGTCACGGCGCACCAGCCCACCGCGCTCGCCACCATCCACCAGCTCGACCCGATCTACGTCGACGTCACCCAGACGACGGCCGAGCTCCTCCAGCTTCGGCGGGCACTCGAGAGCGGCGCGCTCCTCGGCAGCGAACAGGCTGGTGAGGTCCGTCTGCTGCTCGAAGACGGCACGCTCTACCCGCACCCCGGCAAGCTCGCGTTCCGTGATGTCGCCGTCGATCCCGCGATGGCCTCGGTCGTCGTCCGCGTCGTCTTCCCGAACCCGAAGCATCTCCTCCTCCCCGGCATGTTCGTGCGCGCCGTCGTCGAGGAGGGAGTCCGCGAGCACGCGATCCTCGCGCCTCAGCAGGGTGTCTTCCGCGACGCAGCGGGGAACCCGGTCGCCTGGGTCGTCGATGCCGATGGAACCGTCGTCGAGCGCTCGCTCGTGCTCGGACGCGCGGTGGGCAGCGAATGGCTGATCGACGAGGGACTGGGAGCCGGTGACCGCGTCATCATCAAGGGCCGCCTCACCGCGAGCCCCGGAGCGGCCGTGAACGTCGTACCTGCCGCCGCGGAGCACGCCGCCGAAGCTCCGCAGGCGGACGAGCCCGGCCCGGCGCCGCACGGGAGGAGCTGAGATGGCCCAGTTCTTCCTCGAGCGCCCGGTCTTCGCGTGGGTCGTCGCCATCGCCCTGATGCTCGCGGGCGTGGTTGCGATTCAGACGTTGCCGATCGCTCAGTACCCGTCCATCGCTCCGCCACAGATCTCCGTCACCGCGTTCTACCCCGGTGCTTCCGCCAAGACGGTCGAAGACAGCGTCGTCCAGATCATCGAGCAGAACATGACCGGGCTCGAGAGCATGATCTACATGTCCTCGAGTGGCAGCTCCTCCGGCGCCGCGGAGGTCAAGCTGACTTTCGCCGCGGGCACCGACCCCGACACGGCGTGGTCCAAGGTCCAGAACAAGCTTCAGCTCGCGATGCCGGTCCTGCCCGAGGTGGTGACCCGCCAAGGTGTCACCGTCGCGAAGTCGAACGACAACTATCTGCTGATCGCCGCGCTGTCGTCCCCCGACGGACGTTACGACGAGAACGTCCTCAACGACTACCTCCACGCGCGGGTGCAGTCCGTCATCGCGCGCGTTCCGGGCGTCGGCGACGTCACCGTCTTCGGCTCGCAGTTCGCGATGCGCGTCTGGCTCGATCCGCACCGCCTGCTCGCGTACTCGATGACGACCGGCGACGTGATCGACGCGATCCGGAGCCACAACGTCGAGGTCTCCGCCGGGCAGTTCGGCGGCGCCCCGGCCGTGCCGGGTCAGGAGCTCAACGCCTCGATTCTCGTCCAGTCGCTCCTTGAGACCCCCGAGGAATTCGCCGACATCCCGCTGCGGACCAACCCCGACGGCTCGATCGTGCGGGTCGGCGATGTTGGGCGCGTCGCGCTCGGCACCGACCGCGCCGACACGGTGGTCGCCAACAACAGTCACCCCGCTGGCGGCATCGCCATCAAGCAGGAGCCGGGCGCCAACGCGCTCGACACGGCCGATGCGGTCAAAGCGAAGCTCGACGAGCTCTCCCCCTACTTCCCCGAGGGCGTCGAGCTGACCTATCCCCTCGACACGACGCCCTTCGTCCGCGCCGCGATCGAAGAGGTCGTGAAGACGCTGATCGAGGCCGTCCTCCTCGTCTTCGTCGTGATGTTCCTCTTCCTCGGCAGCTTCCGCGCGACGCTGATCCCGACGATCGCCGTCCCCGTCGTCATCCTCGGCACCTTCGCGATCATCAGCTACCTCGGCTTCTCCATCAACATGCTGACGATGTTCGCGATGGTGCTCTCGATCGGCCTGCTCGTCGACGACGCGATCGTCGT
>NPIF01001029.1_pt1 | contig 11138 bp, 8 predicted proteins | sample 8637461 | NCBI WGS metagenome assembly NPIF01 (sample SAMN07420641, study PRJNA396082) | bioreactor metagenome | isolation source: sample BR12 brine-fed electro-methanogenic bioreactor BR | place: Japan: Kochi | collected 2016-12-09
CGATCCGTCTGAAAAGGTCTTTGTTAATCTGGAAGGATAACGGTATGAGTGGATATGCAGCCGGGATGTGCCTGAGAGGATGCGGGCGATACTGTTCTCTTCCCTGCCTGACAGGTGACTGGTGCCCGGCAGGTATTCTGCCCGCTCCCCGGTGTTTTTCTCTGTATCTTCAATTGAGAGATAGGAAAGTTCTGTTATTTAAAATAGGGCAACATATATTATCTATTACTTCAGTCTTTACATGTAAAGAAGGAGGTTTTGGATCATCCCGTCGGAGAAACCAGAGTTATCAGGTATTTCATATCGATGGTTGCAGATTGGGGTGATCTTCCTGATTATCATTATTGTGACGGGTGTGATCCTCTATGTGAACTACTCCGGATCACGCAGTATGTATGAAGAGCATACTGATACCCTTCAGGAGAATACCGAATACGCTCTCATCCAGTCTCTCTCTCTTGTAGACAAGGGCTTGATCCTCTTCGATCACTCACTTGATTACCGACTTCGTGAACCGATGAATACCTTTCTTACTGCATATGAGGAGAGTGGAGGCGACCCATCGGCGATCGATCTGGATGCTTTACAGACAAGGCTTGGTCCGGGGTATGAGCTGTATATCATTAATGAAGCAGGGGTGATCGAGTATACCACCTTCGCTCCGGATCATGGGCTTGATTTCTCGATGTACCCCTCGTTCTTTGAGAAGCTCACCGCCATCCGGGAAGGAGATGAATTTGCTTCGGAACGGATAACAACCGGCTATAGTGGCATAGAGATACGGAAGTTCGTCTACCATCCGACGCCGGATCATAGGTATATCCTTGAGATCAGCTATTATGATGACGAGATCCGGTTAATGCGTGAGGATCTCAAATACACAGAACCTGCTGCGAAGATCAAGGAGATGAACCCGTTCCTTACCTCGGTCAGGCTCTTCAATATCCTTGGGCAGGAGATTGGCAACCCGGACTCCGAGCTTCGTGAAGAGGAACGAAGAATCATCGCAGAAGTGCATCAATCTGAAAAAACCCATGAGATAATTGATCCGGTAACCGGAACAATCACCAGGTACCTTTTTATTGATCTTTTCCATGAGACAAATCCGGAGGAGATGAATCTTGTTGCGGAACTGGTCTATACCACCGCCCCTATAGAGAGCAGGCTCCAGACGATCCTCCATTCCCATCTCTTTATCGGCGCACTCGCACTGATCATCGGAGGAACTCTTGCCTTCTCAACAACGATGTACTTTACCCGGCCAATCCAGGACTTAATGGAAGATACCGATGCTATCAGGGATGGTAACCTATCTCACCCGATCCGTGTCTCTACACTCCCCGAACTCAGGAGTTTCTCCCTCTCCCTCCAGGAGATGGTCCGGAGGCTCCAGAAGATGATGATCAGCCTGCAGGAGTCGGAGGATCGGTACCGGACGGTTGTTGAGGATCAGACCGAGCTGATCTGCAGGTTTCAACCGGATTCGACCATAACATTTGCCAATAAGGCATTCTGCGATTACTTTAATCTCGATTGTGATGAGATACGGGAAACACCATTTGCCTCCACTGTCAAAGCCGGTAATACCTGTGGCTTTGATGGTTTCGACGTATCCCTCTCTGAAGAAGAGCCGGTGATGACAGTGGATAGGCGGGAGGATCTCCCGGATGGCACGGCACGATGGCAACACTGGAGTGTCCGGGCGCTCTTTGATGATAACGGAGTTATTAGTGAATACCAGGCGGTAGGCAGGGATATAACCGAGGCAAAGAAGGCCGAGGCGGCACTCAGAGAGAGCGAGGAACGGTATCGTTTCATTACAGAGAATACTGCGGACAATATCTGGATTGCTGATATGGAGTTTAATCTGAAGTATACGAGCCCCTCAGTTGAAAAGTTGAAAGGCCTGACTGTCGAAGAAGCCCTTTCCCAATCTGTTGAGGAGTCCCTGACTCCGGGGTCCCTGCAACAGGTGATGGAACTGTTTGAGAGGGAGATGGCATATGAGGCAACAGGCGAGCCCGATCCGGACAGAACTGTCATCTTTGTTACCGAGGAATATACAAAGGATGGAAAGATCCTCTGGTTTGAAAACTCTGCAAAGCTCATGAGGGATCCGGATGGCAACCCGGTTGGCATCCTCGGCAGCTCACGTGATATCACCGAGAAGAAGAGGGCTGAAGAGGCATGGGAGGAGGCGTTTGCCCAGATTGAAGAGAATATCTACCAGGCTTCTATCTTAAACGATCAGATCCGAAACCCTATGGCGGTGATCATGGGGCTTGCCGATCTTGAAGGCGGGGAGAGGATGGAGAAGATCATAAGCGAGGTGAAGAAGATCGATGAGATTATAACCCGGCTTGACCGTGGGGTTCTTGAATCCGAATCGATCAGAAAATTCATGCGGAAACGGTATGAGATGGATCGCTTTGGGTATCGTCAGGATGAGGATGAAGATCTAACCTGATCCTCACCTTTTCCTGGGATTGCACTCAAATGAACCCGGATCAACACATGCCATCATCTGCCCTATCTGCGAGAGACGCACCCCCTTCTTCTCATATGTGGTAATTCCTGCTGCAATCTCCTCTTCAAAAGGCTTGAATAATGGCACAATATCCTCAGAAAAAACCTCCGCAATACCATATCGTCTCCCTGACGCGTCTGATATTTCCCTGATTTCTGAAACAACATTTTCCAGGGCGAAGAAGAGATCCGCACCAAAGGTGTCTGTCTGTATGTCATTATTGACCAGCTGCTCCCAGTATTTGTGGTGCCTGAAGAATTTTCCCTCCCGGGTACCCTCTCTGCCCCTCAGAGGAGAACCCAGACTCCCTTCACCTTTACATTCCCCTCTGATGCTTTGATGACCACGTTTTTTTGATACCTCACGCTCTCCCGGCAATGCAGAGATCAGTGCACTGATGACTATGGTGAGGGAGATAGCCCAGCGGGTATTTTGGTACTGCTCCTCTTCATCTGGATCGGGTTTGAAGAGTTCATCAGAACAGGCATCAAAAAAAGAGAGATATGCAGGGAGAGCAGCATGCAGATCAAGATTTCTTGAAATAATCTGCCGCAGTGTGGCTGTACCCTTTTCCATGTTACTGGTATACTTTGCATGGTATGAGCGATCTCTGTTCTCTTCTGCCATCATGATAAAAGCAAAGATCTCCCGCAGTCCGGACAATGTAATTTTGATCGGCTTTGCCGGGGCACCTTTTTCATTCAGGATCGGATCAAGCCTGTCGAGATGCCCCTCATCAACCATCTGCCTCACAATACGGTGGACATATGCATGGTCGAGGCCGAGATTCTTTGCGATATCGTAGACGGTTCTCTCCCCGACCTTTGCCAGATAGCCCAGTACCAGGATCTTTTTGTTGATGATTGTCATACTATGACTCAGCAGCTCATCTTTGCTTCACTCTCTCTGATATACGTTTCTAGTGGTGAAACCGGGGTATCAGGACAGGTGAGATCCCCGGATGATCTTGATCCTATCAGGTGGTTCTGCCTGCTACCCGTAACTATCATCGGTTATAGATGATGAGGGTTTTAAGAAGATGAGGGTTCCCGGGAGGATGAATACTTCATTTGCAGCTCCCCTATAGGGAATGATGAGGTAATGGATATGTCCGCTGGAGAGTGAGGGAAAGGGATATGTGCATCTGACTTGGTATAACTACTTATCATCAGGAGAATACCTGTCTCTGCCAGATCGTTTACCCATGAAAAAGATGATTGCAGTCTTTCTACTCTTCGCAGTTCTCTTCATTGCAGGATGTGTGGAGGATCCGTCAGACTGGAAGAGCCGGGGGGATGAGCTCCTCAGTACAGATCATTATGAAGAAGCAGTTCTGGCATATGGCAGGGCACTTGATCTCGACCCTGCCGATCCGGTGGTATGGAATAACCGTGGCTATGCACTCTATCAACTGAACCGGTATGATGAAGCGGTGCAATCCAGCGATTCTGCACTTCTGATCGATCCTGTGTATGCTGATGCCTGGAACACCCGTGGTGGCGCCCTTGCTGCATCAGGCTATTTTGAGGAGGCAATCGTCTCCTATGATCGAGCCCTTGAATCTGATTTTGAATCTGCGATTGTCTGGAATAACCGGGGTGTCGCCCTCGCCAGGCTTGGTCGGTATGAAGAGGCAGTTGAATCCTATGATCGTGCCCTTGCACTCGATCCGGAGTATGCTCTGGCCGGTTCAAACCGTGCAAAAGCGATTGCACGGCTGAGCAGGATGGAAACCTCCTGATGTACCCCTGTGATCCCCTGCACGTGGCTTTCTTCGTCTTCCGGAACGCCTCTTCAGGTATTCTCTCTGATGTGCAGTTCCTCTCCCACAAAGTTATAAACCCTGAGCCAATACAGTATCAAAAAGGGGATCAGATATGACCGATAATCGGGTATGGATCGTAGAGGATGAATCAATCGTTGCAATGGACTTGAAAAGCCGCCTCCAGTCACGGGGGTATGAAGTGCTTGGGATCTCCGGATCCGGAGAGGATGCGGTGGAGAAGATACGCCAGCATAAGCCGGATATTGTGCTGATGGATATCGTATTGAAAGGGGATATGGACGGAATCGCTGCATCGGGTATCATCAGGGAGGAGCTTGGGATTCCTGTTGTCTATCTCACAGCATATGCAGATACACAGACCCTGGAACGGGCAAAACAGACTGAGCCGTATGGCTATATCATCAAGCCGTTCAAGGAGTCGGATGTGATCAGTACCCTTGAGATCGCGCTCTATAAATCGTCAATGGAGAGGAAGCTGCGGGAGAGTGACCGGTGGATCAGGACAATGATCCGGAGCACGGGTGAGGGGATCATCGCCACTGATACAAAGGGGCTTGTGAAGTTCATGAATCCGGTTGCGGAGATCCTGACTGGCTATAAGGAAAAAGACGTCATTGGTGAGCCCGCCAGTAAGATCTTCCCCCTCACCATGGAGGGCCCCGGAATCTCCCCCCTTGATCCAGTGACACAAGCCCTTGCCAATGAAGGCTTTCTTACATCAGATGAAGATGAACGGATCGTCCTGACCGCAAAGGATGGAACAGAGCGGTATGTGGGCTATATAGCCTCCCCGATTAAGGATGATCGTAAAAAAATCATGGGAGCTGTTCTGACATTCCGCGATCTGACCGAACGTATCCGTATGGAGGAGATGGTAAAGCGGGTTGTGCCTGGGATCAGGGATACCCCGTTTCGCGATCTCCTGAAAGATGAGATGGAGCGAATCGGTCGCTCGACATAATACTAATCCCTCTTTTTTCTTGTCAAATCCCATAAGTAAGTCCGTCGGACTCTCCTTTCCTTTGGTGGCAGGGACAGCTATATCTTCTTATAGTATTCACATTATTAGAGAGAAGTCCCTCTGCCATCCCTTCCCAAAGGAGATTATTTATGAGGCTTTTATATCATACAAAAAATATCTATCGGCATAATTATCTCCTTGATGTAATCTGTGGCTCCTATCGGTATCTCTCATCTTCATGCAGATTTGAGAAAGGAATAATTTCCGCACATATGCAGCTTACCAAGAGTGGTGACCGGGTTGTTATTATCGGTGGCGGAGATGGGAGAACCGCAATTGCGGCCGCGAGGCGGGTCGGGTCCGATGGTTCGGTGTTGATATTTGAAGGCGGAGATCGATCATACCTCCAGATTAACCGTCTTCTGGATACTGAGGGGCTGTTGTCCACCTGTTCTGTCCGGCAAGCCGTCGTCGGCCCCCTCATTGATGTGTATGGCGGGGATTGCCAGGAGGCTGTCTCGCTCTCCCCTGCCGTTCTCCCCGAGTGCGATATCCTCGAACTTGATTGTGAGGGATCTGAGATTGAGATCCTCAGGCACCTCTGTATCCGTCCACGGGTGATCATCGTTGAGATCCATCCGTTTCACTTCTCAGAAGAGCCCACATGGGTCTTGAACCGCTTACATGAAATGGGATACCGGGTTGTATACCGGAGCGGGCATGATGGGATCGAGATCGATCACGACGATTGCCTGGAGCTCATCTCCCGTTCACGGATCTATGGGGGGATCATGCTGAAGAACGGGGCTACAACACCTGTTGTTGTTGCAGCGGTTTTGGATCAGGAGAGATGAGGGTACCTGAAGCTCTCCCTCCTCATGCAATATCTTCAGATTCCCTTCTTCTCCCTCGCTGAAAAAACTTCCTGGGTAGCCGCCATACCGTTTAAGGCTGCCGGGAAGCCTGCATAGACTGCCATCTGGATGATCACCTCTTTGATCTCCTCCTCTGTACACCCGACAGCCAGTGCCATGTCGATATGTGCCCTGAGCTGGACGGGGGCATTGCCGAGTGCGGTTAAGGCGGCAACTGTTGCGATCTGCCGGGATCTGAGATCGAGGCCGGGGCGGGAGAGGATGTCTCCATAGGGGAATTCGACGGTTATCCTTGCGAGATCCGGTGAGAGATCCTGTATATTGCCGAGCATCGACTGGACGGATTCGCCTCCCATCTTCTCCATTTGGGCAAGGCCCTGCCGGTACCGTTCATCCTGGATTGGTTCTTTATCTGACATACCGGGAGTATATTTCCTGAGAGGAGATAATGTGGAGGGGTGGGATGGTGAAATTTATATTGCCCGTCTCTAATAATGGGTTATAACAGTTGCGGTTGTGAATACTATGGGAAAACAAACAGAATCGGATGCTCTTCGTATTGCTGGACCTCGTGCGGTTATGAGTGTCCTGAGAGAGAAGGTTGTTGTCGCTGAAGCCCTTGAAGAATCTGCCCGGAGAAGAGATGCTGCTTGTATTTCCAGACTCTTTGGTGAGATTCGGTACGATCCACAGTATGATTACAAAAAAAACCGATCCTGACGATGAGAGTAATGATCAAGATAACGATCCTGCTTTCAAAAAACCACGTTTTGAGGAATATTTCCCCTCTTTGCTAACGGACGATCGTCATGGACGGTATCTTTATTATGAGTGATACCAATCATCACTTCAGACTGGCGGATTGTGGGGGTAACGGGAGTTGATCTGCCTGCCGGAGGCGATGATATCTATGCCGGATGATTCACGTGCGACGAAGATGGGCTGTCTATGCACATCTAATTGTATCATTCGTTTTCTTATTCCGATTATCCTCTTCCTGATAGTGGTCTTTTTCCTCTGCCAGATTTTATTCCGTACCTGATGAGGGGCTCTTACTAAGAGGATATTAACGGGCTTCCTGAGCAGAGAGAGAAAGCATCATCAGGAGTATGAGATCGGAGAATATACCTGAGAGTGATGAGAGTGTGAAAAGACGCGGATCGCATGGTGAGTAATCAATTCTGATTAATATTAATTGGTTCTGGGGGATTGGATCTTCGATCAGTCATAACCAGACGCACCTTCTCTTCATCCGCAATCTCCGTGAGATCGATAATTCCACAGAAGATACAAATGGTAATACTTGATGCATGATGAGGAACAGAATGGAGATATCCATATAATCCTCTCATTTACGATCATAGCAGCAGAAAGCCCACGACTTTAGTCGTGGGAGTATGTTAGACAAGGATCTGATCCAAATGGCAATACTGTGGCCCCGCAAACTAACCCCTGATATCCTCGCCGATCCCGGAAGGAGAGCAGAACAGAAAGTGTACAATAAGCTCGCAGAGGTGCTCGAAGAACCCTTCACCGTCTTTTATTCACGTCCATGGCTAGGGACATTGAAGAACGGGAAGCCTATCGACGGTGAATGCGATTTTGTTGTCGCACACCCGGACTATGGTTTTGTTACAATCGAGGTGAAGGGTGGCGGCATTGCCTATGATCCTGCATCTGATTCCTGGACCAGTACCGACCGGTACGGAAACACCTGGGATATCAAGAACCCGGTGAGGCAGGCAAGCGATTCAAAGCATCAGATTCTGAAAAAATGTCAGGCTCACCCAAATTGGAGGTACCGCCGGACGGGAATCAGCCACGGGGTGATCTTTCCTGATATTCCAGCGATCGAGAGTGATCTCGGGGCGGACATGCCACGGAACATCCTCTGCTTCATGGAAGAGTTCGAATCAGATCTCAGGTACTGGATACTTGACCTGCTGGAGGGCGAGATGGCGAGCGACTACCGGGCTAAGCCGCTTGGCCAGGAGGGGATGGCAATCCTCGAAGATATTCTCGCCCATCCCTTCCAGCTGAATGTGCCTCTTCACCGGGTCATAAAGGATGACGAGGAGCGTATCCAGACCCTGACACCAATGCAGTACCAGATTCTGGCAGGCTTTGCCAATACCCGGAGGGTGGCGATCTCCGGCTCTGCCGGTACCGGAAAGACGATCCTTGCAATGGAGGAGGCACAACGCTGCATACAGGCAGGTGAGCGGGTCCTCCTCACCTGCTACAATCGGCCACTCTCCGAGTACATGAAGAAGATGATGGGATCACAGGATCTCCTCATGACCGGGAACTACCACAAGGTCTGTGATGAAATCTTCAGGGAGGCTTCTGTTGAGGTGGATATGGAGAAGATCGATAGCGAGCTCTTCCTGGAGAAGTACCCGGCTCACCTGCTCAAAGCACTTGAAAAGATTCCGGAGAGACGCTTTGATACCATCATTATAGATGAAGGGCAGGATTTCCCTCCCCTCCTCCTCAAGTCACTTGAGTCCGCACTGGATCCGGATGGTAAACAGAAGATCCGGCTCTTCTATGATAACAATCAGGACGTCTACCACAATCAGGGGAAATACCTCGAAGAGTTGTATGAGATCCCCTTCACCCTCTCTCTGAATCTGAGGAACACGCAACGCATCCACGAGATCGCCCGGCTCTTTTACAAGGGGCAGGATACAACGGCCATCGGGCCACAGGGGCTTGAGGTCAGGTGGATCGAGGCCGGAACCCCCGCACTTGCACGGAAAAATCTTGAAGAATACATCCACACCCTTGTTGAGAAAGAACAGATTCCGCCATCTGATATTGCAGTCCTCATCTCAACCCGTGATGACCGGGAGAAGTACAGCACCGGCAGGGAGATCGGCGGGCAGCAGTACCAGTTTTGTAATGAGCGGTTTCTGAATGAAAACTCCGACTCGATCATCTTTGACTCGGTTAAACGGTTCAAGGGGCTGGAGAGCCCGGTCGCCATAGTTGTGCTGGACGATGTGCTGATCAACAGTGACGAGATGCTGTACGTGGCGTTCTCCCGGGCCCGGCTGCTGCTCGCGGTTGTGGGGAGCAGGGTGATGATGGAGAAGATCAGGGGGAAGGTGGGGGAGATTGAAGAGGAATCTTCTGGGAAATAAGGTGCTCATCTGGATACTAGTGAAGGGAGAGGATGGTTGAGACTGTCAATATGTAATGGAAGAACGAATTGAATCAATGTTCCGTTTTTTCATAAAAAGGGCGATTCCAACAGTTTATTAAAGTTTCAGGATAAGATACGAAGATCTAGAATGAAGGTTCTGATTGAAGTGAATGAATTGATAGGAGAGAGAGAATGGGTGAAGAAAAATCTCAGGAAAACAATATATTAGTCTCGAAAATCGCCTGGAATAATAATGGATGGAGAGGTTTTGATTTTGAGGGTTATAAAAACCGTGACAAATATGGTTTCAGGTATGTTAACAGGCACGGAGTTGCCCACGAATGGTGGAACTTCTACCCGTTTGATGAAGATCATTATTACGGGCAGGTCGAATACAATGGTAAGATCCCTTCTTCAATCCAGAATGATGCCCTTGTCCTGTTTATCAGCATCAATTACAATGATAACAAACCTTACTTCGTAGGTTTTTATTCCCATACCGAATTTGGGAAATATCAACCCAAAATAAAAATTATTGATACAATATCCGATAAATCCATCAGAGAACAGATTTTGGATGATATCAACAACTCAAGAGTGATTGATGATAAAGAATCAAGTATAATGGGTTTCCCAAATTATTCCTCGAAAGCAAAACAGGGAGATTCTATAGTTTTTATCAAGCCGATTCCAATTGACATAACCGAGGATCTGGGTCCAAAAAAACTAGGAAATCCTTCTTACTATCTGGTTGGGGAGTACAAAACCATCAAACCCCGGAATGTAAAAAAGCTCCTTGAAAAAGCTATGATTTTTTATGAAGGATTATTGTCCTCCAAGGAATTTGACGAGAAGTCGGTTAGGGAAATAATTAGAAAAACAGAGAATGCATTATCGGATTATTTTGATTCTTCGGAAATGAATGGGGATCGTGTGGAAATGACGAAAATAAAAACAATTTTGGAAAATAAAAAACAGCTTATCCTTTATGGGCCTCCAGGAACAGGAAAGACGTTTAGTGCAAACATGTTCATTCATGCATCATCGAGTGCAGGATATTCGGTTTCAAATGAATTGTTGATGGATCAAAGGATATATTCACTCACTGTCTACGAACCGCGTGACGGAGAGGTCAAGTTGAAAAAAGAGGGAGAGACTTTCAATTATCAATGGGGAGCTAGAAGAAACTGGCAAAAATATTATGATGAACTTCAGGAAGGTGATATTGCCCTTGTATATACGGCGGGAAACTCTAAAAAATATACAACACTTGTGAAATGCATTCAGAAAAAAGATAATTCATTGGATTTTCAAATAATCAAACAATTCAATGGACCAACATTTCAAAAGTTAAAAAACAATCCGATTTTTAAAAATTCAGTATTAAATGCGGGTTCGATGAGTTTCAGTCTTGTTAGACTGTCTGAAAATGACGTGAAGGAGATATTTGCTCTTTCTAATGATTTCTCCCCTGAATCATTGGATATTGGGTTTGAAAGAATTGATGAATCAATTGGAAACTGTCAAATCGTCACATTTCACCCCTCTTTTGGATATGAAGATTTCATTGAAGGCCTGAGACCGACCATCAACGAGGATAACCAGATTATATATGATGTTGAGGATGGAATCTTCAAGAGGTTTTCTAGGGATGCCTTCAATGTACTTATGAAAAGAGCGGAAATAGAGAAACAATGGATGATACATGGTAGCATACCTGAACTCTCTCCTGAAGAAAAAAGGCAGTTACTTACAAATGCCGATGAAGTGCCTTTCTACCTCGTCATCGATGAGATCAACCGTGGTGATATATCGCGTATCTTCGGTGAGCTGATCACGCT
>NPIF01013616.1_pt1 | contig 11125 bp, 8 predicted proteins | sample 8637461 | NCBI WGS metagenome assembly NPIF01 (sample SAMN07420641, study PRJNA396082) | bioreactor metagenome | isolation source: sample BR12 brine-fed electro-methanogenic bioreactor BR | place: Japan: Kochi | collected 2016-12-09
ACCGTTATCCTTGAAGCAGCAGCCACCGGAGCCTACGCCGCGGCAACTTGGGCTGCTATTCTCGCGGCCCTATCGCGGAGGGTGAAAATGGAGCCTCTGGCCCTACATCGTCGTCCGGGGTTCACCTTCCTTCCCTCTGGACCCGTCAAGGCGATCTACCTTGTCGGCGATGGTGTTTATCAGGCCACCGGACAGAGTCCTTGCGCAGTATCGGATAATCCGATTGGCTCGCTGACGGCTCACGCGAAGCACCTTGTGCAGCATCTAGATTCGGCGAGAACACCATCGAGCGGTGTAGTTGCTTTGGCTCAGGAGCAGGCTCGGAGGTACCCGGAATTTGGGTTTTGCATTGAGAAGCTACTCCCGTACCTGCGTGGACTCAGATCACCATGTGACGTTCGATCGGATGCATGTGCCACACTCACCGCGAGACTGGCTATCTTGGCCGAATCATCGCGGCGACTCCTCCATCTCAAGTATGACCGACTCACCAGAGCTGTTACCGCCCCGGAAGCCGTCGCATGGTACGGAACTCCGTGTGCGATTCTCGGCGCAACAGTCGCGCCGCTGAGCCTCACGTCGGAGGTGGCTCCGGGAGGGTTCTACGTCACCGTGGCGGGCAAGCGATACCGGGTCCACATGGAACAGGCCCGCCCCCTTGGCTCTCTGCCAGCCAACGCTGAATGCATGGCATCCCGGTGGCTGCAGCAGTTCAGTGAATGCAACAACGCCTTGTCAGGCTTTGCATCTGCGTTTCTTCAGGAGATAAACGCGATTACCCCATTCGGCCAGTTGTCCCCAGCGCAATCGCACTCGGTGATCTATTGTGACCAACGTCATCAGGTGCATCGCGGGCGACGGGGGCACCTTCTGTTAGTTCGCGGCCCGCTGAAGACGAAGGACAACGACGAACTCGGATACGTCGCTGTCGAATTGAAGGGGCAGTCTCGGGCGGAGATGCTCCGGTCGCGTATATTGCGTGCGCCGTCGCCTGAGATGTTCTGGAAGGCGGATGCAACAGTGGCCGCCCGAGGCGTGTGCACAGGCGTCAACTTGCAGTTCAGAGACTTGCTGTCCGGGGATTTCAGCGATCCCGCAGCGCTCGTCCAGTGGCTGGATGCCGGGGCCAGAATCGCGACGGCCCAGAGCACTCCGCTACGCGCGTCGCGAGTCAATCGGGCAAGAGCCATCGTCGGTACCCCCCTGCGAAGATCGAGGGTTCAGTGATGCTTGATCGTGAAGTTCAAAAGTTGGTCATCCGCATCACACCTGAGGCCATGGAACGGTGCTATGTCGCAGGTGAAATACTGCGGAATGTTCTTGATGCACCCGACTTGGAGTACGGGCTCATTGGTCTGGCGGATTGGTCCCATCCCTTGCATGTGATCGCGACACCGCTTCTGCCGGGACAGCGAGTGAGCAGTGGAGAAGTGTACCAGGCTGGTCACGCAGTCCTTCGAATGCGCCGAGAGATCGGCATGTTGTCGAAGCAGACGGGCCTGAGACTGGTTCCCACGATGTTCATTCATCGGCACCTTCATCGGACTGAAGCATCGCACGTCGATCACGAATTCCTTACGACCGTCTTCATCGATCAGGTTTCGACCGTCGTTCGATTTCGTGATACGAGCCGCCCTGGAGTGCGGGCAGTGTGCCGCAGGTGTATGGCCAAAGAACCAGGCCTTGAACGACCCAGCGAATCCTTCCACCGCCCTACGGCGGAATGCAGAGAATACGGAATTGCAGCGAGCCTGATTGTGAATCTGCAACGCAATCACAGTCTCTACGCGGTGAGAAAAGAACGCTGCTCGAATTGTGATGAGTACTATACAACCTATCTACCGGCTGTTCTGCGTGTAACGCCGCAGCAAGCGCTTGGCGACAGCATGTTAGAGGGTTTGAGGAAGACGCTGAGGGCAGAAATAAAGGCGAAGGTGAGTTTCGAGCAAGGTAGGTCAATATCCCAGGAACTCAGTGCATGAATGCTGACCCCTCGAAATCACGAATCCGCGAAGCAGGTGTCGATGTTGATCGGATCGCGCGGACCGCGGTTCTGGTCAAGACCGGTGACGTATCGGCCAAGGACCTCTTGAGCCACCCGGTCTGGCCGTTGTGTCGAGGACTCTGCGCAGTTGGCTTTGGGTCTGTACATCTATGTGGGGCGATCGAGTTCTTCGATGAGCTGGCTGCCTTGTTGCCAGCGACACAATTCTCTCAGCAACCTGGAATGTGGTTTGAGGAATCGGTCGCTCATTCAGCGTCTCGGGCTGACATCGTAATCGATGTCTCAAACGATTTAAAATCCGAGCAAATGAGCACCCGGCTGGCGGCATTGTGGCAATCTCAGTTGTTTGCTTTGGGGTGGGGATGTACTTGGCTGCGGATGATATGCAGCGCGTCGCCAGAGTCGGGATACTGGCCCACGAATGAGGAGCCGTCAGGTTCGACGAAGCCAATCTCTCCGATTGCCAGGATCGTCGCAGGGCTCGCGCTCCAAGAGACGCTGATCGTCGCCGGTGCCGTAGATGGAGCAAGCAGTCCAGCCCCCGTGATAAGCCATGACATACTCAGGGAACCCAAGCAAAGCGAAGAAGATAAGAGGGCTTGGCGGAACGTCAGATTCGCGAACGTGATCGTGGACGTAGTCGGCGTGGGCGGGATCGGCGTCAACTTCGTAGAGGCGTTTACACCCTTGCTTGGTTCTGGTTGTCAATTGCGGCTCTTTGACCCCGACATCGTTGGAAGCGAGAATCTGTCTTCGCAGATTGCGTTCACCGATCAGGATATCGGGAAACCAAAGGTGCTGGCCATGGCAGAGCGATTAGTGACCCTCTGCGACCCGACGCTGGTCATTCGGCCATTTGCGGTCTCATACGAAGATCGACCACGCCGGTTGGCGACCCCTTCGCTCCTTGTCACATGCACCGACACATGGGAATCCCGCGCATACGCCTGCGATCGCTCTGTCCGCGATCGACTGCCGATGGTTGACGCAGGCAGCTCACCGCTGGCTGCGCAGGTTAGAACCTACGTTCCCGGCCAGTCGTGTTGTTTGCGGCACCGATATCCCGAACTAACTGATTGGGTAGCCAAAGAGCAGATCCCAGCCAGTTGCGGCACAAACCACGCGATGACCCTTCCCGGCACAAACATGATTTGCGGAGGACTCCTGAGCTTGGAGGTTGCACGCGCGTTGCGATCGGACTCGCTTCGGGCTCCAGCCACGGGCGAGATTACCTACGATACGCGTTTTCCGAGACGAATTGCCGAGACGAATCGCCGCATGCCATGCGAGCATCCAGATCCAAGGGGACTCCGGAGAATGGTCGATGGACAACATAATCAGCAAGGATGATCGGTCTCTGATGTACTCGCGAGCTTGCGCTACCTCCCGAAAAAGAGCTGTTCTCAATGGCGGTCCATATGTTCTCAGAGTACTGAGCGAGGGGATGTAGAATACTCATTACCGCATCGTGAGCGTGTGCCATGGAAACATGCTGTAGCGTTGTCTGTCTTGCAATCTCCGTCGCCTTGGTCATTGGTCTCATTTGCGGAGTGATTCGGGAGTCGGAGATAAAACAACACTTGAGTCGACTCGCTGCGGTCAAGAAGGGCTACTGTCCGCGGTGTAAGGGTACGAACCTACTGAAGTCAAAGGCGGAGGAGCGAGAATTCAGAAAAAGTTCGGTCGATTCAGTAGACCGCCATGCAAGTATAAGAGAGGAGTTACTTGTCCCGTGTAATGATTGGTTCTGTCAAGACTGCAAGCGTGTAGTTTGTCGCGAGAAACGCCCTCACGAAGGCATCTCGCTCACAAGGGAGGCTGCACTTGCGGATCGTTGTCCTCGCTGCAATCACTCGGGATTGAGTCGGAGACAGATCTTGGTGCATCGAAGATGGGGCGAAGACGTGCCTACGGGTTACAGTTCACGTGATGCCAGCACCACCGAATGGCACGACTCTTACGACCCGTTCACTGAGTGGGTATGCAATCGATGCCGCAGGGTTGTTTATCGTGAAAGGACGAGAAGCAACATGGCCAGATGAGCATCGGGTGTCCGTGCTACGCAATGCTTGGCAGAAAACATCAGCACTTTTGGTTAGGTGTTGTTCAATCAAATGAAGCACGGTAGTGGATTCGTGATCCGACATGATTGTCCCTTGGGGCGGCTTGACGCACACAACGGCACTAAACTGCAGCCGTAGTCGCAAGCTGTCAGTAGTGGGAGGCAAGAAGACTCAGCTCTCTCACCTTCGCCTCTTCGCATAGGAGAGATTCAGTTGAGCGCAACACCTCACCGACGTTAGCCGCCATTCGGATCCGATTAATCGCGTACGGCTGCCAAATGAGAGAGGTGGACTATGCAGACGCCCAAGCTAAATGATTGGCAAATCCCTCGGAGTTCCTCTCAGGCATTCCGATCCTCCAGACGCTTCGGAACGACGAGAGCATATCAGGCTAACCTGCTTACTGGTGTTTTGGCCTCGTTTCTACTTGCGACTGCGCCAGCATACGCTATCCAACACGAAGGCCCGGAGGTTGAGGTCGAAGTACCGCGAACGAGCAAGCCGTTTCCCTTCACGATTACCGGCGACAGATTCTACATTGACGGTTCGCCAGTGTTCTTGAACATCGTGTGCTATCAGGCGTTGGAACCCGGGCAGGACACAGACGACGCAATCAATGAGAACCGGGTTTTGGACGATCTTCGCAGATTGCAGGCTTATCGAGGCGGAACCGATCCTGTCCTCCTAAGAGTATACCCACAGCCATCGGCAGCTTACCCCAACCGCTTGCCTCAGAGCTTTTACGACGGGATCCGCGAGCTTGGATTCTGGCTCATTCGCGACATCTACTTTCCATCGGAGGACTGCAACGACGCGGAAGGGCGTGCCGCAGTCGATGCGGTAATCGCAGAGGTGGAGGCAGCAGATGCACTGGATCTGGTGTTCGCCTGGGAGTTTGGCAACGAGTACCAAGATGCTCCATGTACATGCGGAAACCTCTCGGCATACTTGAGCGCAATGTGCGATCATATCAAGCAATGCATGGCCATCCCGGGCCGAGAGGATTATTCGGATTTCGTTACCTGGGCGTCTTACCCGCCTCACGATTCGCTCTACACGGCGATCCAAGCCTGTGCCATCGATACGCCGTGCTTCGATTACCTTTCCATCAATGCATACCCGTACTGGCCGGAGCATGTCCGCGATCACCAAGGAGGGCAGGCTTCCGGCTCCCCATACGCTGGATACCTGACTGCAATAAAGGACCGCATCTTAGAGGATTATCCTGGCGGTAAACCATTGGTAGTCTCCGAAGCGGGCCTTGCGGACAGCCTTCAAGTGGGTGGAGGGGGACAGCAGGCATTTTTGCCTTGGTATCCCCAATATCGTTGGGGTGGGCTAAACGCGGACCAGGTCGCAGAAGGTGTGTCCGATTTGTATTGGGATGCGCGCCTGGCAGGCGTGGCGGGGCTTGCTTTCTTTGAGTGGAATGACGAATGGTGGAAAGCAGGTGATCCATCGACTCATAACGATGCCCCTGAGGAGTTCTTCGGCATGGTGAGCTTTGACAAGCACACCTCTGGAGTACCCGAAAATGCTCGCTACAAACTACAGCAAGAGACTGTTCGAAGCCTCTTCACGTTGCGGCTTCCGAGTGACGGAGTCACCAACGACATAACGCCTAGCGTGACATCCATCTCCGCTGGAGGCTCCACTCAGATTACTGCCGACGTGACGGGGGCCACATTGCCAGTGCGGTTCCGATGGGAGACAAGTCGTGGGCGCATCGTCGGGGATTCCAGCACAGTCGTGCTTCAAGCCGGTGGCCATGCATTGGGCGCGGCTGACGTGGTAGCCGTTGCCATGGATGCACATGGCCAGGCAAGCATCGCCTCTACGGTCGTGAACATAAGCCCGGTTGGAGATCCATCGCTTACGTTGCTGACGCTCGGCCAGGGTCCGCAAGAAACCGGAAGGGCTTCAGGCCGCGTGGCCAACGTAAGCCTCGCCGAATACAAGGTCATTGTGTACATCGAAGTGAACACCCCCACTTGGCAGCGGCTGTATGTGCAGCCTCGCAACGATATGACGCGCATCTGGATCCGCCCGGACGGGTACTGGTGGACACAGATCACGAATCTCGATGACGGAGCCCTACTTGCCTGGCTGGTGCCATCAGCATACGAACCGCCCAATGAGGCACCGCTAGGTTGGGAACCACCGGAATCGGAGCCCGGCGTACCTGGCTACGTAGCAGCCGCTCGGCTGGATGGCGTCAACGATGTGGACAACGATTTGCTGCCCGATGAGGACTGGGAGATCCATTACTGGGGCGACCTGGCCATGGGACGGTATGATGACCCCGACGAAGATCTGGCGAACAATCTGGAGGAGTTTCTCCTCTCCACGGATCCGACCAACGACGATAACGACTCCGATTCGGACTCGCTACCAGACACGTGGGAGCTGCGGTACTTTGGCACTTTGGCATTCAACGCAGAGGACGATCCGGACAACGACAGTCTGGACAACTTCGCCGAACTGTCTTTCTCGACTCACCCTGGTCGGACCGCCGTAGACCGAGATCAAGACGAGATGCCTGACACGTGGGAAGTTTACTGGTTTCATGATTTGGATCAGCTCGCCAATGCCGACCCAGATGGAAGTGGATTCACCAATCTCGACGCCTATGAACTCGGGCTCGCCCCATTCTGGGTCTGCGATCTCAACGCCGACTTGGCGATCGATGACCTCGACTGCGACCTGCTAGCCGCCGCCTTCGGACGTACCTTCGGGGAATCGGAGTATCTGCCAAGGGCGGATATAGATCACGATGGCGTCATTTGTCTGAGAGACTACGACGCTTGGTTGAGTTGCTATCGCGATGCCGTAGGGGATCCGAGTGCTTCACTTCCGTGTGCCTGGGATCCTGGATGCGACAATGTCCCCGATTTCATCGCACAGCTTCTCGCTGAGTCTCCAGAATCGCCCCAGGTGTGCAGGTTTGACCAAAACGGAGATGGCCGTCTCGACGGGATCGATATCGAGCAGTTCGTCGACCGCCTTCTCGACTGACCAGAGCGCCCCATTCGGAAGGCACAGAGGACGAAATTGTGCACTGCATCCGCAAGTTCATACCCTCGCGTTTTCTAAACGGTGCTACGATCAAGCAGTGGTGGGCCAGCAGCCGAAGGAAACGCAACTGTATTCTGTGGCAGGCATCGTCACTCTTCGACCCATTGGCACACCTCATTGCAAAGCCGGACCCTTAAATGTAGGAGGCAGTGTGATGCGTAACACGATTTGTTCACGCCGTCGTTGCAGTCCTGTGATCTTCATAGTGCTGTTTACGAACACAGTGATGGCACAAGCTATAACGGGGTGAACAAAGCAGGAACCGGTACGGCCCACAACCCGTCGCCGAACGGCAGGATCTTCGACCCCCGATACAAAACGATCCCCACCCGGAACCTCTTGCCGACCGTGTCCGCAAGATCCTCAAGCCCCTTGAAGTCTCCGGGATGCAACTTTACGGACGCCTTCACCTCGATGCCAACCAGTTGTCCATTGCGGCGCTGCAGAACAAAATCGACCTCGCGGTTTCCTGCCGTGCGGTAGTAGTAGAGTGAAGGCTGTGTTTCGCTCCATGTGATCTGCTTGCGTAGTTCCTGGCAGACAAAGGCCTCAAGCAAGCGGCCTACCTGTGCGCCGGGCTCCGACAGTGTTTCAGCGTCCACGTCGAGAAGGTAAGCAAGCAAACCCGTGTCGTTCAGATACGCTTTTGGGGCTTTGACAAGTCGCTTGCGAACATTGCCCGACCAGGCTGATAGCGGTTGATAAAGGTGGGTTGCCTGCAATAAGGCCAAATACCGTTTGATGGTGGGTTGCGACAGGCCGGTGTCACGCGATAACTCAGCCATGTTCAACAGGCTGCCGGATTGCGCTGCCAAAATTGCGAGCAACTTTGGCATCTCGGTTAGACCCGTGATCTCAGACATTTCACGCACGTCACGCTGGAGGATCGTGGTAATGTACGAACCAAACCACGCCGCGCGACGTTTGGGGTGGGGACGGATCGCCACCTCCGGGTAGCCGCCTGTGACCAGGTCGTGGAGCAGGCTTTTCTGCGGCCACGCCTGCACGGGGAGGGCCATGAAATCATCAGTGTCAAACAGACGATCGACGAAGTTCTCGCGAACGCCGCGCAGTTCGCCCGAAGAAAAGGGCCAGAGGGTCAGGATCTCCATCCGGCCGGAAAGCGACTCTGAGAGCTTCGGCAACAAGAGGATGTTGGCCGAGCCGGTGAGTAGGAAACGTCCCGGAGTGCGTTTGCGATCCACGACGACCTTAATCGCTCGGAAAAGGTCCGGGGCGAGTTGCACTTCATCGATTACCACCGGGCCGGATGTCGCCTGCACGAACGCGTCCGGGTCGTGCGTAGCAGCCGACAGGACTGACGCGTCGTCCAGCGTATAGTAGGTCGCCGTGTGTTTGTTCTCGGCAACCCAGCGTGCGAGCGTGCTTTTTCCGCTCTGGCGTGGACCCTGCAGGAGGACAACAGGCGTGTCCTGCAACGCGGCAAGCAGAGCCTCCGTAATGTGGCGATCAACCATCATTTGCTGAATCTCGTGGACGGTTGTGATAATCTAACACGTCGCGTTATTTTATCAAACACCAAATGGCTGTCCAGCACTGCCGCTGGTCTTGTTCCCCTGGTATCCCTTGCTGGCAACGTCCGAAAAAATGCCAACCCTTACCCCTCCCACGCCTCATCCATCGGGCTCCTTCGAAGCAGCGAGTAGCCCATCAGCCACTCGTTTGACTGCCGAGTGGCTCAACTGTGCGTCGGGCATCCCGGTCAGACTGCCCAAGAATGCCAGCCACCAACGCTGGCGGTCCTCCCCACGGGAATTCGTCAACCGTTGTCAAGACTGTCCTTGGAGCAGCGGCATGCTGCAATGCCTACGCCGTTGCCACTGCTTTGGCGTCGATACTGTTTACCGGCGTCCCATGTTGCTATCCACCTACTTCGCCGGAGCATTTCCGAGCAAGTTGCGCAGCCGCTGCGATGCTTGGTCGACCTGACGTTTACGCGCGGCGGATTGGGGGAACAGGTTGCTCTCGCAAGCTTCGCAATTCAAACGCGTGCCGAAACGCTGCAGTGCCTCCACCGAAGTGTACATGGTCCCACCAATCCGGATCACTTCCAGCTTGATGCCCCGAATGCCGCGCTGGATCCAACGGTAGCATGCGCTGACATGGACGCGCTTCCCGTTCGGACGAACAGGAAGACGCCGCGGTACTTCGCTGATGGCGATGATAGTCTCTGTGTTGAGATCAACCATGGTCGCACTTCGTGAACAATTCAAGCAGAACACGCGCTCGTGCAGTGCCACTACTGGCACGTGTCATTATGCGCCGGCATCGCCTGCCACCGATGCCCCCGGCATGACAGGGTGTTGATTCTTCGCCGGTCTTGTGGATGACGCGGGGTGCTTTAGAGCCAGATGATGCCGGCGCTGTCAGATTGCAGAGGGGCTGCGTAATCGGGGAGCAATCGGGAGGGGTAGAGCAGGATGCGGAGCTTGGTGATGTCGGCGTACCGCCGGACGGCTTGCTGAAGGTTGCGAATCAGGCGTACGACATAGCTTGACCACCGCGCTTGGTTTCGGATGGCGGCGACGGGACATAAGAAAGAAGCCCGCCGGGTGAGGGCGGGCTTGTGTGTTGTTGTTGATCGCGCAATAAGGTCATGCGGCTTCGCCCGCTTCGTTGTATTTCTCCTTGAGGCTGATGTACTCGTAAGCTTTCTGCGCCACGAGCGTGAGTTTCGGCAAGTCGTGCTGAAAAAAAGTCGTAGTATCCCGCCAGTCGTCGTTCTCATCCTTGTACTGCTTGATGATCTTGACCGAGAAGCGGCTGATCTCACGGTCGCCCTCGGTTTCCGTGTTCCGCCAGACGGCGGCGGAGATGGCGCCGACGCGAAAGTCGACCTCGGGGCGTTGCGGTTGATTGCTCATGATGGGTTTCCTTTCTGTTGGTTGTTGTGATCGTGGTAGTCCTTCCCGCGTGATGCGGGCGAGCAGCAGTTCGGGCTCTTTGGATGCGGGGCTGTCGCGGGCATTGCTTTGCTGTTTCATGGCATCGGCCCTTTCAGTGCACTGCAACCAGGATGAAGAAGATTAGATGGCGAAGCACGAAGACCAGGCCGAGCACGATCAGCCATACGATCCAGGCCGGTGTGTGTGTCTGGCGCCAGACTGCGAGACGGCGGCTGACCGAGTTGAAGGGCGGATCGACAATGCCCTGGAGTCCCAAGCGGAGGCGTCCGGCGAACGCCCCGGGCATTTGCGCGGCAATTAGACGCACAATGGCCGAAATCATGTAGACATCGAGTGCGTACATGAGAAGTACGAACGGCGCGGCCAGAATGTTGTTGGTGATCAGCATGATCAACTCACCGCCGTCTTCCCCGCGAGACGTGTATAATGTTCCACCAGGCTCGCGGAGTCCTTGATGAATCGATACCGCGACTCGCCTTGAATGACGGACGCGACCTTGCGGAGGAGTTTTTCGTCCACGCCGGAGGGATTCTGCCCCACACCAATGACGTCAATGATCGCGCCGCGCGACTTGAGGTCTTCGGCGGTCCACAGCGGATCGCCGCCCTGGCCATCGGTGAGGAGGATGATCCGACGGACCACGTCAATGCGGTGCCACTGGAAGTGATCGCGTGCCACCTCGAGGCCGGCGTTGATGTCCGTTCCGCCGTCGATCCCCATCGCCTGGATTGCTGAGATGAGGTCGCGCTTGTCCGATTGAAGCGGGGCCAGGCCGAAAAGCAGCGTCCCGCGTTGGTCGAAGCTGATGAGCCCTACCTCGTCCTGAGGATCGAGGTTGTACTTCTGAACGACCATCGTGACAGCTGCCCTTTGCGAAGCCTCAAGCTTGCTGAAACGGGCGTCATACGGGCCGGCCATGCTTCCCGAAATATCCTGAACGAAGAAGGTCAGTTCCCGCTGATTCGGATCGCCACCCATGCCGATAGCGCTTCGCACTGCCGAGCCACCTGCCCCATAGGTCTGCTCGACCTGCTTGACAACCTGCTGCAAACGCG
>NPIF01005552.1_pt1 | contig 11111 bp, 14 predicted proteins | sample 8637461 | NCBI WGS metagenome assembly NPIF01 (sample SAMN07420641, study PRJNA396082) | bioreactor metagenome | isolation source: sample BR12 brine-fed electro-methanogenic bioreactor BR | place: Japan: Kochi | collected 2016-12-09
GCCTATGTCAACCTGCGGGCCGGACGGATCGTCCAGGGCGGCAGCACCATTACCCAGCAGGTGGCGAAGAACCTGTTCCTGACACCGGAGCGTTCGTTCAAGCGCAAGGTGCAGGAACTGCTGCTCGCCTTCTGGCTGGAGCATCGGCTGAGCAAGGACCAGATCCTCACCGTCTATCTCAACCGGGTCTATCTCGGGGCAGGCACCTATGGCGTCGATGCCGCGTCGCGCAAGTATTTCGGCCATCCGGCACGCGACCTGTCGACCTACGAGGCGGCGATGCTGGCCGGGCTGCTGAAGGCGCCGTCGCGGTTCAATCCGGCGACCGATCCCGACAAGGCCCGCGAGCGCGCCGAGCTGGTGCTCGACAACATGGTGCGGACCGGATTCCTGAACGTGCAGGATGCCAAGCTCGCCCGCAGCCGGCCGAACCGGGTCGTCGCGACCAACGGCGGGGCCAGCCGCTACTTCGTCGACTGGCTGCTGGAACGGGTTTCGGGTTACGTGCCGGCGGGTGACCGGGATCTGGTGGTGATCACCACCCTCGATCCGGTGCTGCAGCGCCGCGCCGAATCGGAGATCCGCGCCGCCCTCGACGGGCCGGGCCGCAAAAGCAAGGTCGAGCAGGCCGCCCTGGTCGCCATGGCGCCGGACGGCGCGGTACGGGCGATGGTGGGCGGGCGAGACTACGGCAGGAGCCAGTTCAACCGGGCGACCCAGGCCCTGCGCCAGCCGGGCTCTGCGTTCAAGCCGTTGGTCTACCTGGCCGGGCTCGAGGCCGGACTGACGCCGGAGAGCCGCCTTCCCGACGCGCCGGTTACCGTCGACGGCTGGACGCCGCGAAATTTCGACGGCCGCTATCGCGGCGAGGTGTCGCTCGGTCAGGCGATGGCCGAATCCCTGAACACCGTGGCCGTGCGGGTCGCCGAGAAGGCCGGCTACGCCAAGGTCGTCGACGTCGCCCGGCGTCTCGGCGTGACCGCCGATCTCGACGCGACACCGAGCCTGGCTCTCGGCACCGGCGAGGTCACCCTGCTGGAACTGACCGGCGCCTACGCCGTATTCGCGAACGGCGGCCGCGGGGTCTGGCCCTACGGGATATCCGAGATTCGTGACGGCGAGGGACGAGTCCTGTACCGCCGGACCGGCTCGGGGCCGGGCCGGGTGGTCGCGCCCAAATACGTGACGGCCATGAACCGGATGCTGATGCAGGTGACCGAAGACGGTACCGGCAAGTCCGCCGACCTCGACCGGCCGAACGCGGGAAAGACCGGCACCAGCCAGAACTTCCGCGACGCCTGGTTCGTCGGCTATACGGCCGATCTGGTGACCGGCATCTGGATGGGGAACGACGACGGCAGCCCGACCGGCAAGGTCACCGGCGGCGGCTTACCGGCGAAGACATGGCACGCCTACATGGCCGCCGCCCATACCGGCGTCGCGGTGCGTTCGCTGCCGGAGACCGATCTCCGGGTGACGCCGCCGCAGGAGGGATTCTGGGGCCGCCTGATGGCCACCCTCAACGGCGCCGACGGTTAGGGCATATTCAGATCGCGCGGCCCTTCCACGGCAGGAAGGCGGGGACGCGTTGCCGGTAGGCTTCGTAGGCCGGGCCGTAGTGGCGGGCCAGCCAGCGCTNNATAGGCCGATCCCCACAGCGCCGTCGCCAGGCCGAACTCATCGACCGCCCGCCCCCACAGGATGAGGAAACCGGCGGTGTAGGCGGGATGTCGGACATAGGCATGAAGGCCGTCGAGGCGCAGCGGTTCGTCGTCGGGCTCGTCGATACCCGCCCGATAGGCACGGATCTGGCGCGTGCCGGCAAGGCGGCCGAGGTCGTAGCCACGCAGCGCGAGGATAATCAGAATCCAGCCGACAACATGAATTGCCGCCAGTCCGGCAAACGGACCCGGCGGCCAGCCGAAGCCACCGGAACGCGACTCCAGCAGCAGCCAGCCGACCAGCCAGACGACGGCGATCTGGACGGCGGCGAGGAGGTTGTAGGTCAGCCGGTACCAGGGGCCGAGGCGCGGCCGCAGCCAAGCCTTTACCGATTGGCGGGCGAGCCCGGAATGGGTCAGGCCGAATCCGGCCCAGGCGAGGGCATAGCCGAGATGGGCCTCCCAGCCGCTCACCCGGATGCTCCGGCCTTTCCGTTCATGCGGGCGATGGTGGCGGTCGTGCTGTGGCCGGGTTCGAGATCGATCAGCACCACCCGGCCGCCGTGGGTCTGGACGAACTCGGCGCCCACCACCTGCTCGACGGTGTAGTCGGCGCCCTTGACCAGAATGTCGGGGACGATGGTCTCGATCAGGTTCTGCGGGGTGTCCTCGGTGAAGATCACCACCATGTCGACGCTGGCCAGGGAGGCGAGGACCGTGGCGCGGGCCATCTCGGCCTGGATCGGGCGGCTGTCGCCCTTGAGGCGCTGGACCGACGAATCGCTGTTGAGGCCGACGACCAGCCGGTCGCAGGCGTCGCGCGACTTGGACAGCAGGGCCACATGGCCGGGGTGCAGCAGGTCGAAGCAGCCGTTGGTGAAGCCGACCTTGAGACCGCGGCGGCGCCAGACCTCGATGCGGTCGAGGGCCGGGCCGAGGGGCAGAATCTTGGCCTCGGCGCTGGACAGATCCTGGTGGTGCAGCGCGGCGATCACGTCGGCGGCATAGGCCGCGGCCGTGCCCACCTTGCCGACGACGATGCCGGCCGCGACATTGGCCAGGGCCGCCGCCCGCGGCAGTTCGGCACCGCCGGCCAGGGCCGCGGCGATGGTCGCGACGACCGTGTCGCCGGCGCCCGAAACATCGAACACCTCACGCGCCTCGGTCGGCAGGTGATGAATCTCGCCGGCGGCGGTGACCAGGGTCATGCCCTCGGCGCTGCGGGTTGCGAGAACGGCTTCGACACCGCAGGTCCCGATCAGGTGCCGCGCAGCCGCCACGATGTCGTCGTCGCTGACGGTCGGCATGCCGGTCGCGGCGGCCAGTTCATTGCGGTTGGGGGTCAGCAGGCTGGCGCCCCGGTAGCGCGTATAGTCCCTTCCCTTGGGGTCGACGATCACCGGTTTCCCGGCCTTGCGCGCCAGGGCAATGAATTCCTCGGCCATCCCGTCGGCCAGCAGTCCCTTGCCATAGTCGGACAGCACGACGACGCCGCATCCGGCGATGTGCTTCTTCGCGGCCTCGAGCAGGGACTCGCGAAGGGCGGGGTCGAGCGGCCGGGTATCCTCGCGGTCGGCCCGCATCATCTGCTGGGTGCCGGCCACCAGGCGGGTCTTGACGGTGGTCTGCCGGCTGCCGTCCAGGACCGCCGCCAAGTGTACGTTGGGGTGATCGGAAAGCAGGCCGGTCAGTTCCTGGCCGGCGATATCCTTGCCGGCGATGGTGACCAGGACGCCGCCGGCGCCCAGCGCCGCCAGGTTGCGGATCACGTTGCCGGCGCCGCCCGGCATGGCCGAGTCGGATTCGACACGCAGGACCGGGATCGGGGCTTCCGGCGAGATGCGCTCGACGCTGCCGGAGACGAAGCGGTCGAGCATGACGTCGCCGATGACCAGCACCCGGGACGAGGCCAGGGAATCGACCAGCGGGATCAGGGCGGCGCGTCCGGTCATAGCAGCCCGAGCTCCTTCTCCAGGGCGCCGCAGAACATGTGCCCGAGGGTGATGTGCATCTCCTGGATGCGGGCGGTGTCGTCGGACGGAATCAGCAGCAGGGGATCGGCGAGTTTCTTCATGGCGCCGCCGTCGCGGCCGCTGAACCCGGCGGCGACGGCGCCGATGCGCCGCGCCGCCTCGAGGCCGCGGTTGACGTTGGCGCTGTTGCCCGAGGTCGAGATGCCGATGACCACGTCGCGGTCGCTGCACAGGGCCTCGACCTGGCGGGCGAAGACGTTCTCGAAGCCGATATCGTTGCCGATGGCCGTCAGGCCCGAGGTGTCGGTGGTAAAGGCCAGCCCGGGGATCGGCGGCCGGTCCTGCTTGTAGCGCATGAACAGCTCGGTCGCGAGGTGCTGGGCGTCGGCAGCGCTGCCGCCGTTGCCGAAGAAGACGATCTTGCCGCCGCCCTGAACGCACCGCACGCAGGCGGAAACCAGCCGCGCGAAGGGTTCGCGCAGGGACTGGCGGGTCACCTCGACGACCTTACGGTGCTGCTCGAATTCCGATGTGAAGAAAGTGTCGATATCCATGGGCCTTTTCGACCGTCCCCGGTCCCTGCTCATCCCCGAAACCCGGTGTTTTCCGGGCGGTGCGTAGTTCTACCCCGAAATCAGGGACTTATGCAAAAGTCCCGTCGCATTCCGAAAACATCATCCGCCCGCCAGGTGAAGGACCAAGCGCCGCATGTGCGAACGGTGGCGATGCTCGAACAGATAGATCCCCTGCCAAGTGCCGAGCGCCAGGCGGCCGCCGCTCACCGGGATGGTCAGCGAAACGTCGGTCAGGGCGCCGCGAATATGGGCCGGCATGTCGTCGGGGCCCTCCATGGTATGGCGATAGAGGGACGGGTCTTCCTTCACCAGCCGGCGGAAGAAGGCTTCGAGATCGACCTGGACGTCGGGGTCGGCATTCTCCTGGATGGTCAGGCTGGCCGAGGTGTGTTGGCAGAAGACGGTCAGCAGGCCGGTGCCGATTCCCTGTTCGGCGACCCAGGCGGCGACCTCGCGGGTGACCTCGTGCAGGCCCTGGCCGCGGGTCCGGATGGAGAGGATGTGCTGTGCCTGTGTCACGCGCCTTCGCCGTCGCCGAGGATCCGGAAGTCGAACTCCCGTTTATCGCTCTTGAAGACGTCGTACCGCAAGACCTCGTCGACCTCGTTGTCGTCCCTGAAGGTCAGGACCCGCGGCTGCAGGTCGTAGAGGCCGGACGGCTCGATGTAGTCCGAGGCTGCGATGATCAGCACGTCGCCGGGCTGGCAGGTGCGGGCGGCGGCGCCGTTGAGGATGCAGCAGCGCGATCCGGGCTCGCCGTAGATGACGTAGGTGCTGATGCGGGAGCCCGAGTTCTTGTTCCAGATCTCGACGAATTCGAGCGGGTAGATGCCGGCGAGGGTGCACTGTTCGGGATCGAGGGTGATCGAGCCGTGATAGTCGATATCGGCACCGGTAACGCGAATGCCATGAAGCTTGGCACGGACGGCCTTGAGCACGTTCGCAGTCCTTTTTGATGAATCAGGGGTCAGGTTCCTCGCGACAAAGTCGCGGCAACGGCTGCCCCCTACCCCATTTCTGCGGCCTGCGTCAATGTGAAGACGGGTTTTTTCCGGCCTGTGGGCGGACCAGCGTCAGGTAGGCGACCAGGGCGATGGTGCCGAGCGCCAGCATCAGCAGGCCGAGCGGCCATTGCGAATCGTGGGGCAGCGCGGTCGAAACCTGGGCGGCGGTCGCGCCGACCGCCATCTGGACGAAGCCGAGCAGGGCCGAGGCGGCGCCGGCCATGCGCGGGAACGGCGCGATAGCCCCGGCCATGGCGTTCGGCATGACGATGCCCATGCCCCACAGGAAGACCAGGACGGCCAGGGTGATAGGAATGACGTGGAAGACGCCGGCGATCCCGGTAACGGTCATCACGGTGCCGCCGGTCACGGCCAGAAGGATGCCGATGAAAACCATCCGCGCCGGACCCAGGCGGGTGGTCAGTGTTCCGGCGCTCAGGTTGCCGCCCAGGGTGCCGGCCGCCGAAACGGCGGCGATCATCCCGAAATGATCGGGCGACAGACCCAGGGAGTCGATGATCAGGAACGGCGCCGCGGCGACGAAAGCCATCAGGCCCGAAAACACGAAGGACAGGGAAAACATGTAGCCGAGAAACACCCGATGACTCAGCAGGGTGCGGAAGTTCCGCATCATCGCGACCGGGTTGAGGGCATGGGGATCGGGTGCGCGGTTGGTTTCCTGCAACAGGGCCAGGGTGAGGACCAGCAGGATCAGGCTGACGAGGGCGAGAAAGGCGAAGCTCGCCTGCCAGCCGAACCACACCTGAAGGTAACCGCCGATGATGGGCGATACGGCTGGCGAAACCGAGAAGGCCATGCCGATATAGGCCATCGCCTTGGCCGCCCGCTCGCGGCCGTAGATGTCGCGCACGATGGCGCGGCCGAGGACCGCGCCTGAGCAGGCGCCGACCGACTGAACGAAGCGCCAGAAAACCAGCGTGTCGATACTGCCGGACAGCATGCAGCCGAGGCTGGCTCCGAGAAACAGGACGACCCCGGCAAAAATCACCCAGAAGCGACCGAAACGGTCGGAAAGGGGGCCGAAGACGAGCTGCGAGACCGCGAATCCGGCCAGGAAGACGGTCAGGGTCAGGCCGACCCGCTCGCTGGTCGTCGAAAAGACCTCGGCCAGGGAAGGCATGGACGGCACGTAGATGGCGGTCGACAGCTGGCCGAGCGCGATCAGGGCGGTCAGCAGGCCGCCGACGGCGAGGGATTCGGGATGCGGTTTGCGAAGCGGCCAGGACATGCCGCTTTTATAGGCCGGTGATCGGCATCCGACAAAGCGGTTCTTGCCGCCGGGCCGGCCTTTTGGCGGTTTCGGAACCTGGGCGCGGATTCAACCGTAGCGCAGCAGCGAATCGCCGTTGCGGCGCAGCCAGACCTTGGCGCTGCCGGTCTCGTCGGTCAGTTCGCGGACGAGGTTCCAGAAGCGGGGACCGTGATTGCGCTCGATCAGATGGGCGACCTCGTGGGCGACCACATAGTCGAGGACGTTCTCCGGCGCCAGGATCAACCGCCAGCAGAAGGAGAGGTTGCCGTTGGCCGAACAGGACCCCCAGCGCGACTTGGTGTCACGCACCGTGACCCGGCCGACCGTGCGGTCGATTCGTGCCGCCTTGTCGCGGGCGCGAGCGGTCAGTTCGCGGCGGGCCTCGGTCTTCAGCCAGTCGACGACCCGTCGCGGCAAATACTCGGGGCGGCCGGCGACGTGAATCTCGCCGTTCTCCAGCCAGACCGTTCCCCGGCTTTCGGGGCGGTGGCGGATGCGGTGGGGGATTCCACGCAGCGGCATCTCCGTGCCGTCGCCGATCGGAACCGGCTTCGGCAGGCTGTCGAGACGATCGATCAGCCAGTCGGCCTTGCGTTCGGCGAACTCGATGCCGTCGCGAGCTTTCAGTCCGCTGGGCAGAGTGACGATGGCGCCGTCGCCGGTCGGATCGATGCGCAGGGTCAGGCGCCGGGCGCGCGGATGGTGGCGGATGCACAGCGGGATTTCGCGGTCCCCGAGGGCCAGGACCATCTTTTCCTCGCGGATCCGCGTGCGCCGCGGCGTGGCGCGCCCCCATCCCCTCAGGCGGGCCATGTGACGATGTAATCCTCGAGATCGACGGCCAGGCGTTCGGGGACGGCGCGGCCGCGTACCGAGACACCGACCCGGTGGACGGTGGTCGGATCGCCGCTGACCAGGGGGTGCCAGGACGGCAGATCGCGCCCCTCGGCGAGCAGCCTGTAGGCGCAGGTCGACGGCATCCAGCGAAGCTGCGAGACGTTCTCCGGGGTCAGGGTGATACAGTCCGGCACGTAGCGGTCACGCTCGGCATAGTTGGAGCAGCGGCAGGTGCCGAGATCGAGCAGCCGGCAGGCGACGTTGGTGTAGGCGATCTCGCCGCTCTCCTCGTCCTCCAGCTTGGCGAGACAGCACTTGGCGCAGCCGTCGCACAGGGATTCCCATTCCTCGTGGGTCATCTCGTCGAGGCGTTTCGCCTTCCAGAACGGCGTTTCCGTCACCTAGAGAACCTCGCGAATCCGTTCGGCCATCATCTCGGCGGTCGTCTCCTCGGTGAAATGGGCGCGATAGTGGCCGTCGGGACCCATCAGGTAGATGATCGAGGTGTGGTCCAGAATATAGTCCTCGGGATCGCCGCCCTGCTTTTTCACCTGCGCATAATAGACCCGATAGGCGCCGGCGACCTCGGCGATCTTGTCTTTGGTTCCGGTCAGTGTGACCAGGCGCGGATGGAAATAGCTTGCGTACATCCTGAGCTGTTCGACCGTGTCCCGTTCGGGGTCGATGGTGATGAAAACGGGGGTGATCTCTTTGCCTTCGTCGCCCAGCAGTTCGAGGGCCTTGGAGATGGTTGTCAGGGCGGTGGCGCAAAGGTCCGTNNATGTAGCCGAAATAGACGAGGATGAAACGGCCCCGAAGATCGTCGTCGGTGACCTCGTTTCCGCTCTGGTCTATCAGGCTGAAGGGGCCGCCGATGGTGGGAAGGTTGGCACTGACGACCGGGGCCCTGGACGCGCTCATATAATGGAAGACGAGATAGCCGACGGCTACCGCCAGGATCGCTGCGGCCATGTAGGGCCACAAAGGGACTCGCTTTTTCCGTTCCTCCATGATTTCCGTCCAGGCTCTTCCCCTGCCCCTAACCGTACGTCAGGCGCGGCCCTAGGTCCATGAGCCATTTGATTGAATTGCCCTTGCATCCCGAAAACCCGCCGCCATACTCGGGCCAACGCCGGGAGAGGCACCATGTTTCTTGTCGACCTTCTTCGGAAATTGGGCATCCTGCGGTTCGGTGTCGAAAAGGGCACCTACCGCAACGCCGCAGAACGCCCGACGGCGATTCAGATGGACGATGTGTTCGATTCCGAGAAGGAGTTGGTGACGCGGCAGGACATCCAGTCCGTCGCCGGCCGGTTGCGGGGCGGGAACAGAGACGACGGCGCCGCGTGACATGACCCAATTGTGAGAAAAGCAAAAGAGAGAGATTGATGACCAAGGACTTTCCGAAGCTGGCCGAAGATCTGAGCAAAGCGATCGCGATCCTGCGCAAGGGCATCACCCCGACCATGCAGGGGTTCTCGTCCATGGCCCAGGCGGCGCTGGCCGATCAGGCCCTCGACCCCAAGACCAAGGAATTGATTGCCACCGCCATCGCGATCGCCCTGCGCTGCGACGGCTGCATTGCTTTCCACGTGAAGGCGGCCCGCAAGAACGGCGCGACCCGCGAGGAAATGCTCGAAACCATCGCCATGGCCATCTACATGGGCGGCGGCCCGTCGATGGTCTACGGCGCCGAAACACTGGAAGCCTGGGACCAGTTCGAGGAGGTCGAGGCCTGAGCCTTCAAGGCTCCGAGCCAGCCAATGAAAAACCCCGGGAGGTCGCCCTCCCGGGGTTTTCCTTTTCCTCTGCGCAGCCCGTTATCGGCGCTGGCCAAACAGGTGCAGCAGCATGATGAACAGGTTGATGAAGTCCAGGTAGAGCGTCACCGCGCCCATGATGGCCTTCTTCGAAGCGACTTCGCTGCCATCCGACTCCAGGTACATCAGCTTGATCTTCTGAGTGTCGTAGGCGGTCAGGCCGACGAACACGATCACGCCGACGACGGAGATCATGAACTGCATGGCGGAGCTCTGCAGGAACAGGTTCACCAAACTCGCGATGATGATGCCGATCAGGCCCATGAACATGAACTGGCCGACCCCGGTCAGATCCCGCTTGGTGGTGTAACCAAAAAGGCTCATTGCGCCGAAAGTGCCGGCGGTAATGAAGAACACCCGCGCGATACTGGCTCCGGTGAAAGCCAGGAAGATGTGAGCCATCGACAGGCCCATCACCCCGGCGAAGGCCCAGAACACCGTCTGTGCGGTCGAAGCCTTCATCCGCTGGAGTCCAGCGGACAGGAAGATGATGAAGCCGAGCGGCGCCAGCATGACGATCCAGGCCAGAATGGTCGGCGACACGCGCCCGTCGGGGCCAACGGCGTAGAGAAGGTTGAGAATGGCGGGGGTGCTGGACGCCAGATAGGCGACGATGCCGGTCAGCGCCAGGCCGGACGCCATGTAGTTGTACACCCGCAGCATGTATTCCCGCAGGCCGACGTCGATCTGCGCGGCCTCGGCCTGGGCGCGCGTCATCGTGCCGGTACGCAGCTCAAACCGTTTGTCGGGTCCGAATGCCATCGAAGTGATCCTTTACTCAGGTTGAAACCATTTGCCGTAAATATGGCACGGAATGGCGGCAACGCAAGGAAATGCGGTCCTGAACCGGGCCGAATCCGGATTAAATTTTCGTAATCATTCGTTGCGGAGATGGGGAGCCGCCTTCTGGCCGAGGGCGCGCCAGGTGCCGGCGAAACCGACCGCCAGGATGGCGGACAGGCAGGCCAGCAGGGCAATCGCAACATCGCCGGGGTAGAAGGTCCAGTCGGTTTCCATAAGAAACACCATCACAGCCCAGGACGTGACCGTGCCGATGGCCGCGGCGATGGCGGCGGTGCACAGGCCGAGCAGCCCGTATTCGAGCAGGAACGATCTGAGGATTCGGCCGCGGGTCGCGCCCAGCACCTTGAAGACCACGGCGTCGTAGACCCGGCGGCGGCGGGCGGCGGCGACCGCACCGGCCAGGACCAGGGCCCCGGCGACCAGGGTGACCGAGGCGGTGGAGCGCACGGCGGTGCCGATCCCGGCCAGGATCGTCGACACCGCCTCCAGCGCTTCGCGGACGCGAATCGACGAGATGTTGGCGAAGCGGTCGGTCACCGCCTTCTCGATGACCTCCTCGGCGGCCGGCGGTGCATGGACGGCGGCGATGTGGCTGTGCGGCGCGCCCTCGAGGGCGCCGGGCGCGAAGATGACCGCGAAATCGAAACGCAGCGACCGCCAGTCGATCTCGCGCAGGCTGGCGATCCGGGCGGTGATCTCGCGGCCGAGGATGTTGAAGGTCAGGGTATCGCCGATATCCACGCCGAAGCCGCGGGCGAGGTCGGAGTCGAGGGAGATCAGCGGCGGACCGGCATAGTCGGTCGGCCACCACTCGCCCTTGACGATCTCGGAATCCTCGCTCGGCTCGGCGGCGTAGGTGAGCGCGCGATCGCCGCGCACGGCCCAGGCGGCCTCGGGGGCGATCTTGACGTCCTCCACCGGTACGCCGGCGATCTTCACGATGCGCCCGCGCAGGCTGGGCATGCGGCGGAAGTTGCTGGCGCCCTGAACGCCGGTCACGGTCCTGTCGAAGTCCGCGACCTGATCGGGCTGGACGTCGATGAAAAACAGGGAAGGCGCTTCCTGGGGCAAACGTTCGTTGATCTGGCTGTTCAGGTTGCCCTGGATCAGGACGACGGCGACCAGCACGGCGAGACCCAGGCCGAGGGAGACGATGGTGCTCGC
>NPIF01003026.1_pt1 | contig 11106 bp, 14 predicted proteins | sample 8637461 | NCBI WGS metagenome assembly NPIF01 (sample SAMN07420641, study PRJNA396082) | bioreactor metagenome | isolation source: sample BR12 brine-fed electro-methanogenic bioreactor BR | place: Japan: Kochi | collected 2016-12-09
GGCAACTTCTTCACCGTGCGCGACCTGCTGGCCGACCACCCGGGCGAGGCCCTGCGCCTGACCATGCTGCAGACCCACTACCGCCAGCCGCTGAACTGGACCGCCGACGGCGTCCGTCAGGCCAAGGAAACCCTCGACCGCTGCTATACGGCCCTGCGGGCCACGGCGGATATCGAGGCCGCCGATGCCGAGCCGCCGCAGGCGGTGGTCGATGCGCTGTGCGACGACCTCAACACGCCGCTGGCGCTGTCCGCGATCCACGAGGTGGTCGGGGCCCTGAACAAGGCCGACAACGCGGCCGCCAAGGCCGAACTCAAGGGCCGGCTGCTGGCCGGCGGCTACCTGCTCGGCCTGTTGCTGCAGGATCCCGAGGACTGGTTCAAGGGCGCGCCGTCGGACGGCGACGGGTTGGACGAGGCGGCCATCGAGGCCCTGATCGCCGAGCGCATGGAGGCCCGCAAGTCCAAGGACTTCGCCCGCGCGGATGCCATCCGCGACGAGCTCAAGGACAAGGGCATTCTGCTCGAGGACGGCGCCGGCGGCACCATCTGGCGCCGGGCCTGATGCCGAGGAACGTCGAATACGTCCGGATTCGCGGTTGCTTCACGTTTTGGATGTTCGAACATGGATAGTCAGTCCTTTTCCGACACCCTGAACATCAAGACCGGCCGCCGATTCGGCGTCGTGTGTCTCGGACGGGCCGGAATGGACCTTTACCCCGAGAACCCCGGCCAAAAACTCGAGGAGACAGCCAGGTTCACCACCGACCTCGGCGGTTCCTCCGGCAACATGGCGGTTGCTGTGGCCCGTCTCGGTATCGCGGCCGGCATGATCACGGCGGTATCCGAAGATGGGGTCGGGCGTTTCGTTCGGCGGTTTCTCGAGCGCGAAGGCGTCGATGTCGACCGTGTTGCGACGGTTTCCGGCGACTACCGGACTAGCCTGGCGCTTGCTGAGGTGCGCCCGGAAGACTGCGGGGTCGTCATCTATCGCAACCACGCGGCGGATTTCGCGCTGACCGATAGTGACGTGGATGCCCGCTACATCGCCGAGGCGAGCATTCTCGCCGTGACGGGGACGACGTTGGCACGCCAACCGTCGCGGGACACCATTCTCGCGGCCTCCCGCATGGCCCGGGATCACGGGACCTGCGTGGTCTTTGACATGGATTACCGGCCGTATTCCTGGCGGGACCAGCAGGAAGCGTCCCGGGTCTATGCCGAAGCCTGTGAGGCCGCCGACATCGTCATCGGCAATGACGAGGAATTCGCCGTGCTCGATGGGGACGCCACGGCGGAAGAGGCGGCCGCCGCGCTGCTCGGAGCCAATTAGAGGTTGGTCATCGTGAAACGCGGTGCCTCGGGGTCGACCGCCTACACCCGTGGGGGAGAGCCGGTCACCTGCGGGGTTTTTCCGGTCACGGCTGCCAAACCCTATGGCGCAGGGGATGCCTTCGCCGGTTCCTTGATGGCGGCGATTCTTGAGGGGATGTCCCTTGAAGATGCCCTCCGCCGAGGCTCGGCGGCCGCGGCGATCGTCGTTGCCAGACGGGGCTGCGCGAGTGCGATGCCGAACCGCGCCGAACTCGACTCCTTTCTTTCCCGCAACAGCCTTGCCTGAGGGACGGACACCCATGCACATCAGACCCTACGATAATGAGAACAAACCGATCGTGGACGTGGGCAACGCCAAGGTGCCCCTCTGCTATTTCAACATCGTCCGCCTGAAAAAGGGGGAAACCTACGACTACTCCCTGGACGAGTTCGAATCCTGCTGCGTTCCCGGGCACGGGACCTGTGATTTCGTGATCGGCGACGCCACCTTCGAAGCGGTCGGGGAGCGGGCCTCGATTTGGGAAGGTGATCCGAGCGGAATTTACGCGCCGCGCGATGCCCGCGTGTCCATCAAATGCCGAAGCGACGATGCAGAGATCTTCGTCGCCGGCGGGCGCACCGGGGAACGGCTGGAGCCGTTCGTCGTTCGTCCCTCGGACATTCAAACCGTTCAGTACGGCAGCGACGAAACCAAGACCCACGNNGACCCACCGCAAGATCAAACATGTTCTCGGGCAGAATCCGCCGGGGAAGGTCAGCCGCCTGCTGATCAGCGAACTGTTCACGGTGGGCGCCGGAGGGTGGTCGGGATTCCCGCCCCACAAACACGACGAGGAACGTCCGCCGAAAGAGACCCGTTTCGAAGAGATCTATCAGTTTCGATTCAAACCGGATTGGGGATTCGGCGCGCAATTCATAACGCCGGAAGGAGCCGAGATCGGTGACGTTCATCATTTGCGGAACGGCAGCACGATCCTTCTCGACGGCGGTTATCATCCCTGTGTCGCCGCACCCGGCTACGAGATGTACTATTTCACCATCCTGGTCGGCGAGTCGCAGCGGTCTCTCATTCAGCATTTCCATCCCGATCATGCCTACCAGATCGAAACGATCCCGGGCATCAAGGACATGGTCGCGGCCTTCAAGTAGCGGAAGGTCGCGCGATGCTGGCCAAGCTCAAGGACGTCCTGATACCCGCTCTGGAGGGCGGCTATGCGGTCGCGGCCTTCAACGTGTTCGGCTTCGAGGACGCGCGTGCGGTCGTCGATGCGGCGGAAGAGGCGGCTGCGCCTGTCATTCTCGCCGCCAATCCCGGCATCGTCGATTTCATGGGGCTCGATCTGATCGCGGCGATGGGGCGTGGGCTGGCCGAAACCACGTCCGTTCCGGTCTGCATCCATCTCGATCACGCCCGGGATCTCGACACCCTGTTCAAAGCCGTTGATGCGGGTTTCACGTCGGTCATGTACGACGGTTCGCAACTGCCGTTGTCCGAGAACGTCGCCGAAACGATCCGGGCCGTCGAATACGCACACCGCAGCGGGGTTTCGGTCGAGGCGGAAATCGGTTCCGTTCCCTATTTCGAGGGCGATGAACACGTCCGGGATGAACTGACGGACCCGGCTCAGGCTCGGAGGCTGGCGGAGGAAACCGGCGTCGATGCCCTGGCGGTCGCCGTCGGCAACGTGCAACGGCTCCGCGAAAAGAGCGCGGTCATTGATTTCGATCGCCTCGCCGCCATCGAGGAGGTGGTCCGGATTCCCCTGGTTATTCACGGCTCATCGGGAATCAGGGAAGCGGATCTCGTGCGCTTGGCGAGGACGCGGGTGTGCAAGTTCAACATCGGGACCGCCCTGCGCGCGGCATTTGCTGCCGCGTTGCGCAGGGAACTGGCCGCGGATCCTCGACAGATCGATCGCCTGACCATCATGAAGGGCGTCATGGAAAGCCTACGCAAGGAAGCAGCGGCCCAGATAAGGCTTCTCCGTTCGCCCGGCAGTTGAAACGGCGGCCCGGCGTGAGACGTTCCCCTACTCGATATCGACGATCTTGCGGTTGCCGCCCGCCTTGAGCAGGCGTTTGGCCTTGCGTGGGTAGTCGACGACGTCGCCGTAGCGGCGTTCACCGCCCATCAGGTAGACCAGATCGTCGGGCCCCGGGTTGCTCATGGCATGGGCCGGGCCGCCGGCCGGGAAGGCNNCATTCAGGTCTCCGGGGCCGACTTCCAGCTTGTCGCCGCCGATCTCGGCGATGCCTCGACCGGACAGGATGTAGACGAACTCCTCTTCGGCCTTGTGGAAATGGAACTCGGTGGTCTCGAAGCCGGCCTTCACGCGGACCATGTGGAGGCCCAGGTTCTGGAGACCGATGAGATCCCCCAGCCTTTTCGTCATCCGGACGGCATTGCCGTTCAGCGGATGGACGAATTCGGTTTCCTCCAGCGACTCGATGTCACGGGCAGAGATGAGACAGTTTTGCGCCATTGCGAAATCCTCCCTCTCCAGCGTGGATATGGTTGACGCTCACGGTAGTCCAATTCCCCGAACCCGCCAACTAGAGCATGCTCTCGGCGTATCGCCTCGGTTGTGACGGCGGTCATGGCCGGCGGCTTGCTTGACAGGGCAAATTGGGGCACGATCTTAAGGGAAGCGAGGAATTGCATGGCGTTCAACGGCACCTTCAGCAAGCTGACCATTGCCGAGCGGCAGCGGCTGCTCGACGCGGGTGAACCGCGCAACTTCGGTCCCGGCGACCTGATCATCCGCCAGGGCACGCGACTCGACGGCATCTTCGTCGTCATGGACGGCGAGGTGAGGGTCGAGCACGGCGTCAAGGTGATCCGCAAGGCGGTCGTCAATCAGCCCGACGGGACGCGGACGGTGAAGGAGATTCCCGGCCGGTTGTCGGTCGAGGTGACACGCCTCGGGCGCGGCGCCATATTCGGCGAAATGTCCTTCGTCGACGATTCCCCGACCAGCGCTTCGGTTTCCGCCGTCGAGACGGTAAAGACGGTGTTCATCAACGGCGAATCGGTACGTGCGCGGCTTGCCGCCGATGCCGGCTTCGCCAAGCGGTTCTACCATTCCCTGGCCAGCCTGTTGGCCAAGCGGCTGCGCGAGGCCAACAAGCGGGCCCGCGGCGGACGTCCCGGATCCATCGATGCGGCCCGTCAGGCCGCGGCGTCCGACATGGGAATCATGCCCAAGGCCGCGGGCGGCGGGGACGGCAAGCCGGTGCTCAGGACCCGGCCGGCCGCGGCCCGCACGGCTCAGTCCTCCGGCACCCAGCGGTAGCGCTCGATCACATCCTCATTCAGTTCGATGCCCAGTCCCGGCTCGTCGGGAACCTTCAGCCTGCCGTCCTCGAGCCGGAACGGATTGCGCACCAGCCCGTTCTTGAACGGGTTGTCCATGACATTGAATTCCTGCCACGGCGCGTCGCGCTGGGTGACCAGGAAGTGCAGGGTCGCGGCAACCAGGATGTCGGAGGACCAGCAATGGGGGATGACCCGCACGTTGCGCAGTTCGGCCAGCGCGGCGATGCGCCGGACCTCGGAGATGCCGCCGCAGCGGGCGACGTCGGGCTGGATGATCCGCAGATTGCCGCGCTCCATCAGGTCGCGGAAGCCGAAGCGGCTGGTCTCCTTCTCGCCGGTGGCGATCGGGGTCGGCGAGGCGGCGACCAGTTGGGCGAAACCGTCGAGATCGTCGGGCGACAGCGGCTCCTCGAGGAAGAACACATCGTGCTCGGCGAGGGTGCGGGCCAGCCACAGGGCGGAATCGAAGGGCACCGGCGTGCCCATGTCCAGCATCAGCGCGATGTCGGGGCCGAGGGCCTTGCGGATCTCGCCGACCCATTTGGCGTCCGATTTGACATCGCCGCCGAGGCCGCCCCAGCCGAACTTGATGCCGGTGAAGCCGGCGTCGGCATGGCGTCTGGCCTGGGCGATCATGGCCTCGGGCGTGGCCGGGGTCAGGTCGCTGGCATAGGCCGGGATGCTGTCGCGCAGCTTGCCGCCGAGAAGCTGGTGCACCGGCTGGCCGGTGGCCTTGCCGAGCAGGTCCCAGAGCGCGATGTCGATGCCGCTGATCGCCTGCATCACCGCGCCGCGCCGGCCGTAGGAGGCGGTGTGGTCGTACATGGCGTTCCACAGGGCGTTGATGCGCAGCGGGTCCTGCCCGATCAGCAGTGGCTTCAGTCCCTGGGTCGTCAGGTGGCTGACCGGCGCGTCGATGATCGCCTTGAGAACGCTGGGCGAGGTATGGGCCTCGCCGATGCCGGTAATCCCGGCGTCGGTATGGACACGGATGACCAGAATGTCCTGCAGGTTGTCGCCGTTGGCGACGACGTTGGGTAGACGCAGGATGATGGATTCGACATCGGTGATCTTCACGACTCTTTTTCCTCCCGGAGCGATGGGTTTCGACCACTATAGCCCGGCGAAAGCCGGAATAGGCACTGGCGATGTCGGTTTTTCCGGCCATATTTTCAATGTGGCCCGCGTTTTGGACCATGAGAGGCGCGGTCGGTTCGGATTTCCGGCGAGAGGAGAATTGGTTTGAGGGATTTTTTCGAGGGATTGAAAGAGAAGTTTCGCCGGAAGCCGGCCTCGCCGGCAGGCACGGATACGGGGATAGGCACCGGCACGGGAGGCGGTTGGGTTGCCGGGTTGCGTTCGCGCTGGAAACTCATCGTCGGCGTGATCGCCCTTTTCCTGGTGCTCTACTATCCGGTGGGCATGATCCTGGCCCATCAGGTCAATGACGATGTCGACTACCAGACTCCCGAGGAGTTCCAGATCGGCGGCGGCAGCCGCGCGGTGGCCGTCGCGGCGGCGCTGATCGACCGCGAGGTGACGCAGACCAAATGGGTCGCCAACAAGCCGTGGATATTTCCTTCCTCGGTGCTCGACAACATGCCCAATTTCCAGATGGGGCTGGTCTATGCCATTTCGCGGTTCGCCATCGAGATGACCGACGTGCTCGGCCGTACCCGAGGGTCCAGCCAGGCCGACGCCGATCTCGACAAGGCGTCTGGACTTCTCAAATACGACGGCACCATCTGGGTCTGGGAGCCGACGACGTCGCTGATGCCGACGGCCAGCGCCGAGCGCCAGTACGTGGCCGGACAAAAGGCGCTGATGCAGTACAACACCCGTCTGGCCGAGGGTAACGCGATCTACGACAAGCGGGCCGACAACCTGATCGCTTTCCTGCAGCGGGTCGAGGCCGATCTGGGCAGCGCTTCCGCCGCTTTGGACACGCGTACCATGGAATCGAACGCCGGCTGGTTCGACCTTGCGGCCGACGACATCTTCTACGCCACCAAGGGGCGACTCTACGGTTACTATCTGCTGCTGCGCGAGATCGGCATCGATTTCGAGGGCGTGATCGCCGAAAAGAACGTCGCGACCGTCTGGGCGCAGATGCTCGACAGCCTGAGGGTCGCTGCGGCCATGGATCCGCTGATCGTCGCCAACGGCGCCAATGACGGGTTCCTGATCCCCAGTCATCTCGCAGCGCAGGGGTTCTACCTGCTGCGGGCGCGTACCCAGCTCAAGGAAGTCGAGAACATTCTTCTGAAATAGGGCTGCTGCCCCGGGGGCGGTCAGGCGCTCAACGCGTCGAGCCGTTGATCCGCGGTCAACCAGGACTTGGCCTCGTTGATGTCCTCGAAGATCTGCAGCGCGGCGCCGCGGTTGCGGGCGACGCGTTCCATGTGCCGTCCGGAATCGGCGAAGTAGGACTCGGACGGGACGAAGGCGACCCGTTGCCCCGGAGGCCATCGCTTGATGGCGAGGGCGGCGGTGATGTGCTCCTCGGTGAGGCCGATCGACCGGGTTACGTTCCTGAGGTCCAGCAGCACTCTCCTGCAACCGTATTTCTCGCAGGCCGCCTTGATCAGGATATGGTGGGCGGCAAGTGCGCTCTCGAATCCCTCGCGGATGCGCAGGGCCTCGCCGCTGAAACGTACGTAAAGAAAGCCGTCTACCGGCTCGATCGCACGAATGGTCGCCATCAGTTGCAGTCCCGTTTCCCCAAGAAGTCGCCCGACTTGGCTCCGCGGACGAGTTCCTTCATTCATTAGCGATAAAAATAGATAAAATTCGCGCTAAATCTGTGACGGCCATCACAACCGGTCGTGATTCCGTCTTTCGGCCGCAGGGGTGGCGATTACGCGGGGACGTTGCGACCCAGCCAGGGTGTCGTCAACCAGGTTTTCGCATCCTCGATGCTCTTGAACAGGCGAATCGCGGCCCCACGGTTGGAGGCGACCCTTTCCAGGTGTTTGCCGCCGCTGGCGAAATAGGTCGGCGCCGGGACGAGGGCGACATGGGCGCCGGGAGGCCATTCCTTGATGATGACGCAGGCGGCCAGATGCTCCTCCAGCATCCCGATGGTGCCTTCGACAGCGGTGAGGTCGAGGAGGACCTTCTGGCACGCATATTCACGGCAAAGGCCGACGACCTTGTCCCGATGGTCTTCCAGCGCCCGTTCCATGCCGGTGTGCAGACTTTTCGCCGCGCCTTGGAAGCGGATGTAGAGATAGCCGTTCTCCATGAGAACGGCAGAAATGCTGGCCATGGTCGAACGCCTTTTCCCCCGAAAAGCAGGTGCCGCTGGCCAGCAATTGACTAAAATGCCACTAAAATCTGTGACAGCCGTCACAGGGTTCCGAAATTGAAACCGGCGGCCGATTCGCCGCCGGTATTCAGTTGACGTGCATCTGCGCCGTCATCGTCGTCAGCAGGGCGCCGGTAAGCGGCACCCCGAGGGGGGCGAACCACTTGTCGAAGATCTTCTCCAGATCCCTGCGGTAGAAAAGGTCGGCCAGGGTTTCGTCGACGAGCAGCCGGAAGGCTGAATCGTCTCGCCTCAACATCAGCGCATAGGGATCGTAGGTCAGGAAATTGCCGACCAGCGCGAAGCTGTCGCCGTCGGTGGCTCGGCGCAGCAGGCCGCGAAGCAGGATGTCGTCGGTGGCATAGGCATCGGCCGTGCCGTCGCGGACGGCTGCAAGCCCGGCGTCATGATCGTTGACCNNGACCGGCACGATGGTCAAATTGATCTTCAACAGATTGCGCATGGCCTCGATGCGGGCGGCGTTGGTGGTGCCCTTGGTGACCGCCACCTTGCGGTCGGCAAGGTCCGCGTAATCTTGGATAGCGGAATCCTTCTTGGTCAGCAGGCGGGTGCCGGTCAGGAAGGTGAAATAGGAGAAGTCGACCTTGGCGCGGCGCTCCAGCGTATGACTGGTCGATCCGCATTCGATGTCAATCGTGCCGTCGACCAGCTTGTCGATGCGGTTGGCCGACGTTACGGGGATGAGGTCGAGCTTCAGGTCTTCGAGGTTCAGCGTCTTCTTGACCTTGTTCGCGATTTGCAGACACAGCTCCACCGAATAGCCGGTGGGTTTGCCGTCGGGACCGAGGAAAGAAAAGGGCGGCGAAGCTTCACGGAAGCCGATGCGAAGGGTGCCGGTTTCGTCGATCCGTTTGAGCGTTCCGTAGAGGTCGGCTGCGAGCGCCGGAAGTGTCAGTACGAGGATGCCGAACGCGCCCAGAATCAGGCCAATGGTCTTTCGCATGGATTCCTCCCTGTTGAATGACGGGATTTCAGACTTTAGCTGCCGTAAGCCGTTACCGACTTGACGGTGAAATCGCCTGCCTTGTTGATGATCAGGATTCCGTCGAAGGAATCGCGGAAACTCTGGTCCCGCGTCCGGATGATCTCCTTGCCGTCGATGCTGACCGCCATGGTTCCATCGCCGGTGCGGGTGAACAGCAAGTCGTGGGGGGCATCGTCTTCCAGTACGACCGGCTGGCGCGAGGTATCGACTCCGGCGGTGCCGCGGCTGCCCACGCGAATCAGTTCGACCGCCGGCGTTCCGCCGGCGTTGTAGGCGACCCGGTAGCCAGGGTTGTCCGCGCCTTGCGTGACTCCGATCTCGAGGCGGCCGACGTCGGGCGTCGCCGATGCCAGGGTCAGGCGCAAGGCGAAGGCGTTGGACAGGGCCGCTACGGCCTTCATCTCGATCGGTTGTTCATAGGGCGCGCGGCCTGGGCGGTGCCCCGGCCGCGGGTCCTGCCGCTGGTTGCCGCCCGACGGGTCGAGGATGGTGGAAAACAGCTGAAGGGCCAGATCCTGGTGGCTCTGGCGGCGGTCCGTATCCCGGTGTCGGGGACGGTAGGGCGGCACAACCTGGGTGCGAACGCCGGCGAACCGGTCGACGAACACGGCGCGGCCCTCGACCATCCAAGTCGGATTGCGGGTCACATCGCCATCGGAGAAGTCGTCGCTGAAGACCCGCCTGTGCCACGGCCAGGAGAACCGCAGCGCAAGGTCGCGAAGGTCTCTGAGAAACAGCGGATCCGCGGCGCGGGCCCGTTCCGCCTCGTCGATCAGGCGGTCGAGTTCCTGGATGAGAGCCTGGGTGGAGCCGCCGCCCGGATGGGGGGCGCCGTGCCAGTTGGGTTGGTATCGGTTTTCCTGCGACTGGGCGACGTCGGTTCCCAAGGCGACGATCAGGGNNCATCTCACCCCTCCTCTCCCGGTGGGCCGAGTCGTCGGTCGGCGTCTTCTGATTGTGTGGATTTTACTGTCCCGATTCAACAGGAACAGTGCGACCGCGACTCCGGGGATGAGCCGGGAGTCGGCCGGGAGCCCTTGAAAACGGGCGTTTCGGATACCGTGGAGCGAAACGGTCAGTCAGTGTGATGCTGGCGGCGATCGCGTTGCTGGCGCCGGTCGACGTTTCCCCAGGGACACCGGGTGTCGCCGTCGCCGGAACTGGCCCGACGGTCCGGATCGGGGCGGAACCCGAGGCCCGATCGCCGATCCTTCCCCGATCGCCTGTCCTCGCCGGACCGCCGATCGCATTCCGCGCGCCTGTCTTCTCCGTTCCACGTATTCTCGGAGTTGGGGCCGCTCCCGTTTCCGCGTCCGGCACCTTTGGGGGTACCATTCATCGCACCATTCCCTCACACTCACTGTGTTTCAGCGAGGCCTTCCCTGATTCGTTATTAAGTAAAGAAATGCTTTCTTTCAAGCAAACTCTTCATAAATACGGTACAGGACAATCTTCCTTTTAAGCCATCCGGTTGCCGGCGCAGCGGACAGGAGGAAAAACGAATGACCGATGCAGTCGATCAGGCATTGGACGTATTCAATGATGCCCTGCGGCGCGATCCCGAGGCAATTACCCGATTGGTCAATATGCGGGCGGAATGCAACGACTCCCTGGCCGCCCATCCGACGATCCAGGTGGGCGTCTACGGCGGCGTTCACCGGATCGGTATCCTCGGGTTGCTGAACGCGGCCCTGGGCGATAGCCCGAGCGGCGTCATCGGGGCACGGGGAACCACGGATTCGGCGACCGGCCTGTTCATCCGGGTCAAGAAGTTCGTCGACCTGCGCAAAAAGAAGCTCGACGTCCTGACATGACCTCGCGGGACGGTTTCATTTGCTTCGAATTCGCGGAAATCCTTGTATCCACGGGGCATATTCGGCATTCTCCCGCATCCCCGATGAGAGCACCAAGAAAGTAGCCCGCTCATGACCGACAAGCGCGTGTATCTGTACGACTGCACCCTTCGCGACGGCGCCCAGACGCTGGGCGTGGATTTCAGCGTTCTCGACAAGCAGGTGATTGCGCGCGAGTTGGACCGGATCGGCATCGACTACATCGAGGGCGGCTGGCCGGGCGCCAATCCGACCGACGACGCTTTTTTCGCCGACCTGCCCAAGCTGGAGCGCAGCCGGGTCACGGCCTT
>NPIF01001362.1_pt1 | contig 11090 bp, 11 predicted proteins | sample 8637461 | NCBI WGS metagenome assembly NPIF01 (sample SAMN07420641, study PRJNA396082) | bioreactor metagenome | isolation source: sample BR12 brine-fed electro-methanogenic bioreactor BR | place: Japan: Kochi | collected 2016-12-09
GGATAAGATGCGATTGCCCTGGCTTGGTGGCCAGGGTGCCCGGGGGCTTTTTGACACATTTTGGCGGTAGATTTATGCTTCGCGGTTCGGAATTCGTAGGGAGCCGGTTGGCTCCGGCGCTGGGGGAGCGCGCTGGTGGTGGGATTGGATGCTGCTGTCCTGGCGGTTGCGAGGGCGTTGCGAGGGTGGTTTCTTGGGTGACGTGGATGCTCAACTGGCGGCTTTGCGCGGGCGGATCGATGCGATCGATGCCGACCTGGTGCGGCTGTTCAATGAGCGGGCGTCGGCCGCGGCGGAGATCGGGCGGATCAAGCGGCAGACGGGGGACGCGACGTATGTGCCGGCGCGGGAGCGGGCGGTGCTGGATCGGGTGACGGCCGCCAACGCCGGACCGTTGTCGAACGACACGATCGTGGCGATCTATCGCGAGTTGATGAGCGGATCGTTCACGTTGGAGCGGGCGCCGCGGGTGGCGTTTCTGGGTCCGGCGGGGAGTTTTTCGCACCTGGCGGCCACGCGGAAGTTCGGATCGAGCGTGGAGTTCGAGCCGCTCAAGCAGATCTCGGCGGTGTTCGAGGAAATCGAGCGCGGGCACGTGGACCTGGGGATCGTGCCCATTGAAAACACGCTGGGGGGCGGGGTGGTGGATACGCTGGACGCCTTCGCCGATCGGAGCGTGCAGATCTGCGCCGAGGTGTTTCTGTCGGTGCAGCATCACCTGTTGGGGGATTGCCCGCTGGAGCAGGTGGCGCGGGTGTACTCGAAGCCGGAGGTGTTCAGCCAGTGTCAGCGGTGGCTGACGGAGACGGGTCTGGCGGCGAAGACGATCGCGGTGGCGAGCACGAGCAAGGCCGCGGAAATGGCCCGGGATGAGCCGGGGTCGGCGGCGCTGGGGAGCGAGTTGGCGGGTGAGTTGTACGGGCTGCGGAAGATTTGCGACCGGGTGGAGGACGACCCGGGAAACATGACGCGGTTTCTGGTGCTGGGGCGGGAGCGCGCGCGGCCTACGGGGGCGGACAAGACGGCGTTGCTGTTCGTGGCGGCGGACCGGCCCGGGTCGCTGGTGGAGGTGCTGGACGTGTTTCGGCAGGCGGGGGTGAACATGACGTTCATCGAGTCGCGGCCCAGTCGGCAGAAGAAGTTCGAGTACCGGTTTTTCGTGGACATCGAGGGGCACGCGGAGACGGCGGGAGTGGCGGAGGTGATCGAGGCCGCGCGGCAGCATTGTCAGATGCTGCGGGTGCTGGGGTCGTTCCCGCGGGCGGAGGAGGTGGTTTAGGAGCTGTCAGTTGTCAGCTATCAGCTGTCAGCTGTTGACCGGTGGGTTTTGTTGGGTAATTGGCTTTTTTAGGGTGGGTTGGCGATGGACCTGGTGGTGGTGATGCGGTCTACGGCTACGGCGGAACAGGTGGCCGGGGTGAGCGCGCGCATTGGGGATCTGGGTCTTGCGGCACATGCAGCGGAGGGGGAGTTCCGCACGATGATCTCCGTGACCGGGTCGAAAGATGTCACGGTGGTGCAGCAACTCGAGCAGCTTGCCGGGGTTGACCGGGTGATCACGGTGACACAGCCCTACCGGCTGGCGTCTCGGGAATTCCACGAGTCGGACACGATCATCGACATCAAGGGGATCCGCATCGGCGGCCCGCACGTGAACGTGATCGCGGGCCCGTGCGCGATCGAGAGCCGGGAACTGCTGTTCGAGGTGGGCCAGGCGGTGAAGGACGCGGGGGCGTCGATTCTGCGTGGCGGGGCGTTCAAGCCGCGGAGCTCGCCGTACTCGTTCCAGGGGCTGGGGGTCGAGGGGCTCAAGCTGCTCAAGGAGGCGGGCGAGGCGCTGAACATGCCCACCATCACCGAGGTCACCGATCCGCGCGACGTGGAGGTGGTGGCCCAGTACGCGGACATCTTCCAGATCGGCGCGCGGAACATGCAGAACTTCAACCTGCTGCTCGAAGTGGGGAAAACCGACAAGGCGGTGTTCATCAAGCGGGGGTTGGCGGCGTCGATCACCGAGTTGCTGATGTCGGCCGAGTACGTGTTGAGCCAGGGGAATCACCGGGTGATCGTGTGTGAGCGGGGCATTCGCACCTTCGCGGAGGAGGTGCGGTTCACGCTGGATATATCGGCGGTGCCGGTGATCCAGGAGCGCAGCCACCTGCCGGTGTTCGTGGACCCGTCGCACGCGGCGGGCAAGCGGGACCTGGTGCCGCCGTTGGCGATCGCGGGGGTGGCGGCGGGCGCCGCGGGGGTGATCGTGGAGGTGCACAGTTGTCCGGACAAGGCGATGTGCGACGGCCCGCAGGCGGTGCTGCCGGTGCGGTTCAAGCGGTTGATGGAGGAACTGCGGCTGGCGGCGCAGTTGGCGGGCAACCGGGTGACGGCGTGGGGGGATACGCCCGCGACGCAGCGGCGGGTGGAGAGCGGGGGGTGGATGAGTTGATAACGGCAGGGATTAAGGGATTAAGGGATTGAGGAAAACGAGTCACGGCGAATTGGGGTGTGGGTAATTCTCAAGTGGGGTGCGGGGACGTGCGAAAGTGGGAGAGCGGAAAAGTGGGAAGGTGAGCAAGTGCGAAAGTGCCAAAGTGCGAAGGCGGGAGGGTGAGCAAGTGAGCAGGTGAGAAGGTGAGCAGGGACGCATGTGGTGGCGTGTTCGCCGATTTCGCCAGCGGTGTGATGGCGGCTTCGCAGGCCAACGCGATGACGATGCCTGCGTCAAGGCGGTCGTCGCCCGGCAATCCGGGAATTGTGCGACGCGGGGTTGCCTGAGTCCCTTAATCCCTTGATCCCTGAATCCCTTTGAGCTGCGGCTGCGGGGGAAGGCCAGAACGGGTTGATGTTACGAAAACGTCTCTTTTCACGAGGGTAAAATGCGTACGCCTTTTGTTGCGGGTAATTGGAAGATGCACAACGACCTGGCGGCCGGCCGGGAGCTGGTCGCGGGTCTGAAGGCCAAGGTCGGGAAGGACTGCAAGATCGACGTGGCGGTATGCACGCCGTTCACGCTGCTGTACCCGCTGGCGGCGGAGCTGAAGGGGAGCCCGATCAAGCTGGGGGCGCAGAACTGCTATTTTGAGCCGAAGGGGGCGTTCACGGGGGAGGTTTCGCCGCAGATGCTGTCGGCTGCGGGGTGCACCTACGTGATCATCGGGCACAGCGAGCGGCGGCACGTGTTCGGAGAGACGAATGACCTGCTGAAGAAGAAGGTGGTCGCGGCCCAGGCAGCGGGGTTGCACGTGATCTACTGCATTGGCGAGTTGCTGGCGGAACGGGAAGGCGGCAAGACGGAGCAGGTGGTGGAGAGTCAAATGGCGGAGGTGCTTTCGGGCGACTTGAAGACGGATCTGCTGACCATTGCGTACGAGCCGGTGTGGGCGATCGGGACGGGCAAGACGGCGACGCCGGACCAGGCCCAGGCGGTGCACGCGTTCTGCCGGGCGAAGCTGGGGGGTATATTCGGGGAGTCGACGGCCCAGAAGCTGCGGATTCAGTACGGGGGGAGCGTGAAGCCGGGGAACGCGGCGGAGCTGTTCGGGTGTCCGGACGTGGACGGCGGGCTGGTTGGCGGGGCATGTTTGGTAGCCGAGGATTTTGCCGCTATCATAGCGGGCGGCGAAGCATCGATCGGTTGAAATCCAGCCCATTCGCACGCCCGGGGCGTGGCGGATGGGTTGCTTGTCGACATAGTGAGTGAGGTATCCTCGAGATGAGCTTGATAGCGTCGATTACCGGGTTCCAAGGGCTGATGATGGGCCTGATCTTCATCGTCTGTGTGCTGCTGATGCTGATCATTCTGATCCAAAAGGGTCGGGGAGGCGGTTTGGCGGCCGCTTTCGGTGGCGGCGGCGGGGGCGGTGGCGCTTTTGGGGCCAAAACGGGTGACGTGTTTACGGGCATCACGGTGGTGCTGGCGGGGGTGTACCTGCTGCTGACGGTGGCGGGCAATTTTGCCTTCCGTGCGCCGGCGCCGACGGTTCCTCCGGCGGTGCAGCCGGCCGGAGGGCAGGGTGCGGCCCCGGCTGGGGCCGACGAGGGTGAGGCGGAGGTTCCGGCCCCCGCGGTGACGGAAGAGAAGGTGCCGACGGGGACGGATCTGATCGACCCGAACACGACGGACACCCCGGCCGGTGCGGCGCCGGCAGAGCCGCCGGCCGCCGACGGTGCGGAAGCGCCGGCGGGTGAGCCGGAGGCGGGTGAAGACGCAAACATGTGACCTGCGGCGGTCAGTCGCGAGCGGAAGCGTCCATGATCCAGTCGATGACGGGCTACGGCAGCGCGCAGCACAACGACGCGGGGGTGAGCTACGCGCTGGAAATCCGGAGCCTGAACAACCGCTACTTCAAATCGAGCATCAAGCTGCCGGAGAACCTCCAGTTCATGGAGGCGAACGTGGAGAAGATGCTGCGGCAGCGATTGCAGCGGGGCAGCGTGACGTTTGTGCTGCGGGTGCGCAACAGCAGCGCGACGGCGGCATACGACGTCAACCAGGCGGCGTTGGAGCATTACCTGAGCCGGATCCGGGCGGTGACGCTGCCGGGGGAGTTGTCGGCGCAGGTGGACGTGGCGGCGATCCTGGATTTGCCGGGGGTGTGTCAGCCTCCGGAGCAGGACGACAGCGGACGCGACCGGGCGTGGGAGGTGGTGCAGTCCATGACCGTGACGGCCCTGGACCGGCTGACGGAGATGCGGCGGGTCGAGGGGCAGGCGTTGCGGGAGGATCTGCTGGGTCATTGTGCGCGGGTCAGGGCCCTGGCGGGGGAGATTGCGGAACGGGCGCCGGTGGTGATCGCGGAGTACCAGCAGAAGCTGCGGGACCGGGTGGCGATGCTGCTGCGGGACGCGAAGCTGGACGTGGACAAGGATCAGTTGCTGCGCGAGGTGGCGGTCTACGCGGACCGATGCGACATCGCGGAGGAGGTTTCGCGGCTGAGTTCGCATCTGGACCAGTTCAGCAAGTTGTGCGAGAGCCCGGAGCTGGCGGGTCGGAAGCTGGATTTTCTCGCGCAGGAGATGCTGCGGGAAGCGAACACGATGGGCAGCAAGAGCAATGACGCGGCGATCGCGAGCCGCGTGGTGGAGATCAAGGGCAGCATCGACCGCTTGAAGGAACAAGTGCAGAATGTCGAGTAGCATCAGTGCCGTGATGCGGACGGAAGGGAGTCTGGCGGTGTCCAGAGGCAACCTGGTGGTCATCAGCGGACCTTCGGGAGCAGGCAAGACGTCGATCTGCAACGAATTGCTGGCCAAGCTGCCGCGGGCGGTATGGAGTGTATCCGCGACGACGCGTCCGCCGCGGGGCAAGGAGTCGGACGGGCAGAGCTACGAGTTCATCAGCCGGGAGGAGTTCGGCCGGCGGGAGGCGGCGGGGGCGTTTCTGGAGACGGCGGAGTACTCGGGCAGCGGGCACAAGTACGGGACGCCCATCGGGCCGGTGCAGAAGTGGCTGGCGGAGGGTAAGACGATCGTCATGGAGATCGACGTGCAGGGTGGTCTCCAGGTGGCGGAAAAGATGCCGCAATCGATCCGGGTATTCGTGTTGCCGCCCGATCAACAGTCGCTGCGGGCCCGGCTGGAGGGTCGGAACACGGAGTCGGAAGCGCACATGGCGCGGCGGCTGGCCGCGGCGGATGGGGAGATCGCGATCGCCCGGGATTCCGGGCTGTACCAGTACTTCGTGACCAACGACGTGCTGGAGGACACGGTGGCCCGGATCATCGAGATCATCGAGCATCACGAGGGTTGAGCGAGCAAGGAACCACACATGATTGAAGGTTTGAAATCGGACGAGTTGGTGAACAAGATGGGCGGGCGCTTCAAGCTGGCGTCGCTGATTCAGCGCCGGATGGTGGAGTTGCTGCAAGGAGCGCGCCCGCTGGTGGACACCCGCGGATTGACCGACATCGAGGTTGTTATTCAGGAGATCCTGGAAGACAAGATCGATATGCGGGAATACGACCCGCACGCCGACGAGGCCGAGGATGACGAGTGAGTGCCGGCCTGGAGCGGGCGCCGGCGATCTGACCGGTTACGAGGTCGTCATCGGCGTCTGCGGCGGCATCGCGGTCTACAAGATTTGCTCGGTGGTGTCGGCGCTGGTGCAGCGCGGGGCGGGGGTGACCTGCGTGATGACGCGGTCGGCGACCCGTTTCGTCGGTCCGCTGACGTTCGAATCGCTCTCCGGGCGGAAGGTCCTGCGCAGTCTGTGGCGTCCGGAATATTCCTACGATCCCCAGCATATCCGGCTCAACGAACGGGCCGACCTTTTCCTCATCGCTCCCGCAACGGCCAACATGATTGCGAAAATCGCGTACGGTCTGGCGGACGATCTGCTGTCGACGCTGATGGCGGCGGTGACCTGCCCGGTGATCGTGGCGCCGGCGATGAACAACGCAATGTGGGCAAACCGGGTGGTTCAGGAAAACGTCGCCCGTTTGCGCAAGCTTGACTATCACATCATCGACCCGGCGGAAGGCTGGCTCGCGTGCCGTTCGCGCGGTCCGGGGCGACTCGAAGAGCCTGCGGTGCTGGTGGACGCGGTGGCCCAGCGGCTGGTGACGCAGCGGCCTCGCGGGGCGGCGCCGGAGTAGTTTTCGAGCCCCGGGGAGGGAGGGTTGGCGATGAAGATCCTGGTGACTGCCGGACCCACCCGCGAATACCTCGACACGGTACGGTTTATCTCCAATGGGTCGTCGGGGCGGATGGGGTACGCGATCGCGGCGGCGGCCGCGGCGCGGGGCCATGAGGTGGTGCTGGTATCGGGTCCGGTGCAGATCGTGCCGCCCCCGGTGACGGTGGTTCAGGTGACGACGGCGGCGGAGATGTTACGGGCGGCGTTGGCGGCATTTGAAGATTGCGATGTGGCGGTGATGACGGCGGCGGTTTCGGATTACCGGCCGGTGGTTCGCCTCGATCACAAAGCGCCCAAATCAACAGGCGTACAGCAGATCGCGCTGGAACCGACGGAGGACATTTGTGCGACGCTGGGCGCGGGCAAGGGCGATCGGCTGGTGATCGGTTTTGCAGTGCAAGACGAATCGCCGCACGAACGTGCGGAACAGAAGATGCGGCGCAAGCACTGCGATGCGATGGTCCTGAACGGGCCGCAGACGCTGGGGAGTGCGGACATTCGGCTGGAGATGAAGGCGGGTGACGAGCCGTGGGGGCCGGTGATCGAGGTGGGCAAGGCGGAGGCGGGGGACTTGGTGGTGGACCTGATCGAGCGGCTCGCGGGTCGGCGGCGCGCGCGGTAAGTTTCGGTGGCACAGGCGGCACGGAGGCGAATGGGCGTTCATTGACAGGGGGGAGGCGCGTTTTATACTTTCGGCGCGCCTCTTTTTCGTGCCGGCACAAGAGGGTGGGACGGCAAGCCGCATCGCTTGACGAACGCCGGTGTAACGCGTCCTGCGCGTGGTTGTTTCGTTGTTCAGGAGATTCCCGCGACTCGCCAGAGGAAGCTGCCTGATGCGCGTTTTCATGCTTGGTTGGGAATTCCCACCGGTGATATCCGGGGGGCTGGGCACAGCCTGCCTGGGGTTGACGCGCGCGCTGGTGCAGAAGGGGGTGGACGTCACGTTCGTGTTGCCCCGGTCGCCCGAGGAGCCGCCGGAAGGGTCGATGGAGGTGATCGGTCTGCAATCCGGTCCGCCTCCGGTGGGGTACGAGACCGACGATGAGCGGTCGAATGACGCTGTGGAGGGGGAGGCCGGTGCATCGGAAGCCCCTTCGCCGGCGCATCCGTCACCGCCAGCGCCTTCGGCGACGGGCTCGCATTCGCATTCGCCTCCGCAGCAGCCGTCAGGGGGATGGCCACCGCCAGGGCAGGTTGGGCCGCATCAGGGTGGGCTGCATGCGGGAGAGCATCATCGGGGCGTCGCCCATCAGGGCGGGAGCCAGGCGGGCGGCCCTTACCAGGGCATTCCGGCGGCGGTTGATCCAGTCTTTTCGGCCGTTGATTTCATCCAGATTGACGCCTGGCTGTGGCCTTATCGCCGTCCCGACGGCATTCCGACCGAGCCGGTGTATGGCGATGCGCCACCGCCCCCCCCGCCGGCGGAGCATCCTGCTCCCCCGCGGGTGATTCCGCCGTTTGCAGTGGCGACGCCCGAGACGCCGTTGCCGGCGCCTCCGCCGCCCGCACCGCCGGCACATCGGCCGGCGCCTCCGCCGGGGCCGCCGCGGGCATCGAGCGAGCTGTTCAAGGAGGTGGAGCGGTACGCGCATTTGGCGATGCAATCGGCGGCGGGAAAGACGTTTGACGTGATTCACGCCCACGACTGGATGACGTTTCCGGCGGCCGAGGCGATTGCGGACATGACCGGGCGGCCTTTTGTCGCGCACGTGCACTCGACGGAGTTTGATCGGAGCGGGCACCGGATCGAGCAGCGGATCTACGACATCGAGCGGGCGGGATTGGAGCGGGCGGAAGCGGTGATCGCGGTGAGCCACATGACCCGCGAGATCCTGATGAGCCGTTACGGGGTTCCGGCAGAGAAGATCGTGGTGGTGTACAACGCGGTGGAGGCGAACGGGCGATCCTCGGGGTCGCCGCCGCCGGCGATCAAGCGGGACGAGAAGATCGTGCTGTTCCTCGGTCGGATCACGATGCAGAAGGGGCCGGAGTATTTTCTGGCGGCGGCCCGGAAGGTGCTCCAGGTGTACCCGCGGGTGCGGTTTGTGATGGCGGGGGCGGGGGACGCGGTGCGGCGGACGATGCAGTTGGCGGAGGAGATGGGGATCGCCGATTCCGTCGTGTTCACCGGGTTTCTCCAGGGGGCGGATGTGGAGCGAATCTTCCGTTCGGCGGACCTGTACGTGATGCCGAGCGTGTCGGATCCGTTCGGGATCGCGTCGCTGGAGGCGATCAGCTACGACGTGCCGGTGCTGCTGTCGAAGCAGTCGGGGGTGGCGGAGGTGCTGCGGCACGTGCTGAAGGTGGATTTCTGGGACATCGACGAGATGGCCAACAAGATCGTGGCGGTGCTGCGGCATCCGCCGTTGCACGCAACGTTGAAGAAGCAGGCGAGTTACGAGGTGCGGCGGTTGAGTTGGTCGGACTCGGCGAACCGGTGCACGGACGTATATCGCGCGGCGTTGCAGGGCAAAATCGATCCGCAAAAGCCTGTGGATCAGTGAACATTTCAACCGATTTAAAACAATAGACCGGCGATTGCCCGATCGCGCGGGCTTGGTTGGCAGGCTTGGTATATAATAAACGTGGATGAGGGATTGCTTGCGCCCTTCTACTTGATCCACGGGGGGGTCGACCATGGCAACGATCTGCCTTGCGTTGCACGCACACCAGCCTTGCGTGTTGCGTCGTTTCAGCGTGTTCGATTCCGGGATTCACTACTTCGACGCGTACAAGTCGCGGGACGCGTGCCGGCGTTTTGTCGCGCGCAGCGTGCTGCCGGTGAACCGGACGCTGCACGGATTGATCCGGCGGCACGAGGGGCGCTTCCGGGTGTCGTGCAGCATTTCCGGGACGTCGCTGGATTTGTTTGAGCGGCACGCGCCGGAGGCGATTGCGTCGTTTGCGGACCTGGTGGCGACGGGGGCGGTGGAACTGCTGGCGATGCCGTATCACAACTCGCTCGCGGCGTTGTATTCGCCCACGGCCTTCCGCGAGCAGGTGGAGCTGCATCGGGCCCGGGTGGAGGGGCTGTTTGATTGCACGCCGCAGGTGTTTCGCAACAGCGAGATGATCTATGGGGACGCGCTCGCGGAGGCCGCGGCTGAGATGGGCCTCAAGGGGGTCCTCTGCGACGGGGCGTTTGACGTGCTCTCGGGGCGGTCGTGCAGCCGGGTTTATGCCGGCGGGGAGCGCGGCGTTCCGCTGCTGCTGCGGAACGAGCGGTTGTCGCGCGACGTGGCCGAGCGGTTCGTGGATCGGGGTTGGGACCAGTGGCCTCTAACGGCGCCGCGTTTTGCAGAGTGGCTGGGGCGGTTCGACCGGGACGAGGTGATCACGCTGGCTTGGGATTACGCGACGTTTGGGCTGAACATCGGTTCGGACACGGGGATATTCGATTTTCTGCGGTATTTGCCGGACAAGGTGCTGGAGCAGGAGGGGCAGGCGTTTGCGACGGCCGGCGAGGTGATTGTGGCGGTTGAGCCGGCGGATGCGTACCGGCCTCAGCATTTTGTCAGCACGGCCGAGCGGCACTGGAGCCTGTCGCCGTGGCTGGGGAACCCGATGCAATCGCACGCGATGCACCATTTGTTTTCGCTGGAGCCGGCGTTGCGGGAGGCGGGTGACGCGGGCTTGCTGGGGGATTGGCGGCGTTTGCAGGCGTGTGAGTATGTGGCCGCGATGAACACGTCGACAGGTGAGCGGGGCGGGGCGTGGTATGCCCAGCCTGATTCGCCGTACGACGCGTATATCAACTTCATGAACGTGTGCGACAGCGTGGCGTCGCGTGCGGGGGTGGAGGTTGATCTGGCGGCGCGGTAATCGCTGAGGTTGGGGAGGTTGCTGAGGTCGGGTTGGTTGCTGAGTTTATTGAGGTTGCGGTGGTAGAGGGAGGTTGAGGCGTAGCCAAGTAAGAGTGGCGGCGTGCGGAGTTGAGCTAGAGGAACTGCATGCGGGGCGGAACATGTGGCGCTGCGTGCGGAGTTGAGCAAGAGTAGCGGCGTGCGGAGCTGAGCAAGAGTAGCGGCGTGCGGAGCGATGCGGAGTTCGCCGCGAAAGAGATCACGACGGTAGAGGCGGGGTTGCACGAGGAGTGTGAGGGAGCGACGAGGCGTTGGTCGCGAACGAGGCTGTGAGGTCGAGGTGGCGTCGGGCACGCGGAGGCCGTGCGGGCGATAAGGGCCATGTGGGCAGTGCGGGCCGTGCGGGCGGTACGCCGGGATTGTGTTAGGGATGGGGCGTTGGCTCGCGACGGGGTCGTCGACCCGGGTGATCGGAGTACGGGCTGGAGAGATGGTCGTTGGGGTGGGGAGCACGTCGTGTGGGCTGGCGAGCCAGGTCATCTTGACAGTTGTGGGAGCGGGGCGTAAGGTAGCCGCTCGCGATTGCGGGGTAGAGCAGTTGGTAGCTCGTCGGGCTCATAACCCGGAGGTCGCAGGTTCGAGTCCTGCCCCCGCTA
>NPIF01005782.1_pt3 | contig 11084 bp, 4 predicted proteins | sample 8637461 | NCBI WGS metagenome assembly NPIF01 (sample SAMN07420641, study PRJNA396082) | bioreactor metagenome | isolation source: sample BR12 brine-fed electro-methanogenic bioreactor BR | place: Japan: Kochi | collected 2016-12-09
ACAGTCCCCTGACCCTCGGCGCCTTGAATCTGCAATTGCTCCTGCCTTTGCTGCTGCTGTTGCTGCTGCGGGTTTCGACCGCGCCGCGTCGGCTGCCGAAACCGTGTCTGGGCACTGCCGCCTGTGAGGCCGAGCACCTCACGCAGGTTCTCCACTACCTGCGTAGCGTCCAGATTCTCGAGGCGGAAGATCTTGATCGTGCGATTCTCGTCCGTAACAGGCGCGTCGATCTCACGCAGGACTTCCTTGATCAGCGGGATGTCCGTCAACGGAGCGGAAACGAAAAGGCTGCGCGTCCGCGTGTCGGGCACGACCTTGATGCGCGCGGGCGTCGGCGCGGGCGCGCGCCGCTGTTGACGCTGCGGCTGATCCTGCTTGCCCTGTTGCTTGCCCTGCTGGTTCCTGTCCTGCTGCTGTTGCTGCGCCTGGCGTGGTTGGCGCACCGTCCGCGGCGTCGGCGTAGAGACGTTGAAGATGCTCGTCAGCATCTGGGCCGCGCTGTTCACGTCCGTGTACTTGAGCGGAAACTTGCAGTAAACAGTCGGCGGCTTCTCGCCGGTGAAACTCTCGATGTACTCCTGGATCGCCTCGCGCTCCCTTTCCGGCGCGTCGACGATCACCTTGCCCGTGATGGGGTCGATGTAGTACCGGATCTTCTGCGGCTCGCTCGGTTGGGTTTCGGCCGGGTCCGCCGCGGCCGACGCGCTGCTGAAGCGCGGTACGCGCGGGGCCGTAACGGGCGCTTCGCCTGCGGGCTCGGGCTGAACCGTCGACGGCGTGGAGTGCGCCGGGGCGTCCTCATCGTCCGTCGCCGTCTCGTCATTCGTCGCAGATTCCGCCGCAGGCTGCGGTTCCGCCTGCGCGACACCCGCCGCGAGAATGCCCTGCACCACGCAAGACGTCATGCCCGGCATCATGCTTGGAATATGGAAGCCGACGGTGTCCACGTCGTCATCCGTCGTATCGGCGTTCGTCTGCGGCGTCGTGCCGACTTCGGACTCGCCCTCATGCACATCGATGATGTGCATCAGCCCGCCCGGGCCGCCGATATCCACTTGTTCCACCGAATTGCCGAACGGGCTCTGGTACTTCTCAAGCATCCGCATGATGTACTCAGCCGGAACCTTGTCCGTATCAAAGACGATGCGGTTGCTGTACGAAATTCGATCCGGCACATCGTACATTGCGATGATTTCAGTCACGAAGTCTCTCTGGGCGGGCTTGCAGCCGCGCACCAGCAGGGTGCGTTCGTCCGGACCTTCGTCGAGCCGAATGGTGCTCTTGCCCTCGGAGTTAACAATGTCCTCAACGTCCCAGGCAATATCAAAAGCGGTCTTGTGCTTGAGCTTGTAGATGAAGAACGGCGGCTCCGGCTCGGGCGGCGGTTGCGTCGGGTCGATCGCCGTCGCGTCGCTCTCGATCTGGATCAGCAGTTCGTTGATCTCCGCCATCTTCTCCGGCATTGCACGGATCAGCAGCGTGTTCTCCCACGTGTTCGGATATATCTGCACGTCGCTCGCGACGGTCGCGCGGCGCGCCGGCTGTTGCCCCCGGCCTCGACCGCCCTGTTGCCGCGGAGGTGCCGACGAGGCGCCGCCGCTGATCGCCAGCATCGCGCGAAGCTGCTTCTCTACCTCTTCCGCGTCGCTCACATATACCTTGCGGAAAACGGGCTCGTCCTCGCCGATCACGTCGATCTGCTCGATCCACTGGATCGCCTCGGCGACCTTCTGCTGCGGGCCCTCGATGATGATCCGCTTGCCGTCGGGCACCAGCTTGATCTGGCTCGCGCTGGCGGGCGCGGTCACGGTCCGCGCGGGGCGGCCCTTGCCGCCGGGAATCACCTGGGTGACGCTTCCGCCGCCCATCAGGTTCTGAACCGTCGCCACGACCTCATCGGCCGGCCGGTTGTAGCACGGGATGATGATCCGCGTCGGCTTCGACGCCTCTTCCATCTGTGCGACGAGTTCCTGAATCCGCTTCAGTTCATTCTGCGGGGCGCGAACGAAGAGCGAATTCGTCATCGGCTCGGCGATGATGCTGACTGTCGATTCGTTCGACGCCGCGGACGGCGCGCGGCGAACCACACGCTGCGCGCGACGGCCGCCTCGCTGCTGCGGCTGCTTGGTTTCGCCGACCGTAACGGTGCTCGTTGATCCCGGGAACATCTGCTGTAGGATCGGCGCGATCTCGGCCGCCTGCGCATGCTCCAGGTGAATCACAGTCAGTTCGCCGTCCGTGTTCTTGTCGAGTTCCTCCAGGAACGGGATGACCTTGTCAATGTAGTCCTGCGGCGCGAAGAAACTGATCGTGTTGTTGTAGTTGTCCGCCTTGATGACACACTGCGGCGCGCCCGGCCCGCTCTCGGGCGGGAACATCTGCTCGAGCATGTTGACGACGTCGTCCGCCTTGGCCGCTTCCAGCTTGACCGTGTGATAGACCGGATCGATTGTGGATGCCTGCGCGTCGAAACGCTTGATCAGCTCTTCGATCCGCGGCCAGTCCTTGTCGGTGCAGATCACGAGCAGCGTCTTCGACGCGTCGTGGGGCACGAAGCTCGGCGCGTCGCCTTCGCTGATGATCGCGGCGGCGACCGGAGCAGCGGCCTGTCTGCCCTTCTGACCCGGCGCGCGGCGCACCGGCGCTCTTCCGCGCGATCGTAGTGCGCGGCCCGGGCGACCGGTCGAACCGACGATCTGCTGGAGCAGCGGCGCGACCTGGCTGGGCGTCGCCGATTCCAGTTTAACAAAGTGCTCCTTCGGCTCGTCCTCATCCGGCACGTCAAGCATCTGAATCAGCGACTGAATCTCGGGCCAGTCGGCTTTTGCACACGATACCAGCAGCTTGGTCTGGCCGTGTGCCGTGATGCGCGGCTGCACACCGCCGCGCGGCACCGGCGACATGAGGCCGGGCAGGAGATTCGCCACTTCGCTGGCTTCGGCGTACTGAAGGATGATGGTCTCTTTGACCTCGTTGTCGCCCACGACGTCGAGTTCTTTGACCTGCCTCTCCGCGTCGGCCACGCCGGCCGGGCTGCCGATGAGCGTAATGACGTTCGTCGTCGGGTCGGCGAATATGTCACGATCGGCCGCGGCTTCGACTTCGGGCGGCACCCATTCCGTCGCCTTCTGCTTCGCGATCGCCGCTTTCTGGGTCGTGAAGATCGGCTTGAGGATGCCCATGATGGACGCGGCGTTGGTGTTCTCAATCGTGATGAAGCGCGTCACCGGCGGATCGGTTCCCTCGCCGGCATCAAGCTTATTGATCATCGCCTCGATTTCAGCCATCGCGTCCGGCGGCGCTTTGACGAACAGCTTGTTGTTGCGCACGTCGGCAAAGATGGAGATCGACTTGGCCTTCTCGGCCTTCTCATCGATGCCGGGACCGCGACCGCGGCGCGTCGGCGCGTCGACCGGAAACGCCAGCTTCAGCAGCGTCTGCACGTCGGCCGCCTTGGCCACCTTCAATTCAAACGTCTGCATCGCCCGCGGATCGATCGGCGGCGGCTCCTGCTGCGCCAGCTTCCGCACGACGTCGCGGAAGCGGTAGTGCTCTTCGGCGAGACCACTCAATTCGATGCGATCGCCCACGACCTGCGTGCCGTAGGTGTCGGAGAAGCGCGGCCGGAATTCCTCGATGATCTGATACGGCGACCAGCCCGGCGGCACCTCGAAGTACGTCAGCACGATGTCGTACGGATCGGGATTCGCCGCCTCGAACTCCTCGAACGTGTCGTACATTTTCTCCGGCGGAATCTCGCGGATAAGGTCGGGCAGCCGCTTGATCGTCAGGTATTTGTCCTTCCGCTGGATGAGGTACTTGTTGAGCGGCTGTTCGAGCAGCAGCTCGTTCAACTGCGCCAGCGCCTCCTTGTACGTCATCACGCCCGGGCTGGTGAAGGTCACGTTGTCCGTCAAGGGCGGGTCGGGTTGATTGAGCCACGACAGCCCGCTCATCCGCGAGAAGTCGGCGAGAACGTCGGACCACGGCGTGTCGACGTAATCGATGCGATAGCTGCGCGCCTCGGGGTCGGTCACGTCAACGTCGAACATGATCTGCGTTTCGACATTCGAGATCGGCGCGGGAGTCGCCTCCCCCACGGCGCCGATGTTCTCCTGCGTGTCAGCCGCGTCCGTCGCGGGCTGAGTCGTATCGGTCGCGCCGGGATCCGCGGGCGGAGGCTGGACGCCCTGGCGCGAGCGATCGACGCTCGAATCCGATTTGTCGTCGTCCTTTGAAGAATCGATCAGCGGCTTGCGCATCTTTGAGCGGCCCGGTGCGGCGGGCGGCTGCTTGCCACGATTTGGCAGGCGGACGTTGGAGCGTCTGTCGCGCGGCGTTTCACCGCGTTTGCCGTTACGCACGGCCGTCGGGTTTGCATTCTTGTCATCCTGCTTGCCCTCTTCGGCCTCGGCGGCGGCTTTCTCGGGATCGTCCTTCTTGGCGCCGGCGTCCTTCTTGTCGTTCTTGGGCGTGTCCTTGCCAATGGACGCCATCGCCGCGCGTTTGGCCGCGTCCAGGTCGGCCTTGCTCTTCGGCTTCTCACCGTCCTTCTCGTCGTCTTTCTTATCGCCCTTGTCTGCGGGCTGGGTCGCCGGCGGATCCTTCTTGGGCGGATCGTCGTCGGCCCACGCCGGCAGAGCGCAGAGCCCGGCCGCGAATAGAACGGCCAGCATCGCTCCGACGAGTCGGGTCATATTGAACCGGGTGTCGCTGTCTTTGGACGCCATGGTCATGCCTCCGCATCGACCGCCGAGATGCAGTCCCCCCGCATTCTCTCGGTCGCGCAGCCGCCGCAAAAAGGCGGCCTGGTTTCCCAACTGTCCGGTCCAGGAAGCGGGTTACTGCCTGGACCACGCGTCGATCGCCGCGGCCAACTGCGTTTCATTGTGGGCCGTCAGCAGCACGCGTTCCGTAAACATCTTGCCGAGCGGATAGATGTAATAGTTCCCCGTCGGCATTCGAACGACGCCGCCCAGCGGGTGCACCGCCAGCAGCGTTCCGCCGTCGACTCCGCCTTCCTCGCCCGCGGTAATCACCGAGCGGGTGGCGCCGTCGCTGGCAATCATCTCCTGTGTCCCGGCGTACGCGAGCAATCCCGTGACCTTCAACTTCGGATCGGCGGGCGGATCAGTCACCGGGGGTCGAACCACCACAGTGTCGCCGGTGCTCTCCGGCACGACGGTATAGGTCTGCTTGCCGTCGCGCGGTTTGAAGGTCCGCGGCGTCGCGTAATCGCCCGAGGCGTACTTCGCCTTGACCGCCACCGAGACGACGTCGGTGTAGGCGCGAACGTCGGAGCGGCCGGGGTCAAAAACCATGACCGGCTCGGTCCGCGGCTCTCCTTCTTCCGGCGTTACTGTGATTTCGAGAAACACTTTGTCGTCCGTCTGGTTTTCGATGGCGAGATCGACCGTCTCGGGCGGCGGCGGTTCGTGATGCTCGGCGACGACGAATCGCCAGTCCTTTTTGCGCCTGAAATCGAACCGCTGCGGGGTGATCTCCTTGCCGTCTGCGTATGCACCTTCAATCTCGACGATCGCCCCATTGCCCTGTACCGTCAGGGTACTTCTACTCGCGACTGTCTTGGTCAGTTGCTCTTCGACCTGATTATCCCAGTAGAATTTCAGCCGCAGCGCGACGGTCTTCCAGTCCTGATTATCGATCATGACCATATTGACCGGCGGCGGCATGTATTCCCGGAAGATGTTCCGTTCGGCAAGCAGTGCCAGAGCCTCGTCATCACGCAGATGCTGCCGCGCGGGCGTGGTCGGCACGACGTCCCGGCGGTCCATCGGTTCGGCGGCGGCGGTCTCCGGCACGTTGATATCGCCGAGTTCCGGCAGCACCGGCGTCTCGACCGTCAGGGTGAGCTTGACGAGGCCGCGGGTNNACTTGGTTATCTGCGTCAGATAAGGCGTCTTGTAGAGCGCCCGCAGGAAGCCCATGACTTTCTCATACTCGCCCTCGATGCCGATGCGATGGGCGACGGTGGAGATATCCGTCTTCGAGCCGATCTTGGTGCCGCTCGACGGGTTGAAAACCGCGTTCTCGAAGCCGTGTTCGATGGCCAGTTCCTTGAGGGCGGCGCCGAAGAGATCCTTCGCCATCGGACCGTCGAATGAGAACGTGCGGCCGGCGAGGGCGTTCCACTCGCGCGCCCACTCCTCGCGCGAATCGAGATAGAATTCGAGTTCCGTCTTTTCGCTGCGGAGATCGTCGATGTCGCTTTCGGCCTGCGCCAGCGCGTCGAAGTAGAAGTAGTTGGCAGCGTTGTAGATCACGACCCCGCACAGGCCGATACCGATGATGATCGCAAGGATGCGCTCGCGTTGATTCACGACGTCACCTCCTCCGCGGCATCCGCATTGTCAGCCGGCGTCGTATCATCCCCTGCCTGTTCGGCGCCTTCGGTGTCGACGTTGTCGATAGACTCCTCATCCGGTTCCGGGGCCGGCGGTTTCTTCCGCAACGGCAGGTCGGCGTTGACGCTCGTATCGAAGTGATAGGTGCCGCCGCCGGTCCGCATGCCGAGCGGCGTCTCCTTGCCCGTGGTCACCAGCGGGCAGCCGTAATCGCGAAGCCGCTGGCTGATCTCGTTGACCTGGCCCAACTCGGCCGTGCGCATCATGAGTGTCACCGAGCTGTCACGCAGGGTGCCCTTCGACGAGGTCTTCGTCACGAACTCCGCACGCGTGGCGACGGCGTTCTCGTCGCTCGGGAACATTTCCGTCACGGCGACGAGCACCTCGGGCCAGTCCTGCTCGGACTTCTGCCAGTCTTTGAGCGCTTTGAGCTTCTCCTCAAACTCCTTGATCGAGTCGACCTGCTTGCGCATCGGCTCGACGGTCCGTTCGAGCGAGGCAACGCGCTGAAGCTCGGGCCGCACGTAGTTCCAGTAGAGCCCGATGGCCGAACCGATGAACAGCAGCGCGGCCGCCACCGCGACCGGCACCTTCTTTAAGCGGACGCTGCGCCGGCTGATCGGCTTCTTGGGGTGGAGAAAATCAAACGACGCGAACCCGCGCAGCGCGTGTCCCTGAGCCAGACCCAGCGGAGCGCTGAAGCCGCGCAGCTCTCGGGCACGCTGCGGCGTCAGGTCGAGCGAGCGATCGGGCGTGTAGAGCTCCGCCTTGGCGGCGAATCGCGCGGCCAGCGCCTGCGTCAACTGCGGTTCGAGCCCGGACGCGCCGCATACAACCACGTGATCGATGTTGACGGTGACGTCGGTCGCACGATGCGCCTCGACCGAGCGGATGATCTCCATCATCAGGCGGCCGACGGCCTCGCGGCCCGTGTCGTCGGGTTCGAGATCGCTCAGCCGCAGTCCCTGAATGGGGCTGTCCTCGATCTGCCCGGCCGGCGCGGTTCCGTACTCACGCAGTGTCACGGACGCAGCACGACTGAACGCCAGCGTGCCGCCCGCGATGATGTTGATCTCGGTAAGCTGCGGGCCCACTTCGACGAGCAGTATCGTCTGCTTCGCCAGGTCGGGCGTCTTCTGCGTCGCCGCGACCAGATTGGCGTACGGCCGCAGGCCGATGCGTTCGACGGACACGCCCGCCTCGCGCGCGACGTTCCGCAAGAACGCAAGATCGTCGTTGCGAACGGCGGCGACGAGCGCCTTCGACGACTCCTTGGAGTCAAACTCGCCGGTGATCGCGAAGTCGATCGTCGCCTGATCGGCGGCAAACGGCAGTTCCTTCGCAATCTGAAACTGCACCAGCGCCGGCGCCTCCTCAGCGGTCGTCGGCGGCAGTTCGAGCGTGTTCAGCACGACCTGATCGCGCGAGACGCTCATGATCGCGATCTTCGCACCCACCTTCGACTGCCGGATCGCCTCGCGGATGAACGCGCCGAGCGATTCCGCGTCGCCCATCTGCACTTCGGGCGGAACCGGTATCGACAGCGCCTTGATCAGGTCGATTCCGTCGGTGCGAGGGCGAACCAGCACGAGACGCAGGTTCTTCGCGTCCCAGTCGATCGCCAGCACCTTCTTGTTGACCATCTTGATCGCCATGCTCAGTCGGACCCTCCGGCGCCGCGGCCTTCGGCTCGCTCGCGCTTCTCAATGCCGTGCGGCGAGTACGCCGGGCCGAGCGGCGTCAGGTTGCGATGGTAGAGAACCTGCGCGATCGGACCGCGCATCTCGAAGACAACTTGAATTCGTTCGATCACACCCAGGTTGTCCGCATAACCCACGGCCTCGGCCCGAAAGACCGAGGACTTCGCGGTGATGATGCCGCCGGCTCTCGGCTCGGCGAGTTCCCGGCCGTCCAGCAGCATTCGAAACTTCGTTTCATCCAGCACGCCCTGCGTCAACAGCCACGCCGGCGTCGCCAGCTCTTCGCCCGCGACTTCCGGCCGCGTCTGCATGATCGCGTCGATCTCCTCCTCCGTGAGTTCAGCAATCGTCGCCAGCACTTCGCGCGACGCCGTGCTCACGTTGATACGGCCGGAGTAGCCCGGCACCGCGTCGACCGTCAGCCGATCAAGAATGAGCGGCAGGTCTTCGTACGTGCCCGGCGGCTCCTCGTCCGTCAGGTTCGTGTAGGTCGGCGTCGATGAAGCCGCGGATTCCTCCTCCGCGTTTTCGGACGCTGTTTCCGTCTCGTCTAGATCGGACGAATCATCCCCCTCTCCCTCAGCGTTTTCGGCGTCGGTTTCGGAATTCGATTCGTCTTCATCAGGCTGTGTCGTGGCTTCCGGTTCGCTCTCTTCTTCGCTGCCGGTATCGAATCCGTCCTCTTCTTCCGGCGGCGGCGGCGCGGGAAGCAGGTTCATAACACTGTTAAACTGTTTTCCGGCGGCGCGCACGTCCATGATGTAGTCGACGATCGCACCGTCGAATTCCTCTTCGAGGTCTTCGCGCAGCTTCTCCGTGTCCTGCAAATTAAGATTGATGCGCGGCGCCTTCATGTTCGAGACGTTGAGTTCGCGCGACCACACGGTCAGATAGGGCGCGATGCCCTTGTAGAGTTCGTTGTCGTCGTTGTCAGGCGGAAATGACTCTCTGCCGTCGTCTTCGTTGACGTCGAGCAGGCCGTTCTGGTTGTAGTCCTCGCCGAACATGACCCACGGCGTGAAATCGCGGACCAGCAACAGCTCTTCAACCGTTGAAAACGCCGCCTTCTTGCAGTTGTAGGGCGGATCAAGCGACTGGTAGTACAGATCCTTCGCACCGTTGGCACGCGGCGTGTCGCCCGACTCGCGCCAGTCGAGCAGCGAGTCGACAAGCACATTGATATCAACCGGGTAATCCTCGTCGTCCGGGATCACGTTCTCGAACAGCAGGCGCAACTGGGTCTCGGTGGCAGTATTGATATCGAGCCTTGCGCACTCGTCGGTGATGCCGTAACGAAGTGTGTCGGGCTCCTGGTAGTTGGGCGCGACGAGGTTGTACCGCCAGATGCGCTCCTTCTCAGGATCGTAGGCGGCGTTTTCCTCCTTGCGGGTTCTGTCTTCGCCCTCTTCCGTGCGATCGTCCGCCCCCATCACGATGCCGCCGTGAAAAACCTGCTCGTTGTTGAACCAGCGGTTGAGATCAGTACTGAAATCCTGGTCCTCGGTGTTGAGCCGCAACATCAGGATCGCACGCTGAATGCCACTTTCCGCCGCCATCCGCGCCTGGAAGCGATAGTGGTCCATTTGGATTTCACTCATATGGGCGTTGACAAGGAAGGCGTAGCTGGCCGCCAGCACCGACAGCAGCGCGATCATGAACAAGACAACGACCAGCAACAACGCGCGCCGTTTCAACGATACGCGACGGAGAGAACAACGCGCCGTACAGGGCCGAAAGCGATAATCGAGGGACGTTTTCATGGGGCCTGCCCTCATCCTCCACTTGCACCCACTCCGCGGCGGCCGCGCCGCTGGGCGCGCATCAGTCGCGAACCGAAGAACGTGTCCGCCTGCGGCAGGCGGACGACAATCGAGTACGTATCGGGGGCGTAGGGTTCGGGCTCGGACGGGATGAGATCAGGGTCTTCCTCGTCGGCGATCTCGTCCTCCTCCTGCTTCGGCGGCAGGGCGCGATAGCCCACAGTGACCTCGATAGCCTGGGGCAACGGATTGCCCATGCTGCCCTCGGGATCCTGGCCGATGTCCCAGCGGTCGATCCAGTCGGCCCCGTCGAAGTAGCGAAAACGTACATAGCGTATTTCGGGGGACACCAGATCGAGCGTGACCGACTGGGCCTGGTCCTCGCGAATCAGGGCTTGGTGCAGCGTGCGGACCTCCCGGCGGACCAGACCCAGTGGCTTTTCCGCCTGGGTGCCGTCGGGATATGTGAAATCCGTATCGTCCTCGTCGTAGGCCAGATAGTACTGCACCTGCCGCACGTCGCACTCGGCCGGCGGCACTGCGTCCTGGATAGACAGCCGCCGCCAGAGATTGGGGTCCGGCAGCGTGATCGTCTGAAGCTGGATGAAGCGGTCGTCACCGAGAACGCCCGGCCCGACCGACTTGACAAAGCCGTTGCAGCCGCGGATTTCCTCCGCGATCTGCCGCGCAACCAGTCTCGCCAGATAGGAGTTTCTTATCCTCTCTGTACCGGCTTCTCGGGATTTGAGCGACACCTCGTAGAATTGGAACATCATGCCGGAGAGCAGGATGATAAGTCCGAGCGCCAGAAGGAGTTCCAACAGCGTGAGACCTGATCTGCGGAAGCTGTCGCGGTGGTTCCTCAACGTCCGCGCCCTCCATCCCGCCAATTACCCCTTCCGCCGTCACGTTGACGAGATTCTTCGTCGCCATTGTCGGAATTCCGATCCTCACCGCTTTGGTCTGGTCCGCGACGCCCACGGCCACCATCGCCTTGGGCATTGTCGCCTTGCCCGCGCCGTCCGCCGCCTTGGTTGCTCCCCTGATTGCCCCCGCTGAGCGGTACATCGAAACCCTGCCCCGCGCCGAACTGGCTCGCGGCCCCCTGGAGTGCGCTGAGGTCGCCACTCTGGACCGCCTGCATGATCTGCCCGATGCGAGGATCGTCCGCAAACTGGCCGCCGAACGCCTGCATCAGTGTCGGCAGGAGTTCGACCAACTGAGCGAGATGGAGCGAGGCCAGATCGCGCGGGGCGAAG
>NPIF01006468.1_pt2 | contig 11078 bp, 9 predicted proteins | sample 8637461 | NCBI WGS metagenome assembly NPIF01 (sample SAMN07420641, study PRJNA396082) | bioreactor metagenome | isolation source: sample BR12 brine-fed electro-methanogenic bioreactor BR | place: Japan: Kochi | collected 2016-12-09
AAGTAGGGCATGATGTGCTCGGCGAAGACGCCGCCGACGAGCGAGCCGGGCTTGCCGTCGTTCTGATCGTTGTTCACGAATTCTGCCACGCGGGCGAGAAATGCGGGGCCGTCGGTGAGGGGATCGTCGCCGGGGCCTGCCTCGGCCCATTGGGCCGCGACCATGAGCGAACCGCTCATGTGGATGTTGAGAGGAACGTTGAATATCTCGTGCGTGTCGAGGGCGCGGATAAAGCCGGTCTTCTGCGCCGTGGGCGGATCATAAATGTGGACGCGGAGGTCGTCGGCCTGATTGATCGACTGGTTGCCGTGGGCGATGGCCGCGAACTTGGCCCGGCCGACGCCTGCGTTCGAGGCTATTGCGCCGTTGATGACGCCGTCACTGTAGCCTCGGTCGTCGTCGAAGAAGGTGTCGGTTGCATCGCTTGTTGAACCGAATCCGCCGCTGATCTCGCCGGCTCCTCCATTGCTGCCGTCGCGGACGGTCATGACGGTGAAGTACATGACACTGGAACCATCCCATCCGTTGTTGATGAGCGACTGGCGACTGATGCCCAATTCGACCGCGTCCAGTTCTCGATTGAAGTAAGCGGTGTTGCCCAGCAGCGACGTCGTCGTGGTCCAGTTCTGATCGATGACGTCGTGAGCGCTGGTGTCGTAGAGCTTGATGCAGACTTCCCACGCATGGTTCGGATCGACCTGCACGTCGGTCCAGTCCGGCATCCAGGACTGACCGCCGAGGGCGCAGTCGATCGCGACGTAGATGTCGACGTTGCCGACCTCCGCGCCCACTGCGAGGTCGTAGAGATCGACGCGGAAGTAGTAGTTGTCGCCCTCCTCACGCGAGTAGAACGCGACGAGGTCGCGCGAATCATCGTAACCGTTATTGAAGTTGTAGCGTCCGCCGATCGTCGCGCCGGCGCCGTCGAGGGCGCGGCAGTCGGCGTGCGTCCAATCCTGGAATTCCTCGTAGTAGGTGTTGCCTGCCGTGTCGGTTCCGATGGCGGGGCCCTGACCGATGGTGATGGATGCACCGGCCGTGGAGATCGTTACGGCAAGGCTAAGGACGGCGAGGCAGGTGGCGATGGTGATTGGGCGATGGGGCATGGCTTCAATCCCGTTGACGGTTTTCGACTGAGTGGTGAAAAGGCGGCCCCGCGGACCGTACGCCGTGTTGTGTGAAGGAGGCATGAACACGGAGGCAAGGAATCACGGCGTCGGCCCACAGGGCCACAGTAAAACGATTTACTATAGTCTAGGCAACGCTGTGACGGAATGCAAGACGCCCACAGGCCCAATCGCCTCGCCTTGTGCGGAAAAAACGGCCTCAGGAGAAGCGGAGCGGCAAGCAGCTGCGGCGGTGCAAACCGTGGGATCAAGGCGGGCCGGCGTGACGGACGATTCCGGCTGGCTCTTAATACTGCCGATCCAGCCGCCGATACTGGATTGCTTCCGACAGATGTGCGGCGGCGATCTGTTCGGCGCCTTCAACATCCGCAATGGTCCGGGCGAGGCGGAGCACTTTGTCGTGGGCCCGGGCCGACAGCCCCAACTCGCTCATCGCCTGTTTGAGAAGCTGCTCGCCGGCCGAGTTGAGCGGGCAGGTCTGCCGAACGCGGCGCGGGCCCATGCGGCCGTTGAGCATGTTCGTGTCGTGGCCGAAGCGTTCGCGCTGCCTGGCGCGGGCAGAGACGACGCGCTCGCGAATTGTTTTGGAATCGGTGCCGGGCTGCTGGCGGCGGAGATCGTCGAACGGCACCGCGGGCACGTCGATGTGAATGTCGATGCGATCGATGAGCGGCCCGCTCACGCGGCCGAGGTAGTTGTCGATCTGGATCGGCGAGCACTTGCACTTGCGACGCGGGTCGGAGTAGTAGCCGCAGGGGCAGGGATTCATTGCGGCGACGAGCATGAACTCGGCGGGGAAACGCACCGAACTGTGCTGCCGGGCGATCGTCACGCAGCCGTCTTCGAGCGGCTGCCGCAGCGTCTCCAGGATCGTCCGCTGGAACTCAGGAAACTCGTCAAGAAACAGAATGCCGTGGTGCGCGAGCGACACCTCGCCCGCCTGCGGAATCGTGCCGCCGCCGACGAGTGCCGGCGCGCTGGCGGAATGATGCGGCGTGCGGACCGGCCGCTGTGCCAGCAGCGACGTTTTCGCCGGAAGCTTGCCCGCGGCGGACCAGATACGCGTCGTCTCCAGCGATTCGTTGAGCGTCAGCGGCGGCAGGATCGTCGGCAGACATTTGGCCAGCAGTGTCTTGCCCGACCCGGGCGGGCCCACAAGCAGTATGTTATGTCCGCCCGCGGCCGCGATCGTCATCGCGCGCTTGCAGAACTCCTGTCCCTTCACGTCGGCGAAGTCGAGATCATACCGGGCGGCGTGCGAAAACGTGCTTTCGAGGTCGACCGTCGTCGGCTCGATCGGCAGTTGATCCGTCAGAAAGCCGACGGCCTCGACCAGCGCGGCGACGGCGATCACCTCGATACCATCGACGACGGCAGCTTCTTCGGCGTTCTCGCGCGGGACGATCACGCCGCGATAGCCCTCCTGCCGCGCGAGCATCGCCATCGACAACGCCCCGCGAATCGGCCGCACGCGGCCGTCGAGCGCGAGTTCGCCCGCGATCATGAATTCCGCCGATCGTTCGGGGCAGTCGCCGTCGGCCGCGAACAGCATGCCCAGCGCGATCGGCAGGTCCATCGCCGGACCTTCCTTGCGGACATCGGCGGGAGCGAGGTTGATGACGGTGCGCATGCGCGGCGTCTGAAAGCCGCAGTTGACGATCGCGGTGCGGATGCGATCGAGGCTCTCTTTCACGGCGGCGTCGGGCAGGCCGACGATGACTGGCGCGCCGAACCCGCGCGAAGCGACGTTGACCTCGATCTCGCAGGGTATCGCATCAATCCCGACCAGTGTCATGCTGTGAAGCCGCGCCAACATGCGGCGGCCATTCTACGGACAAGCCGTGTCGCCGACAAGGCGCCTGTGCGGCGGGGGCGAAGACCGCGTTCGTGCCGCCGCCCCGTCGAGCCTGCGCCGCGGCCGAATGCGGTTTGAGGCGGGCCGGCCCGGCGATAGGATGTCGTAGGGGATTCGACATGAGCGCCGACGGGATGTGCGCGGCGAGAAGATGTCCGCGGCCACGGGATGTTCCCGGCGTCAGGATGTCCGCGGCGACAGGATGTGGGTATGGCAGGGCTATTTGACGGAACGCCGTTGGAGCGGCCGGTGACGTGCGAGCGTTGCGAGCAGCCGCTGGATGCGTGCGCGTGCCCGCGCGACGCCGAGGGGCGGCTCTGTCTGCCGCGCGATCAGCAGGTGCGGGTCAGTCGCGAGCGGCGGAGCGGCGGGCGCTGGATGACGATCGTCAGCGGGCTCGACCCGACGGCGTCGGACCTGCCGGGCATGTTGAAGCATCTGAAGTTGCTCTGCGCCGGCGGCGGCGCGATCAAGAACGACTGCATCGAATTGCAGGGCGACCACCGCGAGCAAGTCGTCGCCGAACTCAAGTCGCAGGGCTACGCGGCGAAAACGGCGGGGGGATGAGGGGGAAAGCTGTTAGCCTTTGGCTGTTGGCTGTTGGCTGTTAGCCATGCCTCGCGTGCGGATGAGTGCCACTCCCATCGGCCGCGGGCCGTGGGCGTGCTGTAGGTGGGGCGGCCTCTTCGTAGGGCATCACTCCCTGACGCACCACAAGTGCCTCCTGTCGATTTCTCTGAGCAAGCAAATCTCCACGCATGCACGGTCGAAGGCCATACGAAATCGATGCCCGGCACGCGACGCTCTGCTCTTTGGATCGCTGAGTCCGCCAAAGATATCCTCATGTGCTGGTCTCGTGCCCGCGGCATCCGATCCGCAGGCTGCGTTGATGCAGGCGGTCTTCGCGTTTTTGCGGAGCGGCTTGTACGCAGATGCCGCGCGTCTTGTCGCGGCCGCTCGTGCTGGCGCTCCGGCAGACGATCCGCTTTCGCTTGTGCGTCAACTCCGGGTCATGTAACCTTCCCCGACAGCGGCCGAATTCACATCTATTGAAAGGAGAATCGTCATGCTTCGGACGAAGGTGATCCCGGTGGTGTTGTTGCTGTCGATGTGCGTCGTGTTTGCGGGCTGCATGCCCAAGATGACGCTGGAAGAGATGAAGGCGGACATGCCGAAGCGGCCCGCCGAACTCGATCGGCTCAACGACTTTGTCGGCAAGTGGCAGTTCGAGGGCGAGATGACGATGGCCATGCTCGTCGAGGAGGACCAGCCGCTCAAGATGTCCGGCCACAATGAGGCGAAGTGGGAGGGCGACGGCTGGTATCTCGTCAGTCGCGGCGTGATGAACATGGAGCCGTTCGGCGAGACGCAGGCGATCGAGACGTGGTCCTACGACGCCGGCAGCAAGAAGTATCGCAGCAGTTGGGTCGACAGCATGGGGATGATCGGCTATGGCGAAGGGACGTACGACGAGAAGACCAAGACCTGGCACATGAAGGCGACCAGCTACAGCGCGTGGGGGCAGAGCAGCATGAAGGGCTGGGCCAAGTTCACGGGCCCGGACACGATGGAGTGGGGTTGGTGCGAGTACATGGGCCTGATGAAGACGCTCGACATGAAGGGCACCAGCAAGCGCGTGAAGTAACGGTAAGCAAATGCGTTGTGCAGAAGGGGGCCCGGTGTTTCGCCGTCGGCCCCCTTTGTGTTTCCCGGTCAGGCGGGCTGACACGGCACGACCCGCAGACGCGCGATCAAGCCGTCTGTGCGTCGAACGCGGACGATGGCCGAACAAGCGCAATCATCAAGGGGGACCGGCGGGCTGATCAAGGACGCCCGGGGACGCAAGGTCGCGCAACTCGACCCGGTCGCGCTTTTTCTGCTGCGGCAGCACCAGGTCATCGCGCGGAGACACTGCGGGCCATCGCCCATGAGAAGGGCGTGCGGGTCGCGCACGCGCTCGGCGTGGCGTGCGTGCGGGATATCCAGTATGCTTGGCGGCCGAGGCGAACCAGAATCCACCATGGAGATACCATGATCGATCCACGTATTACCCGGCTGGCGGATGTGCTGATCAACTATTCCTGTGCCGTGAAGAAGGGCGACAAGATCCTCATCGAAGCGATCGACGTCCCGAACGCGTTTACGACCGAGTGCATCCGGCTCGCGCGCGAGGCGGGCGGCGTGCCGCTCGTCAAGCTGGAGTCCAATCAGATCAAGCGGGCCCTCATGCTGTCGGGTTCGCGCGAGGGGTGGGATCTCATCGCCGACGCCGAGCACTTCGTCATGAAGAACGTTCAGTGCTACATCGGCGCGCGCGGTTCGCACAACATCAGCGAGTTGTCCGACGTGCCGGGCGATATGCAGGCGCTTTACCAGAGCACGGTCTGGCGCAAGGTTCACATCGAGACACGGGTCAAGCACACGCGCTGGGTGGTTCTGCGCTGGCCGTCGCCGTCGATGGCGCAGATGGCGGAGATGTCGACCTCGGCCTTCGAGGACTTCTACTTCAACGTCTGCACGCTGGACTATGCGAAGATGGGCCGGGCGATGAAGCCGCTCAAGGCGCGGATGGAACGCACCGACAAGGTGCGGCTGGTGGGGCCGCGTGACACCGACCTGACATTCTCGATCCTCGGCATGCCGGCGATTCCGTGCGACGGCAAGCTGAACATTCCCGACGGCGAGGTGTTCACGGCGCCGGTCAAGGAGTCGGTCGAGGGCGTGATTCACTACAACTGCCCGACGATCTACCGCGGCGAGACACACGACGACGTGCGGCTTGTCTTCAAGAAGGGCAAGATCGTCGAGGCGACGAGCACGAACACCGAGAAGCTCAACGAGGTGCTCGACTCGGATGCGGGTTCGCGCTACGTCGGCGAGTTTGCCATCGGCGTCAACCCCTACTGCACCAAGGCCATGAAGGACATCCTGTTCGACGAGAAGATCGCCGGGTCGATCCACTTCACGCCCGGCGGCTGCTACGACGAGGCCGACAACGGCAACAAGTCGGACGTCCACTGGGACATGGTCATGAAGCAGACGCCGGAAGTCGGCGGCGGCGAGATGTACTTCGACGGCGAACTGGTCCGGAAAGACGGGCTGTTCGTGGTGGACGACCTGAAGCCGCTCAACCCGGAGAACCTCAAGAACTAACCGGGCGGCCGGACCTGAGACGGGGGCTCACTGAGACCGGGTTTCAGTTCAAAACCGGCGGCGGATTGCGTTGAAAGGGACCGTCGGCGATCACTATGATGCCGCATCCCGATGGGGGAATGTGGAACATGACAGTGAGGACAACGACCATGATGATTTCCGAGAAGATGAAGCAGGCCCTCAACGCTCAGGTGACGAGCGAGTTCGGCGCGTCGCATGCGTACCTCGCGATGGCGTGCAGTTTTGAAGAGATGGGACTCAAGGTGTTCTCGAAGCGGTTCTTCGAGCAGTTCAACGAGGAACGCGATCACGCCCTGAAGATCGCCAAGTACATCGAGGATGTCGGCGGCAACGTCGTCCTCGACGCGATCGAGAAGCCCAAGTCGGGCTACAAGTCGGTGAAGGAGATTATCGAGACGGCCGTCGAGGCGGAGAAGAAGGTCACGAAGCAGATCCACGACCTCGTCGCGCTGGCCGAGAGCGAGAAGGACTACGCCACGCGCAGCTTCCTGCAGTGGTTCGTCGATGAGCAGGTCGAAGAGGTGGCCACGATGGAAGAACTGCTGCAACTGGTCGAACTGGCCGGCGACGCGCACATCTTCCAGGTCGAAGCACGCCTGGCCCAGATGATGGCCGCCTCGGGCGGTTGATCGGCACGCACGAGCTTTGATCGGCGCGCACGACTTTTGAGCGGCCCTGCGGCGGGTTCCCTTTCTTGAGCGCATACCGCAAGAAGGCGCCGTCACGGCAGACGCAGGCACTTTGTGTTTTACAGCACCCACGGCTTCGCGGCCGTGGGTGTTTTTGTGCGCGAACATGTGGGCGGGGAAGCAACGCAAGAGCAAGTTCCGATAACCAACTTCTGGCGGAGTCCGATTAGGGTGTTCACCCTATTGAGTCCGCATCCACAAAGAATAACAATGCATCCAAAGCTTCGGTATTACCGTACTCCGGCTTCTCATTCTGAGAACTTGTGACGTATCTGGTCATCGGCAGGAATTCGTGAGGCAGAACTTCCGGTAGGGTGTGGCAGAAAGAGCGCGGTCGGGGTGCGCGCCGAACGGCGTCCTTATGCACATCATCGAGATTTAGGTCAACAGTATGGAGATCGGGGTTATGCTCGTTTTGCCAGGCAAACGTCTTGTGGGGATTCTTCTCGTCACGGCTCTATTCGCCTCAAGTGTGGCGGGCGGCTGCCCGGGGCCGGTTAGTTCATCCCAGCAGGTGACTGATATTGATCCCGATAGACCGGATCCGTGGCCGACGCCGATCGAGTCGCGCGACCTGCGTCAAATGTCGGACCAGATGGTACGAGAGATCCTTCAGATTCCACAAGTAACCAACGTTATTTCAGCGGGTGTTCCGCGGATTGCCACGTTGCACGTGCGCAATCGCTCCCGGCACGCATTCGACACCGGAATCTTCAGAGACAAGTTGCGTACGGCGCTGGTCAGGTCGGCGCATGGACAGATTGAGTTTGTGGAGCGCAGCAGAACGGCAGCCATTCGGCGCGAGCGGATAATGAAGGATGAAGGAGAGGTCGATTCATCCGAGCGACGGCCAAGAGCCGGCGTGGACTTTTTCTTAACAGGTGAAGTCCGGGACCTCCACAAGGGCGATCCGCGCGGAGTCGTGGACTACATGGTGTTCTCTTTCGAGTTGATTAACGCGGAGTCGGAAGTAGTGGTTTGGGCGTATGAATACGAAACCAAGCGGGCGTCGCGGCGAGGGGACGTCTACAGCGGCAAACACTAGGGGGCGTTCCGGTGGGTAAGAGACACTTCGGCGATGCAGGTCTGAGAGTAGTACTTGTCTATGTCGTGGCGGTGCCGGTGCATCTACTTCCTTTTTTGAGCGGGTGTGCACCATCCTACAAGGTTCCGGTCAGGCACTATACGGGCGAGTACGAGTATCTGGCGGAGCATGAAGGCAAGGCGGCCGACGGCAGAGCACCACGGCGAGATCGCTCGCTACACCGGCTTCATGCTGCGACGGCCCTCATGGCCGCCGGGAACGTAGATGCAGCAAAGTTGATCTACTCTGAAGCCTGCGCTGAGATGTTCACTTTTCAACCCGACGGCGAGTGGAAGGCGGTTGCGATCGAGGAGAGTGCCAAGGATTATCGTGGCGATCCGTACGAGCAGCTCATCGCATACTTCATTCTGGGCCTGTTGAGTTATCGGGCCGGAGATATGGAAGATGCACAGGCACATTTCAAAACCGCTTTGTTGGCGGATACCGGCAGTACAGAGGAACGCTATCGATCTGATTCAGCAATGTCCTGGCTATTTCTCGGCAAGGCACTTCAGCGGCTCGGCGATATGGAAGCAGGGCGGGAGAGCATCCTTCGTGCAAGCCACATACCCTGGTCAAGATGGGCCGTGCCGGCGGTTAGTGCCGCCGTGCATCGCGGCACCTGCCAAGTCGCCGAAGACTTCAACATGCAGCAGAAGGACGGGCAGTGGCTTGCTGAGTTGAAAGTCGCGACGCTGTGCCTGCTGGATGCGATCTCAGCCGGTGCATCCGCCCAAGCCACGCCGACTGAGGTCTTCATTGCCGTTCGTCGCGATGCTTTGGCCCGGCTGAATGAAATAACGACCAGTAAAGATCATGAGACCCGGCAGAAACTCGACGGGCAGAATCCGGCGAGGGTCGAAGCTTGGCTTGAACTGATATGTGATCGCGCCTTCTTCGGTCCGCTGACTCATACGGTCGTCAACAAGGATATTCTCGGCGGATACGGCGAACCGATTGTTCGGGAGGACACACCTGAGAAGCGAGCGGCATGCGCGGCGGAAGCTGAGGTAATCGAGAAGCTTGCCGCGCCGGAAAACACGCTGACGGTAGTCACACTGCTCGGACCCGGCCCCAGGAAGTACTCGGAAGGTAAACACAACGAAGTTCTGCGTTACGACAGGAATCCTGTTCCGGTCCTGGCATGCACCACGTCATATCAGGGGGGCGGGGCGAGCGGCAAGTTGATCTCTCGCAAATTGGAGGACGTCGGGTTCCAGGCTGCAACGCGAGGCGGGCGACAGATCGAAGCCATCCTCAGAGGTAAGGCGCTCTTTAAGGATGCCATGGTCAGCACAAGCGCTGTTACTTTCGTTGTCGCAACAGCTGCCGTCGCCGCGGCCGCCATGGCTGCGACAACAGTGGTTACAACGACTACGTACACGACCGCCAGCGGCGCCGTGGTAACCGCGACAAGCTCGACGGTTGTGTTTCCTCCCGCGTTGATCGCAGTCGCGGGCGCGGCACTCATCGTGTTTCTCGTGACGGCGCTCGCTGCATCAGCGACGAACCCCGCCGCCGACACACGTTATTGGGAGAACATTCCCGGTGAGTTCTACGTCGCGTCGGCGGAGGTGCCTCCGGGCGTCTACACGGTCGATGTCGATTGTGAAATGTATTGCAGCATGACCTTCAGGGAACTACTCAAGCGCTATGGGATTGTCCTGAACAAGCATCATCCGTCATACGGACTGCTTGACAATAATGCACTATACGGCTGCTTGATTGAGGACGTTGAAGTTAAGCCGGGCTACGAAACCGTAGTGATCATCAACGCCGGACCGTATATTGAGGGAACGGCAGCACGTCCGGTGCCTACTGTTGGATTCGTGCCGTTAACACCCGCCACGGGAGGGCAATGGGCTGCCTTCGACGAAACAGACAGAATGGTAGATCAGGATTGACAGGAGATAGGCATGATGAGCTCAACTTGCTCCACACTCCTTTCGGCTTTAATGTTCTTCGCGTTAGTCGTTTGCTTAAGTGGTTGTTCCGATGTCGCCAAGCCTCCGTGGGCTGCTGAGGGGCACGGGGATAAGATCCCGGCGGAAGACTGCTATCGCATCGTATTTGCCGACGAGACGCTCAAGAAACACGACGTCGTTCGAGTGACGAGGGTCGTCCCGGACCGAAAGCCAAACAACCGGCTGGAGATCTATTGTGAACTGGTGAACCGCTCCAAGCAAGATCTGCGGATTCAGATTCAGACCGCTTTTAAGGACGGACGCAATCGCATTATTGAAGAGACCACTTGGCATACCGTGTTGATGTCCGCATTGTCTGGTACTTCTTACACTATTTGCAGCACGACCATGGATGCCGACGATTATCTGGTCAGAATCCGATTGGCTTCGCCGGCAATCGTGTTCGACTAATCGATTATGGTTGGACCCGGGCGCTGTAACGTTTTGCCAATGGACATTCGGGCCAAATCGCGGGAGGCCCGGACTCGCACGCCAGGCTCATCGAAGGGAACGGATCAATGAACACCTATCGCAGCTTACGCCTACTTTGCGGGGTATTGGTTCTCGGCGGCATCAGTGTTGGCTGCAGCCGTAAATACATGGCACCTGCGCCACCTCCTCGCACCCCGCAGGCCCCGCCGGCGTACAAGACCAAGACCTACAACTACGACCATAAAGTCCGCAGTGAGTGGGACGCCCAGAGGTTTCAGACAGCCTATCGTGAAGCCGGATCGCCGCCATTTGCGGTGCTGGTGAACCGCTATGCAGTAGAAGACCATCCAGCACTCGACGGCATGGACGAGCAGGTCCGGCTTGAGTCGGAACGTCATCAGGTCAAAAGCGGAGCGGGCGCGAGCAAGGAGATTCATGTCAAGTCCGGCGACACAGACGTTGATGTTGTGCAAACCGGTCCGGAAGAAGGCGTCAGCGAAGATCACGAGCACACGTCCCACTCCGTATTGCGGCCTCGGCAGAAGCAGTCATTGTGGGTGCAACTTAATGAACTGGAGATCGAAGAGGCCGTCACGACGGCGCTTCTTCAAGCCGGCGCTGATGTTGCGGATGCAGATACACTCAAAAGCACTCTGCCGCCTGTTGATTCTCCGGAAGGCACACCGGGCGTTGTTCCCGGTGAGCCGATTCAAGTTGTTGTCAAGTATGTTCTGACGCCGAGCGTCTTCAGGA
>NPIF01001808.1_pt2 | contig 11077 bp, 13 predicted proteins | sample 8637461 | NCBI WGS metagenome assembly NPIF01 (sample SAMN07420641, study PRJNA396082) | bioreactor metagenome | isolation source: sample BR12 brine-fed electro-methanogenic bioreactor BR | place: Japan: Kochi | collected 2016-12-09
GGGGCGCACGCGGACTGGCCTACTATCCCGGCGGTGACGGCGGAGCGGGCTCGCTGCTGGTAACAGGATTCGAATCACTGTATGACCCGGCCCATCCCGGCGAGGCCTGCTCCAACCCGGCGTGGGACTGCGGCGCCTACTACGGAGAGTTGGCGATTCCCGCGTTGTCGCACCCAGCGGACTGGAACGATCTCGCCGAGGCCAACGTGCTCCGGCCGCTCACGCAGTTCGACGGCGATCTCGCCGCGACGGTGCATCGCGAGTATCTCTTCGTGGACGATATCGCCTACGTGCCGCGGCGCGGCTCGCAGTCGCAGGACAAGCTCTACGGCTCGATCAGCGTCTGGTATGCCGAAGGCGCGTTTGGTGAGGATACCTTCCCGACGATCTGGATGGCGAACATGGACGGCAGCGGCGCGCAGGGCATGTTCCACGTCGGACCCGAGGCGACCCCGTATCACGGCCGCAAGATGGGCGCGTACCTGTTTGACGTTCCAACGTGGTACGCGAACCAGTATCTCGGCGGTCGCATGCTTGTGACCGGCCGATCGCGCGGCACGCCCGCGGATGCCACGGAAGCCGTGACGACCAACGGCGGATCGCAGGGGCCGACGCTGTTTGCGATAGAGCCGTGGGACACTGACGCGCCGGCGGGCAATCTCGACGCGCTGCCGATGCTCTATTATCGCGTGAGCTTTCCCGGCTGCGCCGGGCCTAACGTCGGCGACCCCGCGAACTGCGACTACCCCGAGTTCACGATGTGCGACGAGTGGACCGGCGGGGCGTTCGTCGAGAACGACGCGCGGCAGGCGATCGTGCTGGTCGGTCTCAAGGGGCTGGGAGACAACTGCTACGACGAACCGCCGACGACGTGCGACGACCCGTGCAGCGACGGGCACGGCTACCACTGCTATCCTTACGAGCGGCAGGTCATCTTCTACGATGTTGCCGCGCTGGGGGAGATCGCTGCGGGCGGTCGCGATCCGTGGTCGATTCTGCCCTATGCGACATGGCGGCCGACGGAGTTATACCTCGGCACGTCGACCTGCTGGAACACCGGCGGCATGGCGTACGACCGGACGAACGGGCGACTCTTCATCGCCGAACGCGGTCTGGACGGCGACACCAGCGCGATCGTGATTCATGTCTGGTCATTGTAGGCCGCCGTGGCACATGGGGGAGTGGATCAGCGCAAGACACTGACGTTCGTCGGGGCGGGAATCAAGGACCGTATGCGAATTGAGGCGAACGCCCCGCGCCGAGGTGGAGGCATGCGCAGGGCGTTCGCAGGGAGATAAGGAAGGTCACACGCTTCAATAACCGAATGTGGTGCGTCGATCAGAACAGCCGGATCAGCGCGCTGTCGCGGCGCGGTATGTGGGTCGGGTTCGGCTCATCCAGTTCTATCCCGTTCACGACGCGGTTCGGGGCCATGTCTTCCACGGTGTAGAAGATCACCCTCGCGCCGGGGAACCAGTGCCAGAAGCCGTACGGCTCATTTTGCAGGTACGCGGCATCCGGGTCGGACGCGTCGTCGCCGGGATTGACGACGGTGATCGTGCCGAAGAGCCAGTAGATCATATCGGGCACACCGTCTTCGGTGTTGATGTTGTGTCCCGCGACACGCACGAATCGCAACCTGTCGCCGTTGTCATCGTCATCGTTTGCCAAAGCGTCGATGAGCACGGCGGCACCGCTGCCGTGGGCATTAACGTAGTCGTTGCGAGCGTGGGGGCGATGGTTCACTTCATACGCGTAGATGCCGCCGGACGGGTTGTTCTGCGCGCCGAAGGCGGCGAACACTCTGCCGTCGGCGATGACGGTCCCGGCGTTCATGCTTGCGTGATGCGGCTTACCCAGACCGAGATCGAATACGTCGTTCAGGTCGGGCGTCTGATCCGAAAACAGCACGCTTCCACGCCGCGAACCCAGCACGAACAGTTGGCCCGATGAGGTCGTCACATACACAAGACCGCGTGATACCGAGACGTGCCGCAGAGCGGCTCCCGCAAACAGTTCGACGTAATCGACGCCGTGTCGAAATCGCCAGAGTGATCGGCCGGTGCGAGCATCGAGTTTGTAGACCTTCACGCGCATGCCCGTGGCGGGGTCGCCGTCGTCAGCCGTGTCCTCCACGTCGGCCCAGAAGGCGGGGCTGAATGTGGCGAAGAAAGCGTTGGCAAAAAGGCCTGTGCCGAGAGAGGTACCGAACTGCGCGTCGGAGAAACCGTCGTCAATCCCCTCAAAGCCGACAACGTAGATGGCACCGTCGGCAACGGCGGCCCCGGCCTGGATGCCGCCGATGCCGGTGGACTTGCTGATCTGCCGCTCCCACACGGTTGCACCGGTGTCGCGATCGATCACACGGAAGAGGCCGCCCTTGCTGCCGTTGCCGGCGAGATCTCGCCAGTGGCCGTGAATGCGGGCGGAAAATAGCACCGGCGGTGACAGGACGTCGGCATCGCGCGGGCCGCCGGGTTGATTGGGGCCGGTGGAGACCGGATTGTTCAAATCAAAGACATCGCCGGCGTGCCATTGATTCGTCCAGACGTACTCGCCGGTCTCATAGTCGATCGCGTAGAGCGAGTCGCCGCGATCGATGTAGCCGTCCGGCGCGAGGGCCGGATCGGGGTAGCCGTCATACGGGGCGGACGTATTCTGCCCGGTCCCGCCGATGATGATGCCGCGGCCGGAATCGACCGCCAGTCCCGCTCCGGCAGAGCAGCCGGTTCCGTAGGGAAAACCGGTGTCGGGGTTGATATCGATTGTCCGGCGACGCCAGGCTTCGACAGGCTGCATGGGGTTCGAGATGTCGTACGCAATAGAGAGGCCGGTTTCATTACCTTGGAGCAGTGCATCGTTGACGATGACATTGACGCTTGCGATGAGCAGCGGGCCGGTCGTGCTGTCAACGATGACGGGATCGCCGAGGACGGAGGACAATGGAAAATCGGAAACGAGCGGCAACGGATCAATCTCACTCGTGCCGGGATCGAAGTCGACCTCCGCGCCGCCGTCGCGTTCGACGAGATGAACCTGACCAAAGACCGAGCCGATGATCCAGATGTAATCGTCCGTAACGATCGGCGAGGTGTAAAACAGTTCGGGCGAGACCGGCGGCGCACCGGCCGCGAAGTCGGGATCGACGAGTGTGGTGGTCCAGTGTGCATCCGTGTCGAGGATCATGCCGCTCGCGGCGTCGCGTGCGAACAAGGTGCCGAGTTCGTCGACATAGTAGATGGTGCCGTCGCGAACGATGGGCGATGCGACGACGCCGACGACAGGCGCGGGATAAACGAGTCCCAGCGCGGCTTCGAGAGCGAATCCCGTCGGCGTCGACTCGGTGACCAGCGTGTCATCGTTGAAGGTCTCCCACGCGCGGCGGAGGAAGCGAGCGTTGTGGCGCGTGATCTCGGATTCGTCAGGGTTGAAGTTGGAGTTGTTGTGATCGTAGGAGTAGAGCGGCCAGTCGGCAGCCGAGGCCGGCGAGCCGAACTGCATGAGCAGTGTCAAACATGCAATGTAGAGCAACGTGTTACGGCCCTTGATTTTGCGGGCGTGGAATCCTCTCTTGTTTCTCATCGTGTGAACTCCTTCTGTCTGTGCTGACGACGTTTCGCCATGCGAGTGAACTTGCGCGCCGGCACGGCGGAAGACCGAACTCGTTGGGTTTGGGCAATTCAGGTGTGTCGTGTCTGCACGCGGCCGAGTGAACGTCGCTCGACGGATGGTTTAACAGTGCGTTTGTCGGCGCACGCGGAAGAACCTGACAAAGGAAATGCAAGAAACGCCAAAAAGCCGATTCGCAGGCTTCGAGCAGCGAGGAATTCTGTAATGTCATCGCCGGTCACGGTGCGATCGCGGCGGACCAGTAAACCGGTTGCGCGTCAAAGTCCGCAGGACTACGAGAGTTTGCCCGGCATGGGGCGCGACGATAGCATGGATGGCGGCGCCACACCGGAGACGGGCCGTCTTTCTTGTTTGTATCGCGATTTAAGGATCACGATGTCACGGGCCGAGCCCTCGCAATCAGCAGCCGCTTCCGACCCGTCCGAGTGGCTCGATCGTCATTGCGATGCGTTGTTCCGTTATGCGCTTCTGCGGACGCGTGACGCGGAACTCGCGGAGGAGATGGTGCAGGAATGTCTGCTGGCGGCGTTGAAGGCGCGATCGGCCTTCGCGGGCAAATCCTCGGAACGCACCTGGCTCATCGGTATCCTCAAACGAAAACTCATCGATCACGCGCGGCGGAAAGAACGGGAGCGTTCGCAGGGCGACAATGCGTCGCAGCAGACAGGCGAGTTCATTGAGGCGATGGTCTTTGATCGCAGGGGTTTCTGGAAGGAAGCGCCCGCGCGATGGGGCGGCGATCCGCGGAGGCAGGCCCAGGCGCGGGAATTCAGGGCCGTTTTTGATCGCTGCATAGAGACGCTGCCTTCACCGCTGGCGGAGGCCTTCCTGCTGCGCGAGGTCGATCAGCTCGAAAGCAAAGAGATCTGCGAGGTTCTCGATCTTTCGCCGACTAATCTGTGGACGAGATTACATCGGGCCCGACTCGCTCTGCGCGCTTGTCTGGAGAAAAACTGGTTCGGAGATCGTTAATGCAAGACCAGGGTAAATCAAGGGGGGCGACCTTTCTGGGGCTGCTGTTCGCGCCGTGTTCGGAGATCAGCCTGCAGACGTCGATGTCCCTGGACACCAAACTGCCGCGTTCGCATCGGATCGCGATCGCCCTTCACTGCTGCTACTGCAAGGCGTGCCGACGTTATCGTCATCAAATCTACATATTGAGAGAGTTTCTGAGGGCGAGCGGGGAGAAGCCGCCTCTTGCGGACGGCCTTGCCGGGATTTCGATGTCGGCCGACGCCCGCGAGCGAATCAGAAAGTCCGTCGCAGATCAAAGCGAATAGCCGGCCCCGCATTGTTCATCAATCGGCTGCGCCGGCACGATCATCAGCTTCACACCCAACCTGTTCATCCGTTGTGACTCGGTCGTGGCACAGGCGGCTGCGGCCCGCGCTCAATCGCGTTGCGCGCCGGCTTCGTGGCGCGTGAGGGACCGGCAACGCATAGAAACGCTGCTTCGATTGACTATGCTCTCTATGCAGCTTCTTTGGGCTCACCTCGCGTGATAAGGAGAAGGAACGATGAAGTGTTTTGTGATGCTGCCGGCGCTCACGCTGGCGGTGTGTGCTCTCTCGGGGCTGAACTGTCCTTCCGCCTGCGGCGAACTCGATCCCAATCCGGCGGTCGATCGCATTGATTACACCATGGTGTCCGGCGATGAGTCGGGCGGCGACGTGCGCATCGAGGGCGTTGTGGAGAACAAGGGTGGCGGCACGTTTGACTCGAATGCCGGGCAGCAGTCGGTGCAGTTGTACGAGGGGACGACCGGCAACTTCACGCTGGTGGCGGAGCAGGCGTTCGAGGATCTCGCGCCCGGCGAGACGGTGACCGTGACGTTTCTGAAGGAGGACTGGAGCACTGCGAATGAGTTTCCGCCTAATTATCGCGTGCTGATTTCCTACGACCCGGACATCTACATCGACGCCAACCCGAACAACGACGACTGCAACACGCTGGACAACGCGCTCGAACGCAGCGGCAGCGAGATCAACGATCTCTTCTAGCCCGCTTCGGATGAGCGACGCAGATTCCATTTCCCTGTGGAGTAGCCGCCGGGCGGCGGGGATCGCACGGTTCTCGCACCCGGCCGGCTGTTTTTCTTGGATCCGCCGCCCGCCTTCCTGGAGGATGTGCTTGCTGACGGGTTCCGGGATTTTGCATGCCCGTATCGCGGCGGCGATCAGACGCTGATGCCGAGGAATTCCATCAGGGCAGTGTTGAACACCGAGAAGAACGTATCCACGAAGCCGGTGAGGAACAGGGTGATCAGGGTGGTGATGCTGTTGATGATCTCGCTGAGAAACTGTTCGCCGGGGGACATTCGCTACTCCGATTCGTGATTCAGCGGCTCGCGGCCGGGCCTTTCCAGTCGCCACCATGATATCCGACGCGGCGGTGCGGTTCCAGGCACTCGCGTCGTCAGTTCCCCACCGTCCGGTCGCGCGTGATGACCCATTCGCCGTCGATGCGCCGCATGTGCAGGAAGAAGCGGCCGGTCTGCGTTTTGTCTCCCACCTTCTGGGTGAACTGCCCGGCCACTTCGGCGCTGTCCTCGCCCGTGCGCGCGATTTCGATGCCGTCGAATTGCAGTCGGCCCATCGCGGCCGCGTCGGGATACGACTTGCGGTAGCGCTTGAGCGTCTCCTGCCAGCCGTGCGTGACGCCTTTGGGCGTGCTGAACTCCAACTCCGGTGAGTTCCAGTATCCCGCCATGTAGCCCTGGAGATCGCCCGCGTTCCAAGCGTCCACCTGCGCGTCGAGCACGGCGTGGATTTCGGGCTCCTTCTTCGGTGCGGCGCAGCCTGAACTCATCAGGATCGCGCTCACGACGGCCGCCGTCATCATGTACTTCAACAACAGGAATCCTCACTGCGGTTCATATCGTCGCGCGTGTGCTCGGCGCGGCGTGATTAACGAACGACTCTGCCCTACCATCGCCCCTCGGTGCCAAAGAGGGGAGTACGCGGATTGCTTCACCCATCGAGCCTGATTTTATCGAAGAACATCCGTTTGACGTAGTCCGCCATTTCCTCCGGGCTGTGCTCCTCCGGCCGGCTCACGAGTTCGTACATGAAGAGGTTGCTCAGGCTCGCCAGCCCGATCGCCAGCATCTCGGGCTCCAGCTTCGCGATCAGTTTCTTGCGGATTGCCCGGCGAAAGACGTGTTCCAGTTCGTCGCTGATGCGGCGGTGGATGTCGCGAACGTCTTCGCCAACGCTGGCGCTGGGCTCGAAGACGCCTCCGCTTGCCTGCCCTGCCATCAGCCGCGCCATCGGCGCGTGCTTGTGGAACAGATTAGACATCTCGTCGATGTAACGTTCGAGCCGTTCGATTTCGGTGCCGGGGGACTTGAGGGCGGCGACAAGCACGCGTTCAAACTCGAGGCTTGCTTCGACGATGATCGACTGATAGAGGGCTCGCTTGTCGGCGAAGAACTTGTAGAGCGTGCCGACGGCGAACTCGGCCCGCTCGGCGATCTCGGACATAGTAGTCCGCTCGAAGCCCTTCTCGGCGAAGAGGCTGAGGGCGGCCGCCAGGATCTCAGCTCGATGCCGGGCGAATTCACGTTCCTTACGGCCCTTGGGCCTTGCCATGGGCGAGCCTCCTATGACATGCGATTTATTTTAGTGAACCACTTGACAAAAAGTGAATCATAATTCATATAATACAATACCTGCTCAAGGTTGCCCGATCCGAGGCCCGGACGCAAGCCTCTTCGGGAACGAACGGGCCCGATCGCCCTCCTCGCCATTGGGGGGCGATCGGCTCGTCCCCGGCCGGGCAGGCTTCAGCGAAACGCCGCCGCGGCATGACCCGATAACACCGACCCTCGCCCTGCAGATTGGAGATGCTGCCATGTTCAAAGGCTGGTATTCGCGGTTCTATGCTCGATTTATGCCCCTGGCGGCGGCCGGCTGCGGCCTGATGCTGATCACCGGCTGCGATGACGACGACGCCGAGATCGCGGAGCAGATCATTTTCACGGTGCTGGCCGCGCTCGATATCGTCTTCACGTGGGTATGACTTCGAGGGCCGACCACGGCTGCCCGGCATGACCGGCGGCGGAACTTGGGTTCTGTAAAACCACCCCCGTCACTCCCCTCCCTGGCAGGGAGGGGCAGAGGGAGGGTCGTATTGTTCGAGAATCTCGCCCCTCACCCAACCTCTCCCCAGAGGGGAGAGGAATCCCCGGATCGGTTCTACTCATTGCGGCTGGCGGTTTGCGTTTCGGCGGCGTCGATGAATCGCACCGGCGTGCCGACGCGGATCATTTTCGCCAGCCGCAGGGCGTCCCAGTTCGTCAGTCGGATGCAGCCGTGAGAGCCCGTTTTGCCGATCAACTCAGGGACCGGCGTGCCGTGGATGCCGTAGCCGCGCAGGCTGAGCCCGATCCAGCAGAGGCCGACGGGATTGCGCGGCCCCGGTGGGATGGTCAGCTTTCGATCGACGCCTTTCACTTCGGGCCACATCGCCGGGTCGAAGGTGTATTCCGGGTTTTCGGAGATCGAGTCCACCTTGCATCGCCCCTGCGGCAGGTTGGCACGGTCGGCGGCGATCGAGCAGTGAAACAGCGCCCGTTGTCGGCCGGCATTGTCGTAGGCGCGAATGGCCTTCAGTCCGAGATCGACTTCCAGCCGCGCGACGTTCGGGCGGTCGGCGGCATCAAGCACATTGGGGATCACGAATGAATTGCCACGGCGGAGCGAGCTGAAACGCACGCCGGGGTTGAGCCGTTTCAGTAGTGCGACTGTGCAGTGGCCTCGCTCTGCGGCGAGCGCCTCGATCGACTCGTACCCCAGGAGTTTCGCCTTCGCCTTGTCCTGCCATCGCTTCGGGGGCGGTGCGATCAGGGCCATGTCTTCGGCGGTGAGCGTATAGCGGGACGTGGCTTCAAAGGAGTCGATGGCGAGTGCTTCGAGCGTGGCGGCGTCCGCCTTGCCGGTTGCAGGCAATCCCTTGTGGGCCTGGAAAGCGGCCGTCGCCATCCGCGTCTTGCGGCCGACGATGCCGTCGAGGATGCCGGGCGAGAAGCCGCTGCGATCGAGCGCGATCTGGAGCTTCAGCACGGGCGTAACGACGGTTTTCGAGTCGTGCGCCGCCGTGCTCTTATTGTCGGCGGGGCTGTTCTTCTGCTTCTCGGCAGGTTGCGCGGTCGATTCGCCGGAGCGGCCGCCGCGGAGCAGTCTTTGTGCCGCGGCTTGTTCGCCGATTGCCAGGACGCACGCCAGCGCCGCCAGCACCATCAGATTGCGTTTTCGTGGAGGATTCATGGTTGGCCTCGAAGTCCGGGCGAGGACGTTCGCCTGCTTCCATATCGGCATTGTGACGCCGTCGGCTCGACGCCGCGCGTTGCGGATTGCCGATTGCACACGTCGATCAACCGCGTCGGCGCGCCGATCGCGTGATCCCCTTATAATGCTCACATCATGGCAGATGATTCCCTGACAATCACCGTCCTCGGCTCGGGCACGTCTCACGGTGTGCCGATGATCGGCTGCGAATGCCCGGTCTGTACGTCGGATGATCCGCGCGACAAGCGGACGCGCGTGAGCGTCACGATCGCCTGGGGCGAGACGACGATACTGATCGACACCGGTCCGGAGCTGCGACTCCAATGCATTGCCTGCGATATCCGCCGGGTAGATGCGGTGTTCTACACGCACCACCACATCGACCACATCGCCGGGCTCGATGATCTGCGCCGATACAACTGGCTCCAGCGATCGGCGATTCCGTGCTACGGTCAGCCCGAGACGCTGGAGCGGCTGCGGAGCATGTTCTTTTATGTTTTTGACGACGATCCGGACTATCCATCGGCCAAGCCGCAGATCGAGACACGCGTGATCGAGGGGCCGATCGAGATCGGCGGCCGCGAGGTCGTGCCGATCCCGCTCATGCACGGGCCGACGCCGGTGCTGGGCTTCCGCGTGGGGGCACTTGCATATTGCACGGATGTGAGCGAGATTCCGGCGGCGTCATGGCCGCTACTGGAGGGGCTCGACGTGCTGATTCTCGACGGCCTGCGGAGGCGCCCGCACCCGACGCATTTCAATCTCGAGCAGGCGGTCGAGCACGCGAAGCGGATCGGGGCGAAGCGGACGTATTTCACGCACGTCGCGCACGAACTCAAGCACGCCGAGACCAATGCGGAGCTTCCGCCGACGATGGAACTGGCGTATGACGGGCTCGTTTTGAAGAGCGCGTAAGCTGTCCGTTGCGGGCGGACCGATTCCCTCTATTCAACATCCTCAACAAACACCACGCGGGCGACGGGGGTCAGGGCCTTGCCCATGTGTCGATGCGCGCGGCCGGACGGGATGAAGATGCCGTCGCCGGGTCCGTAAACATGCGTGACATCGTCGTAGGAGATCTCGAATCGGCCGTCGAGCACGTAGCCGTAGTGGCCTTTCTCACACCAGTGCGGCGGCATGTCGGGCGTGTACTCAACGAGCCGCAATTGCCGTCCGCCGTCGCGGAAGACCTTGAAGCGCACGCCGTCCATCGGCGTCTGCCATTCGAGCGTCGAAAAATCGACCTTGTATTGCGTCATGTCGGCACGCGGTCGGCGATCAACCTCCCGGGTTCATCGGATCAACGCCGGGGGTGAATTCGCGAAGCTCGAAGTATAGCGGATTTGCGTCCTCCGTCTCGTCGAACGGGTCGACCAGGATCTTCCGGCCGAAGAGCAGGTCATCCGTGTGACACATGTTGCAGCCGGTCGGCTCCAGCGGTCCGCCCTTGCCGAAGGACAGTTCGTGCTCCAGCACGTTGTGTGCCATCTCCCACAGGTACGGATACGAGAAGACCGGGATGCCGGTGCCGCGGTGATCGAAATGATTCACGCCGCTCGCTTCCGCCGCGTCTTCGTACCAGACGTTGATGCCGCGCACGAGGACCGGCCGATTCGCCACAGGCACGCCGTTGGGGTCGTTGCCCTTGAGCACGGCGGTGTAGGCGAGAATCTCCTCGGGCGTGTTGATTTCGAGCACGCCGTCGCCGTTGTGGTCCTGTGTGATCGGCAGCGGCTGCGGGCCGATGGCCTGGATGAGTTTCCACACCGGGATGGGTGTGATGACATCGTCGCTCTTGTCGTCGGGCGTGCCGGCATCGTCCCAGTCGCCCCAGTAGATGTTGATCCACTGGCTCGCGGGAAAGAGCCGTTCGACGCCGTCGCTGTCGATCTTGGGCAGCAGGACGGGGTACCACTTGGTGTCGCCGTCGACGGCCTGCGGGTTGAGCGGGTCTTCCGAGTAGTACTGCGGCGTGCTGGCGGCGATGCTGATCATCGGCATCGTGATGTCGCGATAGACAAGACCGGCCGTCAACGCGTAGGGGATATGACATGCCTGGCACGAAAGCTTGTTCGCCATGGGGAACGAGTTGCCGTCATGGATGAACCAGTCGGACGTCGTCGAGCCGGGGATCGGAGCGTCGGGGTGCTTCTTGGGGT
>NPIF01003226.1_pt2 | contig 11076 bp, 7 predicted proteins | sample 8637461 | NCBI WGS metagenome assembly NPIF01 (sample SAMN07420641, study PRJNA396082) | bioreactor metagenome | isolation source: sample BR12 brine-fed electro-methanogenic bioreactor BR | place: Japan: Kochi | collected 2016-12-09
GGCGCCCGCTCGGGAAGCCGACGACGCTGAGCGCAACGAGCGGCTCCGCACCCATCGCGTAGATGTCGCTCAGGGAGTTCGCGGCGGCGATGGCGCCGAAGTCGTAGGGGTCGTCGGCCACCGGCGTGAAGAAGTCGACGGTCTGCACCAGCGCGAGCTCGGGCCCGAGCTGGTAGACGGCGGCGTCGTCCGCGGTCTTCGTGCCGACGAGCAGCGCCGGGTCCTTGGACGCGGGCAGCGCCGCGAGCACGGTCTCGAGCTCCTGCGGCCGCAGCTTGCAAGCGCAGCCGAGCCCGTGGGTGAAGCGCGTGAGCCGCACCTCCTCGGTGGGCGCCACCGGGGCGGCCTCGCCGCTGGTGCCGAGGCGCGCGACCGCCGCGCCGACGAGCTCGGCCGCCTCGTCGATCTCCGCCTCGGTCGTCGCGTGCCCGAGCGAGAAGCGCAGCGTGCCCATCGCGATGTCGACCGGCACCTCCATCGCCTCGAGCACATGGCTGAGCTCGACACCCTCCGCGTGGCACGCGGCGCCCGCGGAGGCCGCCACGCGCTCGCCGATCTCGGCGAGCAGCGTGCTCGCGTCGAGACCGGGGAAGGAGATGCTCAGCGTGTTGGGCAGCACGTCTTCCGGGTGGCCGTTGCGGCACGCGCCCGGGCAGCTCGCCGCGAGCTGCCCCCACAGCCGGTCGCGCAGCGCAGACGTGTGCGAGGCCGTCTCCGCCAGGCGCTCGCGCGCCAGCTCGGCCGCCCGGCCGAGGCCGACGACGAGCAGCACGCTCTCCGTGCCCGCGCGCCGCCCGCTCTCGTGCGCGGCGCCGAAGATCAGCGGCGGCAGCTCGCGGCCGGAGCGGATGTAGAGCGCGCCGACACCCTTCGGGGCGTAGAGCTTGTGGCCCGCGATGGTCAGGTAGTCGACGCCGAGCTCGTCGACGTCGACCGGCACCTTGCCGAGCGACTGCGCCGCGTCGGTGTGGAAGGGCACCCCGCGGGCCGCCGCCAGCGCGGCAAGCTCGGCGATCGGCTCGAGGGTCCCCACTTCGTTGTTGGCGTGCATGATCGTGACGAGGCGGGTGTCGTCGCGCAGCGCCGCCTCGAGCGCGGCCGGGTCGACGAGACCCTGCCCGTCGACCGGCAGGCGCGTGACGCGAAAGCCCCGCGCCTCGAGCGCCGCGCAGGGCTCGAGCACCGCCGGGTGCTCGATCGCCGAGGTGATCACGTGCCCGCCGCCGTGCGCGGCCACGGCCTGGATCACGGTGTTGTTCGACTCGGAGCCGCCGCTCGTGAAGACGATCTCCTCGGGGCGCGCGCCGATCAGCGCCGCCACCTGCCGGCGCGCGTGCTCCACGGCACGTTTCGCGGTGCTGCCGTAGGCGTGCGGGCTCGACGGGTTGCCGAAGTGCGTCTCGAGGTGCGGGCGCATCGCTTCGGCGACGAGCGGGTCGATCGGTGTCGTCGCGTTGTAGTCGAGGTAGATCAGCTCCTGGGACATCGTGGCCTCCGCGTGGATCGGACGCCTGAGCATACGCCGCGAAGAGCGGCTTGCCCCCTCCCCGGGCGCCGGGGACAATGCCCGTCCACGAACACGAGGGAGACCCGCGATGACCTTCCCCCCGCCCTTCTACCGCTGGCGTCCCCATCCCTGGCACGGTCTCGAGCCCGGCAGCGACCCGCCGCGCGTGGTCACGTCTTACATCGAGATTACGCCCTTCGACCTCGTCAAGTACGAGATCGACAAGGTCACCGGCTACCTGCGCGTCGACCGCCCCCAGCGCTCCTCGTCGCAGCCACCCGCGCTCTACGGCTTCATCCCTCAGACCTACTGCGGCGATCGCGTGGGCGCGCTCTCGCCCAAGGCGAAGAAGGGCGACGGCGACCCCCTCGACGTCTGCGTGATCAGCGAGCGCCCGATCAGCCGCTCCGAGGTGCTGCTCGCCTCGAAGGTCGTCGGCGGACTCCAGGTCATCGACCACGAAGAAGCCGACGACAAGATCATCGCCGTCCTCGAAAACGACAACGTCTGGGGCGGCTGCGCAGACATCAGCGAGCTCCCCGACGTCTTGATCGAACGCCTCCGGCACTACTTCGCGACCTACAAGTTGATCCCGGGCCAGGAAGCACAGCTCACGGTGGAAGGCAGCTACGGCCGCGAGCAGGCCCACAAGGTGATCCAGGCGGCGCTGGCGGACTACGACGAGGAGTTTGGTCGCTAGTCATTTCGGCACGCGCCGCGTGCTCCAGTGCGTTTGACTGCCGAGTCCCGTTCAGGGGCCGCGAAGAGCGACGTCCACCGGTGTAGCCTCGGCCTCGGGTGCACCCTCTGGGGCCTCGACGAATTCGCCTTGGTTCCGCCGAGTACCAACGTACATTCTCGATCGATCATCTTCCGAGGGGGGTCTCGATGTCGATGAGTCGATCGCAGTGTTGGTGCGCCGCTGCTCTTGCGGCCTGTCTTGTCATTCCGTCAGTTTTCGTGACCACGAGCCATGCCGAGACCGGCGCGGAGAGCGCGCCGACGGCGTGGCAACTCGTCGACGATGGCGAGCCCGATCACGGCTCGCTGACACTGGTTCACGACCCCGAGACGGGTCGGACCTTTGGCTTTCACGGCACCGGCGAAGGGAGCCAGACCATCGTCTGGCAGCTCGAGGAGAACGGTTGGCGCCGAGTCTTTGGCGACACGCCGACGGCGACTGGCGTCTGGCGCTGCGCGGCCTGGGACGAGCGACGCGGTACAGCCGTCGTGCTCGGAGGAGAGTCCCCGGCGACCTGGGAGTTCGACGGGGCGAACTGGACCGAGATCTCCACCGCGAACAGTCCTCCGCATCGCTCTCAGTGCCACATGACCTACGACAGTGTCCGCGGGAGAGTCGTGCTATTCGGCGGCAGGAAAGCAAGTGACAGCACCGCGATCGGCGGCACGTGGGAGTATGACGGCACGGACTGGCAGGAGATCTCCACGCCGACTCAGCCCCTGCCGCGATACGACGCAGGATTGGCGTTCGACCCGGTACGGGGCGTCACGGTGCTCTTCGGTGGACTCCTGGACTCTGTGGGTTATCTCCGCGACACATGGGAGTTCGACGGCGCCGCGTGGCGTCAGGTCTCGACCTCGGGCCCGCCGCCCTCAGCACGACGAGGCGGCATGTTGACGTGGAACCCGCTCCGAGGGGAGATCATCCTCTTCGGAGGCGTGAGCGACTCCCAATACATGGCGGATACTCACCACTGGAACGGCACACGGTGGGTCCGTGACAACCCAGCGACGAGTCCCGACCCACGATTCGACTTAACGATGGTCTTCGACAGCTCGCGTGGACGCATCGTCGGCTATGGGGGTCACTACGACAACTACGCGTATGCCGACTCCTGGGAGTTCGATGGCAATACGTGGTCTCTGATCGAGGTGCCCGAGCATCCAGCCCCTCGTCGAGGCCACATCTTGACCTATGACGTCGACTTGGACGCGCTTGTTCTCTTTGGCGGAACGAACGACAGCTCGACATGGCAGTTAAGCGACACGTGGCACTTCGCCGACGGACGCTGGCAGAAACCAACCAACGACCCAGGCGCCCCCGATCTCTCGTACGGCGCAAGCATGCTCTACGAAGCATCCAGGGGACGCGTTGTTGGGTTTGGTGGCTCCGGGTTCAGTACCAAGATTCACGAGTATGCCGGTGACCCGAGGGCCTGGGCCTCTCTGACCCAGAACGGCCCGGATGGGCGGATCGACCACGGCTGGGCAGCCTTCCCACCTCGAGAAGGGATGCTGCTCTTCGGCGGTTGGGCCGATACCCCGTGGGGCGCTCGCTGTGTACATGACACTTGGATCCTGGAGGGCTCCGCATGGACGGAGGTGGTCACGACCCACCACCCGTCAGAGCGCAGAGGAACGGCCATGACGTTCTGTGCGGATGACAACAGCGTGTACCTCTACGGAGGGAAGGAAGTCCGCGTGCGGGGGACGACACACTCGGACCTCTGGCGCTTCGACGGTTTGGACTGGACCCTCGTCCACGATCAGGCACCGCCAGGACCTCGCGAGTACCACTCCTTGAGCTACGACTCCGCGCGCGAACGACTCGTTGTCTTCGGAGGGGGCACGAGCAATGAGGGGCGCGTCTGGGAGTTCGACGGCGAGAGCTGGCACGCCATGCCCCAGACCCGGCAGCCCGAGACGCATCGAACGAGCGGGACTCTCGCCTATCACCCCGAGCTCCAGGTGACCTTCTTCTTCGGCGGCAAGACGGTACTGACCACACAGACCTTCGGCGACCTCTGGGCCTACGGTCCCGACCCCGACGGCGATGGCATCGTCGGCCTGCTCGACAACTGCGTCGACACCGCCAACGCCGACCAAGCCAACGCGGACGACGACGCAGCCGGCACTGCCTGCGACTGCAACGACGGCGACGCCACGCTGCTGCGCATCCCCGCTCCTGTTACAGGGCTGCACTGGGCGACGGACGCCACGACGCTGAGCTGGGACGACGCCCGGGCCGGCGCCGGGAGCGCGAGTGTGCACGATGTCGTGCGGGGCGCTCTGGCTGCGCTGCCCGTCGGCAGCAGCGCCCAGGAGAGCTGCTTGGCCCACGGCGCGAGCGAGGCGTCAGCGAGCGATGCCGAAGAGCCCGGCGCGGGCACCGGCTTTTGGTACCTGGTGCGCGCGCGCAACGCGTGTGGCGTGGGCTCCTTCGGCGCGGCGAGCGCGGGCTCGATGCGGGAGAGCGGGGCCTGCGCCGCCAACTGACGTGGCGCGTGTCCGGAGAAGCGCCTTGGCGCCCTCGGTGACCTGGTAGCCATCGGCCACGAGGAAGCCGACGATGAGTCGACCCGTTCCTCGATAGCGAAGCGCTTGCTAGCTGATTCGCCTCCGCCGCGGGGCGCGCGAGGTACAGCTAGCGCCCGTCGTTCTCGTCGTAGAGATCCCCATAGAGCTCCACCTGGCAGCGCGGACAGACCCCGTGGCTCAGGGCCGCCTCGGTGTGTCGGTCGAGATAACTCTCGAGCGGCTGCCAGGTGCCCTCCTCGTCGCGGATGGCCTTGCAGGACGAGCAGATCGGCACGATGCCTCGCAGGACCTTGATCTCGGCGAGGGCTTCCGCGAGCTCGTTCGCTTGCCGGCGCGTGTCGATCCAGCGGCGAACGGAGTACACGGCGAGCGCGGCCGCGAGGACGATCGCGGCGGGGATCCACTCATCGAGCTCCCAACTCTCGTGCTCTCTGGTGAAGCGATAGATGCGCTCGAAGACATCGAGCGAATCCGCGAGAAAGTACCCGGCCACCGTGACCAGGACGACCCCAGCAAGCTCCAGCCGGAGGCGGCGTTTGCTCACCTGCCAGATCATCGACCGACCCCCTTGATTCCCGTTCAAGCGGCCGCATCTTGCCACATCGGGGGCGAACGGGGGGCGAGAAGTTACATCCGTGTCAACGAACGACGAGCGCCTTGCCGATCACCCGCGGATCCGACACCGGCGTCGGTACCCCGTCCACGATCTCGATCGCCTGGATGTCGCCGAGGCGCTTCACGCTGCGGAAGCTGTAGCCGAGCGCCTCGAGGCGCGCGAGGGTGCCCGGATCCCAGATCTCCTGCTCCTCGAGCGTGATCGTGTCGACGCCCTTCTGCCGCGGCGGCCACTGGTGGTGGAAGCGCGGGGCGGCGACGGCCTCGGCGATGGGCAGGTCGTAGTCGATGCGGTTGCTGATCACCTGGAAGACGCTCGTGATGATCGTCGAGCCGCCGGGCGAGCCGAGACCGAGCCAGAGCTTGCCGTCGGAGTCGAGCACGAAGGTCGGTGACATCGACGACAGCATGCGCTTGCCGGCGTCGACCTGGTTCGCCTCGCCGCCCGTGACGCCGAAGAGGTTGGGCACGCCGGGCTTCGCCGCGAAGTCGTCCATCTCGTTGTTGAGCAGGAAACCGGCCCCGGGCACGACGATGCCGCTGCCGTAGGCGGCGTTGATCGTCGTCGTGTTCGTGATGGCGAGCCCGCTCTTGTCGACGATGGTGAAGTGCGTCGTGTCCTGGCTCTCGACGAGCGCCGGCAGCTCCATCGCGCGGATCGTCGCCGGGTCGGTGCGGACGCCGGGGCGGATCGTCGCCGCGACGGCGGCGAGGCGCTCGGGATCGAGCAGCTCGGTGGCGGGCACGGCGTGGAAGGCCGGGTCGCCCATGTGCTCGGCGCGGTCGGCGAAGGTGCGTCCGAGGACCTCGGAGACGAGATGGAGGTGCTCGGGGCCGTGCCAGGCCGGCATCTCGAAGTGCTCGAGGAGGCCGAGGATCTCGAGGATCGCGAGCCCGCCGGAGGACGGGGGACTCATCGAGACGACCTCGTAACCGCGGTACTTACCGCGCGCCGGTTCGCGCCAGAGCGGGGCGTAGCCGGCGAGGTCTTCGAGGGTGATCAGGCCCTCGCCCGCGTTCATCGCCGCGACGATCTGCTGAGCCGTCTCGCCCTGATAGAAGCCGGCCGGGCCTTCGCTGGCGATGCGGCGCAGCGTCGCCGCGAGCTCGGGCTGGCGGAAGGTCTCGCCTTCGGCGCCGCGGAAGTACTCCGCGAAGTTGACGACGTTGCGGAAACGCTCCGGCAGCTCGGCGAAGTTCGCGGCCGCCTTGGCGAAGCCCTCGGCCGTCCAGGCGTCGAGGACGAAGCCCTCTTCGGCGAGGGTGATCGCCGGCGCGAGCAGCTCGGCCCAGGGACGCGAGCCGTAGCGCTTGTGGAGCTCCCACATCCCCGCGACGCTGCCGGGCACCCCCGCCGCGAGGTGGCTGCGCAGACTGAGCCCGGGCACGACCTCACCCGCCTCGTCCTGGAAGAGCTTCGGGTGGGCGGCCGCCGGGGCGGTCTCGCGGTAGTCGAGCGCGTGGATCGCACCACCCGGCTCGTGGACGAGGAGGAAGCCGCCACCACCGATGTTGCCCGCGTAGGGGTAGCTCACCGCGAGCGCGAAGTGGACGGCGACGGTCGCGTCGACCGCGTTGCCGCCGGCCTCGAGCACCGCCTGCCCCACATCGGCCGCGTGCGTCTCGGGTACGGCGAGGGCCGCGGCGTCGAGCGCCATCTTGGCGGGCGCCTCCGGCGCCGGAGCGCAGGCAGGGACGAGAAGCAGCAGGCTGAGAGCGAGCAGAGCAGCAAGACGGCGCATGGTGAGACGACCTCTTGGGTGGCAACGCAGGGGGAGTCGGGACGCGCAAAGGGTAGCGCGGAGTAGAGATTCCGTCGCCGGGTGCGAATAAGAGAATTTCTTCGCGATTAATCTTGCAGCCCGCGCGAAGGCAGGCCAGGCTGCACTAGCGAATTTCTTCTCTATTTCGACACTCCAGCGAAAACACCAGGCGAGACGATGTCCACACCCAGGAAGCCCGACCACCCAGCCGACGCCGTCCCCGAACCGACCCTCCGGCGACTGCCCTCCTACATCCACCTGCTCAAGCTGCTCGAGATGGGCGGGCGGGCGGCCGTGTCGACGACCCACATCGCGCGCGAGCTGCGCCTCGATCCCACTCAGGTGCGCAAGGACCTGTCCTACACCGGCATCGCGGGCAAGCCGCGCGTCGGCTACGACGTCGGCGAGCTGATCGACGCGATCGAGCGTTTCCTCGGTTGGTCGAACACCACCGAGGCCTTCCTCGTCGGCGCCGGACACCTCGGCACCGCGCTGCTCGGCTACGAGCGCCTCGCCGAGTACGGCGTCCGCGTCGTCGCCGCCTTCGACAACGACCCCGAGCGCATCGGCCAGACGATCCACGGGCGCGAGGTGCTCGATGTCGATCGCATGGTCGGCCTCGCCCGCCGCATGCACGTGCACCTCGGCATCCTCACGGTGCCCGGGCCGGCCGCGCAGCGCGTCGCGGCTCAGATGGAAGCGGCCGGCATCCGCGCAATCTGGAACTTCGCGCCGGCGGCCCTCGACGTCGGCGAACGCGTGATCGTGCAGAACGAGCAGCTCTACGCGACCCTCGCCGTCCTCTCCCGCAGGCTCCACACCTCCTTGGAACAAGACCACACCGCACGCATGGAGCTCGCCCGCAATGAGCAGCACCGCGCCCCCGCACAGCGTCGTCTTCACCCATAAGGCCCGCTGCCGCGATTGCTACCGCTGCTTGCGCGCGTGCCCGGTCAAGGCGATCCGCCTCGACGCCGGGCAGGCCTCCGTGGTCAGCGAGCGCTGCATCGCGTGTGGCACCTGCGTCCGCGAATGCCCCCAAGGCGCGAAGGCCTATCGCCACGAGGGCGAGCGTGTCCTGCGCCTGCTCGAGGGCGCGGACTTCGCCGCGGCGAGCGTAGCCCCCTCGTTCGCCGGCGCGTTGCCGCCGGAGCTCGCCCGGCGGTTGCCGGCCGCTCTGCGCGCACTCGGTTTCGACTACGTCGGCGAGACCGCGATCGGCGCCTACCACGTCGCCCGCGCGAGCTTCGAGGAGCTCGTCCGCGAGCGCGACGAGCCGCGGATCTGCACGGCGTGCCCCGCGGTCGTCCGCTTCATCGAGAACTACCGCCCCGAGCTCGTGCCCTGGCTCGCCCCGCTGGCTTCGCCGATGCTCGCGCACGCGCGGGAGCTCAAGCGCCGCCACGCGGGCGCGCAGGTCGTGTTCGTGGGGCCGTGCATCGCCAAGAAACACGAGGCCGAGCTCGCCGGTGAGGAGATCGACGCGGTACTCGGCTTCGACGAGCTCCTCGAGCTGCTCGAGAGCCGCGACATCCACCTCGAGGAGCTCCCGGAGGAGGGCTTCGACGAGAAGCCCGCCGGCGACGCGCGGGCGTTCCCTCTGCCCGGTGGCCTCTTGCGGACCGCCGCGGCGCCCGAGGACCTGCTCGCGACCGACGTGCTCGCCGTCTCCGGCATGGAGGAGCTTCGCGAGGCGCTCGACAGCCTGGTCGCCGAGCCGCGCCCCGTGCTGCTCGAAGCGCTGTTCTGCCGCCAGGGTTGCCTCGGCGGCCCGCTGATCCCCGGCGACGAGCCGCTCTTCACACGGCGCCTGCGCCTCGTCGAGTTCGCGCGCACGGAGCTCGGGAGCGCGACACCGGTCGAGGCCGACCCCGCGCTGCTCGCCGCCGAGCACGCGCCGGGCTCCCCGACGCGCTGTGTCGTCGCCGAGGTGGACATCGAGCGCGTGCTCGCCGAGACCGGCAAGGCGAACCCGGAGGACCGGCTCGACTGCGGCGCTTGCGGCTACGTGAGCTGCCGCGACAAGGCGTGGGCGGTGCTCGCCGGGCTCGCCGAGAAGGAGATGTGCCTGCCGCTGATGCGGCGCCTCGCCGAGCGGCGTACCGACCGCATCATGGAGACGAGCCCGAACGGCATCGTCATCCTCGACGAGGAGCTCGCGATCCTGCACATGAACCCGGCCTTCCGGGAGATGTTTCTCTGCAGCGACGCCCACGTCGGCCAGCCGATTGCGCGCGTGATGGACCCTGGCCCCTTCGAGCGCCTCGCTGCCGGCGCGCGGGAGCGTATCGAGGAGACCGCGCGGCACCCCCGCTACAGCCTCGTCTGCCATCAGATCCTCTACCGGCTCCCGGAAGAGCGGCAGTACGTCGGCATCTTCCTCAACGTGACCCAGCGCCATGCGAGCCGCGAGGAGTTGACGCGCCTGCGGCAGGAGACGCTCGCCCGTGCTCAGGAGCTGCTCGAGCACCAGGTGGAGATGGCCGAGAAGATGGCGGGTTTCCTCGGCGAGTCGAGCGCCCGCGGCGAGGAGCTGCTCGAGAGGCTCGTCGACCTCGCTCAGAGCGAGCCCCGCGCCCGCTCGGAGAAGACGCCGTGGGCACCGTCCACATCGACGTCGCGACCTCGCTGAGCGCGAAGCGTCTCGGCGCGCCGAGCGGCGATGTCACGCACGTCGAGCGCAGCCCCGAGCGCACGCTCGTCGTGCTCGCCGACGGCCTGGGCCACGGGCTGCCGGCGCGTGTGGCCGCGCGCATGGCCGTCTCGCGCCTCGTCGAGCTGACGCGCCGCGGCTTCAGCGTGGCGGCGGCGTTCGCACGGCTCGTCGACTCGATGGAGCGCCACCGCGGGGAGAGCCGCACCTACGCCGCGCTCAGCGTGCTGCGTGTACGCCCCGACGGACGCGCCACCGTCCTCGCCTACGACGCGCCGCCGCCCGTCGCCGTCGGTCCCCTCGCCGCCACCGTGTTGCCCGGACGCACGGAACGCCGCGGCGATGCCACGCTCTTCGAAGCCGAGCTGCGCCTCGAGCCTGGCGATGGCGTACTGCTCTTCTCGGACGGCGTCGCGCAGGCCGGCCTGGGCCGCGGTCTCGCCGGGGGCTGGACGAGCGAGGGCGTCGCGCGATTCGTCTCCGACCTGCTCACCGAAGCGAGCAAGCGGCACCGCGTGCCGGAGCTCGTCGAGCGGCGGGCTCGCGAGCTGTGGGGCGCCGAGTGTGGCGACGACGTCGGCGTGCTCCACGCGAGCGCCCGGCGCGGTGAAGCCGTCACGTTGCTGACCGGTCCGCCGCTGCAGCGGGGGCTCGACCGCACGATCGCACGCCGCGTCGACGCAGCCGAAGGCGCGCGCATCGTCTGCGGCGCCTCGACAGCGAAGATGGTCGCGCGCGCCCTGCGCCGCGAGCTTCACGTCGAGCAGGAGAGCGCAACGCCTCTGACCCCACCCGCCTACACGCTCGAGGGTTTCGACCTCGTCACCGAAGGCGCCGTCACGCTCAATCAGGCCTACAACCTGCTCGGCGAAGAGCGCGGTGAGCTCGCCGGCCCCGCCGACGCCCTCTGCACGCTGCTCGAAGACGCCGACCATGTCACGCTCCTGCACGGCCGCGCCCCATCCAGCGCCGACGACACGCTCGTCCTGCGCCAGCTCGGCATCCTGCCCCGCGCAACGATCGTGCCGCTGCTGGCAGAGAAGTTGCGCACCATGGGCAAACTCGTCGTCATCGACGCGCTGTAGGGAAAGGGCTTGGCCCTTTCCGGGTCGCGCGAAGCGCGACAAGGCGTAGACAGCCGAGAACCACCCAAGGAAACGCATCGCGGCGCTCCGCACCGCCCGGAAAGGGCCAAGCCCACTCTTGTCCAAGGTCGGTTTCGTCCAGTCGCTCGCAGCCGGATCCGGCGACATCCGCCG
>NPIF01000655.1_pt2 | contig 11069 bp, 8 predicted proteins | sample 8637461 | NCBI WGS metagenome assembly NPIF01 (sample SAMN07420641, study PRJNA396082) | bioreactor metagenome | isolation source: sample BR12 brine-fed electro-methanogenic bioreactor BR | place: Japan: Kochi | collected 2016-12-09
GGACGCGAGTGAGGCCAGGCGCGTTCATCGAGGGGCGAGGTTGGACGGACGACGCCGAATCCGGCGTGCGAGCACCTCGGCACAACCGATGTTGGACAAGAGTGGGGCAACGTCAAGCCGAAGTCATTGACCCATATAGAAACAACGCGCTCGGTTCTTGGGCAGAGCGCAGCATGCGAGAAGACGTTCTCGAAAGCTCCAACACCAACGTCGCGAGCTAGATCAACTTCCCGGCAAACTTGCCCGCGTTGCGCACGAAGACGATCGTGCGCAGGCCATCGACCAGCCTCTCCAGTCGCTCGACGTATTCGTCTTCGGTCCCTGGCGGCGGGTCCTGGAGGCCGAGGAAGACGACATCGGCCCTCGCGCTCTTCTCGCGGATGATCTCGGAGATCGAGCGGTCGGCCGGCTTCATGATGATCTCGGTCGAGGCGTGGATCCGCACCTCCGCGAGTAGCGCCTGCAGACCCTCGGCCTGCGAATCGCGCTCCTCCTCGCTGCGAGCGATCGAGCGGATCAGGATGCGGGCGTCGCGCCACTCGGGGTTGAGGCTGAGCAGGTGTGCCAGGAGCAGCATCATGTCGCCGTTGTTCTGCAGCCCGCCCCACCAGAGGTCGATGCGCTTGTCCTGGCCGGGCTCATGGGCCCAGTTCAGCCGCGCCAGCACGACGCTCTTCCCGGCCTCGGTGATGGCGCGCATGATCCGCAGCCACGAAGCGAGTCGTCCCGGCTTGGTCGGCCAGCCCGCGAGCACGGTATTCGAGTGCAGTCCGGCGATGCCGCTGGCCTGCGCGGTGATGATCACGCCGCGCTCGAAGTCCGAGACGACGTGCACCTCGCTGAAGGCGAGCAGGCGCTCCTCGTCGAGGGCGCGGTCGATCGCTTCTCGCGCGTCCTCGATGTCGAAGTTCTGCTGCGTCAGGTCGCCCTCGAGGAGCTGACAGGCCGTGACGAGCCCGCGGTTCTGGTTGAACCAGTTCGCGAGGCGCACCAGTCCGATGCGCTTCTGGGTGTTGCCCGCGAAGACCAGGATGTGCGGTCGCCAGTTGCGAGGATCGCTACGGTGTTCGCGGAGCTGGACCAGCGAGAAGCGGGCCAGTGCCATCCAGACTCCGGCGCGGGCGTCGCCCCAGCGGCGCTTGAGCGAGAGCCGCCGCAGGTAGAGGTACAAGAGCGACTCGATAGCGATCGCCGCCACGCAGGCCCAGGGGTTGATGAGCGCCATCACCACGACCGCGCCGATGGAACCGAGCAGCGAGACGAACCACGGTACGTTGATCTTCGGTCGGTAGGACGGGTCGCCGGCCCAGCGCTCGGCCGCGGCGCTTAGATTGATCGTCACGTAGAGCGTCAGGAAGAGGATCGTCACGAACTGGGCCACGGCATTCAGGCCGCCAAGCGCGACGGCGATCAACGCCAGGCCACCGCTGATCAGTGTGGCGGCGACGGGCTGGCCCGTCTTGGACACGCGGGCGAGAAAGCCGGGGGCGAGCCCATCCTTGGCCAGGGCCTGCAGCACGCGCGGCCCCCCGAGCACGCTGCCGAACGCAGACGACAGAATCGCGCCCCACATGCCCGGGAACACGAACCACGCACCGAGGAGCGCGACGCTGGTCCAGGCCCCGACGCCGGGCTGCGCCAGTTCGCCGAGCGGAAGGCCAGCCGCAACGGCCATCAGGGCCGGAATCGTCAGGTAGGTCGCCGCCCCCACCACCACGGCGAGCAAGGTGCCGCGCGGAATCGATCGCCGCGGATCTCTCAGATCGCCGCTCATCCCGATGCCCGCAGTGAAGCCGGTAACCGCCGGGAAGAAGACGGCGAAGACGTACCAGAATCCCTCGGGCGCGGTCCGGAACGTCGCCGTCATCTCGGGGGCGCGCAGGCCGCCGCTGAACACGCCGCCGGCGAAGGCCACGACCGAGGCGGCCACCGCGATGAAGATGGGGATCTGCAGCTTGAGCGCGAGACCGGCGCTCTTGCTCGCGATCACCGTCGTGGCAATGACGGTGATCGCCGCGAGCAGTTGCACGGCGCGCTCGGGCTGCTCGCCCCAGCTCGCGGGCCAGAGCCAGAGAATCGATTCGGCGAGACCGTAGGCGTAGAAGGTGATGCTCAAGGTCCGGCAGAGGAAGAGCGGGATTCCGATCGCGCCGCCAAGCTCGAGGCCCAGGCTGTGGGCGACCATGTAGTACTCGCCGCCAACGCCGACGCGCATGTTCGTCGCGAGAGCGGAAGCGCTGAGGGCCGTGATGAAGGTCACGCTGCTGGCGAGCAGAACGATGACGAGCGTCAGCGGCAGGCCGACGTTGCCGACGACCCAGCCGAAGCGCAGGTACATGATCAGGCCGAGGATCGTGAGCACGCTGGGGGTGAAGACGCCGAGGAAGGTGCCGAACTTCTGTGCGGGCACTTCTTGCGTCTCGCGTCCCGGATCGCCAGAGGCGGTCTCGTTCACGTTTGCGTCTCCACCAGCCGCCATCTCGATATGGGCGAGCGAGCGATTCTGCCACGAGAAGGGGCGCGTCGGGCGGCTGGCTTCGATCGCTGTGCACGGTTGCGATCGCTCGCCCACGACCAGACTCAGCTAAGTCTCGGTGTATCTCTCGCTTGCAGCGACTGCCGAGTGTTCTCAGCGACCTGTCGCTCCGAGTTCCGTCGGGCCTCGTCACGCCAACTGTCCGACGGGTGACTGTCCACACCGCCCGATCCAGCACTCCGGCCCTGGAGTCTCCCCAGTCAAGCGCGCCCCGGTACCAACCGTGCTCGATAGACCCATCGCACGATCACGTCCACGCTTTGAAGGCGCATGAGCGCGCCCAGAGATCCTCTACTTGTCACACACAGCGCGGTGCGCATCAGGGAAGCTCGAACTCTGAGGAGCCACTCTGGCCGCGGGTGACCGCAGCAGCAGAGCGTCTTCATGGACCGGCAGGTTGGGCGGGCGTGATTCTTGACATGCAAGCGCCTGCTTGCCTATACTCCCCGGCATGGAAAAGGGCGATGTCTACAGAGCGTTGGCCGACCCAACCAGAAGGACGATCCTCGATGAGCTCTGCAAACGCGAAGGCCAGACGCTCTTCGAACTGTGCGGGAGGCTCGCGATGGCTCACGGGATCAGCTCTACCCGACAGGCAATCTCTCAACACCTCGCCGTCTTGGAAGAAGTGGGATTGGTCGTCACCGAACGGCGTGGAAGGTCCAAACTCCACTGGTTCGATGGCGCGCCACTGCAGACCATCGCGAAGCGGTGGCCGTTGCCAGCAGGAAGAAAGAAGAAACCATGAGGATCAACATCACCAGTGTCTTCGTGAGCGATCAGCAGAAAGCCCTGCGCTTCTACACAGAAGTGCTCGGCTTCGAGAAAATGAGGGAGATCCCCCTCGGAGAGTACTCCTGGCTCACCGTAGTGTCCTCCGAGGACCCCATGGGCACAGAGCTTCTCTTGGAGCCAGACAGTCACCCTGCCGTGAAGCCATTCAAGGCGGCCTTGGTGGAGGACGGCATCCCCATGACGTCGTTCGCAGTCGCCAATGTGCAGGCTGAGTACGAGCGTATGTCGTCCAAGGGCGTCGAGTTCACTCAACCGCCGGTCGACCACGGACCCGCTGTGACCGCCGTGTTCGACGACACATGCGGCAACCTCATCCAGATTGCCGAGGAGAAATGCCAGCCATGAGCATCTCGGCCCCTCGTTACACCCTCCCCTTGCTTGCGCTGACTCTTGCGCTCTTCGCCTGCACGACCACCGACTCTCGAGTTCGACAGGATCAGCCTGCTGCCGACATCGACGACGCCGCGGAGAAAACCATGCTCGTTCAGTTCCTGGAGATCGTGACCCCGGACGTGCAGGCGACATGCGCCACTCTGGAGCGGCTGCACGGTGTCAGCTTCGGTGAGCCCGTTGCGGAGTTCGGCAACGCCCGCACAGCGGCGCTCGAGACCGGCGGGCGCGTCAGTGTGCGCGCACCGATGGCCGAACACGAGAAGCCTCTCGTACGCCCCTACGTCCTGGTAGATGACATCGAGTCAGCCGTGACAGCGGCCGAGGCCGCCGGCGCCGAGATCGCCATCGCGCCCACCGAGATCCCAGGCCACGGCAAGTTCGCCATCTACATCCTGGGCGGCATCCAGCACGGACTCTGGCAGCTATAGCCTGCGCGCGCGGCGCGCCTCTTCTTGCTCTGTAACAGGGTTGGCGTGGAGAAGTGGCGCGGATTCGCGACCGCGGCCCGGACGTCCAGACCGCGCCAAAGTGTGGGCCAGGAGGAGCCCCCGTTGCCGAACAACTACCCATGCCGAGAGGCTTCGGCGCTCGATCCCGCCGACGTCTCTGCGCGCATGCGCCCCCCCAAGAGCCGCTACTCGTCACACACGGCGCGGTGGGCGTTCGGTTCAGCGCAGTAGCGCCGAATCGCGTCCCGGTAACTAGCCCGCTCTTCCACGAGATTTCCTGCTCGATCCTGGACCGCCACCGTGAACCGAATGTCGTACTCGGGTCCGTAGGCCACCACCCGGTTGACCCGGTGCTCGCCGAGTGTGATTCGCCTGAGCAAGCGCAGCTCCCCCGGCACGAATCCTCTGTCTCCCCACGAGGCTGGTCGGCCACCGTCGGTGTCCCGGATCATAAGCTCGAGCATCGGGTTTCGGGTCAGCGCGAAGCCCCCGGCCCGCTGGGCCTCCTGCCAACGCTTCCGCAACGAGCTCTCGTTTCGACCGGCGAGCAGCACCAAGAGGGGTTGCCCTGCGGGAGCCCCGTAGAAGCGGATTTCATCAACCTCGGCGAAGCGGTAGATCGTCTCCACAGGCGCCATCGGCTCCAAGTCGACGCGATTCGTGACCAGCTCCGGCCACGCGTCGCATTCGTCCTCGGCGCGCTGCCTCAGGAGCCAGGTGCCGTCGAAGGTGGCGGGCACCGCGTCGTCGTCCACGACCGGAGCGAGGTCCAGCTCGAGACTTGGCGGAGCTGCATCGGCCGCGCGGGGTGTCCCGCGATTGAGCGCCACTTCCAACTGATAGGACGGGTAGTTCTGGCTACTGCCGAGGGCGTCGAGGAGACCGTCGCCATCGAAGTCCGCCCTTGTTTCACCGAGCAGCCAGGACGGGCCAGGCTCGGCGAACCCGCCGCTACCGTCCCCTCGCCGGAAGTGACCGCGACTCACTCCGAGGAGGTCCAAGACTCCATCGCCGTCGAGATCGAGAGCTTCCGCGCGATAGCTTGGTAGGAACGAGCCCGCCTCGGCCAGGGGCAGGAAGCGACCATGGCCAATCCTCTTGAAGGACTGGTAGCTTGAGGCGGACCCGCCCCTGTCGACGAGCAAGTCGACACTGCCGTCGAGGTCGAGGTCGGCTTCGATGATGCCCAGGAGGCTCGAGGGTTCGTCCCATTGGTGCAGGAGTTCCTCCCCGAGGAAGCCCCCTCCTACGAGCGCGTGTCGCCAGGAGAGCTCCCAGGGCGCCCCGTAGTTGGGACCGCGCGCGAACACCACGTCGTCGAGACCGTCCGAATCCAGATCGCTGAGGAGGTACGGGAGACGATGGTCGCCATACACCGAAAAGGCGGCTCCACCGACCTGCCATTCCCTGCCCTGCACATCGACCCTGGTGAAATCGTGTCGTCTTCCAAGGAGGTGGAGACCACGGTGGTTGCGCGCCCGGCAAAGAAGCTCCCAGTCGGGATCCCCGTCGAACTGGCCCATGCGCAACTCGTGTGCCCCCGCGGGCACGTGCCAGGAGACCCACGGCTCGAAGGCCCCATCGGCGAGACCGTACGCCACCCGGAGCCGCCGGCTCTCCAAGCTACCCCATGAGGTCCTCACCAGGTCCGTGAGACCATCTCGATCGAGATCTCGGATCAGGATCTCGTTGACGCTCGGACCGAGCCAGATGCTGTCGCTGAACTCGAAGCTCCCGTCGCCCTGCCCCGCGTAGAAGTCGACCCAGGTACGGATCGGGTCGGTCATTCCGTTGATGGTCTTGCCATGCACCAACAGGTCGTTGTGGCCATCGTCGTTGAAGTCCCCCACGCTGATGCTGCCCTGCCTGTTCAGCGGAGAGAAGACGAAGGGCTCTTCGAAGACAGGTCCCGGTCGCCCGCGGTACCAGAGCAACCCCGCGGCACGGCTGGCGACGATGGCATCTTCCATGCCGTCGCCGTCCACGTCGAGAGTGCCAACCATCCAAGGTGTGCTCTTCGAGCGTTGCCCCTCCTCGAACGGAAGATCGCCTCGATTGAGCAACAACAAGAAGCGCGAGTGGATCGGATTGCCCGCCCCTGTGAACACGAAGTCATCGAGTCCGTCTGAGCCGATGTCCATGACATCCCAGTCACGCTCCCCCTCGGGCGAGCTCTGGCGCCCGATCTCCTCGAGTCCGGAGAACGGGCTTGCCATGGTCATGAAAGTGATGACCGACTCGTCTTCGAGAGAATCGCCGAGAACGGCGAGCTCCCGCTTCCCTGCACCGTCGAGCTGCAGCGAGCGCACGGCGAGGGTGCGCGCAAGCGGGAGTGGTGTGTCGTGCGCGGCCTGAAGCGGGTGTCCGGGGTCCCCGAGGCGCAGCACGAGCTTGTTCGAATCGCTGTACGGAACGATGACCAACTCATCAGCCCCATCGCCGTCCAGGTCGCCTGCCGCCACGTCGCGTGCCCGAGGCACACCGAGCGTTTGAAGAAGAGACCAGTCCCCCGGCTGCACGAAACCGTAGACTGCCGCACCGCCATACCTACCCGTGATCGCGAGCTCGACACGTCCATCACCATCGAAGTCGCCCATGACAACAGAGGTGCCGTACGCGGCCAACGACGTGGCAGCGTGCTCGAAACGACCGTCCGCCCCTTGCAACAGCAGATCGAGAGTGGAGTTTCGTGTCCAGACGCCAGGCTGCCACGCCCCGGCTTGCCAGAGCGCGAAGTCTCTGAGGCCATCGCCGTCGAAATCGCCGGAGAACATCCGCGGCGGCACGTCGAGACCGAGACGGAACGGCTCCCAGGAACCCAGCTCCTCCGCGCGCAGCGTGCCACCGGGTGCGGCCAAGACACGATGCAGGCGCCTGATGCGAGTCTCGCCGAGCGACTCCTCGGCAATGAACAGGACCTCGTCGACGCCGTCGCCATCGAGATCAAGATGGTCTGGCAGCCACACCCCCGAATCGGCGAAGAAGATCCGGGATGTGAAGTCCGGATAGGTCCGCGTACAGACCGGATCCGCGGACACCATCGAGACGCTCGCTAGAAGCCACAGCATCAGAACGGCAGAGAAGTGCCGAGTCGCGGAGCTGGACATCACCTTCCCCCCTCGTGGAAGTGGATGAGTAGGCGGAAAGTACGTTGGTCGAGGGGTCGGGGCAATCCTGGGGTCTGCCCCTTTCGGACTCGGCTCACAACGAGAGCTACGCTTGGCAGGGCGAGGACTGCCGGGTCCACGGGTCCCTGGTGTTCACCCTCGATGTCTACGGTGGCGATGCCATGCCCAGGCGTACAACGCGACGTTGAGGACGACGACTCCCAGACCAAGGGCAACTTGCATGTGGCGCGTCAAGGCGCCTGGATAGAGAAGCGGCACGAGGTAGTGCTCGATGAAGCCGCCCGAGTAGCCGCCCTGCCCCGCCGCGACCCGTAGTTGTTGCTCCCAGGGCGTCAGCGGGCAGATCCAGCCACCGAACTCGATGAGCGCGCCCCACACCGCACACGGCACGTGGGCCCACGCGGCGCGCGGCCAGCGCAGCACCAAGAGGCCACCGAGCACGACGAAGAGCACGAACGCGACGTGGGTGAGCATCACGAGGTCGGCGGCAAGTCGTAGGAGCATCGCGGGCCTCCGCAAGGCTCCATGATGGCACCGTCGGACGAACCGATGCGACTCGGTCGGTCAGCTCGGTTTCATCAGCGCCTCGATGCACGCGGGATCGAGGATCGCGGCCCCTCAGCCCCGTGGACGCGGGCGGGGCGGACCGCAGAGAACCGCGATCCGCCCGTCCATGCCTCCCGCGTCAGATCCCTGGAGGTGAGAAGTCGTCGAGGACACCCGCGTAGTAGCAATTCGTGATGATCGTCCCACCGCCCGCGGAAGAGAGCTGGTGAACGATCAAGCTCACGTGAAGGCACTTCCCGCCGAGATCGATGTCGTTGCCGGTGACCGCCGCGATGTGTTTGATCTCGGTACCCGCGTCGCGCAGGGTGAACACACGCGGGTCGTTCGTGCTGCACTTACCCGACGAGTTCTGCCGCAGCTCGAGCCGCAAGTCCACACCGGCGATGTCGTCCTTCGAGGACATGTCCTCCACCTGGTATGCCACACACTTCACGATCTCCGCCCCCGCAGGGATCGGGAGTTCGAACGGGAGGTAATCGAGGGTCCCGGGCGCGGTGTAGCTGCGGACGTCCACGTGATTGCCCCACGGATCCATGTTCGCACCGTTGTCGAGCAGTCTCAGCTTGAGCCGGCCGGTTCCGAGAAGGCGGCTCGCCTTGACGTTGTTCTGCGTCGTGGAGGTATCGCCCCACTCGTGGTCGGCGCGGTCACCCATGTTGAGCATGATGGCGAACAGGCGTCCGGGGTCGTTGATGAAGGTCTGCCCGTTACTCAAGTACCAGTCTTTCACGATGGCGGCCGCGCCGGAGACGATTGGCGCCGAAGCGCTGGTACCCGTGAACCCCGAGTAGGGGTTCCCGCGCGGACCCGAAGCACTCGTCACGTTGCCGATGCGTGTCGGCGCCGCGATGTCGATCCCCGTGACGCAGCCGGCACAGAAGCCCCCGGACACGACATCGATCGAGCCGTTCGCCGAGTAGTTGGGATCCGCCATGCAGTTGCCGTACGCCGTCTCACAAGCGCTCTCTTCTCCATTGAGGCCGTTGACGGTGAACACCTTCGGGATGCCCCCGGGAGACGAGATGTTGCACCCGACCTTCTCGGCGCGACAGGGTCCCGTGCCAGCGTCGCAGTCGGCGTTGACCGCGCACTCCTCGCCCGAGCCCGCGCAGACGGGCTCGTTCGGGTTACCCGCGGACTTGACCATGAAGACACCGTCGTCGAAGGCGTTCTCGGCTTCCATCTCGATCGGCGAGTCCGCCACGAGCGAGCAACCGGAGCCAAAGCCCCACGAGCTGTTGACGATATCGACTCCCAGTTCCGCGCTCGCGATCGAGTACGCCTCCGCCAAGGCTGCTGCCCTGTCCGTCCCGTCGTCGCTGTCGCCGTCGGCGAACTGCGCGAAGAGGACCGCGCTCACCTCGGGAGCGATCCCGCCGCGCTGGGATTCCCAGGTGGCGGTGTGGCCCGCCTCCGAGGTCCAGTTGGGATCGAAGAGCCGCGCGGAGTCGCCCTGCCCGTCGGAGTAGTCGGCCGCGATCACCGAGAGCACGGCTGTGGGGTGGAACGCGGTGATGTCGTTGTCGCGATAGTTGTTCACCGTCTCGCAGTACCGCCCGTCACGATCGAAGTCGTCGCAGCGATACATCGCCCGGAGCCGCGATGCGCCCTCGCAATTCGGGCCGTCGAACATGAAGCAGCTCTCGTTCTCGAAGTTCTGGAGTTCGACGACCCCCACTGTGATGTCCCCATAGCCATGGCGGCCGGGATTGGCCGTTTCGCCGAGATACCCTGCGTCATGGAAGCGAGCGACGTCGAGGTAGTCGGCCGAACGGACCTTGTCCATCGGGAGGAAGCCGTCGTTCACGGGGCGCCCACGTAGAAGACTGATCCGTTCGAGGTCGGGGCGCTGCGCCAGGACACGCAGGGCAATGGCGGGGACGCGCGCCGTCAGCCACCCGCCGAGCTCGCCCCGGGCCACGACCTCGCCGCCGAGTCGCGCGACGAGCTCCGACACGGGCGCGAGCAACTCGGACCCAACCGACTTCCTTCGGGAGAGCGCGAGCGTCCTCGCGTCGGTCGCCGAGACGAGATCGGCTCCGGCCAACGCGAAGGACACGGGGCGAAGCGGGATGTCCCACGCGGGCATCCCGCGAACTTGGATCGAGACGGGAAGCACGGCTTGTGGGTCCCCGGTGTCGAGCTCTTCCTGAAGCCCCGTCCCGATCGACGGAGGACCGATCACGACGCGCGGTCGAACCGGCTTGAGGTTGGGAGAGCTCGAGACGCGGTATCCGAACACCGTCGACAGACCGTCGCGTGACTCCGACCACGCTTCCTCGCGGTAGAGCAATGCGCCCCCGAGATGCGACCACGGGCGGCGCACCCGCTGCGCGATCTCGGGGTCGAGATCGCCGAAGACCTCGCTCCAGAGGACCGTTCCGTCGTTCGTCTCTTCGCGCTCCGAGGAGAACACGAGCTTGGCCTGCTCGCCGCGCACGGCGCGTTCCCCTGGCTCATCAGCCGCGGAGAGTGCGATCCCCAGTAGAGAGAGAGCGAGCAAACAAGCGGTACGTCGCATGGTCATGGCTGAGTCTCCACGTCGCCCTCGAGAGGACGCTCACACGTTGCTGAATCAGAGTCGGCGTCAACGGATTCGAGGCGCGCTCGGATCACTGCCAGCCGCTCGACCACTTCTCTTCCGAGGCCGCCTGGCGGGACGCTCTTGTCGACCTCTAGGAGCCACTCGCGCCACGCGGTGAGACGCTCTTTCGGCGCCGAGCCGACGAGCGTGCCGTGCTCGCTCCACCACACGAGCGCGATGTCCACGGCGAGGCGCTCGGCTGCGTCCTGCGACGGCGGAGGTGAGAGGATTGCGCGGAGTGCGTTCGCATCGCCGACGGTGACCGCGTGACCGTCGATCACGGCGATCGGCGGTACAGGCTCGGGGGCCGCCGCCGGGGCTGCGCCGGCCGCGGTCGCGAGAACGGCCAGGCCGGCGAGCGCCGCGCGTACGGAACCGACAACTCTGCGCTGACACTGCATCGCGAACTCCTCCAAACGACGGTGGTGGCCCGACGGGCCTCTGGCCGTCATCGCTGGAACACCAGAACGGCGATCGACCCTTGACCGTCGGCGAGCGGCTCGAGCGCCTTGCCCACCACCGTGCCCGGCAGCGGCTGGCCGCTGCGCATGGCATGCCCCGGTGTCGGCGAGGTGACGAGCAGGTCGCCCGGCAGGATGGCGCCGTAGCTCGCGTCG
>NPIF01007859.1_pt3 | contig 11059 bp, 15 predicted proteins | sample 8637461 | NCBI WGS metagenome assembly NPIF01 (sample SAMN07420641, study PRJNA396082) | bioreactor metagenome | isolation source: sample BR12 brine-fed electro-methanogenic bioreactor BR | place: Japan: Kochi | collected 2016-12-09
GATAGTCGTTTCGTGATCCGCCATCAGGTCGCCTCGTCACTTTCGATAAGCGTCTTCAAGACCAGCAATCCGCCAATCAGCAGCACCCCAAGCACGCCCAGCTGGGTGTAGCGCTCGCGATGAACCACATGCAGGGCATCCATCAGCTGCTCCCACGGCACCATGACCAGACGAAGATGCTCAAGCACGGACATGGCGAGAAGAACAATCAGCGGCACCCACAAGAGTTCATACCGAAACCGATACTGCCGCTGCGGTGCGTCCTCCTCGCCCGCAAGGGGTCGGCCTTGCTCTTTGTCTGAACGCGTACGCATGCGCATCTCCATCACCTCACTTCTCTTTCTATAGCAGGTTTTCACGCAACAGAGATGACGTGCCTGTAACGTCGCGCATACTTCTGATTCGCAGGATGCCGACACTCCGGCACTGCTGCTCGCGCGACCGATTCGTGATGTTCGCCGCTCGCCGATTACCTGATCGCGATTTCGCAGCGGCGCATTCGCCGACATCCCCCCCGCGAGCGCACGCCGTGACCGGCGCATGGGCGGCGCTACGCACCGCGCCGTATCTGGCCCGCAGCACGCACCGCCCAGGCAATCATGCCCAATCCGGCAACGTCATAGATGCTGAGGGGTTTACCGCTCGCAAAGGGCAGACACGAACCCAGGGGAAAGTCGTACCCGTGCTTCATCCAGGACACGACCCACGCCGTCATGACAACAATGAGCAGCAGTTTGAACGCCTTCATTGGGGCCAGACCTCCTTTTCAAGAACTTCGAGATAGGCACTGATCGTCTCGAACCGCACGCGATCCAGAAGGGGCGCAACGGCCGGATCGGCCGCAAGCTTCGCTCGCAGCGTGTCGAGTTCGCCCTGCTGCGCAGTAACCATGATGACGGCATGGACGGCCGAGGAATCCACCAGGCAGGCCGTCACATGCGAAGGCGGGTTCTCCCTGCACTCCACAACCACCTCAAACACGGTCACGTGCGCCGCCCGCCGCCACATCACATCGACAGGATGCGTCGTCCCGGGAACACCCCACTCGCGCGCGACGTCATACCCGCGATGCTTACCCACGGCGGCAATCCAGTGCGCGAAGTGCCGGTGCACGATCCCGCCGCGGCCCGGTCGCGTGGGCGGCGCCTTCTCAAGCAGCGCCCAGCAGGCGTCTGTTGGAACTCCCAGCCAGAGTTGGCGCTTCCCAATCCCCACCTTTTCCAACGTGACCAGATCGTGCTCTAACAACTCCTTTCGCACGACCGCCTGCGTAGCCGTGGAGTGCACGTTCGCAAGACGCCACAAACGCGTCGTCGGCACGTACGGATGCATCGTCATCAATTCCACCAGCGACCGGGCATGCGTTGAGAGCGATGGCTTTGCCTTCGGCACCTTCTTGGGAACCCGCATGCCCGCCACGGCGTTCATGATCTCCTCGAGTTCGTCAAGGCGCTGCGACGGGATGATGGGATGCGAGTCATACGATGGGGGCGTGGTGCTGCGCCCCGGCGGCATGGGGGCGATCTTGACCAGCATCGGGCGAGGCCATGGCCCCTGGGCTTCGCGCGCAATACAGAATCCAGGCTCCAGCGACGGAAACATCGCATCTGTTTGGGGGCTGGGCGGCAGGCAGAGGGTATTCCTCGCTGCCTGGATCGAAGCCGCATCTGATTGTGTGAAGACCAGCGTGTACAGGGGTTCGGTGAGCACGTATGGACTGGCGTGATTCAAACGACTCAAGCCGACGACCGCCATGAGGCCGTACTCGCGCCCCATCCGCAACAGTTGAGACAGCGGGCTCATCCCATCAGGGAACTGCCGATCACTAATTGCCGTCGCGTCCTGGTCTGCTTCGTCGAGGATGACCATCGCAACCGTACGAAAAACCTTCTCGTGCCGATGAATGCAGCCATACAACAGCTGGGCCAGCAAAAGATCCGTGATGAATTGCCGCACCCACGCCGGCGCCACATTCGGCATCTCAAGCAGAAGATGCTTCTTGGGCGTGATAATGTCCCGGTGAAGGTCAAGACCACCAAAGCACTCCAACACGTCCGTGGCCTGTACGATCGCGTCGAGCACACCAATGAGCGTTTCCTCATAGCCCGACTTCGCTCCCCACATCTGTCGTTTGGACGCCCGGAGAATCTCGAGAACCAACCGCAAACTGGGCCAGCGCGATGGTTGTTCAGGGTCGGGGTTGAGTACGGTCAGCGCCCACCAAATGAGCTTGGCGAATACCGTCCATGCACTGATCATCCCGGCGCGCGCACTGAAAATCGTTGCGACGATATTCGTCCACATTCTCGCCGGAACGCCCGCGGGGGCGGCAATAGAGAGCCGGGTCCCCGGATCATAGACGCTGAGGTGAACAGCGTCTGGNNGCGGATGATCAGCGAGACGAACCGGTCAGGATGGGCGCGATTCCATTCATGAACGCGAACAATAATGTTGAGGATGGTCGTTGATTTGCCTGCGCCACTATTCCCACCCAGCAGGACACTGCGCGGCCGGTCGCTGAAACGCAAACCAAACGGTATGATCGGATCATCAACAAGCCACCCAAGGGTGATATCAAACCCGCCCAGTTGCTCCGCCGTTGGGGCGGCGTCGAGCACATTGGGATGCGATGCTTGCCTCTGCGCGAACGTGAGTATGTGCCGATAGTATGACAGGGCAAGATGCTCGGGCAGTCGGTCCTGCTCGAGCCGTAAGCGCAGCTTCGCAATCTGGGCATGGCGACAATCGAGCCGATGCTCACGGATAAGCTTGAGCAGCTGGTGCCCCCACGGCCCCACACTACTCCTCCCCGACGCGCACAAAAAAGATGCGGTGCAGGATCTTCTTCCACTGCAGGCGCCGCGCGCACGCAACGCACCGCGTCATACCGTCGCTCCCCTGGCGCGCATGACGAGGACAACACAAGCGGCCACAGTCGCGACAACGAGCGGCGTTGTGCACCGCCATGAGGCCATGCGAGCGCGACGCATGGGGATGCGACTCACTGCGACAAACCTCACAGACAGCAAGATGAACCGGATCATGCTGCCGCATGGACTGGGCATGATTCCATACCGTGTCGTCCTGCAACACGAAGCTCTCGCTCTGCTTGAGCGTCGTCATCGCCCCCTGGTCGTCCACCTCGGTCTCCACGACGAAGGACGAGCGAAGCACCTCCTTTCCGTCAAGATTCCTGATCACTGAGTCGATACGCTGCCGATCGGGGGGTAACGAAAACTGATCTGCCATATCATCACCTCTGGTATTGCTGAGTTATCGTGAGTGACGCGACACGCGTCACGGGCACAACACCATGCCGTACACCACAACCGCGAGAGCCTCGGAAACATCAGGGGACCACGACCGAAGAAGCCCGGGCAAACGCACCCGGCCTTGTGTCGCGACCTTTGGCGGGCAGGTGGATCCCCAGCGACGACGCACGCGCTCACGCCGTCGGAGCGTCTGATGCCGTCGATCCTGGATCCGTCGGCTTCTCGCCTGCTGGTTCAAAGGCCGTGACCGTCCACTCGCCCTCGGCCGGCGACTGCGAAAAACGCGCCACGACGCGCCGGCCAACCGCCTGCTTGGGACGAATGGACCGGCCGACGACGATGTCACAGCCGATCGCCGCAAAGAACTTCGCGGCAAGACTGCCCGGGCGAATGGGCAGCGGCAGCAGCACGGTATGCGCGCGGCCACCCTGCTCGTCCGAGACATGCGTCAGTTCCACCCGAATGCCTCGAGGCGACCGGGATTTCTCAACCGCGGTCACCAGCATTCCGTAGCCGCGCTTGCCGTCGAGCGCCGGATACGCAAGCACCTTTTCTGTCCATGCCCGCATGCCTGTTCTCCTTATGCCTGCAATGCGACCACGAGATCACCCTGCGTTGCACAATACCGTGACGACGGCGACAAGACGTTAACGCCGGGATACGGTGCGCATGACGTCCCGCGGTTGTTGCTGAAGGACGCCGGTGGGACGGCACGATCGGGCAGGCACGATCCGGCGATGACCGGCGCGAAAGGAACAACCATCCGCAAAGGCGGCGATCGCGCACGCCGCGACCGGCCAATGCAGCAGCGCGCGTTCGGTGCCGGCATGCCCCCGGACTGTGCGACGGCACGCTGCCGCGCGCCGCAAGCAAAGGAATGGGCCGAGGGATCGCCCGCACGCTGCGACCACCTCGGCCCAGTTGTCCGCCCCGCTCCCGCTCCCGCCCCAACAGGCACCGCGGCCCTACTCAAATTCGATAAAGCGCCATGATCGGGCGCAATCCCACCAGATCCGCCACGGCCGCTGCTGCAGCACCAAGTACCACGGATGGCGAGCACTCTCCCCCAAAGCCTTGCGCAACGCCAGAAGCCGGGCGGCCCGGCCCGCAGGGCTGGCAAAGAACCTGCGCGTGGCCTGCTCATCGAGCGGCTTTCCCGTCGCCCACAGGATATCCTGCAGGAACGGCTCCCCGATTTTCGGCCCCAAGCCCGCAATCCCGTGGTGATACGTCAACCGCGTGCCGTCCTGCTTCCGAATGGAAGCAAAACCGATCTCCGGGAACCAGCAGAAGTCAATACTCCCCACGTACTGACCAGGATCGTCCTTTGCCGCCACGCCGTGGTCCACGTGGTATTTCGCATCCTCAAACGTGTGCACCTTCACGCGGGCACCATCCTCAGCACCGGTCGCAGCCGGCACTGCGAGGGGCACCCCGCTGCGGCCGCCTGCCGGCCCCGGCTTCGACGCACATTCCCCGGTCCGCCCGCTGTTCGCGGCGGAACCCGTTTTCGCTACAATTTTCATAAGGCTTACTCCATTAAGTTGAAGACTTTGGAGTTCGCCCAGGCGCCTGGTGAACGTCGACCCGCGACGCCGCGGGTCACAGGCTGCATTATCGAGCCTGTCGAAGCCTTGACGGGAAAATGCACGGCAAACGGTCGTCAAGTGAAAACAAAAGAGGTTGGCAAATGCCCGGAGAGACCGCTGAAGAGACTGAGGAGGGCGTGCAATGCTGAACAGTGACTGCAGGATGCGGATAAACCTCGCACAGAGATTCATTCATCTAGATAGCCCCAAAGTTGATCTCCGTTTTATGACGGAAAGCCAGTGTTTCTACCTGCTCGTCGTTGCCTTGGTTGGCAGGGAAATNNAAGCCTGTGCGTCAGACGGAGCAGAGATGCCGTACATCACACTCGGCGAAATTTCTGACCAATTGTGGCGACTTGCCCAAGCGACAAACACGAAACTCAAATCTAAGGAAAGAACGGTGAATGCCGTAGATCACACTTGGCAGAATCGCCTCAACCCGGATAGCAAACGCTGCATGTACACTCCAAGTGTTAGGCTGTACGACATGCAGAGATTGATGATTTCACAGCTGTTTGATCGCGAAAAGGGTAAACGTGGATTCCAGGCGCGGGTCAGAATCAACCTCCCTGTTTCTGCCATTGAGATCGAAGACCGCCAGTTGCTGGATGCGGCGCTTACCCTTTCACCTTCGATCCTCAGCGATCACGGCAACCCCACCAAAGCGAAACACGCAAACGTAGGGACTACTCTGTTAGCACTGACCTTTAACTCGTATCTGGCGCCGATTCCGTTGTTTGATCCCAACCCCGCTTTTCTTCTTGACAGATTCGAGCAGTGGATGCAATCCAAAGGTCCCCAAGTTCTTTTAGTCGTCTGTGATAAGGAAATCGACGGCACCGCCCTGGCCAAACAACTTGTCGAGAAGAACCCCAAGAACTTGATCTGGGCCCATCACTTCTGCCAGTCGGATCATGCCGAAACGCGCCGAGCAACAGACTCCATCCGGAGCATTGCGTCCATGATCGCCGGACAACTGCCGGAATTCGCCACCATGCTCGCACAAGAATCCGTCGCCACGGCCCTGAACGAACCCGCACGCCCCTCAGCTCCGACTCACGCGCTGCTCCAGGGCTTAACAGANNACAGATCCTCTTCATCGCTGCCAAAGGCCGCCGGACGGTGACAAATGCATCGTGATCGACCGATTCTATGGCGCTAATGAAACATATGAATTCTATGGGGTCGGCCAACTATTGCGGACGCACGCCAAGGTTTTCCCCAAGTGGATCCGTTTTCTGCTGACCGCGGACATCCATTCAGAGCAGAACGAGGAATGGGGTGACGTTGCCTACGAGGACATCAATCAGTGGCGAAGCGACGGCACAAAGCGAGTTACCGACTTTATCAAGGTGGCCTTGTCCTTTGAAGACATGAAGAAGATCCTCAAAAAAGAGAGAGTCTCCCTGAAGAAGGCAACCGGACTTCTTCAGAACAGGTGCGACAACAGCATCATTTATGCTCGTTATGCGACGGAAGCAATCCGGACGCACCGCGCGTTCGCAAAAGTGCTCAAGGAACTCCCGCCTGTCACGCAGACCCTTTGGCCAGCATGGTACCCACCAGAACCGTTGAAGCCGCAAGCAGTGAACCCCTTTATTTATCTTGACGAACACCGAAACGAACAGCCTTAGGCAACGCAGCAACCGCGGGGAACGCAACGGCCTCTTCCGCAGGACACGAGAAGAGGCCTGCCACAGGAGATGGTGGGTCTCGAGGTGAAACCATGGAAAAACAACGACCCGTAATAACCTTCCGCGCAGGAAGCGTGTCCTGTGCCGTCTGGGAAAACGACATCGTCATCGGCACCAGCACGCGCACCGTGCTCAAGGCAACCATCGAGCGCCGGTACAAAGACAAGAACGGATCCTGGAAATCCTCCGGGACCCTCTCGCGCAACGAAATCCCGCTCGCCATCCACGGCCTGCAGCGCGCATTCGCGCACATCATCGACGCGGACAACGCAGACGACCGAAACGGCGGAGCGGACGCAGGCGAGTAACGCCCCATGACGCGTGACCATACAGGCGGCCCCGGGACACCGGTCGGCCGCCCTTTCTTTTCAGCGACCGTGACGCGGTGGGCGCGCCGGCACGCCGCGTACGCAATGCACCTCGAGCGCTACACCCTGCCGGCACTCGCACCACGAAACCGTGACCACCCGGCACCTCGCGACTACAACGGCAACGACTACCAGCGCTGCCGGGACGTGACGAGGGGCAGCCGGCAGTACCTGGGCGTACTTGAGCGACTCGCCGTTGAAGCAGCACACCCCCGCACTACAAAGCGCAGCACGATTCGCATCGTCAATCCCTGGGTACCCGACATGATCCGGTACTGGCAATGCGCCGATCGCCGATGCGGCAGCAACGCCGTGTACGGAGAAGCAACGGGCGATGTCCGCTGCCGCGTGTGCGGAACCCCCGCAAACCGCATCGTGCGCCGAAACCCCGTCCTTGCATCAGACCAGGAAAGCGACGACAACAGAACACCCAGAACAGCAAACGACGAGGCAGCAGAACCCCGCACTGACCTACGCGCGACCGGGGGCGCTGCGGGCACGCAGCCCCGACCGTAAGTCTTTCCCCTCACGGGTCGGCCTGACGGCCTAAAGACATAGCGCGGGGCCGCTCCAGGGCCCGCCGCTGCGCACATCACCGTGGCACAAACAAAAACAGCGACGATCGAGCGAAAAGCCACGTCCGCACAAAACCCGCGGTACCTGCGCTGCCGCGTTCATGCCCGTCCCCGATCACGCCCCGCTGCCGGTTCGCTACCGGGTAGGCGAACCGACACCAGGACGCCTGGAGGTACACCNNTACATCGAGGACACCGACAGCAGGGACATCGTCGACGTACCCGTCGCACCCACCATCACGGTAGAGCGCGCAACCGGCTGGGGCGACGTTCCCGGCCTCGAACCAGAAACCCTGCTCACCGAGAACGAACTGGAACGGTGGGCATTTCACCAGGACTGGGGACCCATCCTGGCGCTACCCACGCCAAGACGAGGCAACGGGCGATTCCACGACGACGAAGGAGCGTTTGGTACCGTGGACTGGGAGAGAATCGCACCCGCAGTTGATGTCGACGCCGCCAAGATGGACCGGCTCCGCGAGCGGCTGCGCAGCGTAGCAATCGACATCGACAACACCAAGCGACGGCTTCCCGGCACCGCGAAGTACCGCGTCCTGCATCTGCTGCGTCTCGGCATCATAGACGACACGCATATCACGAACGACGACATGCGGGCACTGGTCCGTCTCACACGCACGGCGATTCGCCTTCAGCTGGAACTCGACGACCTCCGAACAGCCCGCCGCCAGCGCGACGAGACAGCCCTAGAGCGGGCACTCGCGCGGCTGGGCGATTAAGGAGCCGCACGGCTCCCGGCGCCGCCCGCCTGACACGGGCGCGGCGATGCGAACAACAAGCGTTGCATAGTCAATAGGGAAGGGCGCCACAGCGCGATGGACCGGTCCACCCTGCGCTGCGTGCGGGGATCAGGAACATGGGGCATGCACGAGACGACACCGTCATGCCCGTTTGGGGCATCGTCCTTGCACAGGACGCAGGACACGCGACAGGAGCACGCGCGCGGGCACCCTGCGCAACGGGCAACGGCCGTTTTGCGGATGACCGAACAGAACGGCGAAGACAAGAACAGGAAGAAGGGTATGAACGGAAGCGTCCCCCCAAGCACACCCGGTGTCGACGCGGCCGCGATACGCATCGCGGTGAAAGCCGCGACGGCGTGCGGTGGGGAACGGATTGAAGAACATATCATGAAGGACAAACACCCGCGGCACGCAACACGATTGCGTTGCAGTACGCATCCCCGAAGGCGAAAAGCAACGGGGCAAAGCGAAGGCGCACGGGTGAGTCTTTGAGGAAGGCGGCAAAGCGGCATTCGCCCTGACGGGCTCAGCCACTGATGCCCCGGCCTTGCAGCCGGGGCGGCGGCAAAGAAGAAAGGGCAGCGTTCGCCTCCGGCGAACGAGATAAAGACAGGATGCAATCAAGAGAGGGAATTGACACCCCGGCCTTTGGCCGGGGAATGACATTGAGGATTGATCGCCCGGCCTTCGGCCGGGATGAGTCCCCCGCCTTCGGCGGGGGAATGGCGGAGACCAAGGATGGTGACGACGACGAACAGACACTGACAGCACGGACGGGGCGAGTGGCGGCGGCGCGTGCATCCGACAGAGATAGCCAGAAGGCGGTGCGTGAGCGTGGGAGGGGGGTACGAACAGGGCTGAGGCGGGTTGCCCGTGAAATGACGTGCGACAGGCAGCAAGCGACCAGGGCCCGAGCGAAGCGATGCGGCGTATACGGGAACGGAAGTGCGTTATTGCCGGTGTGATTGCTCGTGTTGCATGGGGCGCAGGGCATGCCTCGACGCGAGACAGGATACGGGCAGTGAGGAGGGCGTTGACAGCCGGATCGGAACCAGGAAAGACCACGACAGAGCGCAGCAAGGCGATGAGGACGGGACGGATGCGAAGGAACGGAGGGCCGACGAACCCGATGCGGGAGCAGGCGTGCAGTGCGGTCGGACCAGAACAGAATGCGTTCCGTCTGGTGTCGTTACAGCTCGATTTGAGAATCAGGCAGAAGCGATTTTGATAAGGCGGCAAAAATCAAGGAGTTAGGTGAGAATCGGGAATCAGAATCAGGGAATAAAGTGGTATAAGCGACGCTGATTCTGACGTTCAAAACCGGCGGACTGCCGGCGTTTGGCAGGCGTCCTGGCAGACCCCGATCAGCCACCGTTCGTACCGCATGCCGGCCAGGATCGCTTCTTTCTCGTCATCTTCGGCGGAGACAAATGCGCCCACAAGGTCCAGAAGCTGTTCCTGCGCGTGTGCCGCGATCACGGCTATATGTTGCTCGTCGATTGGACTTCACCTCGCCATTCAGTAACCCGCGCTTCCTTATTAATGTTGCGGTTGAGTAGTCCTGCCGCCGCGGCCGTCGATACCCGCCGCCAAAACCGAAAAGTATTTAAGGAGGCGTGCATTCACTACCTCAAAGTAGCGACCCGAGGTGGTTTTCATGCAATTCAACACGTCCTCCAACACCCCTACCGCAGAAGCGAACGACAAAGCGTATTTCTTTAGCCGCAGGTCTTACGGCACCCCCTACCTCATGGCGCAGTACCTCGCACCGCCACTGCAGGAGCCGGCGCCCGCCCCATCCTACGCAGCCCGGTCCGCCACCTCCGATGGCCGCGTGCAGACCGTGGAAGACGTCATCACGAACGGCTACTTCGCGACCCCCGACGACGACCCATCCCTGGCCATCATCGGTGATCGACGGCGCGCGACCTGGCTTGGCCTTGATGACGCGATCCGGCAACTCCGCCTGCGCTACGAAATCTACGAACGGAACCTCGACGACATCGGCCAGGCCGAATGCGACGCCGCGAACGCTCTGCACACCTGGCGCGCCGAACGCGGATGGCCCAGCGACCGACAGCTGGACAACCTGCAGAGAACACTGCAGGCGCTCGACGGACAGCGCCGCGAGGAACGCCTCAGCCTCTGGAAAGACACCTCACGCCTGCGGCAGACGCTCCCCGAATGGGTGCAGCGGTACCTGTCCGCCGTTCGCAAAAAGGACCTTCTGGACAGCACCGTGGAGGGGCGTCCATGATCTCGCGAACGCAGGAATTGTGCCGACGGCTCAAACCGGTCCTCGGCAGGACAGTGGACGGCCTGTGGGCGGCGTATCTTGCAGAGACTGACGCTGCCGGCAAGGCCGACATCGAGCAGACGCTGGAACTGCTCGCGGCCAAGCACCTCGGCCAGAGTTACGAACCCGATCGTTCTCCCTTCCCGCCGCCGTCGAAGACGTTCGCAGAATCCGGTGACCTTCCACTCGGCATGGTCTCGTATGGCAATCGCGCAATGTACCCCTTCATGCTCCGCAGCAAACGATTGAAAGAGCACCTGCTCGTCGCCGGGCGCAGCGGATCGGGCAAGACCAACCTCACCTTCATCCTCATGCAGGGCATCATGGCCCGCGGCATCAAGGTGCTCGCGCTGGACTGGAAACGCGGGTACCGCGACCTGCTGCAGGCGCATCCCGATCTGCGCGTGTACACGATTGGAAGAGCGGTTTCGCCCTTTCGGTTCAACCCATTCATCCCGCCACCCGGCTGCGAGATCCACGTCTGGATCAAGCTCATCGTCGATG
>NPIF01004360.1_pt1 | contig 11053 bp, 9 predicted proteins | sample 8637461 | NCBI WGS metagenome assembly NPIF01 (sample SAMN07420641, study PRJNA396082) | bioreactor metagenome | isolation source: sample BR12 brine-fed electro-methanogenic bioreactor BR | place: Japan: Kochi | collected 2016-12-09
GTTCGCTATCCTCCTTCCATGGCGTGTGGGTTTGCGCCTTAGGAGGAGCGATGGGTAGCGAGTGCGTCGTCGTGCTTTGTACGGTTCCTAACGAGGAGGAAGCCAGCCGGCTCGGCCATCTGCTCGTCGAGAAGCGGTTGGCAGCTTGCGTGAACATCGTCCCGGGTCTTCGCTCTCTCTACTGGTGGGAAGGGAAGGTCCAAGACGACGCGGAGCTCCTGCTCGTGATCAAGACCCGCCAGGAGAGATTCGAGACGCTCCGCGAGACGCTCGTCGAAGCCCACCCCTACTCCGTCCCCGAGGTGATTGCGTTACCGATCGAAGCGGGCCACGCCCCCTACCTCGACTGGGTGAAGGACAACGTCACCCGGTAGGCAGAAGCTGAGGGGACTGCCGATTTCAGCCCGCAAGCCGCCAGGCGAGAAACCGAAATCGGCTGTCCCCGGCAGGAAACGCGAATGGGAGTCGCGACGGGGACCCAACCACCGGGGACAGCCGAGCTCTGGCCGAGTCGCCCTGCACCATCCCCGCAAGGAGCTCGGCAGTCCCCTCCACCTTCCGGCAGCTTTCACACAGCCGCGCCCCCCCAAATCCCTCCATTCCCCGTACTTCCCGGCAGTTCCCTCCCCCCCGAGCCAAGCCATCTCACGTGACAAGCCCACCCGTTCGGTGTTATACGCTTGTCCAGCAAGGGTCAAAGGTCGCCGCAAGAAGGGTTGTACGGTCGCCGCCAAAAGGACGGACAGCGTGCGCATCGGAGTCATCGCGGGCACGGCCACAGACTTTCACCTGTCGGTTGCCCGGCAGTTCGAAGGCGTGGAGGCCATTCTTCACGCCGGGAACATCGGCAGCCGTACGGCGCTCGACGCCCTCGAGGCGATCGCCCCGGTTCATGCCGTCGTCGGTCAACGCGACTACCTCGAGTTCGGCGACGTCTACCCCGAAGCCCAGGAGATCACGCTCGGCGGTGCGCGCATCCTGATGTCGCATCTCATCGGCACGCCGCCCGATCTGCTCGCGCCCATCCAGCGCCGCCTCGAAGACAACCCGCCCGATGTCGTCGTCCACGGGCACCCGCCCACCAGCCAAGTGCTCTGGATCGGCGGCACCCTCTTCCTCGCCCCCGGTCACGCCTCCCACAGCCTGACCAAGCGCCACGCCACCTGCGCGCTCGTCGAGATCGAGGGTCCGGGCCGCATCACCGCCCACGTCCTCGAGGTCACCCGCCCCGGCGAGGACTCGCCCTACGTCTCGAACCCGTTCTTCGTGCGTTCGCTCGCCCGGGGACTAGAGAGCCCGTAGGGCACCCCACCTAACCCAGAACCCCTCGCGAGGCAGTATCTTCAAGGTGTGGGATCCCGCACCCTGATGGCCCTCGGTAGCCTCGCGGCCCTGCTCGCGAGCGCTCCACTGCGCGCCGACGGCCCCGCTGCCGCCGAGCCCCCTCCCGGCGTCCGGCCAGACGCCGCCGCGGCGCGCGCCGCCACCACCCTCTGCGCCCAGGGCGCCCCCATCGCCCGCATCGAGGTCGAGCGCCTGCCGATCTTCGACGTCGAGGGCGTCCGCCGCGGCGCGTGGTTCTATCGCACGGCCAACGCGATCCACCGCCCGATGAGCACCCGGAGCCGCACCGTCCGCGCGCTGCTCTCGCTCGAGCCCGGCGACCTCTGCTCGGTCGTCGCCGTCGAGGAAGCCGAGCGTCTTCTCCGCTCGCTGCCCTTCCTCCAGGACGCGTGGGTGTTGCCTGCGGCCGTCGAAGCCCTGCCCGCCTCGGGCGAGGCCCCCGGCGAGGCGGCGACCGAAGCGCCCGAGAAGGGCATCGTCCTGCGCGTGATCGTCCGCGACGCCTGGTCCACCCGCGTCGGCGCCTCCTACCGCAACGAGGGCGGCGCGCGGGAGACCCGTTTCCGGGTGATCGAGACGAACCTCCTCGGCAGCGGCACCCGCCTCGAGCTCTCCTGGGAGAAGGACCAGGACCGGCGCGAGAAGCTCCTCCGCTACGACACCCCCACTCTCTTCGGCAGCCCGTGGCGCGCAGCCGCAGTCTTCGCCGACAACTCCGACGGCAAGGAGGAGGGACTGCGCGTGTTCCGGCCGTTTTGGTCGCTCGATGAGCGGTGGTCGATCAGCGCCGGAGTCCACCGCTTCGAGCGCGAGGAGAAGGTCTACGTCGGGTCGCGGCGGGTGGACACGTGGCAGGGCGATACGAGGAGCGCGGAGTTCGCGGTCGCGTTCTCGCCGCGGGGCCTCGAGGGCGACCGCCTCTTCCGCTGGGGCGCGTTCGCCGCCTACGAGCGCGATCGCTGGCGTCTCGCCGACGGCGAACCCCGCAACGACCGCCCCGACCTCCGCCCGTACAACCACGAGCTCTGGCTCGGGGGGCTCGAGGCGTCGTGGCAGCGGGTGGACTTCCGGCGGATCGAGAGGTTGCGAACGGCGCGGCGCGTCGAGGACCTCGAGCTCGGCCGCCGGGTCTCCGCGCGGATTGCCGCTCACCTGCCCGGCACCTCGGGAGACGACGGGGGACGGTGGAGCGTGCGCTACCGCGGCGGGATGGAGGTCGGCCCGGAGGCTTTCCTCTTGTTATCGGCGAGCCAGAGCGGGGAGTGGCTGCGCGGCGGGGCCTACAACGTGGAGACGCGTGCGCGTCTCGAGTACCTCAGGCGGCTGACGCCGCGCACCGTCGTCCAGCTCCTCGTGCGCTCGGACTGGGGCGAGAACCTCGAAGGCCCGCGGCGCTTCCTACTCGGTGGGGATACCGGGCTGAGGGGATACGACACGCGCTCGTTCTCGGGGAGCCGCCGGCTGCTCGTGCGCTTCGAGAGGCGGGTGTTCACGCGGTGGGAGCTCGGGCAGCTCCTGCGCGTGGGCTGGGTGGCGTTCGCGGAAGCGGGCGGCGCGTGGGAGGAATCGGACAGCTTCGGACTGAGCCAACTTCATCCGGACGTGGGGCTGGGCCTCCGGCTCTTCCTGATCCCCTCCTCCGGAGGCACGACCTTCCACCTCAACGCCGCGATGCCCCTCGACCCGAACGGCACCGACGAGGGCCGCACGATCCGCTTCTCGTTCACGACGGAGTCGACGTTCTGAGCCAACGCGCGCGCACCGCCTCCGCCGCCACCCTCACCTCTTACACACCGCCAGGCAAGAGTTTGCCGCCCATCAGGTGGTGCGGCGCGCATGGGACGGTCGACCTCTGGCGACGAGGTCTCCTGGATGCTCGGTTGAGGTCGACTGTCCCGGTTTCCAGGCCCCAATCCGAAGGTCCGGCTCACGTGCCCCCAAGTGGGACAGTCGACCTTGATGAGTCAGAACCGAAACCTAAGCCCGCTGGTTCCTTGGGGGAAGGGCGTCGCAGGCCGTCGTTTCGGGCCTCGAGGCTAATCCCACAGATAGTGAGGTTTCGGCGAGCCATCGGATCACGCCGAAAACAGCTGTTCTCTCAGCTCACGCTACTTGCTTTCTGCCTCGCATGACCGCCGTTTCTGTCTCATCAAGGTCGACCTCTAGAAGGCCCCTCTCACCTTGTGCGCAAGGAGGTCGACCGTCCCGGTCGCAGCCGTCCCGGTCGCAGCCGTCCCGGTCTCTGCGAGCACGTCGTCGGTCGTGCGGCGCGCATGGGACGGTCGACCTCTGGCGACGAGGTCTCCTGGATGCTCGGTTGAGGTCGACTGTCCCGGATTCCAGGCCCCAATCCGAAGGTTCGGCACACGTGCCCCCACGTGGGACAGTCGACCTCTAGAAGGCCCCTCTCACCTTGTACGCAAGGAGGTCAACCGTCCCGGTCGCCCCCCTCAACCTTCCCCGTCGCCCCCCTCGACCGTCCCGGGCGCCCCCCTCGACCGTCCCGGGCGCCCCCCTCGGCCGTTCCGGTCGCCCCCTCGGCGGTCTCGCCCCTTCCCCTCCCGGATTTGACACAGCCGAGCGCCCAGCCGTAAGATTTCCGCCTTCCCGCAACAACTCCCCTTTTTCTGAACTCAGGCGATCATCCTCCGCTTTGCCTGGCGGATTCCCCCCCTCTTGAGGTCCCGGATGGGTGACACCATGAACGGCGACGCTGCCCAGAGCGCGGTCTCCATGAACCGCCTTGCGGGCATGCGCATCACCGAGCTGATCGCGCTCGCAGAAGAGCTGGAGCTCGATGACATCGTCGGTCTACGCAAGAAAGATCTGATCTTCCGGATCCTGCGGAAGCAGACGGAAGGCAACAAGGGCCTGGTCACCACCGAGGGTACGCTCGAGGTGTTGCCCGAGGGCTACGGCTTCCTCCGCTCCGCCGAGTACAACTACCTGCCCGGTCCGGACGACGTCTACGTGTCGCCGTCCCAGATCAACCGCTTCGGCCTGTCCACCGGCGACACCATCACCGGCCAGGTCCGCCAGCCCAAGCAGGACGAGAAGTACTTCGCGCTGATCAAGGTCGGTTCGGTCAACGGCCGCCAGCCCGAGAAGTCTTCCGAGAGGATCTACTTCGAGAACCTGACGCCGCTCTACCCGATGGAGCAGCTTCATCTCGAGACGGACAAGGGAAACCTGATCGGCCGCGTCATGGACATGATGACGCCGATCGGCAAGGGGCAGCGCGGCCTGATCGTCGCGGCACCCCGCACCGGTAAGACGATCCTGCTCGGCAGCATCGCCAACTCCGTCATCGAGAACCACCCCGAGGCCTACACGATCGTCCTTCTGATCGACGAGCGACCCGAAGAGGTCACCGACATGAAGGAGTGGGTCAAGGGCGAGGTGATCTCCTCCACCTTCGACGAGCCGGCCACGCGCCACGTCCAGGTGGCGGAGATGGTCATCGAGAAGTCCAAGCGCCTCGTCGAGGCCGGCAAGGACGTGGTGATCCTGCTCGACTCGATCACCCGCCTCGCCCGCGCCTACAACGCGGTGCAGCCGAGCTCGGGCAAGGTGCTGTCCGGCGGGCTCGACGCCAACGCCCTCACGCGCCCGAAGCGCTTCTTCGGCGCCGCGCGCAAGCTCGAGGACGGCGGCTCGCTGACGATCATCGCCACCGCGCTGATCGACACCGGCTCGCGCATGGACGAGGTGATCTTCGAAGAGTTCAAGGGCACCGGTAACATGGAGCTCCATCTCGACCGGCGCCTCGCCGATCGCCGCGTCTACCCAGCGATCGACCCGACGCGCTCGGGCACGCGCAAGGAAGAGCTCCTGATGAGCCGCGACACGCTCAACGCCGTCTGGATTCTCCGGAAGGTGCTGTCGCAGATGAATGGCATGGAAGCGATGGAACTGCTGCTCGAGAAGCTCCGGGGCACCGAGAGCAACCAGCAGTTCATCGACATGATGCGCCGCGGGGCCTGAGCGTCTTCCCCGAGACGCGGCCGCGTAGCTGGAGGTAACGGGTGAACAAGCCGATCGAGAAAGCGCTGGCGAAGATCCATAACCGCTTCCTGCTCACCACCGTCGTCGCACGGCGCTGGGAGAACCTCGTCGCCGGCTCGCCGGCCCTCGCCGAAGAGGACGAGTCCGGCTCGAAGATCAACACGGTGCTGCGCGAGATCATCGCGGAGCGCGTGACGGTCAACGAGGAAGAGCTGATGATCGAGGTCGTGGGCGCCCCCGAGGAGGAAGAGGTCAGCGAGACGCTCTTCACCGAGGGCTTCGTCCCCGATGCCAACGGCGTCAAGGAACACATCAAGGACGAGTGAGGACCTGCCCATGCCGAGCCTCTGGCGTGATAGTGACGTGGCGGGGGCGATCCAGAAGTGGGCGCCCCGTTACGGCGAAGACCTGATCGAGCTCGTCTACGCCTCCCGGCTGCTCGGCATCGACCGCACGCTGGTCTCCTTCGGCGGCGGTAACAGCTCGCTCAAACGCGACGAGAAGGACCCGACGGGCTCGCCCTGGCGGGTCCTTCGTGTCAAAGGCTCCGGGCGCGACATGCAGGAGCTCCTCCCCGAGGACTTCTGCCCGCTCGCGCTCTCGCGCCTGATGCCGCTCGCCACGCTCGGCGCCCTCGACGACGACACCCTGATCAACACCCTCGAGACCGCCAAGCTCGCGCGCGAGGCGCCCGCCCCTTCCGTCGAGGCCCTGCTCCACGCCTTCCTGCCCGCGCCCTTCGTGCTGCACACGCACGCGGAGCCGCTCCTCCTGCTCGGTAACCAGCCCGATGGCAAGAAGCGCCTCGAGGACGCGCTCGGCGAGATGTTCCGCGTCATCGAGTACGCGAGCCCCGGCTTCTCGTTGGCCAAGGCGGCGCAGGACGCGATGCGCGAGGCCGGCACCGCGCGCCTCGTCGGGATCGCGGTGCGCCAGCACGGCCTGTTCACCTGGGGTGAGCGCGCACGCGAGGCCTACGAGACGATGATCGCCGGCGCCGATGTCTGCATCGCGGCGTCGAGCGCCGCCGTCTTCGGCCAGATGGGAATCCCCGAGCCCGAGGCGCCGCCGGCCCAGACGGCCGCGCTCAGCGAGGCGGAAGGCACCGCGCCCAAAGCGCCCACCATCCCCCTGCCCGTCAGCCCGCGCACCGCTCCCGCGAACGAGGTCGCCGAGCTGACACGCCGCGCCGCGGCCTTCGCGCCGAAGCTGCGCGGCGCGCTCGCGATCGCGAGTCCAGAGCCCGGCGGCCCGCCCCGCCGCTTCGTGCTCACGCTGCGCACCAGCGCCGAGCTGCGCTTCCTGCTCGAGCAGGAGGGCACGGTCGACGCGATGGCGCGCGGCGTGCCCACGCCGGACCAAGCCCTGCTCGCCCGCTCCCGGCCATTGCTGCTCCCAAGCGAAGCGCTCGAGGACGATGGCGCCCTTGGCGCCGCGATCGAGGCCTTCGGCAAGGAGTACGAAGCCTACGTGGAGCGCCACGCTGGCGAGCGCGTGCTCACCCTGCCCGACGATCGCCCGCGCGTGATCCTCGTGCCGGGCCTCGGCGTCTTCGGCGCCGGGACGACGCTGCGCGAGGCCGCCGCTGCCGCCGAGATCGGCGAGCGCTGGCTGATCGTCGCGACGCAGGCGGAGCTCCTCGGGCATTACGACCCGCCGAGCGAAGGCCACGTCTTCGGGCTCGAGTTCTGGCCGCCGCAGCAGGCGAAGCTGCTCCGCCGGGGGCGCAAGCCTCTCGAGGGGCGCGTAGCGCTCGTCACGGGCGCGGCTGGCGCAATCGGCGCCGGCGTCGCGGAAGGGCTCGCGGAGGCCGGCGCGCTCGTCGCGCTCGCCGATCGCCCCGACGACGGCGGCGGCAGCACCCGCCTCGAGACCGCCGCGGAGCGCATCCGCGAGCTCGTGCCCGACGCCGCGCTGCTCACCCTGCCCTTCGACGTCAGTGATCCCGACGACGTCGAGGCCGCGTTCCAGGCGATCGCGGTGCAGAGCGGCGGCGTCGACCTGCTCGTGCTCAGCCACGGCATGGCCGAGGTCGGCGAGATCGACCAGCTCGACCCGAAGCGCCTCGACACCGTCTTCGGCGTCAACACCCTGGGCTCGTTCCACACCCTCGGCAGCTTCGTGCGCGGCATCAAGGCGCAGGGCGCCGGCGGCGACGTGGTGTTGATCAGCACGAAGAACGTCCCCGACCCGGGCGCGAGCTTCTCCGCGTACAGCGCGTCGAAGGCGGCGGCGCACCAGCTCGGCCGCGTGGCCGCGCTCGAGCTCGCCCCGCACGACGTGCGCGTGAACATGGTCTCGCCCGACGCGGTCTTTGGCGACGCGAAGATCCCGAGCCAGCTCTGGTCCGACGTCGGCGCGAAGCGCGCCCGATCGAAGGGCCTCGACCCGGCGACGCTCCCGGAGCACTACCGCCAGCGGAACCTGCTCAAGGCCCGCGTCACCGCCCGCCACGTGGCCGAAGCCGTGCTCTTCTTCGCGGAGCGCCGCAGCCCGACCACCGGCGCGGTGCTGCCGGTCGACGGAGGGTTGCCGGGGGCGTTCCCGCGCTAGGAACCCGAGCGCGCGGACTCCTAGTCGCAGACGAGCTCGTGGCAGTGCACGGTCGTCGCGAAGCTTGTCCCAGAGAAGCAGTTGTTGTGCGCCTTGAAGCGCCAGCCCGTGTGTACGGGGAAGGTGACTCCGTCGATGCGGTCGTAGACCGGGTACTTCTGCACGGCAACACACCACGTTTTGTTGGTGTCGCGACCATGGACAGGCCAGGAACCCTCAGGACAGCGTAGCTCGTGCTCTTGGGACGTCAGGGAAGGCACGATCCAGAAGAGGAAGTTCTCGCGGATACGCATCCGGCATGACGCGGCGGGTCCTCTCGGGCCTTGGGGACCCACCGGCCCCGTCTCCCCCGTCGGTCCGATCGGCCCCTCCGGTCCTCGCGGGCCGGCGGGCCCGACCGCGCCGATCGTGAGGTTGTAGACGTCGGTCTTCCAACGCGTCGCCCCCGTCATCACCGTGAGCAGATAGTCCCCGGCCATGTCCGCGGAGGGCAGGCGCGCGATGATCTTCGAATCGCTGAACCAGTCGACTTGGAGCTCGTGATCGCCGAGCGCCACCATCGGCTCGTCGTCCCAGCCGAAGTGCTCCCCGTGGATCGTCAGCTCGAGCTCCTCGAAGTTGATGAAGACCTTCTTGATCAGGAGCTGCTTGGGCCGAAGGAGCTGCAGCACGCCCTCGGACGGGTCCGGCGGCTTGATGAGGGGAGCGCGGCCATCAAGGTCCTGCCCTATCGCCGACCCCCCGAAACCGATCGCGAGGATCCCGAGAACAACCCACCACCCGCGCGCCATCCCGATGCTGCCGAGTCTCATCAATCAGCCCTTCACCCCCCCTGGAGAAGAGAATCGTTCTTCCGAACTCGGCGAAACGTACATCATGGAAAGCAGATGTCCAGCGAAAGACGAAGCGAATGGTCAACCAATGTGCTTTTGTGGAAGAGAAGCGAGGTCAACCCCGAGAAACAGCGGTTTAGCCCGGGTTCAAGACCCGAAGAGGGCAGCCCAGAGAAGAACGATGTTTTGATATTGGGTCGAATGAACTTGAAGAAGGAACGAGTTACCACTCTATCCGAACAAGAACCGGCCCGAAGAAGAGCAGACAACCAAGCCACAAGGAACGGCCGCCTCACGACTGGGACGGTCGACCTCTAACGACCCGGACAATGACGCGAAAGAAGAGGTCGACTGTCCCGCGCCAAGGTCCACCGACACCCCAGAGAACCTTCCGCGCCGACTACCGGGGACAGCCGAGTTCTGGCCGTGCCGCCAGGAATCACCCACGCAAGGAACTCGGCAGTCCCCTCCACGTCGTATCCCCTCCACTTCCCCACGCGACAAGGTTCGACAACCAAGAGGGGACTGCCGACTCCCTCGAGGCACGCGTGATGACGCGAGAGCCAGGAGTCGGCTGTCCCCGGCAGGAAGCGCGAGAGCAGAAGCGCGGCACGAGGCGAGAAGAGGCGATGACAACCCTTGATCCTCGAAGCTGGGACATTCGACCTCAACTCTCGCGCCATCATCTTCGCAGCCAGAGGTCGAACGTCCCTAGTCCCCCCGCATCCTGCGAGGGTGGCCTCTCGACCTGGGACGGTTGACCTCTGACGACCCGCACGATGACGCGCAAGAAGAGGTCGACCGTCCCGCGCCAATATCCAGCGATACACCAAGGGACCCTCCCCGCCAACTACCGGGGACAGCCGAGTTCAGGCCGTGCCGAATGGAGCCTTCCCCGCAAGGAACTCGGCAGTCCCCTCCACATCGCCGCCCCTCCACCTCTCGCCACGTCTCTCCACGCGCCCAGGATCGACAACCAAGAGGGGACTGCCGACTCCCTCGAGGCACGCGTGATGACGCGAGAGCCAGGAGTCGGCTGTCCCCGGCAGGAAGCGCAAAAGGAGAGGCACCTCCCTCTCCACGAGACTGGATGACCGCCCTTGATCCTCGAAGCTGGGACATTCGACCTCAACTCTCGCACCATCACCTTCGCAGCCAGAGGTCGAACGTCCCTAGTCCCCCCTCAACCGGGGACGGTCGCCTCTCGACCTGGGACGGTTGACCTCTGACGACCCGCACGATGACGCGCAAGAAGAGGTCGACCGTCCCGCGCCGTGATCCCGCGACACCCCAGAGGACCCACCCCCCCAACCGCCGTGCGTTACACTCTCCGTCCCGAAACCACACTCTCGGAGGTACGAAAGCCATGAGCTGGGGACTGCAAAACCGCCTGAACCGCATGATCGATCCAAAGACCGGCAAGATCGTCATGCTCGCCGTGGATCACGGCTACTTCCTCGGTCCGACCTCGGGCCTCGAGCAGCTCGGCAAGACGATCGAGCCGCTCCTTCCACACGCCGACGCGCTGATGCTCACCCGGGGCGCGCTGCGCCAGGAGGTCTGCCCGAGCTGGGACGTGCCGATCATGATGCGCATGAGCGGCGGCACGAGCATCGTCTCGAACGACAACGAGAACAGCGCCCTGAGCAACGAGTCGATCGCCGTCTCCCTCGAGGACGCGATCCGCATGAACGCCTCCGGGCTCGCGGTCTCGATCTTCGTCGGCACCGAGCACGAGCGGCAGACCCTCGACAACCTCTGCCAGATGATCGACGAGGGCGAGGCCTACGGCATCCCGACGATGGCGGTCACCGCCGTCGGCCGCGACATGGTCCGCGACCTGCGCTACCTCGGCCTGTGCACCCGCATCGCCGCCGAGCTCCGCGCGCACATGGTCAAGACCTACTACTGCGAGGGCTTCGACAAGCTGATCGCCTCGACGCCGGTCCCCGTCGTCATCGCCGGCGGCAAGAAGATCCCGGAGAAGGACGCGCTGCAGCTCGCGCGGAACGCCATCGACGCCGGCGCCGCGGGCGTCGACATGGGCCGCAACATCTTCCAGTCGAAGGCCCCGGTCGCGATGATCAAAGCCGTCCGCGCCATCGTCCACGAGGGCACCAGCGTCGCCGAAGCCTGGGAGATGGTCGAACCCGAACTCTGATCCGCGCCGCGCCGGTCCGGCAAAGCGTTGCGGCGGGGCCCCGCCCCGCCCTCCCCACGGGAGACCCACATGTCCGCCACGATCAAGATTGGCGCCCGCCCGCAGAGCCGCGCCGGCGCCCTCGTCGTCACCGACCGCTACGAGCTACCCGCCCCGG
>NPIF01008013.1_pt1 | contig 11049 bp, 7 predicted proteins | sample 8637461 | NCBI WGS metagenome assembly NPIF01 (sample SAMN07420641, study PRJNA396082) | bioreactor metagenome | isolation source: sample BR12 brine-fed electro-methanogenic bioreactor BR | place: Japan: Kochi | collected 2016-12-09
CATAATCGGCATCGACCTGCGTTCCCGCCTCCAGTTCACACGCGTCGCTCGTCATATCCTCATCGCAATCCGGCGGCGACTGGCAGCTGTCCGGTACCATGTCCGGCCGGCCCCGGCTTCCGCCGTCAGCAAGGAACGCCTCGAGGTCGGCGAAGTCCTGTTGCGTAAACTCGGGATGCGAACCGCCGGGATGATCCGTCGGCGGCAGCAGCTTGTTCCACAGCTCGACGCGCGACTTGTTGCGGATGTTCGGCCCCGGGAAGCCCATGCCGCCCGATCCGTCGCTGTTGTGACAACCGAAGCAGAAGGTCGCGACCAGCGTCTGGCCGCCCGCCGCGTTGCCGATCGGCCCGCCGGCGCAATCCTGCTCGAGCCCACCGTCGATGTCGCACTCGTCCGGGATGCCGTTGGTGTTGCAGTCGCCGCTTTGGCCGGACGCGATATCCAGCACGTCGGGCGTCGTGTTCTCATTGCAGTCGAGGCACGCGAACGAAATCGACACGTTGTCGATCGCCATCTCGACGATATCGCCGCTCGTCGCACCGTCGCTCGCACCAAAACGAATCTTCACCTGGTCCGTCAACGCGATGTACGTTTCGAGGGCATACGTCCGCGGCGTCCATGTATTGGCGCTGGTCGACCCGTCAAGTGTCTCCAGCGTCACCCACGAGCCGCCGTCGTCGTCGGACACCTGCGCGACGAAGTAGTCGTCCACATCGTCGTCGATGTCTCGTTGATAGAACCATCGCACGTAATCGAGGTCGGCCTGAACCAGCCCGCTCAGATCGATTGTTCTCGACTCGAAGTAGACGACACCGCCGTCCACGTCATCCACGCCGAGCGACGAGTTCACGGCCGTGTAGAGGCACGCCGAGCCCGCGTACGGAGTCTCCGGCTGAGCCTGATCTCCGCTCGAAGTTGTGCCGACCGGATCACCAATAACGCCGTCGCCGGTATCCGCCGTGCTGCCCGTGCCTCGCAGATCCCACCCCTGCGCGTTGCCGTTCTCAAAACCGTCGCTGAAGACAACCGCCTGACCCGCCTCGCAGATGATTTCAGAGTCCTCGAACTGACAGTTGAAGCAGCCGTCGCCCGGATCGCTGTTGCCGTCGTCGCACTCTTCGCCGATCTCGACCACGCCGTTACCGCACAGTGCGCCGCTGCCGTCGTCGCAGGCGATCTTGTAAACCGTCCCCAGCTTGCTGACGATGTACAGTTCGCCGCGCGCGTCCTCACCGAACGACACAATCGCGCTGGGCGACGGGCCGCTGTTGGGCTGAAGCTCGATTGTACGATCCTGCAACTCGCTCAGCGTTCCATCGAAATAGCGGAAGCTGCGGATGTAATCGCCGCAGTAATCCGCGAAGAAATACGTGCCGTTCAGCCACGGAATATCGCAGCCGCGATAGACATAGCCGCCCGTGATCGAGCACGTGCCTGAGTCGCTGTGGGCGACGTCGTGGATCGGATCGACAAGCAGTGCATCACCGCAGGTGCAGCCGTAGCTGCCGCTGCTCGTCGGCGTGCAGATGAAGCCCTCCTCGCAATCCCAGCCGTAATTCTCGCCGCCCTCGCTGTCGGCGGGCTGGAAGTCGATCTCCTCGCGGGCGATTTGACCGACGTCGCCGATGTACATGTCGCCGCTCAATCGGTCGAAGCTGAATCGCCACGGATTGCGCAGCCCTTTGGCCCATACCTCCGGAAGATACGACGGAATCGGGTTGATCATGCGCACGCCCGGGTTGTCCGCGGGGATATATGTCGGCGGATTGTCGACGTCGAGCCGCAGCATCTTGCCCAGCAGCGATGTGTCATCCTGCGCCCGATCGTTCGGGTCATCACCGCTGCCGCCGTCACCGAGACCCAGATAGAGCATGCCGTCATGGCCGAACTGAATCTGCCCGCCGTTGTGGTTGGCGAAATCCTGCGCGATCGTCTTGAGAATCACCGCGCTGCCGGCGTCGGCGATGTTCGGATCGCCCGAAACGCTGTACTGCGCCACCACCGAGTCACCCGACAGATCGGTATAGCTGACATAGAAGAGCCCGTTGGTGTCGTAGTCGGGGTGGAACGCCATGCTGAACAGCCCGCGTTCGCCGCCAACGCTGACAATTGACGTAAGATCGAGGAACGGCGTCGGCCGGATGTTGAGGCTGGCCAGATCCAGAATCCTGATCAGGCCCGTCAACTCGACGATGAACAGGCGCTGCTCGTCTCCCGGCGGCGAGCAGACGAACGCCGGATCGCTCAGGCCCGTTGCCACGATCACAGTCGTGAGATCGCACTGATTGAACGTTTCACAATCGTCCGGCACACCGTTGTTGTTGCAGTCGGCGCTGATCCCGTCGGCGATGTCGATCGAATCGTCAACGCCGTTGCCGTTGCAGTCGATGATCCCAGCGACCTGCGGCACATCCACACTCGCCATGATCGAATTCTGCGTGCCCGGCTTGAACATGCCGAGCCGAACCGTGTCGCTCGTCGGCGGTACGTCGGCATCAAACCGGAAGTTGTAGAGCGTACCCCAGCGCAGCGCGTTGGCGTTGGGATTCTGCGCGTAAGACTCCGTCGCCCACGTGAGCGTGCCGCCCGAGAGCGTCGAGGTCCAGTCGGTGCCGTCGAACGGCTCGCCGCTGTGATAGTCCACATCATGAAAGCCGATGTTGCTGACGTTCGCGCCCGTGCCGACACGAACACTGAAGTTCTGCACCGATTGCTCGCTGTTCAGATTCTGTACCGCGTACTCGTAGTGATAGAGCCCGCCGCCGATGTCCGTCACCTCAGAAGCGACGAGAATCAGCCCGTCGTCGAGCGCCTTCACCTCGTCGATCAGGACGTCGGTCTCGGCCGCCTCCCAGGCCCGGATCGCGGGCATCTCGCGCACCGTCGAACCGGCCAGCGAAGCCGTCCACGTCGAGCCGCCGCCCGAGATCGTGATAAGACGATACGACGCGTTGTTGTCCTGGTTCCCCGCGGCCGCGTCGTCGGGCGTCACATACTGCCCCTCGATGTAATAGTCGCCGCCGCCGTCCTGCGCCGGGTCGAGATCGCCGATCTTCACCTGAAGCCGCTTGTAGATCGTGTTACCCGTCTGGCCGCTGCCCGTAAACGGATAGGAGAAGTTGCCGTTGTACGCGTTGACTTCGAACTTCGGCCCGAGCCCGCTCTGCGAGCCGTTCAAGCCCTCCGAATACGGATCGCTGCATCCGACGCCGAGCACGCTGCCGCCCTCGCCGTTGCACCCGCACGAACAGTCGTCATGCGTCAACGCCGTGAACCCGTGCTTGAGCCAACTCTGCCCCACCTGCTCGAAACGACTCGAGCCGTCCGGCATGGTCTTGTGGCGGAACATGTTCTGCCCGATGACCGGATGCTGGTTCTGATTCGCAATCCAGAGCAGATTGGTGTCGCCGATGTTGCACGAGATCGTGCCGATCGAAAACGCCTCGATGCCGCCGGTGCTGGTGTAGTTCGCCACGCCGTCCAGTTCGCCCACGATCACGTCGGGGCCGCTGTTGCCGCAGGTCGTTCGCGGCGTACCTCGCTCCTTGTGCGCCGCCAGAGGATCGTCACCCGACCAGGCGAGATCAATGCTCGACTGCCACGAACCAATCGACCGGCCGGCGAGCCGGTTGTCGCCCAGCGCCTTCGCCAGCGCCGGCGTGATCGTCACGTCGCCGCCCTCAATGAGAACTCGGCCCGCGACGATGTCGAAACCCGCCTTCAAGTCACCGAGGACTAGGATCGGCGCGTCTTCTTCCGCCGTCGAACCATCCGCGCTTCCGCTGAGTCGCGCCATCGCTCCCGCCGCGGCCTGAGATTGCTCGTTGTCCAGCACTTCCGCCGACACCGCGAACGCATCCATGAATACCTGTCCGCGCGCCGAAGAAAGACGAACCGCGCCGCTGTGAACGATCGCGCCGTCCGCCGCGTCGAACATCGGGCCTCCGCTGGACGTCAACCGCAGCGTCGAATCCGGCGAGACCGCCAGTCGCAGAACGTTGCCGCCCTGCTCGCCCTCGTCATTGAGCAGCGTGACCCGCAGCCCCATCTCCTGGAGTTGCATAGTGTTCAGCACGAGGACGCTGCCGCCCCTCTCGGCCGACCATTGCGTTTCCGCTGAAAGGCCAGTGACACTTGCGAGTAATATGGAACAGGAACAGAGAATCCCCCGAAGGATCTTCTTGGTATACACAGTCGGCCGTCTCCAGTGTGAGTGTTGTTGCAGGATCGAAACGCGAGGTTCGGCGGAAATACCATGGCCTGGATTCGCCGCAACACACGAGCACGAGATGGCAATCGGTAATGCGCCGTTGCGGCCTGAGAGATTCCCGCTCCAGTTGAATCTAGCATCACCGCACGTGCATCTTCAACAAACCGCGTTGTCTTTTGCGTTATAGTGCCATCACGGCGGCACTCACCAATTAAGCGGATATGATTATCCTCTTGCCCTCCGGCCCGCTCGTTTGCGGCGTCTCGCCGCGCTCAGCGATGCCATTGCCGCCCCCTCGGCTCTTCAGCGGGGCCCCGGCGCGGCATCATGCGTGAATTCCGGCCCCAAATCCGCCCGCGACGCGACCAATCGCCTCTCGCGAATTGCATTCCGCGCCGAGGGCGATATCCTTAGAATTCGTTTTACGACCCGCGCGTCCGAATTCTGTCACGACACCCGAGTCCGCCGATTTCGGGGGAACAGGCCGGCGCCGACGCGCGAACAACCGCCGGCAATGACTCCCTGACGGCGGCGAGCATTCCGAGGCGACGATCATGACCCAATCATCCGGCAACAATGCGATCGAGCAACTCGAACCCAAGGCCGTCTGGAAACTCTTCGCGGGCATGGCGGCCGTGCCGCGGGCCAGTAAGAAAGAAGAGAAAATCCGGGCCCACATGAAAAAACTCGCCCAGGAGATGGGCTTCAGCATCAAGGAAGATGCCGTCGGCAACCAGGTGATCGAAGTGCCCGCCAAACCCGGCTGCGAAAAGGCCCCGATCACCGTCCTCCAGGGCCACCTCGACATGGTCTGCGAGAAGAACAGCGACACGAAGCACGACTTCGACAACGAAGGCATCCGGACGATCATCGACAAGGACCCCGAGGGCAAGCCGATCGTCCGTGCCGACGGCACGACGCTCGGCGCCGACAACGGCATCGGTGTCTGCATGGCCCTCGCCGCCGCCGCTGATCCCGACGTCAAACACGGCCCCCTCGAAATCCTCTGCACCATCGACGAAGAGATGGGCATGACCGGCGCGAAAGCCCTGAAGTCCGACTTCTTCAAGGGCAAGCGAATGCTGAATCTCGACTCTGAAGAAGACACCGCGATCTACATCGGCTGCGCCGGCGGATGCGACAGCAACCTCTCATGGTCCTTCGCGACCCAGGCAGCACCGGCCGGCACCGCCGCCTTCAAGGTCACCGTCACCGGTCTCAAGGGCGGTCACTCCGGCGGCGATATCCATCTCAACCGCGGCAACGCGATCAAGTTCCTTACGCAGACGCTCCGCGGCGTCGACGGTGTGCAGATCGCCGAGATCAACGGCGGCAGCAAGCGCAACGCGATCCCGCGCGAAGCACATACCGTCGTGCTCGTGCCGACCGCCGCAGCCGACAAACTCTCCGACGCCGCACAGGCGGCGCAGGCCGACGCCATCGCCGGCGCTCAGGAAGCCGGCTGCATCATCAAGGTCGAAAAGACCGACGCGAAAAGCGCGGCGTCCGTCGCCGATTCAAAGCAGTTGCTCACCACGCTGGCCGCCCTGCCGCACGGCGTCCTCGCCGTCGTGCCGTCCATCCCCGGTCTCGTACAGACCTCCAACAGCACCTCGATCGTCGAGAGCAAGGCAGACGGCAGCAGGCTCGGCGTGACAATCATGTGCCTCTCGCGCAGCTCATCCGCCATCGACATCGAAACCGTCAAGCGGCAGATTCGCGCAATCGGCGACCTCGGCGGCGCGAAGGTCGAACAGGGCAACGAGTATCCCGGCTGGGCCCCGGACGTCGACTCGCCGACACTGGCCACCTGCCGCCGCGTGTACAAACAGGTCTTCGGTGAGGAACCCGACGTTACCGCGATTCACGCCGGTCTCGAATGCGGCATCATCGGCCAGCGCATGGGCAACATGGACATGGTATCGTTCGGCCCGCGCATCGAAGGCGCCCACAGCCCCGACGAACGCATCTGGGTCGAGAGTGTGCAGAAGTCGTGGAAGTACCTCAAGGCGGTGCTCGCCGAACTGGCGAAGGCGTGAGCGCATCGGCGAAAGCACAGTCGGACTGGCGAAGGCATACTACGACGACAGTAAAGCTGACAACGTCGACGATAGCGGCATCCTTCTTGACCCTCGAAGAGGGTCGAGGTTTGTAGCCAGGGGTGGAGCGAAGCGAAACCCCTGGATAGCGACGCTATTCAAGATTCCACTCAGGATGGGTGGTGGATGAAAGAAATCGGCGCAACACACGAACCTCGGCCCGCCGACGACGACAGAGGATTATCGGCATGCAAGACGACTGGGCATCGTATCTCTGCAGGCTCGACGATGAGCCCGCATCGATCTTTCTGAATCTCGCCCTCCGCGGTTCGGCGCCGATCGAGCCGTTCGACGAACTCGTCTGCCTGCGCATCACGATGAATGAACCGCGCTACGACGGCCTCTCCAGCCGGGAGGAATTCGACCGGCTCTGTACAATCGAAGATGCCGTAACGGAAGCGATCAATGCGCCGGCGCCCCATACGATCCAGGTCGGCAGCATCACCAGTATTGGCTACCGGGATTTCATCTTCTACACTGCCGATGTGGACGCTGCGAAGCATTCCATCATACAAGCGATGAAAGGCTTCGCGGACTACGGCTACGAAATCACGCACATGGCGGATGCCGAGTGGTCAGGTTACCTGAACACGCTGTATCCCGACAGGCGCAGCTACGAGTTGATTCGCAACGCTCGCATCTTGAGCGTTCTTGAAAACCACGGTGATGATCCGTCCATCGAGCGGCAGGTCGATCACTGGCTGTTCTTCCCCTCAAGAGAAGCACGCGACCGATTCAAGCAACGCGCCGGCTCGCACGGATACAACGTGATAGACCAACACGAGGAGGGACCGCCGCCCAACAGACATACCGTTCAGATCGGGCGTACTCACGATGTCCATCCCGGCACGATCGACAATGTTGTCCTGGAGTTGTACGACTGGGCTGATGAATTCGGGGGCGAGTACGATGGGTGGGAAACATCGGTAGAATGCGGCAGCGATAAATGACGGTTGGCCGCGCTCGGCCTCAATGCCGCCGGTCGAGCACGAACTCCGCCGTTGCCGCCAGCGCGTCCCTGCCGACGCCTTCGGGCAGATGCACCAGCCGCGCCAGCGCGTCTTCGATATACGAACGAGCAACGCCCCGGGCGTACTCGACGGCGTCGCTCGATGCGATCAGTGAACGCGCCGCGGCCGTCTTGTCTTCCCCGCCGTTGGAGAGAGTCGCGATCAACCGCCGCCGGTCCTCCGGCGCGGCCGTCTCACGAAAACGAATCAACGGCAGCGTGAGCTTGCCCATGTCGGCGTCGCGGCCGACGGACTTGCCCATCTCCGCCTCCGACGCCGTCAAATCGAGCAGGTCGTCCACGATCTGAAACGCCAGCCCCAGCGACTCACCGAACGCCGCCATGTGTTCGACGACATGCTCGTCCGCCCCCGCCGCCGTCGCGCCGAGCTCGCAACACACGCTCGTCAGCGCCGCCGTCTTCCGCCGGATGATCTCGAGGTAGTCGCGCTCGCTCAATTCGAAGTTGCCGCGAGCCTCGATCTGCATCAACTCGCCTTCGCAGACGGTATTCGTCACCGCCGCGATCCGCCGCGAGTAATGCGCCGAGCCCAGGCTGCTGCACAGGTGATACGCGTGCGAGATGAGATAATCGCCGAGCAGCACCGCGCCTTCGTTGCCGATCAATCGATTAACCGTTGTGCTCCGCCGCCGCACATCCGCCTCGTCCAGCACATCGTCATGCACCAGCGTGGCCATGTGGACCATCTCGACCACCGCCGCCAGTGTGATATGCTCGTCGCGCACACCGCCCGCCGCCTCCGCCGCCATCAGCATCAGTCGCGGCCGCAGCAGCTTGCCGCGATACGCCGCGACCCGTTCGAGCAGCCGATTAACGAACGGCAGATCGGACCGCACCTCATCATCAAACGCATCGATGACGCGGCTGAGTGAGCCGGCGAGCTGGTTTTCCGCGTTGAATGTCGTTTCCATGACCTGAGGGCCCTGTTCACCTCAGGATCATTCTAAGTGTGGCCGCCCCACCGCCCCACGGATTTCAGATTGTTTCAGAAATTTTGAAAGGATCGTCAGGCCGCCAACAGTGCAGACAGACCGCAACCGCCCGATCACTTGCCCCGACGCCATGTCCCGGAGCGGCCGCCCGACTTTGCCTCCAGCCGGATCGGCCCGATCTCGATCCCGCGATCCATCGACTTGCACATGTCATAGACCGTCAGCGCCGCGACACTCACTGCCGTCAGAGCCTCCATTTCCACGCCCGTGCGCGCCGTAATCGCCGCCTCGGCGCGAATGCAGATTCGATCCGGTGGGCACGGCGTCAACTCCACCGCGACCGCCTCCAGCGGCAGCGGATGACACAGCGGGATCAGCTCGCCCGTCCGCTTGGCGGCCTGAATCCCCGCGATCCGAGCGGCTGCGAAGACGTCACCCTTGGCCGAAACGGCGTCGGCACCGCCCCGCTTCTCAGTTTTGAGGATCGTGTCCAGCGTCCTGGCGTTCAGATGCACCTCCGCTGTCGCGACGGCCCGGCGTTTCGTGACGCGCTTGCTCGACACATCAACCATCCGCGCGCTGCCGCGTTCATCCACATGTGTCAGTTTCTTCCCGCCGCGCTTCCGTTTCTGCACCATTGCGCCGTCTCCATCCGTCGAGTGTCACACCCGTGCCGCTTCTCTTCGAACCGTACTATCTCATCGCGGCTGTGCCACTGCCCTGCGAGCAGTGTCTTCTCTTCGCCCTCAATCCTCCGCCCGCTGCGGCGCGATGTGTACGAACGCCCGATCGATCCCTTCGATCGACTCCACCGCCGCTCTGACCGCTTCACAGATATCGTGCGAGTCGTGCGTCGTCAGACTCCCGTCCACCACCGCCGTTAGTTCAACGTGAATGAAAGTGCCGACATAGTGTCCCTTGATGTCCCGCAGCAGTTCGACGCCCGACACCCCCTCGGCGGCGCTCCGCACGCGGCCCATGAATTGAGCGTCCGGCGAACGCCCCATCAGGTAATCGAGATTCTCCATCCCGATCCGATGCGCGCTGTACAGAATGTACAGGCCCACCAGGATCGCCGCGATCGTGTCAACCAGCGGCAGACGATACTTCGCAACCACAACCGCCAGCAGACCCTGTGCCGCGATAAACACATCATTGCGACAGTCGACCGCCGCTGCTTTCAANNCGCCGCCCCCGCCGATTGAAGTACGCATAAAGCGCCGATTTCGTCGCGACCGTGATCACCAGCGCGACGATCGGGTAAAAGCCGATGCGCTTCGGCAGTTCATGATAATAAAGATCGATGGCGGCGGTCCTGCACACCTCGAAACCGAGAATGCCGGTGAAGATCGCGACCACGAGTCCCGCGATCGGCTCCGCCCGGCGATGACCGAACGGATGATCCTCGTCCGCCGCCTTCCACGCCCAGCCCACGCAGATGATGATAACGACCGCCGACACGACATCCGCTAGCGAGTTCAACGTCTCCGAAAAAATCGTCAGGCTGTCCGAAAGCCCGGTCGCGCTCGCCTTCAGCGCAAGCAGCACGACGTTGGCGGCAACCGCCAGCAGCGCCGCACGCATGGCTTTCGATCTCGGCATCGACGCGTCTCCCGGTCAAAGTGACGTTTGTCCTCGCCGGGCGAGCGCGCGTCAAGGCTTCAAGCGAAAGTCGCGCCCCCATTGAATCAAAGATAGAACAACACCCACAGCCCGACACCGATGATCAGCACGCCCGCGACGCGACGCAGAATCGCCGTCCCGCGCATCCAGCCCTTCGAGTCGATCATCCGCTGCACCAGCCCCATCGAGGTGCCCCCGACAAGAATCAGCCCGCAGTGCCCGAAACTGTAGGCCACCAGCAGCGTCGCCCCGAACGCCGCCCCCTTCAACGGTACCACCGCAAGCAGCGCCAGCAGCACCGGTCCCGCACACGGAATCGACACCAGCCCGAACAACAGCCCCAGCAGGAACGCCCCAACAAAACCCTTCTGCTTCGGCTGCACACCGCCCATCGCCGGCAGCCGGATATTCAGCAGGCCGAGCAGATGCAGTCCCATCAACAGGCACACACCGCCCGCGATGTACGGCCACCACGACGCCTGCAAAACCGACCCGGCCGCCAGCGTCCCGAGAAACAGAACGCCGAACATGATTGTCAGCCCGGCGGCAAACGTCAGCGACAGCAGGAACGAGTACACAACCCGCCGCTGCTTGTCCGCCTGCTGGCCTGCCACGTAACCGACCATCAGCGGCACCATCGCGATGACGCACGGATTCGCCGCCGTCAGCAGCCCGCCCGCAAACGCCGCCAGCGGCGCAATCCACGGATTGCCCTGCACCGCCTCCGTCAGTCGCTCTGCCAGCCCGTCAATCACCTACTTCACCCCGACCTTCTCGGCGAACAGCGTCTTCAAGTCCTCTTTCGAGATGAAGCCCTCGTGCCGCCAGACCTCCTTGCCGTCCGCGTCATACAGAATCTGCGTCGGGATCAGGCGGATGCCGTACGGCCGCTTGGCGTCCGGGTTCTTCCATACGTCGATAAACTCGACATCCAGCCTGCCTTTGTACTCTTCGCGCAGGGCATCCAGAATCGGCGCGAGCTTCTTGCACGCGACACACTTGTCCGCCCCGAGATCAACCAGCCGCGGCCGCTTTGCCTCGGCCGCCTGAGCCGACTTCGTCCCGGCCGTGGGCACCTCCAGGCCCGCCTGATCGCCGCCTGATTCCGCATCGGCGGAAGCCGGCGCGTCCTCTCCGATCGCGGCCGGCAGA
>NPIF01000204.1_pt1 | contig 11021 bp, 9 predicted proteins | sample 8637461 | NCBI WGS metagenome assembly NPIF01 (sample SAMN07420641, study PRJNA396082) | bioreactor metagenome | isolation source: sample BR12 brine-fed electro-methanogenic bioreactor BR | place: Japan: Kochi | collected 2016-12-09
AACAGCCCTCGGGCTACTCGGCGGCTTCAGACCCTCGAAAACAACGGCTGCCGCCGCTCCCCGAGTCGGCGGTAGTCGGGCCTGCGCCCTATCCCGTCTCGTCTTGACAGCCTCCCCCGGTCTGCTAGTTTTTTAGGGACTTTCGGCACCTTTTGCATCGTCCGTTTCCGTACCGGAAAACCGCTCAAGGAGGAATTCGCATGAAACAGCTAGTGGCTCTCGTTCTGTCCGTGTTCTTTCTGGCCGCTTGTCAGGGGGAACAGGAAAAAACCCAAAACGCCGCCCGGGAAGGGGCGGCCAAGGCTTCGGGCGCCATGCGCTTCGTCACCATCGGCACCGGCGGGGTCACCGGGGTCTACTACCCGGTGGGGGGCGCCATCAGCAAGCTGATCAACAAGAAGCGCGACCAGTACAATCTGCGCACCACGGTGGAGTCGACCGGAGGCTCGGTGTTCAACGTCAATGCCCTGATGAACGGCGACATCGAGGTCGGCGTGGTGCAGTCCGACCTGCAATACCAGGCCTTCAACGGCAAGGGCGAGTGGGAGGGCCGGCCTCAGCAGAAACTGCGCGCCATGTTCGCTCTGCATCCCGAGGCGGTGACCATTCTCGCCGCCGCCGATGCGGGCATCAACGGCGTTCAGGACCTCAAGGGCAAGGTGGTCAATATCGGCGCGCCCGGCACCGGTCAGCGGGTCAACGCTCTGGATCTGTTCGAGGTGGCCGGGATTAACCCCGACAGCGATCTCAAGGCCGAGGGGATCAAGCCCGCCGAAGCCGCCGGGATGCTGCAGGACGGCCGCATCGACGCCTATTTCTATACCGTCGGCCACCCCAACGGTTCGATCAAGGAGGCCGCCGCCGGCACCCGCCAGGTGAAATTCGTGCCGGTGGCGCCGGAGTACGTGCGGCAACTGGTGGCCAAGCTGCCCTTCTACGCACCGGCCGACATTCCGGTGGAACCCTATCCCGGAGTGGCCAACGAAGCGCCGGTGCCGACCTACGGCGTCAAGGCGACTATCTGCACTTCGGCCGACGTCCCCGAGGACGTGGTGTACACCATGACCAGGGAGGTCTTCGAGAACATCGACGAGCTCAGGACCCTGCATCCCGCTCTCGCCGTTCTGACCCGGGAGAATATGCTGCAGGGCCTGTCGGCGCCCCTGCATCCCGGTGCGGAGAAGTATTACAAGGAAGTCGGTCTGGTGAAATAACCTGTCTGCGGGGGGGGGGTGCGGTTCCCCCCCCGCAGCTTGACTTTGCTTCTCCCGCTCACCTAAGATAGCGCTCAACCTATCGAACCCCTGGCGGTTTTCCCTTGTGAGCGGCATGTATCTCGAATATTTCGGTCTGAAAGAGGCCCCTTTTTCCATCGCGCCCGATCCGCGCTACCTCTACATGAGCGAACGCCATCGCGAGGCGCTGGCCCACCTGATGTACGGCATTCGCAGCGACGGGGCCTTCGTTCTGCTCACCGGCGAGGTCGGCGCCGGCAAGACCACGGTTTGCCGCTGCCTGCTGGAGCAGCTGCCCGAATCGTGCGCAACCGCTTTCGTCCTCAACCCCAAGGTGACGACCGGTGAGCTGCTCGCGACCATCTGCGACGAACTCGCCATCTCTTATCCGGCGGGAAACCAGAGCAACAAGGTCTTCATCGATCGCATCAACGCCTACCTGCTGAAAAAGCACGCGGCCGGCTGCCAGACCGTCGTGATCATCGACGAGGCCCAGAACCTGAGCCTCGATGTGCTCGAGCAACTGCGCCTGCTGACCAACCTTGAAACCAACCGTCGCAAATTGTTGCAGATCATTCTTCTCGGCCAGCCCGAATTTCAAGATACCCTGAAGCAGCCCGAACTGCGCCAGCTCGCCCAGCGCATCACCGCCCGCTACCATCTCGGTTCGCTGTCGCGCCCGGAGATGGTCGCCTACATTCATCACCGCCTGCAGATCGCCGGGTTGTCCCGCGGCGGGCGCGACCTCTTCCCGCCGCCGGTGATGCGCCGCTTGTACCGGCTCAGCGGAGGGATTCCCCGCCTGATCAACCTGTTGTGCGACCGGGCCCTGCTGGGAGCGTACGCCCGGGATCAGAACCGGATCACGCCCGCGCTCCTCAGTCAGGCGGCCGGCGAGGTATTCGGCGACGGGGCGGACGGTCCGCTCAAGCACTGGTTCTGGGCCCTGAGTGGGGTCACCTTGATCCTGGCGGCGGTCGCTTTTGCCGGGGGCTATTTTCTCCCGGTCGATTTTTCCCTGCGCCCGTTCATCGGTGGAGACGAACCGCCGGTGGTGCGCGGAAAGATCGAAGCCGTCCGAGGGAACATCGCCGTTGAAGACCCGGCTCCGATTGCCGCCACCATCCCCGAAGACCCTTTGGCCTGGCCCGAAGAGGTTCCTCTCTGGCGCAGCGAACGCCTGGCTTTCGAAGCCCTTTTGATCCGGTGGGGGATCACCGAATTTCCCGAAGGCAGCGATGACATGTGCCGACTCGCAGCCGCTCATGGCCTGAAATGCCTGCGTGACCGGGGCAACCTGCAGACCCTGGAGATCCTCGATCGCCCGGCGGTTCTGACCCTGCGCAACGATGCGGGCACTTCTTTTTACGCAACCCTGGCCGGAATCTCCGATGGCGTCGCCGAACTGGTTCTGGGGGGGATTGCACGCAAGGTTCCGACGGCGGCCATCGCCGGGCACTGGCAGGGCGATTTCCTTCTGATGTGGCGCCGGCCGCCGGAATACCGCGGCAATCTCACCCCCGGCGAGCGTGACCCCTTTGTCTACTGGCTGCACCGGCGCCTCGCCCTGATCGAAGGGCGCGCGCCGCAACCGCGCGCCACCATGGAATACGATGAGGTTCTGGTGCAGCAGGTCAGGCGCTTTCAACTCTCCCGGGGGCTGAAGCCCGACGGCATCGTCGGCAGCAAGACCCTGATCCAGCTCAACTCCGCGACCGGCGGCAACGAGCCCCGCCTGAAGAAGGGGGAGGCCTGACACCATGTCTTTTATTCTCGATGCCCTGCGCAAATCGGAAAAGAAGAGGCCCGAGGGTGCGGTGCCCGATCTGCAGACCGACCACCTCGCCGCTGGGCCGCAGAGGGCCAGCCGCCGCCCCGTGCTTCTGCTGCTGGCGGGGGTGCTGCTGGTGAACGGCGCCCTGCTCCTGTGGTGGCAGCCCTGGCGGGCGAATCGTCCGGCGCCGTCATCCCCCGAGTCTGCCGTCAGTCTCCCCGCGGCGCCGCAGCCGCGGGCGCCTTCGCCGGTTCCGCAGAAGTCCGCGCCTGCCGAAGCGGCGAAACCGCCCATGCCCCCCGCTCCGGCGCCGATCGCTCCGCCGCCGGCCGACCAGAGCTTCGCCGTGGGAAAAACGCTGATCGTGCCCGTCTCCCCGGATGGGCCTGCAGAGAAAGCGGCTGCAGCTGCGGTGATTCCTTTCGACGAGCCATCCTCTTTCGCCTCGCCGCCTGCAGATCCGGGCCCGCAGGAGGTCGTCCCCGGGGTCCTGGCGCTGGAGGACCTCCCGCCGTCGGTGCGCGGCGGTCTGCCCGAATTCAAATTTTCGCTCCATTACTTCACCGCCGATCCCGCCCAGCGCATGGTGCGGATCAACGGTCGCATCCTGCGCGAAGGGCAGGAACTGGCCAGTGGGGTGGAACTCGCTGAAATCACCCCCGGCGGCGCCATCTTCACCTACCGCGGGATGCGCTTCGAAGTCGTGCGGTTCTGAGGCCTGCGGCGAAGCGATTATTTCTGTCCGCGGGACAGGCGCCGGTTTGCCGTCGCTCTACCCCCGCGAACCGGGTTGTCATTCTGCCGTTGATGCCGGTGGCGGGGATGGGGCCTTTACAAAGAAGGGCGCTGGTGGCAAACCATCCCGACATCATCCGTCCCCAGTGAGGTTGCCATGATCTTTATCTTCGCCCTGCCGCCGCAACTCCAGGCCGTGACCCGTCTGCTTCAGGAGTGCGGCCTGCCCCACGCCGATCTCGATGCGGAAAAGATCAAGCATGTCCTGACCTGTCGCGCCGAGGGGACCCTGGCGGGGGCGGCGGGGATGGAAATCTTCGGCGCGGCCGGCCTCCTGCGCCCGCCGGCGGTGGCGCCCGCTTTTCGCGGGCGCGGCATCGGTTCGCTGCTGCTGGTGCGCATCGAGCGGTTCGCGGCGCTGCAGGGGGTCAAGCATTTTTTCGCCGCCACTACCGTCGGACAAGAGTTTCTCGCCGCCCGCGGTTATCGTGAAACCTCGCCCGGCGAAATCCCCGCCGGAGTTTCCCTTCCTGCGCCGCTGCCGCCCGAGACGCCCCAACGCCTCTGGGTCAAGACCCTGCAGGCGCAGAAAATTCCCCCCAAGCACTGAATCGGCATCGCCGCGTTTCTTCCGCCCTGCTCTTCTGGCGAACTCGCCGCCTTCGGTTAAACTTGATTCACACCGAATTTCTCGAAGGAGTTGCTTTATGTCGATGCGAGCTTCCACCGACCACCCCGTCCATGAACTGATCGTCGAGCGCTGGAGTCCCTACGCATTTGCCGACAAGTCCGTGAACCGCGAGGATCTGCTTGCCCTGTTCGAGGCGGCGCGCTGGGCGCCGTCCTCCTACAACGAACAGCCCTGGCATTATCTGGTGGCGACCCGGGACGACGGCAAGGGTTTCGAAAAAATGCTTTCCTGCCTGGTCGAGGTTAACCAAGTCTGGGCCCGGCAGGCGCCGGTGCTGGCCCTGGCGGTGACCCGGCTCAATTTCTCCCGTAACGGCAAACCGAACCGCGCCGCTCTGCACGATCTCGGCCTGGCCGCCGGCAACCTGCTGATCGAGGCCACCGCCCGCGGTCTGAGCGTGCACCAGATGATCGGCATCCTGCCCGGGCGGGCGCGAGAGCTTTACGCCGTGCCCGCGGATTGCGAGGTGCTGACCGGCATCGCCATCGGCTATCCCGGCGACCCGGCAACGCTCCCCGAGGGTTACCGCGAGCGCGACGCCGCCCGCCGGCCGCGCAAGCCGCTCAGCGATTTCGTCTTCGCCGGCCGTTTCGGCGAAACCGCCGACTGGCTGAAAGAGTAACGGCTGATCACAGCGAAGGAGAACCCCGATCATGATCGTTCCCGAATATGTGAGCAAAGACGAGGTGCAGCGGGTCTGCAAAGAGTTGGGACTGTCCGACTGGACGGCCAAGACCCGCGCCGAGGTCTCCCCCAACGAAGCCGCCGTGGTGCGCAAGGCCATCGGCGGCGAGGCCGAGCGGGTTTCGCTGGAAATCTTCCAGAAGGGACTCGAGGTCGAGCTCGAGCACGGAGTGGAGCTTCCCGCCGCCAATGTGACCAACAACCACCCGCTGCTCACCGGCAGAATCGTGGTAGCCCATCTCAAAGAGTCGCTGCAGTACTACCAGCGCCTCGACGTGGCCGAACTCGAAGGCGATCTGTTCAAGGCCTTGCAGGCCGGCAGCCTGGAAAAGGCCCGTAGTTATTTCGAGCGGCTGGCCGCGGCGCGCAAGGCGCTCGCCGAGGCGGAACTGGCGGAGCTGGCCCATACCCGGGGCTGAGACGAACTGCAAATCATTTCAGCGGGTTTGCGCCCGCTTCGACGCATGAGTCCGATTGCGGGGCGCCATCCCTTTGGTATACTTTTGCCGATTTGCCGGATAAAGAATTCCAACCTTCATCTCCTTGACCGGGACCACTTCTTCGATGACTTTCGTGCACAATGTCGATCCGCGCTGGCTCGACGATCTCTACCGGCGCTGGCAGGACGATCCGCAGAGCGTCGGCGAAGACTGGCGGGGATTTTTCGCCGGCTATGCCCTCGGCGAGGAATCTCCGGCCTGTCCCCGCATCTGCGTCGAGCCCGAGTTCGCCCTCAAGCAGTCGGCGGTGCAGTCGCTGATCTACCGCTACCGCGATCTCGGCCACCTGCTCGCCTGCACCGATCCCCTCAACCCCTGTCCGGTGAGCCACCCCTTTCTCGAGCTTTCGGCCTTCGGCCTGTCCGAGGCCGATCTCGACACCGTCTTTCACACCCGCCGCTTCATCCGGGAGCACGCCACCCTGCGCGAAATCATCGCGGTGATGCGCGAGACCTACGGTCGCTCCCTCGGGGTCGAGTTCATGCATATCCAGGATCCCGACGAGCGCCAGTGGCTCAAAGACCGCATGGAGTCGGTGCGCAACCGTCCGTCCTTTTCTCCCGAGGAGAAGTGGACCATCCTCGAGAAGCTGCAGGAGGCGGCGCTGTTCGAAGACTTTCTTCACCGCAAGTTTCTCGGGCAGAAGCGCTTTTCCCTCGAGGGGGCGGAAACCCTGATTCCGCTGCTGCACAGCGTGGTGACCGAGGCCAACCGGCTCGAAATGAAAGACCTGGTGCTCGGCATGGCCCACCGCGGCCGCCTCAACGTCCTCGCCAACATCTTCTGCAAGCCGCTGGAGAACATCTTCGCCGAGTTCAAGGATAATCTCGAGTACGCCTTCGTCGGCGAAGGCGACGTCAAGTACCACAAGGGGTTCTCCCGCGACGTGGCGCCGCTGGGCGAGCGCGGCATTCACCTCTCCCTCGCCTCCAACCCCAGCCACCTCGAAGCGGTCGACCCGGTGGTGGAGGGCAAGGCCCGCGCCCGCCAGGACTACTACGGCAACGGCGCCACCGAGGTGCTGCCGGTGCTGATTCACGGTGATGCCGCCTTCGCCGGCCAGGGGGTGGTGGCCGAGGTGCTCAACCTCTCCCAGCTCGACGGCTACGCCACCGGCGGCACTCTGCACATCGTGCTCAACAACCAGATCGGCTTCACCACCCTGCCTCCCGAGGCGCGCTCGACCTATTACGCCACCGACGTGGCCAAGATGCTGCAGGTGCCGATCTTTCACGTGCATGGCGAGAACCCCGAGACCGCCGTCTACGCCGCCCTGCTGGCCCTCGATTATCGCAACCGCTTCCGGAAGGACGCGGTGATCGACCTCATCTGCTACCGCCGTCAGGGGCACAACGAGGCGGACGAGCCGGCCTTCACCCAGCCGCTCATGTACGAGAAGATCAAGGACCGCCCGCCGGTCCATGACATCTACGCCGCCAGCCTGATGGAGGAGGGCGTTTCCCGGGAGCAGGTCGAGGAGCTCGCCGCAGGCATCGAACGGCGCCTGGAGGAGGCGGTGGCGCGCGAGCAGCAGCCTTTCGAAGGGGGCCATCAGGGCAAATGGAGCGACATCCAGCGCGAGTACCAGCCGGCCGACGACATCGAAACCCGGGTGGCGGAAGAAATTCTGCGCGACCTTGGGGGCAGGCTCAACCGGGCGCCCGAAGGCTTCAGGCTGCACTCCAAGATCGCTAAGCTGCTCGAACGGCGGCAGGAGGCGGTGGACAAGGGGGAGGAGCTCGACTGGGCCATCGCCGAGTCGCTGGCTTTCGCCAGCCTGCTCGCCGAGGGGCACACGGTGCGCCTGTCGGGGCAGGATTCGCGGCGCGGCACCTTCAACCAGCGCCATGCGGCGCTGGTCGACATGGAGAGCGGCGAAAGCTTCCTGCCGCTGGCCACGGTCGCCGCCGAAGGCGCTGCCTTTCATTGCCACAACAGCATGCTCTCCGAGGTGGCGGTGCTCGGCTTCGAGTACGGCTACGCCATCGAGCAGCCCAACGGACTGGTTATCTGGGAGGCCCAGTTCGGCGATTTCGTCAACGGCGCCCAGGTCATCATCGACCAGTTCATCGTGTCGAGCGGCAGCAAGTGGGACCGCTCCTGCGGTCTGACCCTGTTTCTGCCCCACGGCTACGAGGGGCAGGGGGCCGAGCATTCGAGCGCGCGCATCGAGCGTTTTCTGCAGCTGTGCGCCCACGACAACATCCAGGTCTGCTATCCGTCGACCCCCGCCCAGCTCTTTCACCTGCTGCGCCGCCAACTCAAGCAGCCCTTTCGCCGGCCGCTCGTGGTCTTCACTCCAAAGAGCCTGCTGCGCCACCCGGACTGCCGCTCGACCCTGGATGAGCTCAGCGAGGGGCGGTTCCGGGAGGTGATCTCCAGCGGCGCGAACCCCGACAAGGTTAAAACCCTGCTTTTCTGCAGCGGGAAAATTTATTATGAGCTCGCGGATAAGCGGGGCAAGGAAGAGCGCGAAGACGTCGCCATCGTGCGCGTCGAGCAGCTCTATCCCCTGCGCACGGACCTTCTCGCCGAGGTGGTGGCTCCTTACGAAGGGGTCAATCACGTGGCCTGGGTGCAGGAGGAGCCGCGCAACAATGGCGCCTGGTCGTTCATCGCCCCGCACCTGACCCGGGTGCTCGGCCGCCACCCCCACTATGTCGGCCGCGAAGAGGCCGCCGCCCCCGCGGTCGGCAGCCACCGCCTGCACAAGGAGCAGCAGGAGGCGCTGCTCGAAGAGGCGTTCAATCTGAAACCCAGTAAATGAAGCATTCGCCAGAGCCACAAATACCTTAACGGAGAGGCGGAGAGTAAAAAGCAAGCCGGAGAGAGAACAGAATCAAATTTTACGTCTCTCCGTCTCTCCCTCTCTGCGACTCTCCGTTGAAATGGATTTATTGTTAACACCAAGGAGTCGTTTATGGATATCAAAGTCCCCGAAGTCGGTGAATCGGTCTACGAGGCGGAAGTCGCCAAATGGCACAAGAAAGACGGCGACAAAGTTGAGAAGGGAGATCTGCTGGCCGAGCTCGAAACCGACAAGATCTCCCTCGAACTCAACGCCGACGCCTCCGGGGTGCTGCGGATTCAGGTCCAAGAGGGCGAGACCGTCAAGGTCGGCTCGAAGATCGGTGTGATCGAGGAAGGCGAGGGCGCCGCAGAAGAGGAGAAGAAGGACGAAAAGGTCGAGAAGAAAGAGACAGATGAAGCCGGTAAAGAAGACGAAGAAAAGGAAGAAAAGGAAGAAAAGGAAGAGGGCGGCCCCAAGCCGGCGGCGGCCGCGGCCAGGGAAGCGGGCCTGACCGAAAAGAAGGGGGAAAAGAAAAAAGAAGAAAAGCCCAGGGAAGAGCCCGAGAAGAAAAAGGCGCCGGAAAAGAAGGCCGAGAAAGAAGAAAAGCCGGAGAAGCCGCCGACCAGGGCTGAGCGCGAAGGGCGCACCACCCGCGAACCGATGTCGACGATCCGCCGGCGTATCGCCGAGCGCCTGCTGGCCGCCCGCCAGCAGACCGCCATGCTCACCACTTTCAACGAGGCCGACCTGAGCGAGGTGCTGGAGCTGCGGCGCAAGCACCAGGAGAGCTTCCAGGAGCGCCACGGGGTCAAGCTCGGGCTGATGTCGTTCTTCGTCAAGGCGAGCGTCGAGGCGCTCAAAGAGTTTCCCGAGGTCAACGCCAGCATCGACGGCGACGACCTCCTTTATCATCATTTCTACGACATCGGCATCGCCATCGGCGCCGAAAAGGGGCTGGTGGTGCCGGTGCTGCGCGCCGCCGACGAGCTGCACTTCGCCGCGATCGAGCAGGCGATCGTCGATTTTGCCGACAAGGTCAAGAACAACAAGATCACCCTCGCCGACCTCGAGGGAGGCACCTTCACCATCACCAACGGCGGGGTGTACGGTTCGCTCAACTCGACCCCCATTCTCAACCCGCCGCAGAGCGCGGTGCTCGGCATGCACGCCATCGTCGAGCGGCCGGTGGTGCGCGCCGGCGAGATCGTTATCCGCCCGATGATGAACCTGGCGCTCTCCTACGACCATCGCATCATCGACGGCCGCCAAGCGGTGAGCTTTCTCAAGCGCATCAAGGACCTGGTGGAAGAGCCCGAGGAGATGCTGCTGGAGCTCTAGGTTTTCCGGAGAATGGTCGCAGCCTCCCTCGGCAGGTCAATTAAATGTCGCTGGTCATGATGAAGAGCGGCTGGCGCAGGAACGACTCGTACTTGGGTCGCAGCCGCTCGCTACTGTAGTACTTCTCCACGTCGACCACCTTCTTCTGGCCGGTGACGGTGGTGATCGGCACCGTGTCGTAGTGGCCGTTGTGGATGCTCACCAGCCGCCCCGAGGTGCCGGCCAGCACCAGGTCGAGGGCGAGGTTTCCGAAGGCCATCGGCACGATGGAGTCAAGGGCGTCCGGGTCGCCGCTGCGCACCAGGTAGCCGAGGCGCTGGTTGAGCACGTTGATGCGGCGGCCCTGATTGAACTTGGGCGAAAGGTCCTTGAGCAGGGCCGAGACCTTGTCGCCGATTCCGCCCAGTTTTCTGTGGCCGTACTGGTCGATTTCCTCCCCCTCGAAGCTCATTCCCTCCTGATGGCGCATCTTGGCCCCCTCCGACACCAGCACCACCGCGTACTTGCTCGGGTGACGGTTGCGGTCCTCGGTCAGCAGCCGCGCCAGCTGCTCGACGTCGAAATCGTGCTCGGGGATGATGCAGCGGTCCGCCGCCCCGGCCATGGTCGGCAACAGCGAACTGAAGCCGGCGTAGCGGCCGAATACCTCGATTACCAGGTAGCGCTCGTGGCTGCCGGCCGAGGTGCGCAGGCGGTGGGTGAGCTCGATGGTGCGGGTGACGCAGGTGGAGAAGCCGATGCAGTAGTCGGTGCCCGGCACGTCGTTGTCCATCGTTTTCGGGATCGCCACCACCCGCACCCCCTCTTCGTGCAGGCGCTGGGCGTAGCTCAGGGTGTCGTCGCCGCCGATGGGGATGAGAAAGTCGAGGCCGAGAAAGGCGATGTTCTTCAGCACCTCGGGGGTCACGTCGTTGACCTCGTCGGTGTAGGCGTCGCGCAGGTGCTCGGGCAGGTTGGCCTTGGGCAGGTGGCTCGGCCGGGTGCGCGAGGTGTGCAGAAAGGTGCCGCCGGTGCGCCCGGCGCGATTGACGATATCCTGGGTCAGCTCCTGCACGCAGGCGCTGTTGTCGGCCTTGGCGTCGGGCACCAGTTCCACCAGCCCGGCCCAGCCGCGGCGGATGCCGAGCACGCGGTAGCCCTCGCGCAGGGCGCGGATCGTGATGGCGCGAATCGCCGGATTGAGGCCGGGAACATCGCCGCCGCCGGTGAGAATTCCGATGGTTCCTTTGCTGGGCATGATCAACCTCCTGTGTAACTATTCAGCACCCCTGCA
>NPIF01001016.1_pt1 | contig 11020 bp, 12 predicted proteins | sample 8637461 | NCBI WGS metagenome assembly NPIF01 (sample SAMN07420641, study PRJNA396082) | bioreactor metagenome | isolation source: sample BR12 brine-fed electro-methanogenic bioreactor BR | place: Japan: Kochi | collected 2016-12-09
TTTTTTGTAAAACTACTTGACCTATCTACATAGTTTTAATAATATCTCAAACGTTGATTAGTGATACAAAACATTAATCAATAATAAATATGCGCCATTCGTATAATGGTATTACTCCAGCCTTCCAAGCTGATAACGTGGGTTCGATTCCCATATGGCGCTTACTTGAAGATACTACTCAATGTAGTATCTTTTTTTTTACTAAACAAGAAAGGCCACTTAAGAAATAATTCTCAAATAGCCTTTTTAAATATTTAATATATATCTAAATTTTATTTATCTTCTTCGTTTTCTTGAGGATAACTTTCTAAATTTAAAATAGAATCTAATCGATTCAGAGATGTTAATATCATCATTTGTTCCCAAGTTTCTAATTTATTAAAATTACTATTAAAATCTTCTTGTAACAAATTAACATCGTTATCTAATACCTCTTGAGCTTTATCAGTTAAAACTAGAGTAACTTTTCTCTTATCTATTTGACTTCTTTGACGTTTTGCAAAACCTTGTGATTCTAGACGATCTAAAATACTAGTTACGGTAGCTTGTGATAGACTTACATCTTTTGCAATTGCAGATATTTGCATATTTGAATTATGTGCAATAGATTTAAGAACCATTAATTGAGGTCCTGTTAAACCAAACTTTTTCTTAATCTTTTTGGACTGCAAATCTATGGCCCTATCAATTTTTCTCAATGCTACAAAAACATTTTCTGCAATACTATAATGTTCCATCCGTTTACCCCTAATCAATAAACAACATTTAATTTTGTTTGTAAATTTATAATAATATGTTTTTTTAATCTAGTATATTTTGTCTCTTTTATTTAACAACTTTAATCTAAAAACAAAATAAAAATAATTTTATTTTCAATATTTTTATTAACCTTAATAATTAAAATAGAGATAAATAGATTATATATATTAATTATTACTTTGTACACTAAATATTATATTTATATTAAAATTTTTAATTAAATATTAATTTCAAGCATATTAATAGCACTTTTTGCTTATACTGCAAAGCATATATATTATACTATTGACATGAAATTAATAAATTGTTTAGTATTAAAACAAATAGAATTCAAATCAATATATAAGAGGTATTATATGACAAACAAAAAAAACGTATTTAAAATTTTTATTTTATTAGCAATGTTTTTAATCCTTCCTGTTGCAATATTTGCAAGCGGAGAAAACGAAGAAGAAACAACAACTATTATATTTGGTGATGTATCATGGGATAGTGTTCAAGTTCATAATAGAATTATGGCTTACATTATTGAAAATGGCTTAGATGGTTATAAAGCAGATTTTCTTCCTGGAGATACAATGCCTATCATGAATGGCCTTATTCAAGGTGATATCGATGTTGATATGGAATCATGGCATCAAAATGTATATGAAATCTATATGAAAGGTATTAATTCTGGAGACATAATTGATTTAGGTCAAAATATGCCTGATGCTCCACAAGGATGGTGGGTTCCAAGATATTTAGTAGAAGGTGATGATGCTTTAGCTCCAGATTTAAAAAGTATAACAGATTTACCAAAATATGCACATCTTTTTAAAGACCCAGAAGATCCATCAAAAGGTATTGTTTATGCTGGTGTAGCAGGATGGGGACAACTACAAATATCAGAAACATTCTTTAATGATAATAATTTAGGAGAAACTTATAATTTTGGTGTAACTGGATCAGGTTCTGCTTTAGCAGGTTCTATGGTCGGTGCTTATAAAAAAGGTGAACCTTGGGTTGGTTACTATTGGGCACCTACTGCTGTATTAGGTAAACTTGATATGGTTTTATTAAAAGGAACAGAGTTTGAACCAGCAGATGTTAATATTTTAGTTAATAAATCTATGTTAGAAAAAGCTCCTGAAGTTGTAGAGATTCTAGAAAAATATTCAACAACTGTTGAAGATAATAATGAATTCTTAGCAAAAATGGATGATGAAGGTTGGTCAACAGAAGAAACAGCTATTTGGTTCTTACAAAACAAAGAAAATGTTTGGACAAAATGGGTTTCAAAAGATGTTGCAGATAGAATTAAGCAATCACTTTAAACAATAAATAGGAAATTTATGGATATTATTGAAAGAGAAACACAAGTAATTATCGAAAATGCTTGGAAAATTTATGGGAAAGACCCAAAAAGAGTTTTTACCAAAAACTTAATGAATGAACCCAAAACTGTAATTCAAGAAAAAACAGGCTGTATTGTCGGTTTAAAAAATATTAATCTTGAAATAAAAAAAGGTGAATTTTACATCCTAATGGGTCTTTCTGGAAGCGGTAAATCAACACTGATTAGATCAATTATTCGTTTAGTAAATACAACAAAAGGTAAAATGATTATCAATGATAAAGATATTACAAAAATGAACAACGAAGAACTTATTCAGTTTAGACGTAATACTTTCGGAATGGTATTTCAAAGCTATGGATTATTACCTCATTTAACAGTTCTTGATAATGCTGCTTATGGTTTAAAAATAAAAGGAATACCTAAAGGAGAGCGATATGCTAAAGCAATGAAAACTCTTGAAACTGTAGGTCTTAAAGGCTGGGAAGATTATTATCCTGGTTCTTTAAGTGGTGGTATGCAGCAAAGAGTTGGTTTAGCTAGAGCATTAGCAAATGATCCTGAAATTCTATTAATGGATGAACCTTTTAGTGGACTTGATCCATTAATTAGAAGACAAATGCAAGATGAACTAGTTGAATTACAAGAAACTCTTCAAAAAACTATTATTTTTGTTACACACGATTTGCATGAAGCTTTAAAATTAGGTGATAGAATTGCCATTTTAAGAGATGGTGAAGTAGTTCAAGTTGGTGCTCCTGAAGATATTGTTACAAATCCTGCTGATGAATATGTTCAAGAATTTGTACAGGATGCATCACCTGCTAGAGTATTAACAGCTAGTAGCATCATGGAAGAACCAAGTATATTAATTTATGCTTGGGAAGGCCCTAAAACAGCTTTAACATTAATAAAATCACACAAGAGAAGTGCAGCATTTATTATTAATAAAAAGAAAGAATTATTGGGGGTTATCAGAGAAAAAGAATTGATAAAACTTCTTGAAGAAGAAAATAAATCAAAAACAATTCCAATTTCTTCAATAAAAAAGGTAACCTCTGTTAATGAAGATACTTTATTAGAAGATATGTTTTCAATAGTTAGTGAAAATCCATGGCCAATTCCTGTTGTGGATGAAAATAATAAATTTAAAGGAATGGTTACAACAGACCAAATCTTTGAATCTCTCTCCCCATTAGGAGGTGAATAATATGTTTGAATTCCCAGATTTTATTAATATCCCTTTGGCCAAAGCAATAGATGCTTTAATGGACTGGCTTTTATTACATTTAGATAAATTTTTTGATTTCATAGGAGCAATTATTCTAAATGTTGTTCTTGCATTAGAGAATTTACTCTTATTCATTCCTTGGTTCATAATTATATTACTAATTGGATTAGCTGGTTGGAAATTGCTCAAAAAAATAAGCACAGGACTTATATTTATGGCTATGATGTTCATAATAGGATCTTTTGGATATTGGGATTTAGCTATGAGAACTTTAAGTCTTGTATTAGCCTCAGTTTTCTTTTCTTTACTTATTGGGTTACCAACAGGAATAAAAATGGCAAGAAGTGATCGTGCTCAGAGAATATTGAAGCCTCTTCTTGACGCTATGCAAACAATGCCAAGTTTTGTATATCTAATTCCAGCATTAATGTTTTTTGGTATGGGAAAAGTTCCAGCAATGTTTGCAACTATCATTTATGCAGTTCCTCCTGTAATACGGCTTACTAATGTTGGTATAAGAACCGTAGATATTGAAGCCTTAGAAGCTGCAAAAGCTTTTGGAGCAACACCGAAACAAGTCTTATTCGATGTGCAACTTCCTCTTGCAAAACCTTCCATTATGGTTGGTATTAACCAAACAACAATGATGGCTCTTGCTATGGTAGTAATTGGATCGATGATTGGTGCTAAAGGATTAGGAATGGAAGTTCTTCTAGCTATTAGTAGAATTGAAGTTGGAAGAGGCTTTGAAGCTGGTATTTCTATTGTATTCTTAGCAATTATTATTGATAGAATAACTCACTCATTCTCAGAACCTAAAGATAGTAAATAATTATTAGAATTATTATATATCCCTATCACAATTGATAGGGATTGTTTTTTATTACTTGTTTTTATTTTTCATAAATGCAGCAAATGGATTGTAGGTATCTCCATCATCTTCTTGATCTGCTAAATAATCTTTTATTGAATCTTCTTCATCACTAGACTTTGTAGGACTCAAAGCAATTTTCTTTGCTTCTTCATCCACTTCATCTATTTCTACAAACATTTTTGTTCCAACTTTATATAATTTATTTAAGTTTGTATTATTATTTGCATCAGGAAGTTTATTAATAAAAATGAGACCATCTACTCCATCTTCAAGATTAATAAATAAACCAAAGTTCATTATTTTAGAAATAGTTCCTTCAATTTTATCTCCAACACTATACTTACTAGAAATATTATCCCAAGGATCTTTCATTAAAACTTTAGAACTAATGCTCATTCTTTTTCTATCTAATTCAAGTGATAATATTTGAGCTTCTATTTCTTGGCCAACAGTTAATTCTTCTTCAATATTTTGTACTCTTTTTCTAGAAATTTCAGATATAGGAAGAAGTGCTTGAATACCATCTATATCAACAAAAGCTCCAAATTCTCTAAGAGATACAACCTCTCCTCTTACAACTTGACCAACTTTTAATTCTTTCTTTAATTTCTCAATTTTTTTATTTTCTAAATCTTCATGATAGGCTCTATTGGAAACAATAATATTATTTTGTTCTCTATTAAATTCTTGAATTAAAAAGGGCAAGTTTTTTCCAATAAAAAAACTTGGTTCTTCTTTTTGACGGAATCCCATTTGAGAAAATGGACAAAAAGCTCTAGAATCCCCTATTTTAATTTGAAAACCGCCCTTGATTTCTTCTACTACACTACCCTCAATAGGAATTCCACTATTAAATGCTTTCTCTAAAATAGCTGTATTTGTTTTATCACCCTTTAATTTGGTAGTAAATCTCATCTCACCATTATCATACGCAATAAAATAAGCAGAAATTATATCTCCCTCTTTAACTGTTAATGCTCCATTAGAATCTCTAAATTCAGAACTATCTATTATTCCTTCACTTTTCATATTTAAATCAATGAAAACATTCTCACCATATATAGCTATAATTTTGGTTTTTATTAATTGACCTTCTTCTAAATTATTAAACAATTTTTACCTCGATATATCATATTTATTCTTTTTATATTTTATCACAGCTATAGTAATAATTAAATATATAATAAAAAAAGAAAACTCTTATTAACAATTTATATATTAACTGTATAATATTTATTAATTATAATTAAATTTCAATATTAAAATAATATAATTTTTTATATTTTCTATACTATTATTAACTATAGACATTAAGATATGCTTTATTATTAATTTGACAAAGAAAGAGGTTGCTAATAATCTATTAATATAAAGAAGCATGAAATAATCAAATAATAAAGGATTTAATTTATGAAAAATAAAAATGATTTAAAAAAAAGATTAAGTAAAATAGAATATGAAGTAACTCAAAACAATGCTACAGAATCACCTTTTAGCAGTGAATTAAATGATAATTATGAAAAAGGTTTATATGTCGATATAGTATCTGGTGAGCCACTTTTCTTATCAAATGATAAATTTAATAGCGGTTGCGGATGGCCAAGTTTCAGCAATCCAATCAATAAAGATTCAATACAATATATAACTGATACTTCCCATAATATGGTACGTGTAGAAGTTAGATCTAAAGATGCTAATTCTCACTTAGGTCATGTTTTTGAAGATGGACCAATAGATCAAGGGGGTCTTAGATATTGCATAAATGGAGCTTCACTTAGATTTATACCACTCGATAAATTAGAAGAAGAAGGATATAAAGAATATATAAAATACTTTGATAAAAAATGAATAGTATTACTAAATCACAAATCTCAAATAAACAAATAAGATATATGGTCCATAAAGCCTTTAAAAAAGGTATAGAACCACTGATTATTAGTGAATTAACTGAAGGATATTTTAATAATAGTTATAAAATTACTTTAAACAATAATCAAATTGTTGTATTAAAAATATCTCCTAAAAAAAACGTAAAAGTATTAACTTATGAAAATAATTTAATGGAAACTGAAGTTAAAGTTAATAATGTAATGAATAAGTTGAATATTCCATCTCCTAAAATATTATTTTACGATAACAGTTATAGTTTTATTGATTGTCAATATTTTTTTATGACTTTTATAGATGCTATTGCTTTTAACAAAATAAAAAAGGATTTAACTTCCTATCAAATTAATTTAATTTATTCTAATCTTGGAATGTTAATGAAACCTCTTCAATTTGAAAATAATAATATTTTTGGAGAAATATCAACAATTGATAAACAATATAATAATTGGTATGATTGTTTTTCAAATATGATATTTGACTTAATTAAAGATGCAAATAAAATTAATTTAAATTTACCAATTTCTGAAAAACAAATTATAGCTTTATTATCAAATAATAAAAATATATTGAATTCTGTCAGTATTCCTTGTTTGGTACATAAAGATTTATGGGATGGAAATATTTTCATTGATAAAAAATCTCTAAATATCATCGGTATTATAGACTCAGAGAGAGCAATATATGCTGAGCCTTTGATGGAAATAGCTTGTGGACATCTAGATATGAATTCTTTTTTTATTAATTCATACTTAAATAAAAATAATTTTTCAAAAGACGAAAAGATAAGAATAAATTTATATAAAATATATCTATATTTATTAATGATTGTTGAATGTCCATATAGGGAATATGAAAATAACAATCAACTTATTTGGGCAAAATCTAAACTTTTAGAAACATATCAACTATTTTTAAATCACCCAATCTCTAACAATTAAATTATGAGATTGGGAGATTATGACCGTTATCTAACATTAATCTTTTACAAATTCATCAGCTAACATTACTGAAATCTTGCCCTTTTTGTATAGAAATTTCGAACCAAAATAAGTAATAGGTAAACATACTAATATCAATAATCCTTGTGCTTGATGAGCTATCATTGGAGAAATAAAAGTAACTAAAATCACAATTATTGCTGGTAAAATTGCACCTAACAATCTACCTTTAATTACAGCACCACCTGATACTTTATTTCCTAACAAACCTAATCCCATAGCTCCAAATAATGCAGGTAAAATATTTTCAGCTGCTATTTGAGCAAAAGGAGCTGTAAGTATAGGTTTTAGAGGAACTAATAATAAAGCACCTAAAGCAATCAAAATTATTGTAGAAATTGATGATACACAAACTGCAATTGTTGAAATAACATCAGCTTTTTCTGTTCCAGCCTCTGTGTTTGTAATTGATTGTGCATTAGTTACTACTGGTAATTTCAAATTTAATATATTACCTGTAATAAATGTAAGATAAACTGAACTCCCTAAAATTGGAGTATAAGCTAAAACTTCTGCTACAGCTAAGGGTACCATTATTGCTAATAAACCAGAGGAAACTGTTATTATCTTAAAAAAACCTGGAAAAGTATCAAAAATAAAACTAATAATAGTGGGTATTCCTATCATTATTAATAGAGCTACAATTGTACAACTTCTGCCTAATTTATGTATTGATTTATAATATTCTTTTTTTGTTTGCATTACTAACTCCCTAACCTAATAAATTTGTCCAAATAACAGAGGACGCCATAGCTACTATTAAACAAATAGCCAAAATAAAATTGGATAACCACTTTGCACCTTTTTTAACAAAAATACTTAATATTACTGCTACAAGAGCACTAGTTAGTAGAGTTAATAAAGAAACGCCTCCTTCTATAATCATTGGAATTAATAAAACAACTACGATAGTAAGCATAAAACAACTATTACCTACTGCTCCCCATCTAATATCTTTTTCTCTAAGATTCATAGTACCTTCTTGAAGTTTTTTCCCAAGAAATAATATTGTAATCAATCCACCAGTAACAGAGACACTCATAACATACATAATTAGAGTAAAATCTGTTGCGCTTGCAGTAGCTAATTCTTTGCCTAATGAGCCTAAGGCAATATTAGAAGCCATAATCTCATATGCAACAGAACCAACTACTGATAACCTGTACCAAGGCCATGGAACACCTAACATTGCAGCTAAACCAAAAAATCCAATTACAATTGCAATTGAAGGAACAAATGAAAAAGATAGTGATGATTTAACAACATCTACTAATTGCTCATGAGAAAAACCTATTTCTTTTGCACGTTTCCATGATTTTCGTAAAAAAATTGCAGCTATAATAAGAACTGACCCAATACCAACTACCCCAACTAAAAAATAAAGAACAGGGCTTTCTGCGATTTGCATATAATCCATATATAATCCTAAAAATTTATTGGAAAAACCAATATATATTATTTCGAAATATCACCTTCAAAATGATGATATACAATTACTATTAAATTCATAAGTTTAAATTATAATATTTTGACATCATAAACATTTAATTATTTTTCAAATATTTATTTTTTTAAATTTAAATTATCTTTATTATTTTTATCAAAACTATTTATTTTGTTCTAACCATTTTATAGCAAAGCCTGCATATGCAGCACTTCCTCTATACATTACATTTTCTACAAATCTTGCTTTTGGATGATGTTGAGGATATATAAAACCATCTCTTGAATCTCCAGCCGTTATAACACTCATTATCCCTGGTACTTTTTCAGTAACAAAAGCAAAATCTTCACTACCCATAATTTTACCAGAAGGATTTAGTGCACTTGTTGGAATAAGAGTATTTGAATCAAATATACTATTCATTATTTGTGCAAATTCTTCTGAACCTTTTTTAGGAACAAATACAGAAGGGCATCCATTGAAAAATGATACGTCACATGAACATCTATATGCTTTTGAAATACCTTTGGATATTTCAATTATTCGATTTTTTACATATTCTCGGTGTTTATTATCAAATGTTCTAACAGTTCCTTGCATTTCAGCTGTATCTGGAATAATGTTAGGAGCTTTTCCTCCAGAATATTTTCCAACTGTAACAACTACAGCATCTGACGCGGAAAATTCTCGACTTAATATAGATTGAAGACTTAAATGAATATTAGAAGCTGTAATTAATGGATCAATAGTCATCTCAGGCATTGCCCCATGTCCACCTTTTCCATTTACAATAATTTTAAAACCATCAGAGGTCGCAGTTAGAGATCCTGAACTAGGTAATAAAAAAATTCCAGGAGGAATTGGTAACCCTGTAGCAACATGAAGCATCATTGTCATATCTACAGTTGGATTTTCTAAAATACCAGCATTTACCATAGAAATAGCGCCTAACAAAGTTTCCTCTCCGGGTTGAAACATTAACTTAACTGTACCATGTATTTCATCCTCATGAGCTTTTAATAATTTTGCAGCACCTAATAACATTGAAGTATGCATATCATGACCACATGCATGCATCGCACCATTTACTGATTTAAATGGTTCATCAGTTTCTTCTTGAATCGGTAAAGCATCCATATCAGCTCTTAATAAAATTACTTTACCTTCTTTTTTACCACCAACAGTTGCTAATATACCAGATTTGCAAATAACTTTTGGTTGATATCCCATATTATTTAATTGCTCAATAACATATTTTATTGTATTTGGCAATTCATTACTTAATTCTGGATTCTGATGAATATGACGTCTAAAAGAAACTATATCCTCTTGTAATTTTTTTGCTTCATCTAATATTTTTAACATTATAACTCCTAAAGAAATATATTACTTTAAGTTATCATATTTATACATAATATCAAACTTTGAAACAATTGAGTGATAAATTGTACAATTTGTTATTATTATAACAATAATAATATTATGAAATAGTTTCTTTATTAATAAATTAATTACTATTTTTTTATCCATAAATCTCAATATGCGTAAATTAATAATAATATAATTTAAAAACATATTTATACATGGACAAATTTATTAAAAAAAAAATTTTATGATAATTCTTTTATAATTTTGTTAAAATTTTTACAATAAGAGTATTTTTTGTGAAAAAATAAATTATTCAAATTATATTTAATGATATTGATGGGGATAAGAGAAAAAAAAGGTATAGTCTAATAGACTATACCAGAATAAATATTATTTATCTAAAATTAACGATAGTTATTTCTTCGATTATTATTTCTAGGGCGTTCTGTAGCTTCATTAACACGAAGATTACGACCTTCAATTTCTTTTCCGTTTAGTTCTGAAATTGCTGCATCTGCTGCATTATCATCAGCCATTTCAACAAATCCAAAACCTTTTGGTCTACGTGTTTCACGATCTTTAATAATCACTACACTAAGAACTTCACCATATTGTCCAAATAAGTTTCCTAAATCGTCTTCAGCAGTATTGTAGTTCATATTCCCTACATAAATTTTCTTTGCCATTTTTCAATCCTTTACAGCCTCAATTGCTGTTCTAATATCTAAATAATTATGTGTTTCTTAGATTTATACTTTTTTAACATTTTATTATTTAGAAACAAAGAATATTAAAATTTCAAGAAATATAAGTTTGACACAAACTATAATAGTCAATTTTTAAATATATTAAACTGAATCATAGAATAATACAATGGAAATAGAACACTTTAATTAAATTTCCTTAAATAATTTTATGTAAAAAAGAAAAAAATTGACAACTTTTTATAATAGAATATTAATTAGATTATTTGTTATAAAATATTACCCCCCCTTTATAAAAAGTTCTTCACTTTAATAATTTCTTGATACGAGAATTAAAGTAATTAGAGTGATATTTTTATTATACAATCATAATTTTTATATTTAATTTACACGACAAAAGGGGCCGTTGCAAAAGT
>NPIF01002075.1_pt1 | contig 11019 bp, 7 predicted proteins | sample 8637461 | NCBI WGS metagenome assembly NPIF01 (sample SAMN07420641, study PRJNA396082) | bioreactor metagenome | isolation source: sample BR12 brine-fed electro-methanogenic bioreactor BR | place: Japan: Kochi | collected 2016-12-09
CGGAAAACGGTTCACGCTCACCGATCTAATATTCTTAGAAAGCTCAATCTGGCCAATAACTCAGAATTGGTTCATTTGGCTATACGGCATGGTGTCGTAAGACCTTGATGCACGAACAGAACATCAACTTGCTGGTTGACTCAGAATTCTTTTGGTACAGCCTAGAGCCTGGCGACAAAATCATGCTCGAAATGGATTATTACATCCAGGGCAAGCTAGTCCTGCGCCAAGGTGAAGCCTACGAAGTACTCGCCAAAACAGAGGCCAGCGTAAGTGATATTGCCTTTGTGGTCCTATCTGATATCACAGAAGAGTTAGTCTCAGTCCATCCGTTCTTGGTAAGCGACTATCTGGTCAATCCTGTAAAAGTTCTTCAAAACTAATCATTTCAACGAAAAATATACCGTTCATTCTCGCTGAAATTGGTGCAGTTTTAGTGTAATTGTGCGGCTTGTTAGTAACTAGTCACTAATCTGTAATGTAATTTCCTATGGGGCTTTAGAGGATATTATTGATTCGCATAATATATATTATGTTAAATTAAGTGTATAAGGTATGAATCTAACAATACTGTTACTTTTTTGATGTCAGTTCTGGTGAGAACCAGTTCAGATAAATGTGAACAAAGATACGCGTTTTCTTCTGTTGCTCTTGGTGATTCAGTTAGCGCTCATTGTGAGTGATTTCGAGCTAAGTGTGTGCATTCTGGAGTTGGTGATACTGACTTCCCGAAAGTATGTGCGCTCTTGGGATAAATTACTCTGAACCTGTTCAAGTTGATCACGAAGTGTTCGATGTTCCGCTTGGAGCGCCTCGTAAAGTTTTTCAGTATCGTGTCGTTGGCTCTCTGATTCCTCGAATTTATGTGATAGCTTCTCCGCGTTTGCTTTAAGTTCTCTGTGCTTTCCAGCTTTGCTGCTGCCCTACTAGCATCAACATCACTCTGATTGAGTAATTCCAGAGACTTCTCATGTTTTTCGTTTAATTCACGCAGAGTTTCTTTGTGCTCCTCAAGCAGCGACTCGGCCTGCTTTAACTGTGCATCTCGAATAGCTAACTTTCTGCCATTGAGCATCGCCGCTAATACGTACCCAAGAACTGCAAAAACAATCCCAGATACGAGCGCTGTGTCTATTCATTCTGTCGAATACATAATCTATCCTTGTGGATTATTACAAGTTCTTCAAACGAGTGTCACTGTTCACAACCTAGCGGGTCTCATTCGGATGTCGTCGCTTTGAGTTCAAAACCTAATTGGTCTCACGATCCAATTGACCTGTCATGCCCTTGAGCATCGCATCCAATTCACTGCCGTTTTCCATTGGCATCAGCATTTCCTTAGAGAGTGATCGTTTTGACTCCAACAAGTCATGGAGGATGCAATCAAAGCTTGTCGTGGCATAGAGTGGATGAATGGCCCGTAATATATAAACATGCACATCATGAGTCTGACCGATACGATAGGCTCGGTCGGTGCACTGATCTTCTACTGCCGGATTCCACCATCGAGAGAGATGAATGACGTGGGTCGCTGCGGTCAGCGTTAATCCTACACCAGCCGCTTTTGGGGATAACAACAGCACGTCAAACAATCCTTTTTTCTCGGGATCTTGGAAAGCGTTGACAATCTGCGTGCGTTTTGAGGGTGAGACTGAACCAAAAATTCGCTCCGGGAACTTTGGCAAGCCATATCGCTGCTTGATTGCATAAGTTAGCCACTCGTGCATGGATCTGCTTTCAATAAAAATCAAAGCTTTTTCGTTTGCCACGTGTACTTTATCGAGAAGATCGAAACAGAGTTTCAATCTCGCTGAATGCGAAATATAGGTATCAGCAGTTACTGCGTCTTCCGAATCTGGAGCGTACGGATGAAGTGAAACACCCCGAATACGTTGCATCGCTTGGAGCTGCTTACCTTTTGCCTCACTCTGGGCGATATTTAAAGCATTCAAATATTCTTTCGCTTGCAAGTCTGGCATTGTCTGATCGAAGACCGTTTCCACTTTATCCGGAAGATCATTAGCAACCTCAGATTTCAACCGACGAAGCATTACAGGTGGATTCCCATCAATCTCCTCCGTCAATCTGGCTTTAAGTTCTTTGAGTCTGTCGGGGTCATCAATCCGATAAGCGCTTATAAACGATTTTAGGTTGCCTAGGCCCAAAGCGCATGGAATGAGCGTGTCAAATAGCGTCCAGATATCCGCAAGGCTATTTTCAATGGGCGTTCCGGTTAATCCTATCTTGAAATCAGCATTTAGCGCTTGAGCAGCATGCGTCATCATAGATTGCGGACTTTTAATCTTCTGCATTTCATCGAACACGATGCATGCGAACGGGATCGAAGCGATGGATATATGATAGTCCCTCATCGTTTCATATGTCGTCAAAATCCACTGCGCTTTCGAAATTCGCGCATGTTCTAGGGTTTGCTCTCCCGAGGTGACGTCATTTCCACTCGAATTATCACGTTTGTATTGCTTCAAATGGGTGCCGTAAAGAAGACAGATATCACCAATCGCATCGGAATCCAAGTGCAGTTCGGCTTCCGCCTGCCAACTCTCCAAGAGTGTTGTTGGGGCAATGATCAACACCGGGCGAGATTGCATTCCCAGCTTCTGACGTTTCTCTTGAAGCCAGCTTATGAAAGCGAGGGCCTGAAAAGTTTTACCCAAACCCATATCGTCTGCCAAGAGAACGCCGGGGTATCCGTTACTCCAACAATTCTGAAGCCACTCAACGCCTGCAATTTGGTGATTTTTAGGATGGTTCTTTAAACCATAGGGGGGGTGGTAACCGGCAAACTCTGTACGAGGTTTAAATTTAATTGTGAAGCCATCAGCCTCTAAATTGTCCTGCACCTGCAATACCGACTTGCCCAGAGGCGGCTCTGGTTCATCAGGTTCGTCTGGCTCCAACTCTGGTGCGGCTGGGATCTCAGGTGTGTCCGGAACGGGAGGCTTTTTTGCGACTTCGGTCAGCAACCGATTCAAAGCTTCCAGTACTTCCGTGTTTGCTGGTAGGTTTTGCTCCTCGTTTAGAGGGATTTGTGTATTCCCCTCTTGAATTGCATCGCGAACTCGCTCCGCAACGGATTGAAGTTCAGATTCCGGAATGATGTAACTCTCCGTACCGACTTTGACTCCAAGGTGTTCCGGGAACCAGGTGTTCTTCTCGCGTTTAATAAAAGGAAGCGCTGGTGGCGTCCACAGTCCAACCTCGAGTACGCGCTCGGAGAACCGATCTGTCTCAACAAAGGCTGAATCTACTATTTCATCAATGGTTTCATCATCTAGGGCGTCCGATTGAAGCTCAGCTTTAATAAAGCTTTGTGGGCTCTTTGCAAATCGAGCTCGGGTCTGAGCGTCGGCTTTTTGTGCCCGCTTGACGACTCGCATTGTCTCTCTGAGTGATGGGTCGATGAAAACGTACTGGTTTCTCTCAACGATATACGTCGGCTTGATATCATCACCATGGTAGAACTGTTTATTAAATGATGCGCGAAACCGTTCTGGAAGTAACTGATCAGCTTCTTCAACAATGGTGCCTGCTGACCGTGACTGCTCCACTTTCTCTTGTGAAAACAACACAGGCGTGAAGTTAACACCGTCTCGATTTACCGATATATTGAGTGATACCGTACTTGCGTGAAGAAGGCGCATCGAGCTGAGCTGTTTATCAAGATCAATTACCCTCTCGCCAGTCACGAATTCAACCGCAAGCTGAAGCCGGGAAAGCCGAGCCAAACGCTCATCCAAGATCTCCCCGTTCCAATCGTTGAAATCGTCGACGGCTTTGATCAGCTTATAAACGGGATACGCAATGCGGTAGTAGGTTCCATTAGCGGTGAGAATCGAACCGAGTTCTCGTACGGAGATCTTTTTTGCGCCCTTTTTGTACCACCCTATACGCACAACGGTTTCCGGTTTTTCAATCGGTCCCGATAGATCGAGTCGCAGCTCGAAAGGTACGTTTGCGGGGAGATCTAAACTGAGTGCCTGCGACTCACTGAGTCTGCTCAAAGCGTCAAAAGCTAGGTGATATCCGCCGTCGATTATGGTTATCCCTGATTCTTCCTCGGCACTTCCGAGCTCTAAACGCGCTAAACCTGAGACCGCATGCAATTTCTCCTGTCCCCATTTATCTATGGGCACTGAATCAAGTGTACTTTTCCCCAGAAGTCGTTTTTTTTCTTTGGTGAGTGATAGTTTGATTCCATTACCCTCAGGCTCCCAGGAAAATTTGGATACGTCAGTCATCGATTCCTCACTTTGAAACCTCGGCAGGATAGACATACACCGTTGCCATCCAATTCAGCATGAGTGAATTGCTTACCACATGAGGCACACCCCTCAGAGCCAAAAACCTGTTTACCTGCAACAGCTCGAACCGTTCTGCGAGTTTTACTGGGCCGCGAGATGCCGGTATAGCGCTTTATGAGCCCTTCAGCAGCGCTTTGCCAACCACTATGGTGAATTACATACTCATCACAGAATCCGTCGTTTCGAATTTTGTAGACTTCATACTCTGATCGATAGAGTAATGGCGCTCGCTGATTTAAATCCGTGTAAAGACGCATTTTGCCTGCATGAGTCCACTCTGAAACGGTTACATCTCCGATTTTCATGAAAATGACTGAGTGCATTGGGTCGACGGAACCGCCGCCCCTTTTGAAGTGACCGTAGCTCGATCGAGATTTTAGCAAGCCTTCTCGAACCATTGAACGAGCAACACTTTCCGCACGACTTCCTAACCCCACCCAAGCCTCTTTGACGAGGCCCGCGTCTATGTAGGGTTGCCAGAACTCAACTCGCTCTTTCCACTGTACAGTGTCATTTGATCGTTTCACGATTTGCATGAGCAATTCGAAAGATTGTTCCGTCAACCAGCGTTTGAGTACATCAACATGCTGCTCAGCAACACTTTCCCATTGCCCGGGACGTGTGCGCGGATCAGAGAAGCTATCGAGCAGGAAATGAGTGATATCGCTTTTCGTAACTTCATCCGTATTCGAATCTACATAGGGTCCCAGCAAGGCCTTTGCATAGAGCGCTAGGTGGTTCTTAAACCTAATCGGCTCCTCCCCTACGTAGTCCCAAAACCTTCCGAGCACCTCTTCTGCACGGCGCTGCCCTACTTCTTCGCAAACAATTTTGAAAATCCGAAGTCCGAATCCACCTTGTCCGACGATTCCTTTCAGACCGGAGTCATTGAGGATTTGCGTGGGGGGTGCAACTTGGTTGTGTAGTATCAAGTTCGCAAGCGTCATCCCTGGTTTTGATTCAAGCAATCCATAGGTGTCTACACGGAGTTTCCAGCGCCGAGGTAAACGATTTTTGTTTTCCAGTAACAGTTTTCTGAGCCGATCTGTCAGCCAGTCATATTTGAAATTATGGCGAAAGTATCCGATCAAAAGCGCATTTGTGAGAGCTGTCGATACTTGGTTTTTCACCTCAGTTAGGAAGAGTGAAACCAAAGACTGTCCGTCTTTCACCTCTGCAATGGTATCCAAGCCACCCATGCAGACGAGTTTTGTCACTCGCCGGTCGGGCAGGTGTCCCTGGCGAAGCGCCGTAACCGATTCGGCCAGCACATCCGGCATTTTCGTGACATCAACTTCATTAAGCCCGTCCGCGAGACGCTCGAACCTTCTCGCTGATCGCTCAAGTTTCTGTAAGCGTGGCTGAAATACTTTCAATCGAAGATCGACGTCAAATTCCCTGATAGCATCTGATACGGCCATCACTCGGTCTCGCTTATCAGTCGTTCTAGCTCCTCCAAGCTATTCGGGGTATACATCACAAAACGAATATCGATACGTCGATTTGCCTCTTGACCAGCGTCAGTATCGTTTGATTGTATCCAACGTTGTTCGCCGTAGGCGGCTACGCTGAGGGCCTGCTCGCCGGCTGGATTCAGGACCAATTTCAATTCGGAATTTTTCTCAACCATTCTCTGATATGTGTTTGTCGCACGCCTTGCACTGAGTTCCAGATTGTTTCGACTTCCATCCACGAGAGTACCGAGCACACGCCCATTGTCGGTGTGACCCTCAATATAAATTGAATCGAAAAAGACACGTCGTGAGGTGCAATCTGTGAACACTGAAATTTGATCGGGCGGTAAAAAACACTCAATTTCTGACAAAATCGTATCTGAAATGCTGTCTACGGTAGCCAAAGCTGTCGGTACAGACTCTAGGTCCGATCGTCCCGAGGCGAAGAGCCCCTTACCACTGATCGTCAGCACCCCTCTTTTGACACTTTTAGCGTCAATACCCAAGTTAGTTAATTCGGCTACGATGCGCTCCACGATTTCGTCCCTGACTTGAGAACTTCGTTCTATAAACCGCTGTAATGGATTCAAACGCAACTGTTCGATTAATGCTTGAAGTTCTGCGATTTTTGCAAGGAGTGACTCCTTCTCATCTTCCAGTTGTGAGATTCGGAGCTTCTGAGATTCGACGATGTTGGCCTGATCCGCCAGTTTTTGGGTCAATTCTTGGATAAGCTGCTCGAGACTTTCGATTTGGGCTTTGAGTGACTCTATCTCCTCAAGAGCATCATTTCGCTGAGCCACCACAGAATCATGAATCTCCTTAGGTACAGATTCAGACTGCTGAATTTGAAACGCAAAGTAGGCAATCATGATGATGAATACGAAGAGTATGCCGACCATCATGTCAGTCATTGAGGCAAAGTAGTTGGTATTTTTATCCAGCTTCGCCATTGCTAGTTCCTTTTATTGGTCATTTCTTCAATCGCGTCGGTCAATTCTTGAACGATTGAAGCAAAATTATCCGTGATGTCACCTACTTGAATACCCAGATCAGAACTGAAGCGTTGCAATGCCTCAAGCGAAGAAGCCAAATTGGTCGAGATCGATCTAAATGCTGTTTCAAGCTCTTGATCAACACCTTGAAGGTGTCCCGCATGTCGCTCCCAAGTGCTCTTAAGCTCACTTAACGAGCTAGATACCTCTTCAACCGACTGCTGAACCGACTGTGAAATGGAGTCCACTGATTTGAAGGTTTCTTGATTGATTTTCTCCATGGATTCGACCGTCGAGGCAAGTTTCTCGCTTATACGATAAAGCGGTGACGTTGCAGACTCAACAGTGGCAGCAACGCCTTTAAATGCTATACCAGCATCATGGATTCGTTCAGTGCTGGTAAGGAGTCCGGAGGATGTTTTATCGAGTTCAGTATTAATACGATTCAAAGATGACGAAACTTGAGAAGTACTTTCCTTCCAAGCATTGAGAGATGTACCTACGTTAGCCACTCTCTGCCGAATTTCTGCACCGAGGTCGTTCAGAAGCTGATTAAGTTCAATTTGTGCTTGCTGAGTAACATTCTCCATGCTTTCTTTGACTGTGTTAGCTAATGCATCTGTACTGTTGGCCGCACCGTTCAATATTTTTTCAAGCGCCTCGTTCAGCGAATTTGCCAATTGCTTAGAGCTTTTCTCTGCCTGCCGAGTGACTTCATTGGTTGCTTGGTTCGAGGACGCTGAGAGTCTTTCGATCAACTCGCGCATAGCCGATTGACTTTCATCTTGCTGACTTTGAAAATCGTGTAACAAAGTCTTTACTGTCTTATCTAGGTTGGCTGTCATCTGATCCATTTGGCCGGATGCGGCATTGGCCGAGCTGCTGATGCTTTCGCTAAATTGAGTCGTCGCTGTCGACATAGCCCCAATCGCCTCGCGAAGTCCGGCACGCATCTCATCGTTACTGATTTGAAGACCGTTTATTGTCGATGAAAGTGTTGATGACAAGCCATCGAGTTGCTTAATGACGACTTTCATACTTTGCTCACCTGCCCCTTGGATTTGTTCGCGGAACTCACCCACCATATTGGAAAGAGCATCGGTGTTGTTTTGACTCATTTGTGTCGTAACTGACTCAAGACTGGCCTTCATGGGTTCAAGGGCTTTACCAAATTCGGCGCCCATAAGCTGTGGCATAGAAGCCATTGCTTGCGATATCCGATCGCCCAGCGCAAGTGTGATCTCAGTTCCCATCTCTTCTAATCGTGCGGTCTGCCGCTGGGCATGACCGAAATGATCAGCAGATATCCGCTCAACGCTCGCAAAACTCAAACGTTCCTCCAGCGCATCATTAAACGTTGAAAGCTTTGAGATACTGCGAGAAATAACGCGATTACTGATCATCGACTGAATAATACTCCCCCCCAATCCTCCGATAGACGCGAGAAACTTTGCGCCCGCAGTTGAGAGAAGTGTTGCGAGCGCAAAAGTAATATTCTCATCGCCCGTGAACGCGCCGCTGGCTTTGGAGAGTGCAGCAATTAGACCAATGAACGTAAAGATCAAACCGATGCCTATAAGCCGCTCTCCGTCCATAAGAGGGCGCACGTCCTTTAAGACCTCCTCGGGCTTAAAAAATTCTTGCGGTCGTTTGGTATTTCGATAAACTCGGTATTGAGGGTCGTCTACAGCATCCAAAGGTGGGATCAATGTTTCAACAAACTCCTCCCACGGACGTTTCAAAATGCTGTTTTGTTTGATCGATGAATCGATCTCGTCAAACAGCTCAGTAAAGTCGACTTCATCGCTTGCCTTGGACAGTGCTTGTACCGCGTTATCAAGCTCCTTATTAGCGACTTTGGCTCGAGAGTACGCTAGCCAAGTAGAAATTAAAGCGAGAATTATTAGCAAAAAGAATAAAGCCACACCCATCGTGTAGTGCGTGAAGGGTGCAAGTGCTGTCTCAAGAACTTTTCCGATCACTACATCAAGATTTTCAATTAATCCGTTTTGAGAGTCTGAAGTAGCCATAAATATCCTAAGGTATTGAAACAAAATGATGAAGGCGAAGGCAGGAGGAAGGCAGTTGATCCCAGTCTAGTCATAGTATACCTGGGTCATTTGGTGCTTCAAGAAAAGACCGGACACTTTAGACTTAATGAGTAGACTAGGGGTGTATGCTTGATAGATATAGATGCGTGATTTTTACCGCCGCGATTCACGGAACGCAGTCATCGCTGTTGATAACTCGCTCATTAAATTGAGTTCCGTACAGAATCTCAATTTTTGGCAGCTCGCTTCATCCTCTCGTTAAGAATCAGTCTAGAGTAAGAATTTTCAAAAACAAACCTCCTCCAATATCAGCAAATCACTCACCCACTGCTCGATCGGGATGATTTGGTCACTGAGTGTGTATGCTTGATAATCCGAATCAACTAACCATGAATTCGTTCAGGATTGAATCTCGCCTTAAGTTTCGCTTCAAATACCACGTTACTTGGTCGCTTAACTGCTTGTTTTGAAAAAAGTTCACTCTGGAAGTGTACAAGCCACGATAAATTCAGCTCTAAAGCGAACTCCGTAAAAAAGTTAAGTTGTACGGTTTATCTGTATGCGCTTTAGCCTGGGGAATCTCGGTTCTAGCTAGAACTGGATCAACACCTTCCATATTCTATTTCTCTTTTGGGTATAACAATGGCTGAAGGCGCTTTGAATCAAACTGTACATTCGCCTTGCCGCATGCTGATTGCACACGAACGTTTATAGCGTTGTTAATCTTCGATAAGAAATTACTATCCCCGACATACCTCCAGTATTTGTCATCATCTTTATTAACAGTTACATCGAATAGTTTTGATTTGAATAGAACGGTAAGTCCCTTTTTAAGATCACTCGTAGTATATCCATGCATAAGGCTTCCCTTGCGCTTATCTGGTACAAACTGCACTAAGTTCTCTCTTAGATAGGATGCTTCTACTGCTTCTGTCCCTTGTAAAGCTTTGTGTAAGATCATGATTAAATTTCGTGGCACGAACGGCCAATTCATCTGCCTGAGCAGCTGCTTGTAATCCTCTGTTGTTGCTTCAGATAGCCCGTTACTACTTTTATTTGATGTTTGCTGCTTAATTTGTGCAAGCCAATGCGTTTTACCGGCCTCGCGATAGATTTTAATATTAGGTATCTCACGAACGAATGATGAAAAATTGCTGTAATTCCAGTTTCGTTCATCAAATGCGTTGTCTATCGATATTATTTGGTTTTTCAGCAACCCCAGTGACATCGGCTCGCCATGTTCTCCTATGATCTTTTCAACCATTGCCATCGCTTCACTGAGCTCATATTGTGCTTCTTGTTCTTCGGCTATATCAGTATAAATGTATCGAGTACATGATGATTTTACGCATTCACTTAATGGAGATCGCGGCCCTACACCAATCACCTCTTTTCCCATTTCTCTTAATCGTCTGAACAGTGGCGAAAAATCAGAATCCCCTGTAGCTAAAACTATATGATCGATATCAGTGGATCGAATTGCGCTTTCGAGCACATCCATTGTGAATTGAATATCGGCAGAGTTTTTTCCGCTAACTGGATGATAGCTATGTATTAAATCGAAACCCATTCGATTAAGAGGCGCTTGCAAGTTTAAAATGTGGGGGTTGCTCCATACTCCATAAGCCTTGCGAGTAACGATACGGCCAGATGTGCTGCCAAGATCAGCCACTAACTTCTCAAGCCCATCTTCCTTAACCCATTTAGTTAAGTTTTCTACATCAACGAATATGGCTACCTTTGACTTTTCCATATCAATTTACTCTTCAAGCTATCCATGATTATGGTATCTACCGTTTGCGGGAAGTCTTCTTGAGACGATGACTAATCAGTGTACTACAGCAACAGAGCCGCTCCTAGCGTGTGTCATGTAGAGATACGGCACCATGAATCTAATTAGAAACATATTTGTATTTATATCTAGATAGAGACTATAATCAAATCGCTAATACTTATCATGTTACGAGGCAGCCGCTATGCACTCACCCACTCAAATTCTACAAGAAGCCGATCCTAAGCGTGTTTCTAGTACTGCGCTTAAGGTGTTCTTTAATATCACCCGAGGCTGGGGATTGTCGGCTCAGGATGAGATGTGCTTGTTGGGTGATCCGGCACGTTCTACGTTTTATAAGTGGCGTAGTGGTGATGCTCCTGCGTTGCCTAAGGATACCCTTGAGCGCATCTCGTATGTGATGGG
>NPIF01000078.1_pt3 | contig 11002 bp, 16 predicted proteins | sample 8637461 | NCBI WGS metagenome assembly NPIF01 (sample SAMN07420641, study PRJNA396082) | bioreactor metagenome | isolation source: sample BR12 brine-fed electro-methanogenic bioreactor BR | place: Japan: Kochi | collected 2016-12-09
GCTTTTCTATTTTCAGAAGGCTCCCCTTTTCGGAAAAGAAGCCCTTCGTTTCGGTTATAAACTACCGTTTCTGAAGCCGATACTCCCGCTTTACCCGTACGATTTTTCCCGCGAAGGGCTGAACGCGACAAGAGTGAAAGAGGACATCTACCGGTTCTCGGCTCCCCGTGTGCAACCCTCTTCACAACCGTTCTCTTTCTCCCGTAGCTAACTAAAGACCTTCAATCAGCGGATTATCGAAGATCGGACCGCACTTCCGAGGCGGCGTTGAATCACATTCCCCTATCTCTCCGAGGTTTACGAGACGCGCCACAAAGAATTCATAGGTGTAGTAGTCCGAATACCTTCGATGCATTGCAGGTTCTTGTGCAAGTTGGTCAAGCACGGCAAGCGCTTCTTCGTCATCTCCATATTTGCCGCGTAGCTCCTCGATGCGAACCTCCATCGGGGAGTAAAAATCATCCCACCACGCCTCGTCCGGCAGGGTGAAGTGGCCGATGAGTGAGAAACCGCTCCTCTCGATTGCCGTCAGGACGTCTGAAACCCGACCCATGGTCGGGTAGTCCAGGTCAAAGCTCGCTTTAACCTCGGGCGGCGGGTTGTCCCTGAGCCAGACCGCATCGGTGAAGGCGAGGTAACCACCGGCGCCCAGTAGCCCGCGGCACACATGCAGAGCCTTCTCGATGCCGATATTGTAGAGCGCTCCCTCGGACCAGACGAGGTCGAAGCTCGCGGGAGACAGCCTGGGTTCGGCCATGTCCCCCACCATAGGCTGAATCCGCTCGGCGAGGCCTCGCACAGCGACCGTGGCGCGCAGTCGCTCGATGTTCGGCACGTGGATGTCGAGGGCGGTAATGATCGCGCCGGGCAGAAGTTCAGCCAGACAGAGCGTCTGTCCGCCAACGCCACAGCCCAGATCAAGCACCGTAGGCGCGGATGGCAGATCGCGACAAAGGGCAAGAACCCTTGCGACACAGTCCCGGTTGCCCGGGCCCTGCCTGGGGAGCGATTCGTAGAGCTCGAAAAAGATCTGCCAAAAACGCGGTGGGAGTTCGTTCATGTCATACCCCATAATCTACATTTCCTTCGTCGATACCAAATAACCCAAGGCCCCTACTATCTGCACACCGGCTCAGGGACTGCTTGCCTTTGGTTTCCTCTTAACCGCTAAAAGCGAAAAGACATCTTTCAGAGCACTCTCACTGTCGATTGTAAGAAGCAACCATTTCCCATCATGATACGTCGCGGCCTTGTCGTATTCCTTTCTGGTACATGGCGTCAGGCTATCCCTCATGCCTTCCACCTTCGTGCGTTCTTCCGCTCCAAAAACGATGAGTAATGCAAAACGGTTTTTCTCGGGAATCAACGTGCAGAAGGATTTCGATTTCTTGTATCTGAGGGACCAGCCGTGTTTCCTTCCTCCGAAAAGCCATTCCGGACCAAAGACGTTTGGGTAAAGTTCTTCGATCCACTCCACAGTACGTTTCCAGTATCGATAGGCTTCTTTGCCGATCCAATCTGCGATTTCCGAATCGCTTGGTGGATTACCGGGGCCTGTCATACGAATGTTATATTCACTCACCACTATCTCTCCCTATAAACTGATGTGGTTGAACGGCAAGGGACACCCATAAAGAGCCGCAAGAAAAAGAATGAGGTGTTCATTGTCATTAAAACACATCACCACTTCTGAGTACAACCCATTCCTCCTGCTTCTGGTTATTGCACCCTTTTTTACGAATTCAAGCGGACGCGTCTTCCGCACCTCCGGGAGCATGCCCTTCAACCATGAAAATCCTCTTCACATGAAAAAATAAAAAAGCTCTCTCTTCCCTCAAGGAGGAGGAGAGAGCTTTTCGTCCTTCAGAAGGCTCTCCTTTTCGGGAAAGAAGCCCTTTGCTTTAACTATATACCGTCTCTAAAGTTAATACTCCCGCTTTACCCGTACGATTTTCCCCGTGAAGAGCTGAACGCAAAGAGAGCGAAAACTCTCATTTCCAGCATACGAAGAGGAGGTGAGATTTCCGGGTTTTGTACGAAAAAAATTTCAATTCTTCCATCTTGCGGGAAAAGTTCGCGGGGTGCTGGAACTCATCACCGCATCATCAGCACGAAGATTCCCCAGCCCAGGTACTCGCGGGTGTAAGCGGTATAGCGTTCGGGTTCCGAGGCCAGTTGAGCTCGAACCTCTTTCGCCAACTCGTCATCGGGATTGGCGTCAAGCCATCGGCGCATGGTGAGCCATTTGGCCGCCTCATATCTGTCCCAACCGTCTTGGTCAGCCAGAACCATTTCAACAACGTCATAGCCAAGGCGATCGAAAGACGCGAGACGTTCCGGAAGCATGAGGAAGTCGGAGATTTCCTTGGCAAGACACCCCTTGGCAACATCTTCCGTCGGCGGTAACTGCCGCCAGTAAGGCTCGCCAATGAGGATGATCCCTCCGGTGCACAAGCTGCGCGCCAGAAGCTCCATGGTGCCGGCAACTCCTCCGCCAATCCAGGTAGCACCGACACAGGCTGCCACATCGACCTTCTCGTCAGAAATATAGCCAGCGGCATCGCCATGGATGAACTTGACCTGGTCGGTGACGCCGAGTTCTTCAGCGCGGAGTTTCGCTTGCTCGGTGAACAACTGGCTCATGTCGATGCCAGTACCGATAATGCCGTGGTCACGCGCCCATGTGCACAGCATCTCCCCCGAACCGCTGCCGAGGTCGAGCACCAGGGCTCCCGGGTCCAGACGCAACGCCGCGCCAAGAGTGGCGAGCTTCTCGGGTGTGATCGGGTTGTGGATACGGTGAGCGCTTTCGGTAATGTTGAATATTCGTGGGATGTCCAATGCGGGAAACCTCCTTACGGGTATACGTGTTTGGCAATGTAAAAGGAACCCTCTTGGGGCCTGAATGGTAATCGAAAAGGGGACCACCCCGTAGCGTTTCACCTTATACTGAACCCTATGGTAAGACACCACTCTTGACATAGGGGGAACAGGGTAATCTCCAGCCGAGGGGGCGGGTTCATTTTCGGTTGCCAAGGTGGATTCCTTTTAGATTGACGAACACACCCCTCCTTGTTCGCCTATCAGTCGCTCCGCCAGCTCCAATGCGTCCACGGGCCAGAAACACTCGGGCCGGGGATGGCGTACATTCGGCTGTCCTGCTGCAGGGCGGCATTCGAGCAGGGATTCCACCCATTGGCCAGGGACGGCGTTACGGCCGTACACAGCGCCCAGCAGTGCGCCACAGATGGTAGCGTTGGTGTCGGTATCTCCTCCGCGCATGACTGTATCCACCACGGCCTCCTCCAAATTCGGAGCATGCAAAAGCTCCCACAGGGCGTTGCGAAATGCCGTCAGAACCCACCCCTGCTGGTGGAGATAATCGGCGGGGGGCGCTTCAGCGGCTCCACTGACCGCATTCAGAAGATTCCGATCCACCTTCATTTCTTCCGCCCACGTCATGATCTGCTGATACAGATTTCGAGCGCCACACCCGTGGCGGACGGCATGAGCGATGGACATCGTGAAAAGTGCATTAGCTTGCTGGCAGACCGGATGGGGATGGGTGATCGCTGCGTCCTGCCGTGCCCACTCGGCAACCAGCCTCGGGGCATGATTGGCTCCGAAGATACCCAAAGGGCTGATCCGCATCATAGCGCCGTTGGCCTGGCTGTCTGGATTGGCCCGACCCCGCAGGCCGCCGGAGACTGTCATGCCGCAATCGAAGGGCCCGGAGTCCAGCCAAAAGATGTACGCTTTTCTGGCTTCCTCGGGATCGTACCTTCCCTGGTCCGCCAACATGCGGGCCAGCGAAAGCGCCATCTCGGAATCGTCCGTCGGTTGACCGGCGATGGTGTTCCATGTACCACCGTCCGCAAGGTTACGGACGTCATTCGGGTATTCCCGCCGGATATCATCCGGAGAACGAAACTCCACCAGGCTGCCAAGAGAGTCTCCGGCGAGCTGGCCGAGCAGAGAACCCTGGGCGCGGGAGAGCATGCCTTCATATTTGCACTCATCCGTTGGTCTGACGTTCTGAATCACTGGGCAACCTCCATTGTCGATGGCTGGTTCACAGCCAGCCCATCCGCATTTTGCGAAAATAAACGCGAAAGCGTAGCTTTGACCCGCTTGCGTTCTTTGATGTGGTTTGCAAGGAAAAGAATGAGTTGTTCATTACCATTAAACCACATCCCTACTTCTGAGTACAATCCATTCCTCCTGCTTCGGATTATTGCAGCAGTTTTTTACGAATTCAAGTGGACGCGTTTTCCGCACCTCCAGGAGCATACCCTCACATGAAAAAATAAAAAAGCTCTCTCCTCACCCAAGGGGGAAGAGAGAGCTTTTCGTTTTTCAGAAGGCTCCCCTTTTCGGAAAAGAAGCCCTTCGTTTCGGTTATAAACTACCGTTTCTAAAGCTGATACTCCCGCTGGCCCATGAGATGGGTGCCTTCGGGGGTTTTCAGATAAAGGCCGCCGTATTCCTGAACGGAAGCGGCGCGTACTTCGATAAAACGACCTTCCGGGGTCATCCAATAGGGTTTCCCCTGAATATAAACTAATTTCATATAATATTTTTCTCCTTTTGACTACTTCTTTGATTGTTTCCGGCTTTTCCGGAGGATTCTTCCGTCCTGAGATCTCAAGACACGAAGCTCTCCGATGCCTCGCCGGATAAGGACGAGACCAGGGCTTTTCGAGCATGCCGAAGGTTTATGCGTTCTTTTTCCGAGGAGTGCCGGGGATGTTTTTCCCCGCTCCATGGCTGCGGCAATCTTTTCGAATCGGTTCTCCCGCTTTTCCCGCACGATTTCCCCCGCGAAGGGCTACATGCGAAAAAAGCGAAAACGTTCATTTCCGGCATACAAAAAGGAGGTGAGATCTCCGGGTTTTGTACGAAAAGAATTTCAGTTCTTCCATCTTGTGGGAAAAGGCGGAGGGACTTCCGGGGAAGGCAGAAAACACAGAAAAAATGTCCTCTTTCCCCCGTGGCGAAAGAGGACATCTACCGATTCTTGGCTCCTCGGCGAGGACTTGAACCTCGAACCTAGTGGTTAACAGCCACCCGCTCTGCCGATTGAGCTACCGAGGAATGCACAAAACACTAAATGAGACACGCTAGTTACGTGGAGGCGGCACCCGGATTCGAACCGGGGGATAAAGGATTTGCAGTCCTCTGCCTTACCACTTGGCTATGCCGCCCCATTTGCTCTCTTATGGAGCGGAAGACGGGATTCGAACCCGCGACCCCAACCTTGGCAAGGTTGTGCTCTACCACTGAGCTACTTCCGCAGGAATTACAAGTGGTGGCGAGACCCAGAATCGAACTGGGGACACGAGGATTTTCAGTCCTCTGCTCTACCTACTGAGCTATCTCGCCATACACGATGGGGACATGGAAAATGGCGGGGCTGACGAGACTCGAACTCGCGACCTCCGGCGTGACAGGCCGGCACTCTAACCGACTGAGCTACAACCCCGCATAATTCTATGCTTTACAAGGTGCCTTCAAATTTGGTGGGCGGAGATGGGTTCGAACCAACGACCCCCTGCTTGTAAGGCAGGTGCTCTTCCGCTGAGCTATCCGCCCCGCCGCTTCGGCTCTTTTTACTGCTTCCTGACCGGCGCGAGGGTAAGTATATCCAGACCCGGGCTTTGTGTCAAGCCTCCAAAGCGGATTTTCTGCAATTTTTTCCCCGAGGATTCTTCGGAGGAGCTTCTCCCCGGAGTTTTCCGAGAAGATTCCGGGCATTTTCTCCGAAAAGCCCCGGAGCATATTCACCGAAGGTATCCGGAAAAGCTTCTTCCAAAAGGCTGCGATAACGGGGAAAACGCAGAAGGGGGTAGTCGCTTCCGTAAAGGGTGCGGCTCATGACATGGGGATTTCCCGAAAGAATTCGGAAGATCTCTTTTTCGTAGAGAAAGGGGGATGCCGCCATGTCATACCATGCATTCCGGAGATAGCACCGTATCTCGGGCATGGTTTCATACATCCAGAGCCCACCTCCCCAGTGCGCGAAAATTACGGACACCTCGGGGTGATGGGTGCAAAATGCCGCAGCCTCCCGGGGCCCCGTGGAACCTTTGCCGGGATAGTCGTGCCCAAGAGGTTCCGCCGTATGGATGAGAAGAGCGAGGGACGCCTCGTGGCAAAGCCCCGCAAGCCGCCAGGTCTGTCGCATATCGTCGATATCCCATCGCTGACCTCCGGGAAAGATTTCTCCCACTCCGATGGCTCCTTTTTCCGCGCATCGGGACACTTCACTCTCCACATCGGGGTGGAGAGGCGGCATCACCGCCAGGGGGAGAATTTTTTCCGGGTTCTGCTCCGCCGCTTCGAGAACGTAGTCGTTCACCTCCCGGCAGAGTCCCATGTCGGTAAAACCGAAACCGCATATCCAGGATTGATCCACCTGGTCCTCCTCCATGGCCTTCAGGAGATTCTCCAGGGTTCCCCATCGATGCGCCCGGCTTTGAACGAGGGATGCAAAGTACGGCTCTCTCTCGGCTATTTTCTCCCAGTGGCGCTCGATTTCCGGGGGATATACGTGGACATGCGTATCAATAATCACCATCCGCTTCCTCCTTATAGTGTTCTTTTTCTTCCGCACAAAGCCGATGAGCCCAGCGCACCGGCTCGGGAAGGCGGTAACGGATACAGCAGGAAAGCACCATGGAAACTCCCTTTTCCAGGGAAATACCCCATCCTACGCTGACATAAAGAGGGTTCACTCTCTCCCGGGAACGCACCACCATGCCGAGAAGAGAGCCGTCTTTCCCCCTCAGGGGCTCCCTGTCCCCCTTAGAAGGCCCGGGAGGAGCAAAGGTTCCCACGAGATGGCTCTTGGCTACTCCTACGGAAGGAATGCCCGTGAGAAGCCCGAAATGTGAGGCCAGGCCGAAGAATCGAGGGTGGGCAATTCCCGCGCCATCCACCAGCCAAAGATCCGGAAGAAGAGTAAGTTTTTCGAAAGCCTCAAGAAGCACCGGAATTTCTCGAAAAGAAAGATACCCCGGAACGTAGGGAACCGTTACGGGGGATACCGCAAAGGCTCGATCCACGAGGCGTAGATGAGGGTACGAAAAGAGAACCAGCCCCCCAAGGGCGAAGAGTGCTCCTCGGCAAGAAGAAAAATAGGATACGTCAGTGCCTCCTACGAGGGTGCAGGTTCCGAAAATTTCCGAAGGCGGAGGGAGCAATTTTCGAAGGTTTTCCTGAATCTGTGCGTATTCTCTGTACAACCGGGACATGAAAACGTTCTCCCTTTTCGCAGATATCTCCCACGGAATCGGGAAATCCGAAAAATGCAGATACGGAAAAGGGACGACGGCTCAGCGCCATCGCCCCTTAAAGTATATCACGGAAAAGCGGAGAGAAGCGTGTTACTTCACTTCTACTTCGGCACCGGCCTCTTCGATCTTCTTTTTGACTTCTTCGGCCTCTTCCTTGGTGACCCCTTCCTTGAGGGGCTTGGGGGCGCCATCCACGAGCTCCTTGGCTTCCTTCAGGCCAAGGCCGGTGATCTCGCGAACCACCTTGATGGTGGCGATCTTGTTGGAACCCGCACCCTTGAGGATTACGTCGAACTCCGTCTGCTCCTCTTCCGCAGCCGCAGCGCCAGCGCCGGGCATCATCATGGGCATAGCCATGGCGGGAGCTGCAGCGGAAACACCGAACTTGTCCTCAAGTTCCTTCACGAGCTCGGAAAGCTCAAGTACGCTCATTTCTTCAATCGCTTTGATGATATCTGCACGGGTCATAATACGGTCACACTCCTTGATAGTTTACGAAAATATGTGGGGACAAAGCCTTTTTAGGCCGCATCCTTTTCTTTCTGCTCTTTGATCTGGGAAAGGGCGGTAACCAACCCGCGCACGTTTCCGGAAAGCACTGTAACCAGTCCGCGAATGGGGCCCACCATGGTTCCCACCACCTGGGCAAGAAGCTGTTCCCGGCTGGGAAGGTCTGCCAGGGCAAGAACCTGTTCGCCTCCGATAATTTTGCCCCCGAGAATTCCCGCCTTGATAAGAAGATCCTTGTTCTTCTTTTCCTTGGAGAAATCCCGAAGAGCCTTTGCCACCGCCGCCACATCGTCATAAACCATGGTATAGGCGTTGGCTCCGAGAGTATACTCCTGGGGGACTGGAAGTCCCGCCTCCTCCAGAGCGATACGGAAGAGAGTGTTTTTTCCTATCTTCATCTCTCCTCCGGCCTCCCGGACCTTGCTGCGGACTTCCGTCATCTGGGCCACCGTGAGACCGCGGTATTCTACAATGAGAACCGCCTCGGCACGTTCCAGCATTTCTTTGTATTCCGCTACTTGCTGCACTCGCTTTTCATTAGGCATCGTTTCACCTCCTCACAAAAAAGGTGCTCCCGGTTCCGAAACCGGGAGCACCTACGCATGGCAAGAATAAATTCTTTGCACACGAATATCCCGGACCTCGGCGGGCAAAATTAAGCGCTCTGAAGCGCACCAGCTTTCTACAGTCCCAAAACGCGCCGATTATAGCACGTTCTTCTGTGAAGAAAAAGCGTTTTTTACGTTAGTCTACGATTTCTTTCTGAGCCGAAGCGGCATCCACGGGAATGGCAACTCCCATGGTGGTGGAGATGGTAAAGCTTCGGATATACTGCCCCTTGGCAACAGAAGGTTTGGCTTTTACGATGGCCCGCAGCATGGTGGCGATGTTGTCGAAAAGCTTCTCTTCTCCAAAGCTCGCCTTGCCTACGGAGTTGTGGATGATGGCAAACTTGTCCACCCGGAACTCCACGCGCCCCGCCTTGATTTCCGTGATGGCACCACCGATGTTATCCGTTACGGTATTGGCCTTGGCACTGGGCATCATGCCCCGGGGGCCGAGGATCTTACCGAGGCGGCCTACGACCTTCATCATGTCAGGAGTAGCCACCACCGCATCGAAATCCAGCCATCCTCCCTGGATTTTCTGCACCACATCCTCGCCACCGACGAAGTCTGCTCCCGCAGCTTCGGCTTCGGTAACCTTCTCGCCGCTGGCAATTGCGAGAACCCGCTTGGTCACTCCCGTTCCATGAGGAAGAGAGACGGTGCTCCGCACCTGCTGGTCCGCATGACGGGGATCGACGCCCAGCCGGACATGAATCTCCACACTCTCGTCAAACTTGGCAGTGGCAATTTGAGGCACCAGAGCCACCGCTTCTTTGAGACTGTACAGACGATCCGCATCAACCTTCTCGAGAAGAGCCTTATAACGCTTACTCTTTTTGGCCATTACTATTCCTCCTTGTGGTCATAGCGGAGTTTCCTCCTGCCACCTATGCTAACCAGAAGAAGCCCGAAACGGGCGTCTTCTCTAACGAACCTCCACGCCCATGGAGCGGGCGGTTCCCTTGATCATCTCCATGGCGGCCTCCACGGTGTTCGCGTTGAGATCCTCCATCTTGATCTTTGCAATCTCCTCTATCTGAGCCAGGGAAATTTTGCCCACCTTGTTTTTGTTGGGCTCCCCGGAACCCTTCTCCAGCCCGATAGCCTTTTTGATAAGCACGCTGGCGGGGGGGGTTTTCATGATGAAAGAGAAGCTGCGATCCGCATACACCGTAATCACCACGGGAATGATCATTCCCGGCTGATCGGAAGTTTTAGCGTTGAACTGCTTGCAAAACTCCATGATGTTCACTCCATGCTGCCCCAGAGCCGGCCCCACGGGAGGTGCGGGGGTCGCCTTTCCTGCAGGCAGCTGGAGCTTGATTTCTCCGATTACCTTTTTTGCCATACCACTTGCTCCCTTCTTCCTTGTCGCCCCTTTCTCCCGCCTGAAAAAAGCGAGAGGAGGCGTTTAAATTTTTTCACTACACCAATCTATAGCTCTAGAGCTTCTGGAGCTCGCTGTAGTCCGCTTCAACCACCGTTTCACGACCGAACACGGTAACGGAAAACTTGATCTTGCCTTTTTCGGCCAAAACTTCCACCACCGGGCCGCTCTGTCCTTCGAAGGCACCGGACCTTACGGTGACCACATCTCCCGGTTTAAGATCGATCTCCATGCGGGGTTTCGTCTGCCCGAGACCAATCTTGTCCATGACATCCTGGATTTCCTTGTCCGAAAGGGGCATGGGATGATTGCCGGCTCCTACAAAACCGGTAACTCCCGGGGTATGCCGGACCACGAACCAGGACTGATCACTCAAGATCATCTCCACCAGGACATAGCTCGGGTAGAGTTTACGGCGGATACGTTTGGTCTTGCCATCCTTAACCTGCAAACGCTCCTCGATGGGAACGAGCACGCTAAAAATGCGGTCCTCCATTCCCATGGTGGCGATCCGCTGTTCCAGGTTTGCCTTGACCTTATTTTCGTATCCAGAATAGGTCTGGACTATGTACCAACGTTTTTGGCTGTTTTCACTCATCACTTAAAAGGGGGCCATAAAGTGGCCCCCTCACCTCCCAGTTAGAGAGTGCTGATTTCTCTTCGGGTTTCCTAACCGACAACACGAGAAAACACTGCGGTTAGAAGCATGTCCACTACACCAAGGTAGGCCGCCATCATAAAGGTAACCGCAATTACGATGAGCGTGGAGTACCATACCTGCTGTTTTCCGGGCCAAGTAACCTTCTTGAGTTCAGCCTTGGCTTCTCTGAAAAAGCTAAAGAGCTTACCCATTCATGCTCGGCCTCCCCTCGAAGTTTTTATTCTAAATAAAAATGGCAGGCCCGGCAGGACTTGAACCTGCAGCCCCCGGTTTTGGAGACCGGTGCTCTGCCAATTGAGCTACGGACCTACGCACCTGGGGAATTATACCCTACTTGCACTCCTTGTGCAAGGTGTGTCCCTTGCAAAAACGACAGAACTTCTTTTTTTCAAGCTTCTTCTGCTGCTTTTTTTTGTTCACCTTCGTGACATAATTACGACGCTTGCACTCGGTGCACTGCAATCCTACGATATCGGCCATGTAAAAGACGCCTCCAAACTAATGTAGTGGTTCTCCTTTAGTCGAGAATCTTGGTGACTAC
>NPIF01005314.1_pt1 | contig 10988 bp, 10 predicted proteins | sample 8637461 | NCBI WGS metagenome assembly NPIF01 (sample SAMN07420641, study PRJNA396082) | bioreactor metagenome | isolation source: sample BR12 brine-fed electro-methanogenic bioreactor BR | place: Japan: Kochi | collected 2016-12-09
GCTCGGAGATCGTCGACGCGGCTCGCCAGGCCGCGCAACGCGTGGCCCGCGGCGAGCTCGACATCGAGGCGATCGACGAGGACGTGATCGCGGAAGGGCTCTACACGAGCGGTGCGCCCGACCCGGACCTGCTCGTGAGGACCTCTGGCGAGCTGCGCGTCAGCAACTTTCTCCTGTGGCAGATCGCCTACGCGGAGATTTGGGTCACCGAGGTGCTCTGGCCGGACTTCCGGCGCGAGAACCTGCTCGAGGCGCTGCTCGACTTCCAGGGACGTGAGCGGCGATTCGGGGGCGTGACGCCGCCCGGGAGCTCGACGAAGGCCGCGAAGGTCACGCGGGGGTCGCGGCAGCCGTGAAGCGCATCCTCACCGCCGCCGTCCTGATCGCCTTCGTCCTCGCGGGGACGCGCTGGGCACCGCTACCCGTGTTCTGGGCTGGGGTCGCGGCGCTCGCGATGATGGCGCAGCGCGAGCTCAACCGGCTCCTCGGGGGGCTCGAACTCGCTCCGCTGGCGCCCCTCGCGTATGCGGGCACTCTGCTCGTCGTGCTCTCCTTCGGGCCGGAGCCCTACGCGCCGCCGCTCCCGGTGGTTCTCGTCGGGCTGCTCCTCGTCGTCTCCGGGGCTGCCGTCTTCGTGCGCGAAGAACCCGTCCGGGTCGCGCGCCGGCTCGTCGGGACCTTGATCGCGCCGCTCTATCTCGGCCTGAGCGTCGGTCACGTCGGCGGCTTGCTCACCGCGGGCTCCCTCGTGGATCGGGAGCGCGGCGAGGATCTCCTGATCTTCGCCCTCCTGGTCTGCTACCTCGGGGACTCCTTCGCGTACTACGGCGGCAAGACTTTCGGCCGGCACAAGCTCGCCCCACGCATCTCGCCGAAGAAGACCTGGGAGGGCGCGATCTCCGCCGTGCTCGGAGGCCTCGTCGGTGCGGTGATCGCCGCGTACACCTTCTATACGGCCCTGCCGATCGCTCACGCGCTCGCTCTCGGGGTGCTCCTCGTCGTCGCAGGCGTCTTCGGCGACCTCGCCGAGTCGCTGCTCAAGCGCGCCGCGGCGATCAAGGATTCCGGCGGTCTGCTGCCGGGGCACGGCGGCGTCCTCGACCGGATCGACAGTCTGCTCTTTGCCGCGCCGGTACTCTACTGGTACCACTGGTATCTTCTGCGCTGAGCGCGGGCGGGCCGAGGGCCCGCCGCATCCCATGTAGCTGGAGGAGTTTCGCGTGTCCCGCTCCGTCGTCGTTCTCGGATCCACTGGCTCGATCGGTTGCAGCACGCTCGACGTGATCGAGAAGACGAACGGTGCGTTCGAGGTCGTCGGGATGGTCGCCGGGCGGCGCATGGAGCGCTTCGCCGAGCAGATCCGGCGCTACCGCCCGCGCGCGGTGGCCGTCGCGGACGAGGCGGCGGCGCGTGAGCTGCGCGGTCTACTCGGCGACGCGGCGCCGGAGATCCGGCTCGGCCCCGAAGGCGCGGCCGAGGTCGCGGTGGGCACCGGGGCGGCCATCGTCGTCGCCGGGATCGTCGGCGCGGCCGGCCTCGTGCCGACCCTCGCCGCCGTCAACGCGGGCTTGGTCGTCGCCCTCGCGAACAAGGAAGCGCTCGTCATCGCAGGCGAGCTGATGGTGCGCGCGGCGCGCGACTCCGGTGCGGTGCTGCTCCCCGTCGACAGCGAGCACAACGCGATCCACCAGTGCTTGCGAAGCGGTGAGCGCGGAGAGGTCGAGCGTCTCCTCTTGACCGCCTCGGGCGGCCCGTTCCGCGGCCGCAGCCTCGCCGAGCTCGAGAAGGTGACCCGCGAGCAGGCGCTCAAGCACCCGACGTGGGAGATGGGACCGAAGATCACGATCGACTCGGCCACGTTGATGAACAAGGGACTCGAAGTCATCGAGGCCCACTGGCTCTTCGACCTGCCCGCGAGCCGCATCGACGTCGTCGTCCACCCGCAGAGCGTCGTGCACTCGATGGTGGAGTTCCGCGACGGCTCCGTCGTCGCCCAGCTCGGGCACGCGGACATGCGTCACCCGATCCAGTACTCGTTGACCTGGCCCGAGCGCTGGGACGGCGTGACGGAGCGTCTCGACCCCGTCGCGATGCCTCCTCTGACCTTCGAAGAGCCCGACCGCGAGGCGTTCCGCTGTCTTGCGCTCGCGTACCGAGCGCTCGAGCAGGGTGGGGACACCCCCGCGCGCCTCAACGCCGCGAACGAAGTCGCCGTGGCGGCGTTCCTGGACGGCGGGCTCTCTTTCACCGACATTCCCCGCGTCATCGAAGCGACGCTCGAGCGAGAGGCGAGCGGTCCCGTGCAGGAGCTCGGGGAGCTGCTCGATGTCGACCGGCGGGCCAGGGAGTGCGCCCGCACCGTCATCAGGGAGGAGCTGAGCTGATGGAGATGATCGAACGCGCGTTCTACTTCATCATCGTGCTCGGGTCGCTGGTCTTCGTCCACGAACTCGGTCACTTCCTCGCCGCGAAGCTCTTCAAGGTGCGCGTCGAGGTGTTCTCGCTCGGCTTCGGTCCGCGTCTCGCCGGCTTCCGCAAGGGAGACACGGACTATCGCGTCGCCGCGGTGCCGCTCGGCGGCTACGTCAAGATGGCCGGCGAGTACGAAGAGAGCGTCGACCCCGACGACCCCTCACTCTTCAACGCGAAGCCGCGTTGGCAACGGCTGATCGTCTTCTTCGCGGGACCGGCGATGAATGTCCTGCTCACCATCTTCATCTGGTGGGGCATGTTCATCGTGGGCATCGACGGCCCGGCGACGAGCAACATCCTCGTCGGCGCGGTCGAGCCGGACTCGCCGGCGGCGGTCGCAGGCCTCGCGGTCGGCGACCGCATCCTGAGGATCGCGGGCCGGGACATCGAGAGCCTCGACGACTACGGCGAGGAAGTCGCCTTGCGCCCCGGGCAGCGTGTCGTCTACGAGATCGAGCGCGAAGGCGCGCCACTCGAGTTCACTCTCGAGCTCGGCTCCCACGAGCTCGTAGGGGTCGGCACCGATGGCGTCTACCCGGGCGGAGAGATCCATGTCGCCGCCGTGCTCCCTGGCCGGGCCAGCGAAGCGGGCCTGATGCAGGGCGACGTGGTCGCCTCGGTCGACGGCCAGCCCGTCGCGTCGCTCCCTGGACTGATCGAAATCATCAAGACCCAGCCGGAAAAGTCGCTCGAGTTCCTCCTCCGCCGTGATGGCGAGGAGCTTGCGCTGATGATCACGCCCGAGGCGACCGCCGACGGCGGCAAGATCAACGCGACCCTCACCGTCCCGATGCGGACTTTCAAATACGGCCTCTTCGAAGCGTTCCCCCATGCGCTGTCGAAGACGTGGGATCACGTCGTCGTCCTCGGGCGGACGCTGAAGGCGCTCTTCACGATGCAGATCGGGCTCAAGTCGATCTCGGGCCCACTCGAGATCGCGCGGATCTCGCACCAGGTCGCGCAGTACGGGTTGCAGCCCTTCCTCGGCTTGATCGCATTCATCAGCATCAACCTCGGGATCTTCAATCTGCTGCCGATTCCCGTCCTCGACGGCGGCAACATCCTCGTCCTGCTCGTCGAGTCCTCGATCCGGCGCGACCTCTCGCCCGCGATCAAGGAGCGGATCCTCCAGGTCGGCTTCGTGTTCCTGATCACCTTCGCGGTGCTCGTCGTCGGCATGGACGTGCGCAAGAGTTTCATCCTCCGGCGCCTCCAGGCCGAGCACCGGGCCGAACAACAAGCCGAGCAGCGAGTTGAACAACCCGTCGAGGAGAGCGCTGCCGCGGAAGGTGAGGCCCCCGTCGACGGGGAGAGCGGGGGGACCACGCCTCCATCGGCGGAGGGCGAGGGCGCTCCGCCGGCGACATCCACCGAAGAGCCCGCGCCGAAGGAGGAGCTGGCTCCGGCCCCCGCGTCATGATCACGCTCGGCCCGACCCCGAAGGCGGTCGTCGACGCACTGACGGTGCGCGGCGGCCGGCCGATCGTCGTCGGGGGCGCCGTGCGCGATGCCCTGCTCGGGCTCGAAGCGGGTGACCTCGACATCGAGGTGTACCACCTCGACGTCGACGCGGTCGCGTCCGCGCTCGAAGCCGGGCAGCTCGGCGTCCACGCCGTCGGCCGCGCGTTTGGCGTCCTCAAGGCTACGGGCCCCGATGGCGTGACGGTCGATGTCGCGCTGCCGCGCCGCGAGAACAAGGAAGGGCGCGGTCATCGCGGCTTCGTCGTCACGCCCGATCCCGCGATGCCTTTCGCCGAGGCCGCCGCGCGGCGGGACTTCACGATCAACGCGCTCGGCTGGGATCCAGTCGGGAACGAGCTCCTCGATCCCCACGGCGGGGAGGAGGATCTCGAGCGACGCGTCCTGCGCCACGTGGGGCCCGCCTTCGCCGAGGACCCGCTTCGTGTGCTTCGCGGCGTGCAACTCGCCGCGCGCTTCGAGCTCGACGCCGCGTCCGAGACCGTGACGCTCTGCCGCGCGCTGCGTGACGAGTACGTAGAGCTCGCCGCCGAGCGCGTCTGGGCGGAGTGGTGGAAGTGGGCGACGCTCGCGCGCAGCCCGTCACGGGGACTCACGCTGCTCGCGCAGTGTTCCTGGCGCGCGCTCTACCCGGAGCTCGAGGCGCTCGAGGGGTGCGCCCAGGACCCGGAGTGGCATCCCGAAGGGGATGTCTGGACCCACACATTGCTCGTGTGTGACGCGGCCGCCGCGATCGCCGAGCGCGACGCGCTCGAGCCCGAGGCGCGCGGAGTCCTGCTGCTCGCCGCGCTGACCCACGACCTCGGCAAGCCTGCGACGAGCTTCGTCGACCAGGACGGGCGGGTCCGCTCTCCTGGACACGCTCAGGCCTCCGAGACCTATGCGGCGTTCCTGCACTCGATCGGCGCGCCCGCGGCTCTATGCCGCCGCGTGATCGCTCTCGACGAGTGCCATCTCGACCACCTGGGTTTCCAGGGAACCGCCCGTGCGATCCGGCGGCTCGCACGGCGCCTCGGGGAGAAGGGGGGCGAGACGATCGAGTCGCTGCTCCGCCTGGTCGAGGCCGACGCCAATGGCCGGCCGCCACTGCCCGGCGGGTTGCCGGACGCGGCCCGGCGGCTCAAGGAGCGCGCCGAGGAGATTCGGCTCGCGGACGCGGTCCCGCAGCGGATCCTGCTCGGGAGGCACCTGCTCGTGGAAGGGCACGCGCCGGGCCCCGCGCTCGGGGTCTTGCTCGACGCAGCCTACGAGGCTCAGCTCGACGGTCACTTCGACACGCTCGAGGGGGCGTTGGCCTGGGTCCGGTCGCAGGGGGAAGGGTAGCTCTCGCTACTCCTTGCCGAAGTCGACGTGAATCACGTTGCCGCCTTCTCCCTCGTCGTCGTCGACGTGACGGGCTGACCAGCCGCTGCCGGACACGATGCGCTCCGCGACGGCCTGCGGGTACTCGTTCTCGAGGTCGGGGAAGGCGCACCGGAAGCTGAAGCCGTCCGGGAAGGCCTCGCCGAGAAACCACAGCACGAACTCGACCGCCGCGCGTTTCTCGAAGCCCTCTTCGGCGTTCTCTTCCGTTTGGTACTCGAGGCGCGAACGGACGTCGGTCTCGAGCAGGTCTTCCATGATGAAGAGCAGTCGCTCTTTCGTGTAAGTGAACTCCCGCTCCATGGTCGCGCTCCTCCTCGGTCGGCCCGGGGAGTGTACCGCGCGAGACACCGAAGTGTGCGGCGTGAGACGGATTCCACCCGTCCGACGCCGTGGACAAAGGAGTTGCGCTGGCCTCGTTCCTGCATTGGTGAGGTGTGCGGGGCCCGTGGGGCCGACGCGAAAGGAGAGTTCTCGTGAGGACTGTGATCTCGAAGAAGGGGAGGGTGAATCTCGCGCTCGCCGCGCTGATTGCGCTGGCGATGAGTGTGGCTCTCGTGGCGCCGGTCTCGGCCGCGGAGAAGGCGGCGGGCGGGACCAAGATCGACGTCAACACGGCGAGCGTCGAGGAGCTGAGCACGCTGAGCGGCATCGGCCCGGCGCTCGCGGGGCGCATCGTCGAGCACCGCAAGGCGAACGGGCCGTTCGCGAAGCCGGAGGATCTGCTCGCCGTGCGCGGGGTCGGCGCGAAGCTGCTCGACAAGATTCGCGATCGGCTCAGCTTCGGCGGGAGCAAGAAGGCGGCCTCCCGCTCGCGCAAGAAGTGAGCGAGCCGCGACGAGGGAGGGAGGGGGGGCGCGCCCTCCTCTCCCTTCTCGCCGCGCTCGGTGCGCTCGCGACGCTCGTCGGCCTCGCGCCATCGCTGCTCCCGGCGGCCCGGCGCCGGCACACCTTGGGCGCGGCGCGCACTCTCGCGGCCGCCGTGCGGGGCCAGTCCCTGGCCGCGCGCCTCGACGGGCGGGCGCGGGCGCTCGTGTTTCCTGCCGCCGCGGACGCCGACCTCCCGATCGTCCTCGCGCGGGACACGAGCGGGGACGGCGTCTCTCGGGCGGGTCTGCGCGCTGGCGAGGACCGCCGCACCGGTTGGCTCGCTCTTGGTGCCGAGCACGGGGAGGCGGGGATCGGCGTCCCGAGCTGGACCGGGGCTCCGGCGCCCCCGCCGGGGCGCGGCCTGCTCGACCCGACGAGCGACCCCGTCCGCCTGGGGACCGAACGCGTGCTCGTTCTGACTCCGGAGGGACACGCGACGCCGGGTTCGGTGATGCTGACGGACGGTCGCGAGCGAGTTTGCCGCGTCGTCGTCCACGGCGGCACGGGGCGCGTCCGGGTGCATTGTCTCGACCGCCGGGAGGGGCGCTGGCGGGAGCGCTGAAGCGCTGCGGTCTCCAGGGGAATCGAGCTTTGGCGGAACCTTTCGCGAGTGCGTTGCTGGCTCCCGGGACCCGGTGCTAGGATCGCTCCTTCTCCCCGCCTGTTCGGTTCCACCTCGTTCGTAGCACCCGCCTCCCGGCCCACCTCGAGCGGGCCGGCCGACCGGATTCTCGACTGAGGTTCACCGGCTGGGCCGAGCCGGAGGACGCCATGTCAGAGCTCAAGCAGACGCCCCTTCACGAGAAGCACCTCGCCGCCGGCGCGAAGATGGTCCCGTTCGCCGGATTCGAGATGCCGGTGCAGTACACCGGCTTGATCGACGAGCACAGCGCCGTCCGCCAGGCGGCCGGGCTCTTCGACGTCAGCCACATGGGGGAATTCCACCTGCGCGGCCCGGCCGCCGGTGCTTTCCTCGACCACGTGACCCCGTCGCGGATGTCGGCGCTGCCGGTTGGCAAGGCGCTCTACTCCTGCCTGACGACCGAGCGTGGCACCTTCGTCGACGACATCCTCGCGTACCGACTCGGTGAGGAGCACACCCTCGTCGTCGTCAACGCGTCGAACAAGGACAAGGACCTCGCTTGGCTTCGTGAGCACGTCGGCCGCTTCGACGTCGCTCTCGACGACGAGACGGACCAGACTGCGCTTCTCGCGCTCCAGGGCCCCAAGGCGCGGCGGATCCTCGCCGGGCTCGCCGAGGGCTTCGAGGGGATGTCGGTCAAGTACTACCGCGTCGTCGAAGGCACGATCGCGGGCAAGCCGGCGATCTGCTCGCGGACGGGCTACACCGGTGAGCTCGGGTGGGAGATCTTCCTCGCGCCCGAGGACGCGCCCGCCGTGTGGGACGCGCTGCTCGAGGCCGGAGCGGAAGACGGCATCAAGCCGGCGGGGCTCGGCGCACGCGACTCGTTGCGCCTCGAAGCCTCGCTGCCGCTCTACGGCAACGACATCGACGAGGAAGTCAACGTGCTCGAGGCGGGCCTCGAGTTCACGATCGACTGGGAGAAGGACGCCTTCATCGGCAAGGATGCGCTGGTCGCCGCGAAGGAACAGGGTGTCGCGCGCCGCCGCGTCGGCTTCGAGATCGTCGGCCGCGGGATCGCACGTCACGGTCACCCGGTGCACGCGGAGGGCGGCGACGCGCTCGGCGTCGTCGGCTCCGGGACCTTCTCCCCGACGTTGCAGAAAGCGATTGGCATGGCCATCGTCCCGACCGCTCAGGCGGAAGTGGGGACGAGGCTGGAAGTGGATGTGCGGGGTCGGCGCCTCCCCGCGGTCGTCACGGCGATGCCTTTCTATCGCCGGCCGAAGACCAAGAAGAAGGGTGCCTGAACAAGGGCGGCGCGAGAGCGCCCCACGAGGAGAATGATCATGCCGCGTCCTGAGGACTGCCTGTTCACCAAGGACCACGAGTGGGTCGCCCGCGAGGGCGAGATCGCCATCATCGGCATCACCGACTTCGCCCAGAAGGAGCTCGGTGACATCGTCTACGTCGACATGGGCGATGCAGGGCGCGCGATCAGCGCGGGGGACGAGGTCGGCACGATCGAGTCCGTCAAGGCCGTCGCCGAAGTCTACGCGCCGCTCAGCGGTGAGCTGACCGAGATCAACGAGGCGCTCGCGGATGCTCCCGAGACCGTCAACTCCGATCCGGAAGGTGAGGGTTGGCTGTTCAAGATGAGCCTCGGTGACGAGGGCCAGCTCGGCGAGCTCATGAATCACGAGGCTTACCAGAAGTTCCTCGAAGAGGAAGGACACTGACGTCGATGCGTTGCTTCCGCTACCTGCCGCACTCCGAGGCGGACCGGAAAGCGATGCTCGAGGCGATCGGTGCGAAGGACATGGAGGCGTTGCTCGCCACCATTCCTGAGCGCCTGCGCGTGCCGGCGGATCTCGATCTGGCGGCGCCGCAGTCCGAGCCCGAGCTGCTCGCTTCGTTCCGTCGCCTCGCGGCGAAGAACCTCAATGGTGCCGACCATCCCTGTTTCATCGGGGGTGGGGCATACCTTCACTCCCAGCCCGTCGCCGTCGACCAGCTGATCTCGCGGGGCGAGTTCTTCACGGCCTACACGCCGTATCAGCCCGAGATCTCGCAGGGCACGCTCCAGGCGATCTTCGAGTTCCAGTCGCTGGTGTGTCTGCTCACCGGGATGGACGTCGCGCAAGCGTCGCTCTACCAGGGCGCGGCGGCCTTCACCGAGGCGATGTTGCTCGGCGCGCGCGTCGCGCGGAAGCGCAAGAAGCTGCTCGTCGCGGAGACGATCCACCCGCACTCGCTCGGCACCCTCGACACCTACGTCAGCCACCTCGAGTACGAGGTGGAGCGCGTGCCGGCCGACCCGCGGACCGGGCGTGTCGACGAAGAGGCGCTCGCTGCGCGTCTCGGCCCCGACGTCGCCGCGGTCGGCGTCCAGAGCCCGAACTTCTACGGCGTCATCGAGCAGCAGGAGCGCATCGCGGCTCTCGCGCACGAGGCCGGGGCGCTCTACGTCGGCGGCTTCGCCGAGCCGTACAGCCTCGGCATGCTCAAGGGGCCGGGAGAGCTCGGCGCGGACATCGCGTTCGGCGAGTTCCAGGCCTTTGCGAGCGGGCCGAGCTTCGGGGGCCCGTTCCTCGGCGTGCTCGGTGCCTCGCCGAAGATGGTGCGGCAGATGCCGGGCCGTATCGCCGGCGAGACCGTGGACGCGGACGGCGAGCGCGGCTTCGTGCTGACCCTCTCGACGCGCGAGCAGCACATCCGGCGCGAGAAGGCGACGTCGAACGTCTGCACCAACTCGGCGTTGATGGCGCTCTCCGCCACGATCCACCTTTGCCTGCTCGGCAAGGAAGGGCTGGCCAAGGCGGCGCGGCACTCGCGCAACCACGCGCACGAAGCCTTCCGTCGCCTGACAGCGATCGACGGCGTCGAGCCGGTGTTCAGCGCTCCCTTCTTCAATGAGTTCACGCTCGAGTTCCCGCGCCCGACCGCCGAAGTGGCGGAAGCGCTCGGCGAGCGTGGTCTGCTCGGCCCCGTCCCGCTGGCTTGGTTCGACCCGGCGCGGGAGCGGCAGGGCCTCTTCGCGTTCACGGAGTTGACCGGGCTCGCGGAGATCGAGCGGCTCGAAGCCGCACTCAGGGAGGTCCTGTGAAGCCCTGCCGACCGACGAGGACCGAGCCGCTGATCTTCGAGGTCTCGCGCCCGGGGCGTACCGGCTACTCGTTGCCGGACTCCGCCGTCGCGGACGCACCGGCGGACATCGAGGACGGACTCGTCCGCGATGAGATGCCGGCGCTGCCCGAGGTCAGCGAGGTCGAAGTGATCCGTCACTTCACGCGGCTGTCGCAGATGAACTACTCCATCGACGACGGCCTGCTGCCGCTCGGCTCGTGCACGATGAAGCACAACCCGCGCATCAACGAGAAGATCGCCCGTCTGCCGGGACTCTCGATGGTGCACCCGTTCCAGCCGGCTTCGACGGCGCAGGGCGCTCTCGAGATCTTCGAGATGATCGAGCGCGACCTCTGCGAGATTCTCGGCATGGACGCGGTGACGCTTCAGCCCGCCGCGGGAGCTCACGGCGAGCTCACCGGGATGATGATGATCCGCAAGTGCCTCGATGATCGCGGCGACTCGCGGGACATCGTGCTCATTCCCGACTCCGCGCACGGGACCAATCCCGCGAGCGCGGCCATGGCGGGATTCAAGGTTACGGAAATCCCTTCAAATGAACGCGGAGTCACCGACTTCGCGCGCTTCGAAGCGGCATTGGGCGACCATGTGGCGGGCATCATGCTGACCTGCCCCAACACGCACGGGCTCTTTGAGCCGGAGGTGCACCGCATCGCCGAGGCCGCGCACGCCGTGGACGCGCTGCTCTATTACGACGGCGCGAATCTCAACGCCATCGTCGGGCAGTGCCGCCCGGGGGACTTGGGCTTCGACGTCATGCACTACAACCAGCACAAGACCTTCGCCACGCCACACGGCATGGGCGGGCCGGGTTCGGGCCCGGTCGGCGTGGGCGAGCGCCTGCTCCCGTACCTGCCCGGACCGCGCGTGGTCAAGCGGGGCGAAGACTACGCGCTCGAGATGCCGAAGAAGAGCATCGGCCGCATGGCCGCGTTCTTCGGCAACTTCCTCATCGCGGTGCGCGCCTATGCCTACATCCGTCACTACGGCGGCGAGGGCCTGAAGGACGTGGCGCGCATGGCCGTGCTCAACGCCAATTACCCGCACGCCCGGCTCAAGGACTTCTGGAAACCGG
>NPIF01003704.1_pt1 | contig 10983 bp, 10 predicted proteins | sample 8637461 | NCBI WGS metagenome assembly NPIF01 (sample SAMN07420641, study PRJNA396082) | bioreactor metagenome | isolation source: sample BR12 brine-fed electro-methanogenic bioreactor BR | place: Japan: Kochi | collected 2016-12-09
GGCTCGATCTGCTGCCCGAGGGCTCAGTCGGTGCCGATGATGTCGCCCGGGTCCTGGGTCAGGGCCGCGCCGCGGAAGACCGCGCGGAACATCTCGAGGGTGTGCTCGAGCTGCGCTCCGGTGATGCCGCCCCGATAGGAGATGTTGTAGTCGGCGAAGAGGGTGTTGGCGTTCGGCATCGAGAAGCGCACGAAGAGGAGCTGGTCGTTGAGGCGGTTGACCAGCGTGAGCTTCTCGATCTCCATCGCGCTCTCTTTGAGGTGCCAGGCCGCGTACACGAAGATGAGCTTCTTCTCGGCGTCGAGCTTGAGGAAGATCTTCACGTCTTCGGCGACGACCTTGAGGTCACCGTCCTCGTCGATCACCACCTCGTCGGCGCTCTCGGAGAGCACGCCGCGGAAGGCTTCGAGGCTGACTTCGCTCTCGGGGAAATAGACGACGGGGCCGTCCGCGAGCGCTGCCGGGGCGAGCGCTGCGAGCAGGACGAGAACGGACAGGGCGAGTGCGGCGCGCGTGCCACGCGTCGGTGAAGCAGAGATCATGTTCGGGTTTCTCCTGGAGTGTCCGGCACGCGTGGGCGGGATCGGGGCGCTTCGGCGTGTGATGTCGGTGTCCCACACACACCTTCGCGCTTCGTGGCCCGGGGCGCAAGGCGGAAGTGGGCCGCGCGCGGGCGCGCTACACTGCTCGGGTGCCGATTCCCCGCGGAGGTGCGTGTGACCCGCCGTTCGATCGCGCTCCTGGCGCCCGTCCTGCTGAGTCTCCTCGCTCTCTGTCTCGTGCTCGCGCCGCTGTCTCTGGCAGACGAGGAGCCAGACGGGAAGCTCGACGCGAAGCTGCTGCGCGCCGCGCGCCGCGGGCGGGTCGCAGACGTCAGGGCGCTGCTCGCCGAGGGCGCGAGCGTGCGCGCGCGGGACGCCGAGGGGCGCACGGCGCTCGAGCTCGCGCGTGAGCGTGGGCACGAGGAGCTCGTGGCCTTCCTCGAGCCCGTCGTCGATCGCGACACCTTCGATCGCGCGAAGGGCTTCCGGCGTATCCGCTCGCTCGAGTACTACCTCGCCGAGTTCCCGGGTGGGGCGCACCGTGAGGAGGCGCGCGCGCTGATCCGCGCGATCGCCTACGAGAAAGCGGTCGCGAAGGGGACGCGGACCGCGCTCGAGATCTACCTCCGTAAGTACCCGCGCAGCGAGTTCGAGTCCCAGGTGCGGGCGCGCCTCGAGGAGCTGAGCTTCGCGTCCGCGGAAGAGGAGGGGGAGCTCGCCTCCTACGAGCGTTTCCTCGCGACCTACCCCGGCGGCCGGCGCGCCGCGGAGGCGGCCCTGCGCCTCGAGGCGCTCTGGCTCGAGCGCGCGCGCGAGGGCGGACGCTCGGTGGACTTCGCGGCGTTCGCAGAGCGCTTCCCGGACGGCTACCACACGACGGAGGCGCTCGTCACGGCCAGCAAGCTGATGAAGAGCGAGCTCGACGAGGGGCTCGCGGAGCTGCGCGGCGTCGACTTCGACCCCGAAGCGCGCGGGGCCTGGGGCGAGCTGCCGATCCACCGCGCGGTGCTCGAGGGCGACCTACCGATCTTGCGGGCGCTGCTTCACGAGGGCGCTGACGTCGACACGGTCCTGCCGCGCACCGGGCTCCGCGCGCTGCACCTAGCGGCGATCCACGGGCGGCCGGGCTTCGCCAGGCTGCTCATCGAGGCCGGCGCGACCCTGACGGCGCGGGACGATCTCGGGCACAGCGCGCTGGACTTCGCGGAGCGGGGCAGCCCGGTCGCCGAGATGCTGATCGCACGGGGCGTGATGCGCGGGAAGGCCGGGACGCTCGAGCTCCCGCCGCCGCCGATCCCGCTGACGGACGCGCTGGAGCTGGTTGGCCTCGAGCGCGCGGGCGCGACGGGGCTTCGCGGGCGCAGGGCGCACTCGATGCGGCTGCGGGACCCTGCTTCGGGGGTGGAGTTCGTTTTTGATCCGTACGAGGGGGCGTGGCGGCCCGCGGCGGAGCGCGATCCCTTCACGCCGTAGCCGCGTCGTCCCGCGAAAACCCGCGCCTCGCGCCCGGTTTCGAGCCCGCGCCTGCGGGCCCGGTGGCTTACTTCGACAAATAGGCAGGAAGCTAACAGCGCCTTAGCGACCAGTTTGTGATTTACTGTTCCCTCGCGTTACCGTTAAGTTTCTCTCTATCTGCCAACCCCCACCGTGAGAGACGAGCATATGGCTTCTTTCGGATCGATCGTCTGGTCCTCGGTCGGGAAGAAGGTGTTGACCGGTCTGACGGGCTTTGCCCTGGTCGGCTTCGTTGTCGCCCACCTGATCGGGAACCTCACCCTCTTCCTCGGCCCGGACGCGTTCAACGGCTACGCGCACTTCCTCGAGAACATGGCCCACGGCTGGGGCATCTACGCTTTCGAGGTCGGGCTGATCGGCATCTTCCTCGTCCACATGGCGTCGGCGGCGACGGTCGTCTGGATCGACAAGCGGAAGGCGCGCTCGAGCGCGTACCGCTACGCCAAGGACGCGAAGGGCAAGAGCCGCAAGACGTGGTCGTCGAGCACGATGATCTACACCGGGATCATCGTCTTCGCTTTCGTCGTGCTGCACATCGTGCTCTTCAAGTACGGCAACCACGAGATGACGGACGCCGGGGTCAAGAACCTCTACAAGACGGTCGTCACCGAGTTCAAGAACCCGCTCTTCCTGGGCTTCACCGTGCTCGCGATGGTGCTGGCAGGCATGCACCTGAGGCACGGCATCTGGAGCGCCTTCCAGTCGCTCGGACTGGCCAACGACCGCTACCTGCCGCTCCTGACCAAGCTGGCGGCGGTGGCCGCGGTCCTCTTGGCCATCGGCTTCATCGCTCTGCCGGTCGTGCTGTTTTTGATCGGCGATCCGAACGCGGTGACGACGGGAGGTCACTGAGATGGGTAACACCAAGCTCGACGCCAAGATCCCCAGCGGCCCTCTCGCCGACAAGTGGGACAAGCACATGATGGACAACCCGCTCGTCGCACCGGGCGGGAACCGGCGGAAGTTCAAGATCATCGTCGTCGGTACGGGACTGGCCGGAGGCGGCGCGGCCGCGACGCTCGGCGAGCTCGGCTACAACGTCCTGAACTTCTGCATCCAGGACTCGCCGCGCCGCGCGCACAGCGTCGCCGCGCAGGGCGGGATCAACGCCGCGAAGAACTACCAGAACGACTCGGACAGCATCTACCGGTTGTTCTACGACACGATCAAGGGCGGGGACTACCGTTCCCGTGAGGCCAACGTCTACCGCCTCGCGCAGCTCTCGACGGGCATCATCGACCAGAGCGTGGCGATGGGCGTGCCCTTCGCGCGCGAGTACGGCGGCACGCTCGCCAACCGCTCCTTCGGCGGCGTGCAGGTCAGCCGCACCTTCTACGCGCGCGGTCAGACGGGCCAGCAGCTCCTGCTCGGCGTCTACAGCGCGCTCAACCGGCAGATCGACGCGGGCACGGTCAAGATGTTCCCGCGCCACGAGATGCTCGACCTCGTCATCGTCGACGGCCGCGCGCGCGGCATCATCGCGCGCGACCTGTTCACCGGCGAGATCAAGCGCTACGAAGCCGACGCGGTCGTGCTCGCGACCGGCGGCTACAGCCCGGTGTTCTACCTCTCCACGAACGCGGTCAACAGCAACGCGACCGCGATCTGGCGGGCGCACCGGCGCGGCGCCTACTTCTCGAACCCCTGCTACACGCAGATCCACCCGACCGCGGTGCCGCAGCTCGGCGACTACCAGTCGAAGCTGACGCTGATGAGCGAGAGCCTCCGCAACGACGGCCGCGTCTGGGTGCCCAAGGCTCAGAACGACAAACGCCGGGCGCGCGACATCCCCGAGGCCGAGCGCGACTACTACCTCGAGCGCCGCTACCCCGCCTTCGGAAACCTGGTGCCGCGTGACATCGCTGCGCGCGCCGCGAAGGTGGAGTGCGACGCGGGCAAGGGCGTCTACACCGGTCAGGCCGTGTTCCTCGATTTCGCAGAGGCCATCGGCCGCCTCGGACGGGATGTCGTCGCCGATCGCTACGGCAACCTGTTCCAGATGTACGAGGAGATCACCGGCGACAACCCGTACGAGACGCCGATGATGATCTACCCGGCGCCGCACTACACGATGGGCGGCCTCTGGGTGGACTACAACCTCGAGAGCACGATCGACGGGCTCTTCGTCGCGGGTGAGGCGAACTTCTCGGATCACGGCGCGAACCGCCTCGGCGCGAGCGCGCTGATGCAGGGACTCGCCGACGGCTACTTCGTCGTGCCGCGCGTCGTCGCCAGCTACCTGGCGGGCGCGAAGCTCGACCCGGTGGACACCGACAACGACGCGTTCAAGGCGACCGAAGACGACGTCAAGCAGCACGTCGCCCGCCTGCTGTCGATCAAGGGCGGCCGCACGGTGCGCGAGATCCATTGGGAGCTCGGGCGCACGATGTGGGACAAGGTCGGCATGGCGCGCAACGCCGAAGGCCTCAAGGAAGCGATCGCCAAGATCCAGGAGCTGCGCGGTGCGTTCTGGCAGGACCTGGCGATCACCGGCACCGACACGGACCTCAACAAGCAGCTCGAGCAGGCGAACCGCCTGGGCGACTACCTCGAGCTCGGCGAGCTGATGGCGCGCGACGCGCTGATGCGCGAGGAATCGTGTGGCGGCCATTTCCGCGACGAACACCAGACCGAGGACGGCGAGGCGAAGCGCGACGACGCGAACTTCACCTTCGTCTCCGCGTGGGAGTACACCGGCGAGAACGAAGAGCCGGTGATGCACAAGGAAGACCTGGTGTTCGAGAACGTCGAACTCAAGACGCGCAGCTACAAGTAAGAGGAAGGAAACCCCATGACCGACCAGGGGATGACCATTCATCTGAAGATCTGGCGCCAGGCTCGCGACAGCAAGAAGGGTGCGTTCGCGAGCTACTCCGTCGAGAACGTGCTGCCCGAGATGTCCTTCCTCGAGATGCTCGACATCCTGAACGAGCAGCTCGTCAAGAAGGGCGAAGAGGCGGTCGAGTTCGACAGCGACTGCCGCGAGGGCATCTGCGGAACCTGCGGCCTCTTCATCCAGGGCGTCGCGCACGGCGAGCACGCCGGCACGACGACCTGCGAGGTGCGGATGCGCAGCTTCCGCGACGGGCAGACCATTACCGTCGAGCCGTTCCGCGCCCGCGCCTTCCCGATCATCAAGGATCTCGTCGTCGATCGCAGCGCCTTCGACCGCATCCAGTCGAAGGGTGGCTACGTCTCGATGAACGTGGGCTCCGCGCCGGACGGCAACGCCGTGCCCGTGCCGAAGGCCGCCGCGGACAACGCGATGGACTCGGCTTCGTGCATCGGCTGCGGTGCGTGTGTGGCGGCTTGCCCGAACGCTTCGGCTTCGCTCTTCGTCAGCGCGAAGATCAGCCAGCTCGCGTGGTTGCCGCAGGGCGCTCCGGAGCGGACGCGCCGGGCGCTGCGCATGGTCGAGCAGATGGACGCCGAGGGTTTCGGCGACTGCTCGAACCACGGCGAATGTGAAGCCGTTTGCCCGAAGGAGATCTCGATCAAGAACATCGCCCACATGCGCCGTGAGTACATGCGGGCGGCGCTCAAAGGTTAGCGCCCAGGGACGCCCTGAGGCGTCTCGAGACGATACGAGACGCCTTTCTGCGCGGGGTTCTCCGCGCGCCGAGCCAAGCCTTGGAGCCCCCGTTCGTTCGCGGACGGGGGCTTTTCTTTGCGCTCGAGTGTTCGTCGGCTGACCCATGCCCGTTCATCGAAGAAGCGGCATATTCTCTTTCACTTGCGCTCCGTAATTGCTCGCGAAAGTTCATATATATTCTTGACTTGTCGTCAGGCCCTGTGGTAGTTCTGAGGCTCTTTTTCACTCATGTCGGGTCCTGGCCGGCTTCGGCGGGGGGCGGAACGATGCGAATCACCGTCCAGCTGCAGCCCCCAGAGGCGTTGTGTCTTCGTGACGTGCGGGACCCCGACGCCTCTGCCGAGTGCTCAGTTCGCGTGCGCGAGCTGCTCGAGCTCCTTCTGTCTTGGGACGCGACGATCGCGCCGCTCCATCCGAGCGGCTCCGATCGAGAGCTCATGACTTTCTTCGAGGTCACGCTCACCGACAACGATCGACTCGAGGAGGTGCGGACCGCGCTCCTCGAGCTGAGATGCGTCGACGCTGCGTACGTGAAGCCACCCGACGAAGCCCCCTAGGGGTGCCCGCCCCTGGGGGCCAACGACAAAGGAGGACTCCATGGCGAAGAAACCTTCGTCAACGGGTGGCGGGAGAGCTGCGCGTCCGGGGGCGCGTGACATTCCCACCACGGGACCGGGTCAGCGTGAGCTGATCGTCATCGCAAAGGCCGATAGAGGCCTGCGCGCCAGCATCGAGGGGGTGGCGTCGATCGTGGACGCGAAGACCGACGATCTGGAGCGTGCGCTGACGGGTGCGAACGCGAACATGATGCCGCTGTTTGGCGAGAGCGAGGAGACGCTGCAGCAGGAGATGTCGATGAGCGCGCCGAGCTACGACGAGGAGGTGGGCGACCTGTCGACCTTCTATCGCGTCGAAGCTCCGGACGACAAGCTGGACGACCTCTCCGAGAAGCTGATGTCTTGTGACTGCGTCGACTCGGCATACGTCAAGCCGGCGGCGGAGCTGTGCCAGGAGAGCGATCACAGACGGGGCGGCATGGTGTCAGGGACGGAGATGCCGCAGGACGTACCCTACGGCATGCCGCTGACCGCCGAAGGCGAGATGGTCGCCGGTATGACGCCGAACTACACCGCCGACCAGCTCTATCTCAAGAACGCGCCGCAGGGGATCGACGCGCACTTCGCCTGGAATCTGCGCGGGGGGCGCGGCCAGGGCGTTGGCGTGATCGACATCGAGGGCGGCTGGCTCTTCTCGCACGAGGACCTGCGCGCGAATCAGGGCGGCGTCGTCGGCGGGACGCCCACGACGAACCAGGGCTGGCTGCAGCACGGCACCGCCGTCGTTGGCGTGATCGGTGGGGATCCGAACCGGATTGGCATCACCGGCATCGCGCCGCGGGCGATGGTGCGCGCCGTCTCGATCTTCCCGCACGGCACGGCGTGGGCGATTCGGCACGCGGCCAACCTCTCGAAGCCGGGCGACATCCTCTTGCTCGAGGTGCATCGCGCCGGCCCGCGCTTCAACTTCCAGCCGCGCGCGGATCAGAAGGGTTACATCGCGATCGAGTGGTGGCCCGATGACTACGCGGCGATCCGTCACGCGGTCAACCGCGGCGTCATCGTCGTCGAGGCGGCGGGCAACGGAGCGGAGAATCTCTCGGATCCGCTCTACAACACGCGGCCGAACGGCTTCCCGAACGACTGGCGGAACCCGTTCAACCGACGCCTTCGGGACTCGGGCGCGGTCGTCGTTGGCGCGGGTGCGCCTCCTCCGGGCTTCCACGGCATGAACCACGGCCCGGATCGCTCGCGGCTCGGCTTCTCGAACTACGGCTCGCTCGTCGACGCGCAGGGTTGGGGCCGCGAGGTCACGACGACCGGCTATGGCGACCTGCAGGGTGGGCCGCACGAGCGCTGGTACACGCGGACCTTCAGCGGCACGTCGAGCGCTTCGCCAATTGTGGTCGGAGCGCTCGCTTGTGTGCAGGGAGTGCTTCGGGCGCATCGGCGGGTGGCGTTGACGCCGGCGCGGGCGCGCAGCTTGCTCCGCACGACCGGCTCGCCACAGGTCAGCGCACCGACGAGGCCGCGCAGTCAGCGGATCGGTAACCGTCCGAACCTGCGCCAGTTGATTCGCCGGGCGCTGCACATCGATCGCTGGGTGGGCACGCAGTTCCGGGGCACGCTCGCGCCGCACTCCGCGAAGCGTTGGCGCACCTCCGGATGGCCCGCGCATTGGCACGTGGACTGGCGTCTCGTGCCGGTGACTCCGCGTCCGGGGCGCCCGCAGATCCAGTGGTCGCTCTCGGTGGAGCGTACGTCGGACCGCCAGCTCGCCTACTGGCTCACGGCGAGGAACCTCACCCCGGAGCCCGTCAACATCGAGGCGCGCTACGCCATCCTCGGCTGGTAGCCGGAGAGAAAGGAGACCGCGATGCGCATCATCATCGAGACGGACGAGGGGAAGACCCAAACGCTCTCCACCGAGTCGGGTGTGGGCATGAAGACGCTCTCCCGCGAGCACGAGACCGAGCTGGAGACGGTCGACGCCGGCGGCCCGCCGGACGAGTTGCTCACGCTGATGCAGGACGACGACCAGAACGGCCAGAGCGAGCAACTCACCGACGAGCTCCTCCCCGAGGAAGACGAGTTCCAACTCGCACCGAGCTTCGACGACACGGCGATCATGCTCCCTCCAAGGGGGGATGGTGAGCCGGAGATGCACTAAGTCGCGAAGCCGGTGACAACGTCGGCTCGCACGGCGAAGGAGCCCTCGGGTTTGCAGCGCTCGGGGGCTCCCAGTTCTTCTGCTCGCTTCGCTCGGCTCGGTTGCCTCGCTCGCGTTGCTCTCCTCGCGCGCCTCGCTCGCGTTGCTCGCCTCGCGCGCCTCGCTCGCCTCGCTCGCGTTGCTCTCCTTGCGCGGATTGCGTGGTCTCAGCGCAACTCGTTGCGATAGCAGACGGAGAGGTCGGGGCGGCCGAGGTGGATGATCAGGTCTTCGCCCGCCTTGCCATAAGCGTTCATCAGGCCGCCGTGGACTCCGCGCTGGTGGTGGAAGCGGCAGAGGCTCAGGCGATTCGTTGGGTCTTCCGAGCCGCCGGCCGAGCGGAACTTGATGTGGTGCTCCTCGATCTCGGAGCGCGAGGTGCAGCCGGGGGCCATGCAGCGATACCCGTCGCGCTGATAGGTGGCTTCGGCGGGGCCAGTTTCGACGTTTCTTTCGTGATCCCAGGTCTCTGCGTAGTCGATCAGCATCAAAAGGAGCGCGTTCGAGACGTCGCGATGGTGGAGCGCCGATCCCCTACGTCCCCTCGGCCCCATCCGGTGGGAAAACGTCTCTTCTCCCGCGCCGACGCCGCTCTGCCCTGGCCCGCGCTCGGCCAGCGCGCGGCCGACGGACTCGATGGCCTCGAGAAACGCGTGCGCGAGCGCCCGCGGCAGGCGGAGGTAGAACTTCACACGCATCTGGCCCCAGCTCTGCGATTCGCGCGCGAGCTCGAGAATCTCCGCGAGCGTTTGCCCGGGGGTCCGGCGGAGCGAGCTGTACCATTCGTCGTCGGTCAGCGGGCCGCGCGCGGGCTCGCCGGGGTTCAAGGCGCGCTCGCGGCGCGCCACCGTGACCTCGTCGCGGAGCCGCTTCACCGTCGCGTGGGCGGCCCGCTCGATCCAGGCCTCGATGGTGTCGGCGTCGGCGTCCCCCCGCTCGATCGCGCGAAGCACGAGGAGTGCGGCCTCCGTCGTCAGCCGTCCCGCGCGATACGCTTCGTGAAGCTCGGGATAGAGCGGTGTCTTGCTCGCGAGGCGCACGAGCCGCTCGCCTTGCGAGCGCGAGATCCCTAGGCGCTGGCTCGCGTAGTGCCCCACCGAGGTGAAGGGGAGCGCGCCCTGGCCCTTCTCGCCGAAGGAGCCCATGGAGCGCATCGAGAGCAGCACGTCGCCGAGCGCGCGCAGGAGCTCGTCCTCGAGAGCGCGGAGTTCGCGGAGCTGTTGGTCGTTGTCGGTGAGGCTGCCTTGGCCCGCGCTCTCGATCAGTGCCCGGGCCCGCTCGATGAGTTCGCGCGATGTGGCGAGCTCCTCCTCTTCCTCTTCTCGCAACTCCGGGCGAGGGAGGGGGACACCCGAGGGCTCCCAAGCGGCGGCGCGCGCCGCGACCTCCACCGACTCCTCTTCCTCGACGTGGCTCGCGATCGCGTGCACGACGGCGTCCGGGTCGGCAGAGGCTTCGGCGAGCGGCCCGGCGCGGTGCTCGGCAACCAAAGCCTCGACGAAGGACACGACGTTCTCGTCTCTCCCGTACACCGCGCGATGGAGCTCGAGGCACACTTGGAACGCGGCCGACGCGGCGGCGTTCAGGTTGGCTTTGAAGAGGCAGGGGGCGTCGGGGTCGTCGGGCTCGCCGACGAGCTGCCGCCTGCGGTTCCACGACGGGAGCACGTCGTGCCCGATTGCGCCCTGGAGGCGCTCCCGCGGAGTCAGCAGGCAGCCGATCTCTGTTTCCTTGCCGGTGGGAGTGGCCTCGCTCGCGCGGCGGAAGTCCTCGAGGAGCTCGCGTACCGAGACAGCGCGAGCGCGCTCGATCCAGGCGTTGAGCGTGGCGGGATTCGCATGACGTTCGATGCCAAGAATTGCCACCTGCCCGAGTGGCGTTCCTCCATCGGAGCCCGAGAACGCCGCCTCAAGCTTGGGTGAGCCGAGGAGCACCCTCTCGAGTCGCGCTCGGTCGTACAACCAGCGCCCCGAGCGCCCGAGAATCTCACGCGCGTAGTCGTTGGCCCGGGCGTAGCCGAGAAGCGTCCATGCCTTCTTTTCCACGAAAGGACGCGCTGCAGCGCCGATGGGGCGCACGAGCTGGCCAAGCAGGGCCTTGAGCTCGCGCGCGTGAGCATCGGCGTGCTCGATGAATGGGAGCTCGTACGAGAAGTCGCGTTGAGGTCGGTGAGGCTTCCTGCGAGACTTCGCAGGAGGAGCTGCTTCGCTGATGCGCCCTACGCTCATGTTTCCATGTTAGCGCAGGTGATGCGAGGGATCAAGACTGATTCCGAACTGGATTCTCATGTGCGCAACGAGAATAGCGCGGAGTTACGGGGCAATTCGCGAGGGCGTCCTCATCGGCCAATGCAGCGACGCGAATCGGCGTCAGAGACGTTGTCCACACCCGATCATGAGTGCAGAGCGATCGCGACGATCATCGCGGCGCTCGAGCTGGAGACCACGAGTTCGTCCGAATCCAGGAGCAGACGAGAAGTCCCCGCGAGTGGGAAGCGTTCCGATCCGGGAGCTCGTTGTCATTGTCGCCGAGCCGTCGGCGATCGTGGCAAGGCGCGACGACGAAGCT
>NPIF01001311.1_pt1 | contig 10971 bp, 11 predicted proteins | sample 8637461 | NCBI WGS metagenome assembly NPIF01 (sample SAMN07420641, study PRJNA396082) | bioreactor metagenome | isolation source: sample BR12 brine-fed electro-methanogenic bioreactor BR | place: Japan: Kochi | collected 2016-12-09
TTCCCCGTCGCCCTGAAACGGCCGGGAAGAGACCAGAAGAGGTCCTTGAAAAGTTCCGATGAGCGGTGTTCGTTCGCGCAGGAGAGGGTCGACTTGTTCGGCGATTTCAGGACCCCCAGATGAACGAGCTTGCCGTTGCAGCAGGAAAGACCGTGGCATATCTCGCGCAACGAGGTGAGCCCTTGCCAGATGACTGTTTATTGCAGACTAAAAGCGGGCAACAGTGAAAACGCAAAATCCCCACTTATGAAACTGGGTAATCCCCGGAAATGCGAAAGGCCATTGCAAGCATGACCGAGACCTCGTACCTTTTAGTTCGAGACAGAGCTAAAAGGGGAGGGACTGGAGGATGCTCACAATGACCGAGATCGATGATATCAGAGAGGCCTACTACGCAAAAGGCAAGACAATCAGCACAATCGCGAAAGACTACGGGAAAGATCGCAAGACCGTACGAAAATACATCCTGCAGGAGGACTTCAACGTGGCCAGGCCGACAGTAAAGGAAACCTCGAAACACCACAAGCTTGACCCATACAAGGACACCATCGATGAATGGCTTGAATCCGACCGTCGCATGCGACGCAAACAGCGCCATACCGCCAGGCGGATCTACAACAGGCTGGCGGCCATGCATGAGGACTTTCCCTGCTCCTACCGGACCGTCGCCTTCTACGTCAAGGAAAAGAAAAAGGAGATTTACGGAACGACCGGTTCGGCTCTTCCCCTGGTCCACAAGGCGGGCGAGGCACAGGTGGACTTTGGCTCCGCAGACTTTTACGAAAAGGGCACCCTCTGCAGGGGCAAGTATTTGAACCTGACCTTTCCCCACAGCAACGCCGGGTACCTGCAGATTTTCAAGGGGGAAAACCGGGAGTGTCTTTTCGAAGGCCTGAGGAACCTCTTCGAGCATCTCGGCGGTGTCCCGCCCCGCCTGTGGTTCGACAACGCCTCCGTCATGGTGACGGCCATCCTCAAAAACGGGGGCAGGACCCTGACGGACGAATTCCGGTGCTTCAAGGAACATTACGGCTTCGAGGCCGTTTTCTGCAACCCCGCCGCAGGCAACGAGAAAGGAAGCGTCGAAAACAAGGTGGGCTACCACCGCCGCAACTTCCTCGTTCCGCCTCCCGAAGTCGGTGACCTCCGGGAGTACAACCCGAAACTTCTGGCCCTCTGCGAGTCGGACCACCGCCGTGAACACTACCGCAAGGAAGGCCACATCGCCCTCTTGCACGAAGAGGACAAAAAAGCCCTTTTGGCCCTGCCTTCCGTTCCCTTCGACTGCAGCAGCTACGAACACATCCGGGTGGATGCCTGGGGCAAGTTCCACCTCACACCGCACCACACCTACTCCACGGCGCCCAAACACGCCAGAAGCCGGATCCTGGTACAAATCACCTCGGACAGGGTCATCCCCCTGGACGAAAGCCACCGGCCCATTACCGTGCACCAGAGGCTCTACGGGAACACGAAACAGGAAGCCATAGACTGGATCCCCTACCTTACCCAGCTCTCGCGGAATCCGGGCGCCCTCAAGTACACGGGGATCTGGGACATGCTCCCGGATCCCCTCAAGGCCTACCTGGACAACCTGACGAAAGACAACCGGAAGAAGGCCCTCGGGGTGCTTGCCGTGCTGAGTGAAGAAGACGGTTTCGAAAGGGCCGTGGCAAGCGTCGGCGAGGCCGTTTCCCGGGGCGTCACCGACCTGGACAGCCTCCTTGCCCTGCACGGCTACCTGAACCAGGGCGAGCTGTGTGAAACACTGGACCTTGAAGGATGCGACCTTCCGGATCTCCCGGCATTTAGCTTTTCCGCCACGTCCTACGACGCCATGCTGGGGGGCAAGGGTGCGAAACAATGTTGAAAAACGAGATCGCGACCTGCTGCAAGCGGCTTAGGCTGAGCAGGAACCTGGTGGACAACAGTGAGATGGTTCAGGGCGATAGCTTCCAGGAATACCTGCTGGAACTGCTGAAGCTCGAAATCCGGCACCGGGAGGCCTCGAAGCGGGAACGGCTGGTAAAAAACGCGAACTTCTACAGCTACAAGACCTTTGAGAATTTTCGGTTCGACGAGGTGAAGCTCCCTTCGGGGCTCACTCCAGAGGACCTGAAACAATGCGCATTCATTGACGAGAAGCGGAATCTCATTCTCTATGGCAACGTGGGGACGGGCAAGACGCATCTGGCCATTGCCCTGGGAATAGAAGCGTGCCGGAAGGGATTGAAGGTGGGGTTTTACCGGACGGCGAACCTGGTGAACCAGCTTTCCGACGCGAAGAAGTCCGGCGATCTGAGCAAGCTGCTTGCGTCGATCCGGAAGCTGGATCTTCTGATCTGCGACGAGTGGGGGTATGTGCCCCTGGACCGGGACGCGGCGCAGTTGTTGTTCCAGGTTATCTCCGACAGCTATGAAAGGAGGAGTGTGATCCTTACGACAAACCTTGAATTCAGCCGATGGGTCGGCATCTTCTATGACGAGCAGATGACGGCCGCCATTATTGACAGGCTCGTGCACCACAGCTATCTGCTGCTTTTCGATGGCCCGAGCAACCGGGTGCGGGATTCATTGATGCGGGTTCAGACGTAGAAAAAAATCCCCACCCTCGACTGGGGACGATCTGTTGCAAAACTGGGGAAAAAGGGTTTGCACAAAACAGCTGTGGTGGTCCACACCGGTTTCTGGGGATGCGGGGCCTTCGGCGGAAACCGGGAACTCATGGCCTTGTTGCAGATCCTTGCTGCCGCTATTTCGGGGCTGGATATGCTGGTTTTCCATACCCACAGGCCTGCGGGCATGGAAGTATTCACCAGAGCCGGGCAAAAGGCGGCCGACCTGGCCAAACAGGGCGAAACCGGCTTGGAAGAGTTGCTTCAGTCTATCCTGGCCATGGGGTACAGGTGGGGGCAAAGCGACGGGAATTGAAAAACCGTTTCAAGAGTGGGGAAAAGCCTGTCGCTTAGGAGATTACAAAAGCATTGAGGTTCTTTTTTAGAGGTTTGTCGGGTTTTTGAGACAGTTTCGTGAATTGTTTCATGGTTTTCTACACGGAAGGAGAGTGACAAGATGCGAAGAAAGGAAAGGGAGATAACCGACCGGGCGGCGATGGAGGCGATCATACAAGAAACCGAGGTCTGCCGGATGGGGTTGTGCGACGGGGGAACTCCCTACGTGGTTCCCTTGAATTTCGGGTATTGTGAAGGAAAGGTGTACCTGCATTCCGCCGTTGAGGGCAGGAAGCTGGACATTATCCGGAAGAATCCCGAAGTGTGCCTCGTGTTCGAGGCGGATGCGAAGATCGAGAGCGCCCCCGAGGCCTGCTCCTTTACCACGAAATACAGAAGCGTCATGGCCTGGGGGAAGGCCTCAATCCAGGAGGAACTGGAAGAGAAGGCTTTCGGCATGAACGTCCTCATGAAACATTACACGGGAACGGAGTTCGAGTTTCCCGCCCAGGCCCTTGCCAGGCTGGTGGTTATCAGGGTCGATATAGAGAAGATGACCGGTAAACAGAATCTGTGAGCCGGTGAAAAGCCGTTTTTAGTTCATTTTGATTATCGCCCCTTCGGCTGCGGAGCTCGCTAGCCTGGAGTAAAGGGCCAGGTAACCCTTCGTGAATTTGGGTTTGGGCGGCTGCCAGCGGGCAAGCCTTTCGGTGATTTCCCCGTCCGTGACATGCAGGGTAAGCTCGCCTTTGATGACGTCGATGGTGATGCGGTCTCCGTCCGTGACGATGGCGAGGGGCCCGCCTTCGGAGGCCTCGGGGGAGATATGGCCGACGAAGCAGCCGTTGTTGGTCCCCGAGAAACGACCGTCCGTTACCAGCGCGGTGGATTCCGCGAGTCCGAGCCCGTACAGGTATTTCATTGCCTTGTACATTTCCCGCATTCCAGGGCCTCCCTTGGGGCCCTCGTAGCGGATGACGACGACTTGTCCGTCACTGATTTTGCCGTCGAGAATGGCTTCGAGAGCGGCTTCCTCGGAATCGAACACGCGGGCCTCGCCGGTGAAGCGCCGCATTTTCGGGTTGATGGCGCCGGGCTTGCTGATCGCCGTGTCGGGGGCCAGGTTTCCCCTCAGGACGGCGATCCCGCCGGAAGGTTCGAAGGGTTTCTCCAGGGTTTTGATGATTTCCTCGTTGGCGGGGAAGGAATACCGGTGGGAAAAGATGTTTTCTTTCACCCTTTTGCCGCTGACCGTGAGGGCCTCGACTTCAAGCAAAGGTGACAGCCTTTCCATGACCCTGGGGATTCCGCCGGCCATCCAGAAATCCTCCATGTTCCATTTCGCCGCCGGGTTGACCCGTGCGACCTGGGGCGTTGTTTTGCCCAAAGCGTCGAAGGCGTCGAGGACGTTCATGTCCAGTTCGGCCTCGTGGGCGATGGCCGCCAGGTGGAGGACGGCGTTGGTGGATCCACTGATGGCCTGGCACACCTTGACAGCGTTTTCCATGGATCCCCTGGTAATGATCTGCCGGGCGGTGATGTCGTTGTTGACGAGGTTCATGATGGCTTCCCCGGACCGTTCCGCGAACCGGAGGCGCTCGGCGGAGGTTGCGGGGATAAGTCCCCCGTCGGGAAGGGTCATTCCCATGGCTTCGGTGAGGCAGCACATGGTGTTGGCCGTTCCCAAGAAGGAACAGGACCCGCAGGAGGGGCAGGCCAAGTTTTCAAGGGACATGAAGTCCTCTTCGGTGATTTTTCCCGCCGCGAGCATCCCGCGGGCTTCCGTCAGTGACGTGGTGTCGGACTTTCTGCCGTCGAAGACGACACCTCCCGCCATGGGGCCGCCGGTAACCACGATGGCCGGTATATCCAGCCTGGCTGCCGCCATGAGCATGCCCGGGACGATCTTGTCGCAGGACGCCAGGAGCACGATGGCATCCATCTGGTGGGCCTGGACCATCAGTTCCACGGAATTGCAGATGACTTCCCGGGAGGGGAGGATGTAGTGCATACCCACGTGCCCTTCGGCCACGCCGTCGCATTCGGCGATGACACCGAATTCCAGCACCGTCCCCCCGGCGCTGTGGATCCCCTTTTTGACGTGCTCGCTGACGGTTCTGAGGTTGAAATGCCCGGGAACGATGTTGTTCCAGGAGTTGGCGATCCCGATGATGGGTTTTCGGAGGTCCTCGTCGGAGAAGCCCATGGATTTCAAAAGTGCCCTCGGCCCGCCGTTTTCCATGCCCTGGATTGCCCTTTCACTTCGTCTCATGGGTACACGACCTTTCGTTGAAATCCCTTTCGGTCCGGGTGACGATGCTTCTTTTTAATTGCATGTTTCTTATTGATTGTACCAGCCGATCCGTTGGATATGAGCTGTTACGCCTTCTTTCTGAAGCGTGGTGCGACAAAACCTGCAGCACTCATCGGGAATCCGTATTGTCCTGTTTTTGGCAAATTGCAATCTGAAACACTCATGATGTGAAACTTCTGAATGATTCAAGAATAGCCACTATACTTCTGATAAAATTGTATTGTGGTATATCATGTTAGGTGTTTTATTAAATAAAGCACAGTCTTTTTTCGTTCCATAACATGAAGAAGACGCGGATGGAAATGTAAAGGTAAAAACAGAGATTGCGCATTTGGAAAGCACACCGCTTTAAAAGTGTATCACCCTTTGAGGACGTGCGGGAGTGAAAATCGCAAGCGGGTTGCGCGAAAGGAAAGGATGTGGGGGGTGAAAAGATGGGCAGCTTCAGGTTCTTCAGGCGGATCAGGGTGGCACCGGGGGTAACTTTTAATATTTCTAAGCGCGGCTTTTCAACGAGTTTAGGGCCCAGGGGAGCCAAGGCTACGGTGGGAACAAGCGGGAAACGATACTCGGTGGGTGTACCGGGGACGGGTCTTTTTTGGAGAGAACATGTTTCTTCAAAGAAAAAAAAGTCATCGGGCAAAAGCATGGGAAGGGCCAGGGAAACTTCCACAACAGATCCTGAAACCATTGCTGCCCATCTGCAACCGGGGTTTTTTGAAAAGCTTTTCATGAGTGAGGCGGAGAAGGTCTTGCGGGAAGCAATGGCTTACGTGCTGCTGCAAAAACATTTCGAGGCAGTCATGTTGCTTCTTGATTATCCCCAAGAACCGGACCTGGCCTTTCTTTTGGGGTATTGTTACCTGAAGCGGGATGAAGTGGAAAAGGCCATTCCGCCTCTTGAAACGGCTGCAGAAAGCAAAAACGTCGGTTCCATAATTGCGAAAATACCGGGAATGAAGTCAATGTGGTACACGGCGTTTCTCACCGACGGTAATATACCCGTTTGTTACGGCATCGATCATGAGGGAGCGCTTTTTCTTTTGGCCTTGGCCTATTGGCAGGCTGGACGAGTCGAGGATTCGCTGGCAATCCATGCCAATATGCACGAAGAGAATCCCGAAAACGGACTGGTGGCCCTTGGGCTGGCCGAATCCATCACCGGTTGGGACGGTGCCGATGAGGAGGCATTGGAAGAAGTGCTGGCAGCGACGGAGCTTGCGCTGGACAACGAAAATGCTGTGGAAACGGGGCTTCTTTTGTGCCGGGCAAAGGCGTTGAGGCGTTTGGGGCTTTGCGAGGCGGCGCGGAAGGTCATATCCTTGGCGATGAGACGAAAGAAGGGCCGACCTGATGATGTGTTTTTGGCGCTGCGTTATGAACGGGCTCTCTGCTACGAGCAGGAGGGGCACTTGAAGCGGATGCAGAAGGAGTTCGAAAAGATCTATGCAGTGGATACGGATTTCAAGGATGTCCGAGAGCGGGTGCTCGGCGGTTAGTAGTGCATGCAGGTGTGGCAATTCGGACTTCCCTCAGGACATATAGCGTTCAAGTCCCTCCAAAATGGCCGTGGCCACTACAGGTTCCAAGTGGCCGGATGTCCTGTTTTGGGTCATTTCGTAGATATTTGCGACAGTTTCTTTGACCCTGTCGATTTTCTTTGCGGCCTCCAGTGTCCAGCGGCAGGCACTGTGGACGTCAAGCTCCGAGATTTCGTAGCCGTAGCCGAGAAGCATCCATTTCAGTGCCGCCCGACCTGCGCCGATGGCGAAATCCGGGTTCGAGTTTGCCATGTCCCGGGCTGCCCTGGTGAGGGTTCTGGGATCGCAGGGCGACCCTTCAGCCAGGCTGAGGGCTTCGTCGTAGAGGCCTTCGGATTTGGCGGCCGCAAACCACTTACCCTCGTTTCCCGGTGTCTTCGCCACGAGGTACTGTAGGATTTCTTCGGGCTTTTTCATGGGATATTTCTTCAGGATCGCGCGGAACGAGGCAAGGTAGGTGTTTTTTTGGTTCGCTTCGTAGGCGTATCGCTGATAGGCTTCTTCGGCCATGCCGCTTTTAAGAAGGATTTCCTCGCAGGTCTCACTGATGAGGTCATCAGGCGCGTTGAGTCCGCGGGTTCGCCCAAAGCCATGAGGGCTTTTACTCCCCAGATTCGCTCGTGCCAGAAGGCATGTTTTTGGAGGCGCAAAAAGTGGAGGGTTTCTTCGTGCCTGCCGGATGTGTAAAGGCAGCTCAGGTACGCCCTGGTGCCCCGGAAATAGCTCCAGTCCGTGTCTTGGGGCCAGTAGCACTGCCTCATTTCCTCCAGGAACCGGTCAGCCCAGCGCGAAGCCCGCTCGGGAGTGACACACAGCTCGCCCCAGTACTCGGGCAGCAGTTCGATATAGGGCATCTCGTCGGTTAATATGGCATCCCAGAGCCGTTCAAGCCATTTGTCGCGGACCTTGTCTTCCGCCGGTGCAGCGGCGATGATGGGTGCCAGGGTGTCGATGGCGTTGTTCACGGCCGCACCGAGGGCGCCGGAGGAACTGTCCACGTACATGAGGGCTCCGGAGACTTTTTCGAGAAAGGTCACCGCACCTTCGGCACCCAGTACAGGGTCTTTTCTCGCAACCTTTTTGATTTCGGTAAGGGCCTCCCTGATCCTCCTGACAGGGAGGTTGCTGCGCCAGCCGAAGGCATTGCGCCTGAAACGGGGAACGAACTGCCACTTGTGCTTGTTTTTTGGAGCCATGGGTTTCAACCTCCCGTTCAATGACATAATACAGTGACACGAGGTTCTTCAAAAGGGTGCGGGTATGGTACGAAAAAAGGAAGAGGGCAGACCAGGGGGGTGCGTGTCGGCTCAGTACGCTGGACTTGAAAGCCCGTTTTTTATCAGAAAAGGAGGGGAAAATACAATTTGTTGATGCAAGTCAGTAATACCGACGTCTATTTAGCTGAATCTGGAAAATAAAAGTCAATGGTTCGAATTTCTTCGAGTTTTGGTTCAGATGGAACGACTCAGGAAGATATCAATGGGTGGTCAACTAAAACAAACGGAAAAGAGTCAAGTTCGAAAACTTGAAAAAATTTACCTTCACAATACTGGAGTGATTGCACATGACAAAACGAGTTGTTGTGATCGGATCCGGCGGTGCCGGGCTAGTGGCCGCCATAACCGCTAAAAGGGCGGGAGCCGAGGTCCTGTTGATTTCAAAGACCGATCGTGGCCGCGGAACATGCACGGCGTATTCGGCGGGCATATTCTCACTGGCCTGCTGCGGCCTTTCGCCCGAAGAGCATTACAAAAAGACAATGGAAACGGGCCATTACTTAAACGACCCGGCTTTAGTGAAAATTCTGACCGAGGAGGCAGAAAGCACTTTTCAGACCCTTATCCAGTGGGGTGTCCGGATAAAAATGGAAAAAGGATCTGCCTCAGTCAGGGCCACGGCACCCAACGGGTTGATGGGTGGGGCCGGTTTTACCGGGGAATTGGCTGCAATTGCCGAAAGCGAGGGCGTCAGGTTCCTGGATTGGACGGTAGCGACGTCGCTTCGGTTGGAAAGAGGCTGTGTAGCAGGAGTCGAAACGGAGAACTGGCGCACAGGGAAACGGGCGTGTATTTCTTCGGGCGCGGTTATTCTGGCGACGGGCGGTGGCGGCCAGATCTACAATCACACCGATAACCCGGGCAGGATTACCGGCGATGGCTACGCTCTGGCTTCGGATATCGGTGCGGCCTTTCGCGACATGGAGTTCGTGCAGTTTTATCCTCTCGGGTGGGCGGAGCCCGGTTTCCCGCAGTGGATGGCTGACGTGGAACTGGTGGATTATGTGAGGATAACCGACGCAAAGGGCAGGGAATTTTTGAAAGAGGCTATGGATGACTGGGGGTATAAAAGCGGCAACGAGGTAAGCCTTTATGCTCGCGATAAATGCGCCAGGCTTGTGGCGGAAAAATCCGCCGTGGGCGGTGTCTTCGCCCATCTGGAGGATTTGACAGATGACCAATTGAAGGATCCCAAAGTGCAGTACTGCCTGACGTTGAACGCGGAGTTTTTCAGGAACGTAAAGCGGCCTTTGCGGATGGCCCCGCTTGAACACTATTTTTGCGGAGGCGTGGTCATAGATGGTTTCGGTCGTACGTCTGTAGACGGGCTTTATGCCTGCGGAGAGGTCACCGGCGGTGTCGACGGCGCTAACAGGGTTGGAGGAAATGCCCTGACGAATATCGCGGTTTTCGGGTACAGGGCCGGCAAGGCGGCGGCTGAAGCGTGCGAAAAAGGCCCAATCTCTTTGGATGCAGGAGAGTGGGAGGGGCTGCATACCGTTTCTGAAAAGGGCGAAAGTCCGGATGTGTTGCGCAAAGATCTGCAGGAAAAAGCCTGGGAGGCACTGGGACCCGTAAGGAGAGGGCGAAAAATAGAGGAATTCCTGAAGTACCTGGATGATTTTGTGGACAAGAAGATACGCCTGGAAACGCCGATGGACCGTCTTTTGGCTCTCGAGATGAAAGGGCTGCACACAACGGCAAAGGCCGTCGCAGAAGCAGCCCTGAAAAGAAAGGAAAGCCTGGGAACGCATTGGAGAATCGATTGACCCGGGTGTGCTGCGGCCAACCATTTCCCCTCTGCGCCTTGCCTTTTTCCCATGAGCTATTGAAGGATCTGCTCCGGTTTTTTAAGGGATATTTCTGCTTGATGGCGCCGAAGGTGGCCAGGCTCGACCTGCTGAATAGCCTGGCACGCAAGGCAGCGGTCGGACAGTCGTATCTCGCGGGCAGAACGGCCCTGGTTCTTGTCCTGGGGCATAGGGAATAGGTGGATTTCGACTGGTTTACGCCTGAACCATTCGATCCTGAAATCTTGTCACGACGACTGGAAAGCTTAGGCCCCTTCAGAATGGCCGAAACGGTGCCGGGCGCTTTCATAGGATGGGTGGGTGACACCCGGATAACCTGGATTCATTTCCCTAACCCCATGATAGAGCCTTTTATAGAGACTCCCGAGGTTCAGGGATTAAAAATCGCATCCCTGGCAGACATCGTCATCATGAAATGGAACGCGCTGGCGAATCTAGGTTCTGTCAAGGATTTTTTAAAGACCTGTTTCCCCTTTTGGAAGAGAAATATCCAGGCGCCAGGATAAACACGTATCACATGATAAAAAGCCTCTCCTGGTTTGACGACGCCGAAGCCGAACCGTGGCCGGTCCTCAGAAAACCCATACACTGGGAGGAGCTCGAGAACCGGTTTCTCGAGATACAAAGGGTACTTTTTGCGCTGTTGCGGTAGCTTTACGCAATACGGGTGTCGATCGCAAGGTGTGTTTTTTAGTTCAGAAAAATCTTCTCCAGTTCCGAAGCAGAAAGCTGGTACTTCGCCGAAATTCTGCGCTTGTCTCCGGAAAGACTCGTGGTAATGCACTCCGGCGCGTTGACGCAACTTCTGTTTTCGCCCTTTTTGTAGCCGTTGCAAACGCGTAGCACGTCCGGGGAAATCTCGTCGATAAGGACGATGCGTCCGTCACCGCTTTCAAGTCGTCCAAGTTCGATCTTGCCGTCCAGAACATGTAGCCCGTGTGCTGCGAACTCTTCGTAAATCACCCGGGCGATTTTTTTGACTAGTTCCTTGACGGTGGATACTTCTTCTTCTGTCATTACACCGGCTCCCGTCAGCGACTCGAAGGTGATCAGTGTGTCAGTTTTGTCTTTGGTCCA
>NPIF01000344.1_pt1 | contig 10966 bp, 6 predicted proteins | sample 8637461 | NCBI WGS metagenome assembly NPIF01 (sample SAMN07420641, study PRJNA396082) | bioreactor metagenome | isolation source: sample BR12 brine-fed electro-methanogenic bioreactor BR | place: Japan: Kochi | collected 2016-12-09
GCCCCCTCCCCTAAAAAAAGCACCCCGACAGCCTTCTGTAAACGGACTTAAGCGACAGGACCGACCCCGTCGCGACGGTCGTACCACCGCAGGGCATAGTACACGAGCAATCCGGCCAGAAATCCGCCGGCCATGTTGATCCACAGAGAAAACCCCAGAGTTGCCGCCAACGGAATCAAGTCACGGTTCCAACGGGTATCTTTGGCAAATTTGGTCATTTCGATGCCGACCAGAAACATCATGGCGCCAATAATAGGCACGGGAAATGCCGCGAACAGCCCGCCAATGGATCCGGCCAGGAACAGCCCCATGGCCAGTTCCAACAGCCCCTCGATAATATTCGCCCCACCGGTGCGGGCCCCGAAATAATGCTGGCCCGCCAACCCCCCGGCACCATGGCACATGGGCATACCTCCGAACAGAGGACTGACCAGGTTGATGACCCCCATATTGAGGGACAGGCGTGTTTCACTGACCGGCTTATCAGGCCAGTACTCCTTGATCAAAACCGCGGTAGCAATCACCGCGTTGGTGGCGGTCAGGGGCAACTGGGAAAACCCTGCGAGCATAAGGGACTGCCAGATTTCGGTCAGGGAAAAACCGGTCAGTTCCGGCAGGGCAAAGGCCGGGGTTTGAACCTCGGCAAAATGCCCCTTGAGGAGCATCAAAACGATGCCAAGCGCCATCAACACCACCGCGGCCGGAGCATAGCGGTTGGCGCGCAGCACCAATACGATCAGGATCGCCAGTAGCCCCAGCCACCAACCCATGGCAAGCATCTCCAGCGCCTGGATAGCCAGCAGCGCGCCAAGGGCAAGCTGAATGCCGCGAATCACCGGCCTCGGGGTGATCCGCGCCAACCAGCCCATCAGACCGGTGACCGCAACCAATAAACACAGAAGACCCATGGCAAAGCCGGATGCATAGACCAGAGAGGGAGTCCATTGCTGAGAAATCGCCACCACCGCCAAAACCTTCATCGGTTCTACCGGCATGGGCAGACGATAGATCAGCCCCGTAGCGATATTGGTCAGACCCATCATGACCAGCAGACCGGCCGGGTCCAGTCCACAAATCACGATATACCCGATCGCCAGAGGAAACAGGGTGCCAAAATCTCCCATGGCGCCTGCCATCTCTCGCATATTGAATTCAAAGCTGCCGATTTTCACAGACCCCCCATCCTGGAAAACAACACATCAACTGATGGCGTCGCCATCTCATGTTTTACGAGAGCATCATCAACTGCGCACCAAAAAAAACACCCTGCCGTCAATCAACAGGCAGGGCGTTTATTCTACATCTGCGGGCATTTATTCATAGATAAAAAATAACTGTTGATCGTTTACCTTAAAATCGGCGATAGCCTTCTGGCCTTCGTTGGAGGTCAGGTAAGCAATGAAGGCCATGGCCAGATCGTACTTGACATGGGGGTGGCGTTTGGGGTTCACCGCGATTACCCCGTAGGGGTTAAACAGGTTGGCATCGCCCTGGTAAAGGATGGGCAGATCCACTTTGCTCTGATAAGCAATGAAGGTAGCCCGATCGGTGAGCGCGTAACCCTGCAGTTCGTTAGCCATGGTGATGACCTCGCCCATCCCCTGACCGGCCTCGATATACCAGCGCCCCGTCGGCACCACGCCGGCGTCTTTCCACAAACTTTTTTCCATAACGTGGGTCCCGGAGGCGTCTCCCCTGGAAATAAAAGGGGCTTTGCCGGCGCCCAGCATTTCCATGGCTTCGGATATGGTCTTGGCTTTTTTCAAACCGGCCGGATCCTTGTCGGGCCCGATAACGACAAAATCGTTGTACATGACATCGCGGCGGTTAACGCCGAATCCGCCCGCGACAAAAGCGTCTTCCAAGCTACGGGCATGTACCAGGGTCACATCGACATCGCCGTTCTCGGCCACCTTGAGGGCTTTTCCGGTGCCGACGGCAACTACATCCACCGTACAATCGTACTGTTTTTCAAAGGCGGGCAGTATGGCTCTAAGCAGCCCTGAGTTATCCGTCGAGGTGGTGGTCGACAACTTCAGACGCTCGGCGGCCAGGGTGCCGCTAGCGAAAAAAACCAACAGGGCCAGGGCTAGCAGAGATAAACGAAAAATCGATTTCATGCGCAACACTCCTTTTTGATGCCGAAATGGCGGGGTAATAAGTGACCGACAACCTTCGCCCGACAAGAAAGCGAAGAGCCGGGCCCAGTAACCTTCTTCTTGACGAAGGCGAATGTTATCACTCCGACTATATTACGGCAACAAAAAGTTATAACCCTGAGTATACTGCGTCAGATTTTTTCCAGCGTCAGGCTGTTCTCCCCCAGGGTCCGATTGGCTTCCTGCAACAAGCCTTCCGCCGATACAACCCCCACGGCACTCTGTTCCCAATTCGCCAGCAGATAGGTTTCGGCCAACCGCTTGAGGGTGAGCCGATCGACGGCCAGAATCCCTTCCCGCAAAGCCTGGCGCTGGGCGGTGCTGAACCCCTGCAAGCGATAGCCGAACTCCCGTTGTCCCTTTCCGGCGGGCGATACCGGACGGTCGAGAGTGCCAAATACCGCCAGAATCGCTTCCCGGATATCCTCGTCGCTGAAGGAACCGGCGGCGGCCCATTCCGCGCCCTGGCGATAGACCTGCAGGGTGCGCAGCAAATGGGGGTCCCGATAGGAAAGCATGGAAAACAGGCCTAATTGGGCGTCATAGGTGGCCATGCCTCCGTAGGCCCCGCCCTTTTCCCGCAATTCGCGATGCAGGTAGCAGGCTCGCAACAATTTGGCCAGTACCAGCAAACCGGCGACATCGGGATGAATCAGAGGCACCGTGGAGAAGACCCGAGTCACATAGGATACCGGCACCGCCGCGGCCCAGCCCACCGCCGCGTCGCCGAGGGGCAGCTCCGCCAGCAGGCCCGTCGACCGCTCACCGGCAGGCAGGGCATCAAGGAAATCCTGCAAGGGCTCAGCGATCTGGGCAAAGGCCCGATCTTCGGCGGTCACGGCACAACGAATCCGGGCGCGGCACAACAGAAACTCAGCCAGACGTTGCATGCTTCGGGAGAAATCCGCCAGCTGCTCGGGCTGATTCTGGGCCAGGGTCTTAACGGTGCGCAGCAAATGAAGTCCGCCCCACTCTTCCCGCAGACGACCGCAGGAGGACAGAGCCGCAGCGGCACTTCGGGCAGCATAGCTGTGACCGGAGCCGGAGACGCTATTTTGCAGCGAAACGCTGACCTGATTAATCACCGTATGCAGACGCTGCAGATCGGTGAAATCGGGGGCTGTAAAGAGATCCCGCAAAATCTCGAACATGGCCTGCTGGTTGCGTAGCAAGGCTTTGCTCTGCACTTCAAAAGCCACCTGGAAATCATCGAGAGAGTGGGGATTACAGATCACCGTGCCGCTGGCCTGGATGCCACCGGTCGCGGCGGAGATGCGCTCCGACATTTGCAGATAGTTGTAGCCCGCTGCACCGATCTTGGGTAGCAGGGTACTGAACAGGGGCACCAGGGGAAGCAGATCGGCGGGCAGATCGTTCATCACCAGGCTGGCGGTAAAATAGCCGATACCGTTGGTCGGTTGGTCGAAAAAGTACAGGGGGCGACCGGCCAGTTGCTGTTCGCGACAGGGCACAGGGCGTTCCGTAGCCGGGATATCGCTCAGCTCAAGGGTCGGCAGACAGGACAGATCCTCCTCCTGCTCCTGAGCCTGCTGCAACTCCAGGGCCTGACGCACCAGCTCCTGACGCTCTTCCTCGCTGAGCTGCTCCTCCCGATCCCGCAGCCGCTGCCTCAAGGCCTTCTCCTGTTCTTCCTTCAGACCGGTATCGGGTTGCAGCAGCAGGGTCACCCGATGGGGATTGTCGAGCAACTGACGGCGAATCAGATTCTGGAAAAAGGGCCCTGCCGCCAGTTCTTGCCTCAAACGCGCCAGGTTGGCGTCGAACCTTAACGGCGACACGGGATCGTTGTCATGCATCCAGGGGCCCATCAGCCGCATCAGCAGCAACAGGGCATAGGGATACTGGTCGCCGACAACCTCTCGGTGAGAGAGCTCCAACTGATGAATAGCCGATTCGATCTGTTCTTCGCGAAACCCGGTTTCGGCGATTTGCTCCAGGGTTTTCAGCACCAGCTCTTCGATGGCCCCAAGTTGTTCCGGATCGGTGCCTTGCAGCCCGGCGGCCAGATACGTCTCCCGTTGATCGTCGTGGTAGCCGGTTCCCGGCGCCAGATTCTGCCCGAGTCCCGATTCGATAAGGGCTTGATAGAGGGGCGCGGCCGGATGCCCGAGGAGTAGCTGGGAAAGCAGGCTCAAAGCCAGATTTTCGAAACTGTCGGACAGGGGGCAGGTCAGCCAGGCCAGCTGCACCATGGACCGCTTGGCAAGGGGGTCGCCGGGGTCGACGGGAAAGCCCTCGGTGACCTGCCTCGGCGCACTGAAACGCAGCTCATCCGGCACCGCCGTATCGAGTTGCAGAGGTTCGAAAGCCTGCAGAGCCTGTTCTTCAATCATCGCCAGGTGGTCGCCCAGAGGCAGGTTGCCATAGCTGAAGAAATAGGCGTTGGCCGGATGATAATAGGTGCGATGGAAATCGACAAGCTGTTCATGGGACAGGTCAAGGATCGCTTCCGGCTCCCCCCCCGAATTATGGCCGTAGGTGGTGGTCGGAAACAGGGCCTTGGTCAGGCGTCGATGGAGCAGGGACGAAGGATCGGCCATGGCCCCCTTCATCTCGTTATACACCACCCCTTTAAAGGTCAACTCCGAAGCGCTGTCTGCCGCATCGGAAAACTCCAGACGATGGCCTTCCTGACGAAAATCCCGCTCCCGCAGCAAGGGAAAGAAGGCGGCATCAAGGTAGATCCCCATCAGGTTGTAAAAGTCTTTGCGATTCTGCGATGCAAAAGGATAGAGAGTCCAGTCGCTGGAGGTCAGGGCATTCATGAAGGTGTTCAGGCTGCGCTTGAGCATGGTAAAGAAAGGATCTCTAACCGGGTATCTACGGGAACCGCACAGCACGGTATGCTCCAGGATATGCGCCACCCCCGATGAATTTTCCGGCGTGGTGCGAAACCCGACACCGAACAAATTATTGTCGTCTTCACAGGCCAGGTGGACCATGTGGCAACCAAGCCGCTCGTGGCGCAATTCGATCAGAGTCAGATTCAGTTCGTTTAACGGGGTGACACCAGTGACGACAAAACCGTGCTGCCATTGGCCGATGCGCCATTGCTTATCCATCATGGGCTTTCGCCTCCTTAGGTGACGACACAGACTGCTCTCTGCCGGATATTTTGCAAAAAGGCTTCTGAGATACCGAAACCAGGGAGTGTTTTTCAGGGGTCGGGATCCGTCCCTGCTTAGCACAGCGATCCACAAAGGACAAGGATCATCCGCTGGCAGAAGAGGGGCTGTGCAGGTCGATGACGATGGCCGTGCAATCGTCTCCGGGGGGATCTGCGGCACCAAACTCCCGCAAAGCAGCGAACAGTCTCTCCAGAAATTCCGGATAAGGCTCCGGATGGTCCAGCAACAACTGCCCGATGCGCTCCGTGCCAAAAAAATCCCCGGCACTGTTGTGACTGTCGCTCAAACCATCGGTGTACAAAAGCAATCGATCCTGATCCTCGAGTTGAAAGACCCCCTCTTCCAATTCCGGTTCACTGAAATAGCCCAGGGGGGACGCCGTCGGCTGCAGGAGAAACAGGCTCGTGCCACGTTTGACCAGAGGAGCGACCTGACCGGCGTTGACATAACGCAGCACCAGAGTCACCGGATCGATGATGCCGTAAAAAAGGGTCGCCGAAAAGTAATGATCAAACTTGCGGGAACGCTTGGCGAAAAGCTGTAAAAATTCATTCGCATCGGCCACCACCTGCTGCGGTTGGCAATCGCTTCTAGAGGCTCGATGCAGATAACCATAGAGCAGGGCCATGACCACGGAAGCCTGCAGACCATGGCCGGTCACATCCCCCAAAAACACCACCTGACAACCATCGGGAAGAGCGATGAACTCATAAAAATCGCCGCCCAGCCCGAGGGCCATGCGGTTCTTTACCCCCATACAACACCAGTCACAAGAGGGCGAGCTCTTGGGCAGCAGCAGACGCTGCACCTTGCTGGCCAGATCGAGATCATTCGTCGGAGAATTGACCATAGGATTCCTTAAAAACGGTTTTATTCCGCCGGCGCGGTCGAAAAATCCTTGAACCGCCGGTCGAGCAGATGCCTGGGCTGGAGGTTGCCCAGGGCTCCCAGCAGACTGCCCCGCAGGTGGGGGATATCGCCGCTCAATTCCTTGATCAGCGTCTTCATACGCCGCCGGTTGCGGTCCCCCTCGCTGCCCGCCGGACAGGCGCAGGCAATGATCGGAAAATCATTATTGCCGCTGAACTCGGCGATCTCCCGCTCTTCGACATAAACCAGCGGACGGATCACCGTGTGCCGGCCATTGTCCGCCAACAGTTTGGGACTCATGGCCTTGAGGGTGCCAACGAAAAACTGGTTGAGCAGCAGGGTCTCGATAAAATCATCCAGATGGTGACCAAGGGCGAGCTTATTGCAGCCGAGCTCGTCAGCCACCGAATACAGCACGCCCCGCCGCAACCGGGCGCAAAAAGCGCAATAGGACGAACCGGGGCGACGTTTGGTTTCGATAATCTGATAGCAGTCGGTCTGTTCCATGCGATGGCCAAAGCCGTAGTCCCGCAGGTGCTGCGCCAGGGGTTCGGTTCGATAACCGGGGAAACCCGGGTGCACGTTGACCGCGACCAGTTCGTAGCGCACCGGCGCCCGGCGCCGCAGGCTGTCGAGGATATGCAGCAGGGTGTAGCTGTCCTTGCCGCCGGAGACGGCTACCGCAATACGGTCCCCTTCTTCGATGAGATTAAAATCCCCGATGGCCTTGCCGACCTGTTTACGGATTCTACGAAAAAGCCGATCTTCTGCAATCACCAACGGTGTCCTCTCCTTGTTCTGCAATGGGTTCTTTATGTAAGTCATTTGCCGATATTTTGCAACAGCATCCCCGGAGACCAAGCGCCGGATCTGGAGCTGTTTTATGGGGCGCCCGACAGCCTCCTAGGAAAATCCCAGCAGCCGGCGGCAGTCCTCCAGCGCCAGATACAGAGCCGGAATCATCACCAGGGTGATGCCCGTGGCGAAAAGAATGCCGAAGCCCAGGGATATGGCCATGGGAATCAGAAATTGGGCCTGCACGCTGCGCTCCAGGATCATCGGCGCCAGGCCGAAGAAGGTAGTCAGAGAGGTCAGCAGAATCGGCCGGAAGCGCCGCTGGCCCGCATCGAGCACCGCCTGTTGCAGATCTTCGCCCCCTTCCCGGCGGTTCTGGTTTATTCGGTCGATTAGCAGCAGCGAATCGTTCACCACCACCCCGGAGAGAGCGACAATACCGAAAAGGCTCAATATGGAGAGATCGTACCCCATGAGCAAATGACCGGCAACCGCCCCCACAATACCGAAGGGTATAGCCGTCATGATGATCAGGGGTTGGCTGTAACTGCGAAAGGGAATCGCCAGCAAGGCAAAAATAGCAAACAGCGCCAGTTGAAAACCGGTGGCCATGCTGGCCATGGAGTCCCGGCGTTCCTTTTCCTCGCCTTCCATATCGAAGGACATACCGGGATAGTCATGGCCCAACTCCTTCAGCAGGCCCGCCCGCAACTGGGTGAGAATCTCCTGGGCGTTGGCGACCTGGCTGTCGACGCTGGCGGTCACATTAATCACCCGCTTGCGGTCCGTGCGCTTGATTTCGGCATAGCCTCTCCCCTCCTCCAGGGTGGCGGCCCTTTCCAAAGGCAGTTCACCGCCCTGGGGGGTACGGATGCGCAAGCCCTCCAGCCCCACCAGGCTGCGACGATCCTGCTCCGGGTACCGCACCATGACCTTGACTTCGTTTCGACCGCGCTGCAGACGCAAGGCCTCGGCGCCATAGAAGGCCCCGCGAACCTGCCTGCCCAGATCCTCTTCGGTAATCCCCAGAGTGCGGGCCTCCGGTTTGAGACGGATTTTCACTTCCTGTTTGCCGGCACTGTATGAATCTTCGATATCTCCCACCCCAGGATAGCCGCCCAGTTCCTGTTTGATACGATTGGCGGCCGTGGTCAGAACCCCGAAGTCCTCATGGGCCAGCTGAATATCGATATTGGCCCCCATACGCACCAGATTCGATTTGAATACCAGCGATTCAACCCCCGGCACCTCGCCGACTTTTTTACGCCAGGCGGCGGTGATGGTGGCGGCAGGGATCCCCCGCTCCTCGCTTTTGGTCAACAACAGGGCCATATCGGAAAGATGGGCGCCAGAACCCTCTGCGCTACCGCCCCCTGGCCCCCCTCCTGCCATCGTGCCGCCAACTACCGCGTAGAAATGGCGCAACAGAGTCTGCCCCTCGCCCAGATCGGCGTCAAATTCAGCGACGGTCTCCATCGCCCGTTTTTCGATGTAGTCTTTCACCCGGGAGGTTTCGGCAACAGGTGTGCCAGGGGGCATCTGCAAAGAAGCGGTGATCACGTCGCCGTCCACTTCGGGCATAAAGGTGAATTTGATGACGCCCCCCCTGACAACCCCGAACGCCAGCAGCAGACCGCTCAGAGCCAGGGCCAGGGTCAGATAGCGATAGGTCAACGCCCTTTGCAGAAGCCGGCGGTAGGGCCCGCCAACAAAGCGATCCAGACGCAGCCCAAAACCTCGACGGACTTCGTCGATACGTCCGAAAACCCCGGTCGGGGCCGGTCGAGGCCGGCCGGCAGCCAGGTGCGCCGGCAAAACGAACAGAGATTCCACCAGCGATACACACACCATGGTAATCACGATAATCGGGATCACCCCCATGAACTTGCCCATGGTGCCACTGATGAACAGCAAGGGAGAAAAGGCTGCCACGGTCGTAAGAATCGCAAACACCACCGGCACCCCCACCTCCTGGGTCCCGGCCACCGCCGCCTGCAGATAGGGCAGACCCCGCTGGCGATGGGCGTAGATGTTCTCGCCAACCACGATGGCGTCGTCAACCACGATCCCCAAGGCGAGGATAAAAGCAAACAGAGAGATCATGTTGATGGAAACCCCCAGAGCGGGCATCAACAAAAGGGTACCGAGAAAGCTGATGGGAATACCCAGCATGACCCACAGGGCCAGACGTATCTCTAGAAACAGGCCCAGCACCAGAAATACCAGGAACAGTCCCAGGGCCGCGTTTTTGAGAAGCAGATTCATCCGGCTTTCAAACAGCTCGCTGGTATCGTTCCAGGTCGCCAGCTTTACGCTCGGTGGCAGGCTCGGCGTCTGCTCTTCGACATACCCCTTGACCAGGTTGGAAATCTCCGTCGGCTTTTGGCTACCGACTCGAAACACCTTGACCATGGCCGCCGGCTTGCCATCAAAACTGGCGGCGGTATCCGTTTCAGCGAAAGTGTCCCGCACATCGGCGATGTCGTCCAGACGAACCTGAGTGCCATCAGGATGAGTCACCACCACGATATCGGCATACCCGGCGCCGAAATATCGCCGTTCCTTGGTGCGCAGCAGAATCTCCCCGCCTCGGGTTCGCAGGGTGCCTCCGGGGAGATCCAGAGAGGCCTTACGCACACGTTGCGCGACCTGCTCCAGGGTCAGGTTATGACGACGCAACTGCTCTTCGGGGATTTCGATGGCAATCTCATAGGGGCGCACCCCTCCCAGATCCACCTGGGTAATCTGCGGATAATTAAGCAACTCATCGCGCACCGCTTCGGCACGCTGGCGCAGGCTGGTTTCGGACAGGTCGCCGTAAACCACCACGGAAATCACCTCACGCCGATTGAGCACTTTGCTGATGATCGGTTTTTCGGCATCTTGGGGAAAGGTGGTAATTCGATCCACCTCGCTGCGAACATCCTGCAACACCTTGTCCGGGTCCATGCCTTCCTGTACCTCGGCCTGAACGGTGCCGTTGCCTTCACGGGCGGTCGCCTTGAGCTGAACGATGCCGTCGACGCCGGTGAGATTTTCCTCGATTTTGAGCAGAATCCCTTCCTCCACCTCTTCAGGACCGGCGCCAGGATAGGCCACGCTGACCGAAATCCAGTCAAGGGATATCTCAGGGAACACCTCCTGCTGAACCTTGGGAGCGAGGATCAGACCGCCGACTATAAAGATCAGCATCAACAGATTGGCGGCCACATGATGATGGGTCATCCAGCGAATCGCACTGTTCATCGGGCATCCTCCGCCGGGTCGGGTGCCGAATCCCCTCCCGCCACCCGAAGCTTCATGCCTTCGGCCGCTCCGGCCAGGGGAGTCAGCACCACTCGATCACCGGGGGACAGCCCCTGGTCGATCACCACCTCGTCCCTGCTCCGGCGGACCACCCGGACCGGCCGCATCCGCAGTCTATTGTCCTGCAACACCCAGACCGTTTCGCTATCCCGCAAAGCGGATGCCGGCAGAACCACGACATCCTGCAGGGAAGTTCCGGTCAGGGATATACGGACAAAGGTTCCCATACCCAAGGATGGCCGTCCTTCGTCCTCCTTAACTAATCCATAAGGATCTTCCACGGTCACCATCAACCTCGCCATACGTCCCAGGGGGTCCACATCCCCTAATTGGCGGGCGACCCGCCCCCGCCAGCGGAAGGTAGCATCGCCAACAGCGAGCTGCACCGACGCGCTGGATCCGTTGAGGGCTTCGGCCTGGCGGGGAATCTGCAACCAGTTCAACTCTTCCAGAGGCAAAGGAACCAGGATCTCGGCCTGATCGGTGCCGACCAGCCTCGCCACCTCCGTTCCCGCCCGGACATATTGGCCAAGGTCCAGTGATTTGGAGCGAACCACGGCGTTAAAGGGCGCCCGCAGGCTGGTGCGCTGCAGGTCCAACTGGGCCTGCTGCAACGCGGCCCGAGCTGCCAATAAGGCCGCCCGGGCATTTTTCATCTGAGGCTCGTACAGCACCAGTGGATTCGGT
>NPIF01004187.1_pt1 | contig 10949 bp, 13 predicted proteins | sample 8637461 | NCBI WGS metagenome assembly NPIF01 (sample SAMN07420641, study PRJNA396082) | bioreactor metagenome | isolation source: sample BR12 brine-fed electro-methanogenic bioreactor BR | place: Japan: Kochi | collected 2016-12-09
GACGACGGCGGTCAGCCTGTTCGTGGTGGCCAGCGCCTCGGCCTTCGCCTGGATCCTGACCAGTAACCGGGCGACCGAGGAGTTCGCCGGCCTGATCCTGGGGATTTCCGACAATCCCATCATCATCCTGCTCATGGTCAACGTGCTGCTGTTCGTCGTCGGCTGCTTCATGGAAACCCTGGCCGCGATCACCATCCTGGTGCCGGTGCTGCTGCCGACCATGATGAAGATCGGCATCGACCCGGTGCATTTCGGGGTGATCATGGTGCTCAACCTGATGATCGGGCTGCTGACGCCGCCGGTCGGCCTGGTCCTCTATGTGCTGTCGCGGGTATCGGGCCTGTCCTTCGAGCGCACGGTGGCCGGTACCTTCCCGTTCCTGATTCCGCTGCTCGTCGTCCTGTTTCTGGTTGTCGTATTCCCGCAGATCTCGATGTTCCTGCCGAACATGATCTGGGACTGAGGCTGTGGGAAGAAGGCATTTCGCCGCCTGGTTTCGGGCCGCCGGTCCGCATAGGGAGCTGACATGACCGTCATTGCCGATATCCGCCTGACGCCTTTAGTCTTCGAGATGCCGAAGGAAAGGGCACGCTTCGATGCCCGCGGCGGCGGACATCGGCGGGCGATGACGCTCGTGGAGTTGACCACGGACGACGGCGTGACCGGAATCGGCGAAGCCTTCGGCGGGCCGGGCGGAGCCGCCGTCGCCTTCTTCGAGGCCGTCCGCGAGCAGTTCATCGGCGCTGATCCGCTGGCCTTTCCGCACATCGCGGCACGGGTTCTCGGCGCCAACTACCATATGCGTGCCCAGGGGCAGATGGGCGCCTGCCTCAGCGGCATCGGCACCGCGGCGCTCGATGCCGCCGGCAAGGCCCTGGGGGTTCCCGCCTATCGGCTGCTCGGCGGCGCCGTCGTCGACCGGGTGCCGGTCTATGCCTCCGGCGGGTTTTTCAGCGACGATCCCCGGGGATCGTTCCGCCAGCAGCTCGAACTGGCGGCGGCTCACCCGTATCCGGGCCACAAGATCAAATGCGGCGCCAATCCGCGCGACGACGTGGCGCGGGTCCGCCTGGCCCGCGAGATCATCGGCGACGATCCCCTGCTGATGATCGATTTCAACGGCAACTACACCTACGATACCGCCCTGGAATCCATGAACCGGGTCGCCGACTTCGATATCCATTGGGTCGAGGAGCCGGTCGCCCTGGACGATTGGAACGGGTTCGCCCGCCTGGCCGGCCGGTCGCCGCTTCGCATCGCGACGGGCGAGGCGCTGGCCGGCATTTCGGAGTTCCGCCAGGTGATGGCGACCGGGGCCGTCGATGTGGTCACGCCCGACCTCAACCTGTGCGGCGGCCCCTGGGAGGCCCGCATGATCGCCGCCCTGGCGGCGGCCGAGGGCATCCGGGTTTCGCCGCATGTATTCGGGGGAGCCATCGGCCTCGCGGTTGCCGTCCATTTCGCCGCCAGCCTGCCGGCGGCGCCACATGTGCGGAACTTCCCCTATCCGACGCTGGTCGAATACGACTACTGGGAAAACGGCCTGCGCACCGAACTGCTGACGGAACCGCTGGTACCGGAGGACGGCCATATCGCGGTGCCGCAGGGGCCCGGGCTCGGTATCGAGCTGAACCGCGAGAGCGTCCGCCGCTTCGCGGCCTAGGAATCTACGGCATCATCCGTTCGGCGAGGGTCTCGTCGGAGAGCACCGGGTAGGTGCGGCTGTCGAAAAGCTGATAGTGCCACCATTCCTTGGAGTAGAAATCCCAGCCGGCGGCCGACATCAGGCCGAGCAGCAGGCAGCGGTTGCGCTGCGCTGCGGTCGGGACCTCGGTGTTGCCGTGGTGGGAGCGCGGCGTGAAGGCATCGAACGGGGTTCCCATCTCCAGCTCCGCCCCCGACGCGTCGACGAGGGTCAGATCGACGGCGACGCCGCGCGAATGGGGCGAGCCGCGCCGGGGATCGGCGAGGAAATCGGGGTCGGGGGTGTGGTTCCACAGCACCCACTGCGCTTCCGAAGGACGGAACCCGTCGAAGATCTTGAGCCCGAGACCCTGGGCCGCGGCCAGATCTGCGGCCCGGCGGAGGCGTTTTTCCGCATCCGAGTGCAGGTAGCAGACCGGGCGGGCGTAGACCGGCTTACCCGTGAAGTTTCCGGCGGTCGCGTAGGCGAGGTCGAGGGAGACGCCGTGGCTTTCCGGGGTGATTTCGATGAGATGGAAGTCGGAGTGCGGGTCCACGGGGCGGGGGTCCTTCTATATCTGGGGTTGCGAACCGCCAGTATAACGGAGTAGGGGAACGGAGAAAGGCCCCGATGGCGGACCGGCCATCGGCCCACACCGGAGGCCCTGCCGCGCGGCGACGTGCCGTGCGGGTCGTGCAGGAATACCCATGAAACCGCTGACCATCACATCCTGGATCGCCGCGCTGGTTGTCGTGCTGGTCGTCGTCGACCATTTCGCCGGCCGCACCGCCGTCGGCTATGTGCCGGCCGGACTGCTGGTGCTGTTCGTCCTGTTGGAGTTGCCGCGCGCCGTCCGTTCGGAAACCATCGCCGCCTCGGTTCTGGCGGCGATCGGCATCGTGGCTGCGGTGGCGTCGGGCGACGAACTGGCGCCGATCTTCCTGAACGCGCTGCGTCGGACCGAGTCGTTCTTCCTGCTGTTCGCCTCCGTCGCCTGGCTGCGGGTTCCGGCCGAGATCAGCCCCAGTATCCGCCAGGCGCAGGAGGCGGCTCAGAATCAGCCGCCGGGACGCCGGTTCCTGGTCCTTTCGGTCGCGGCGCAGGTCCTCGGCGCCGTTCTCAATCTGGCCGGAATCTCGTTGCTGGTCGGGGTCATCCGTGAGGCGCCGTCGGAAGCCCTGCGCCGGCGGTTCACGCGGGCCGTGACCCAGGGGTTCACTTCCGCATCCTGCTGGACGCCCTTTTTCGTGGCGATGAGCGTCGGCCTTTCGATCTTTCCGGGGCTGCGGTGGTCGGACGTCGCGCCCCTCGGTATCACCATGGCCGTGATCCTGGCGCTCATGAGCTGGGCGATGGACCGCCTGTTCCATGCCCGCGGCCAGGAGGAAGCCGGTGCCGTGGCCGTCGAGACGTCGCGGGTCAGCGGGTTCCACTGGCGCATGGGCGTGGTACCGGTCACCCTGTTCGTCCTGGTCGTCACTGCGGTCGAAGGACTGGGCTGGCCGATTCCGGTGGCGCTGGCGATCGTGGCCCCGTTCTACGCCATGGTCTGGATGGTCATACTGGCCAGCCGCCGGGCACCGGTGACGGAGGTGACGGCGGGGCTGGCGCGCCGGGTCGTGGGTGGCCTGCCGGGTCTGCGCGGCGAGGCCCTGATGTTCCTCGGCGCCAACCTGATGGGAGCCGGCATCGCCGCGGTGCTGCCTCCGGAGGCCGTCGCCGAGGTGCTGGAGGCCCTGGCGGTGCCGCAGGACGGCCTGATCATGCTGGTGCTTCTGACCATCCTCGCCTTCGCCGCTCTCGGCGTGCATCCGCTGGTGCCGCTTCTGATCATCGGCGAGGTGGTGCCGGCCTCTTCCCTCGGGATTTCTCCGGAGGTGTTCTGCGCCGGGCTGGTCGCCATGTGGGGGGTTGGGGCCGTGATCTCGCCGTTCTCCGGAACCACGCTGTTCATGCGCCGGGTCGCCAACCTGTCGGCATGGCGGCTCGCCTGGCTGTGGAACGGCCCCTACGGGATCGCCACCACCCTGGTCCTCGGCGGGTTGATGATCATGACGCGGCACCTGGGAATCTTTTAGGATGCATGTTTCTGCGAACCGGCCGGCCGCCGGGGCGCCACGATCGAACGGAAGACCATGAAGCTGCTTGCCATCGATACCGCCACCCGCGCCTGTTCGGCCGCCGTCTGGATCGACGGGCAGGTGGTCGCACGGCGATTCGAGGAAATGGCGCGCGGCCAGTCAGAAGCCCTGATGCCGATGGTGACCGAGGTCATGGCCGAGGCCGGGGTGGCCTTCGACGGTCTCGACCTGCTGGCCGCCACGGTCGGTCCCGGCGCCTTCACCGGCCTGCGGATCGGTCTGGCGGCGGCCCGCGGCATGGCCCTGGCGCTTTCGATTCCCTGTCTCGGCGTGACGACCCTGGAAGCGGTGGCCGAGGGCGTGCCGCCGGCCGAACGGGAAGGCCGCACCGTTCTGGCGGCACTCGACGCCAAGCGGGCCGACCTCTATGTGCAGCTTTTCTCCTCCGATCTCGAACCGCGGAGCGCGCCCGAGGCCCTGATGCCGGCGGATCTGTCCCGGCTCGTTTCGGGGGCGGCGGTCGTCGTCGGCGATGCCGCGGAGATTGCGCTCGAGGCCCTGAACGACAGCGGCGGTGACGTCCTTTCAAGTTCCGCTCCGGGCATCGCCGATGCCGCCCGGATCGCCGGGATCGCGGCGCGGCGCTGGACTCCGGGCATGGCCCTCGAGGCCCCGGAACCTCTTTACCTGCGGCCGCCCGACGTCACGATCTCGGCCAACAGCGGCCGGCTGAGGCCCTGAAACCGATGAGCGATCCGACCGACTCCGCCGCCGCCGAGCCGTTCATCGAGCCCTGCGGCGTGATCCATGTCGAGGTGCTGGCCGCCCTGCATGCACAAGTCTTTCCCGACGCCTGGGATGCCGACGCCTTCCGCACCCTGATGGCGACACCGGGAATCCTGGGGTTCGTGGCCGGCGAGGGAACGAAACCGCTGGGGTTCGTGGTGGGGCGGGTCGCCGCCGACGAATGCGAGATCCTGACCATCGGCGTGCTGCCGCAGGCCCGCCGTCGGGGAATCGGCCGTGCCCTTCTCGACGGCCTGATCGCCGCCGCCGAACGGGCTGGCGCATGCCAGGTATTTCTGGAGGTGGGAAGCGCCAACGGCCCGGCCCGGAAACTTTACGAGACAGGAGGATTCGTCGCGGCCGGCAGGCGGCCGAACTATTACAGGCCGCGGGGAGGTCCTGCCGAGGATGCCCTGATTCTTCGGATGGACCTGCCGGGGTCGGAGGACGGGTAGGGTTACTTCTTTTCCTTGCGGATTCGTAGGAGGTGGACGCCGTCAGCGGCTCCGCCCTCGGTTTCGGGCTCGAGGCCGAGTACCGTGTGGCCGATCTGCTCAACCGAACGTGGCACGTTCTCCAGCGGCTCCTTTCCCTGAAGGCGGATTTCAGCGGTTTCGCCCGGGTTCATCCGCTCGATGAGCAGCTTGGTCCGAACAAATGTCATCGGACACACCTGGTCGGTGATGTCCAGATGATGCCCCACAGCGAAATCTTTCGGTTTTTTCTTCAATTTCGACGTCCGAAGTTGTTGATTGTGTAGAAACTATTATTCTATATATGCGCACCACCTAGTAATCAGAGGAAGAATTTCGAATGGCGGAAAAACCTTCGCGGGCTGAATTGCTTGAACTTACTACGGAAATTGTTGTTGCCCATGCAGGCAACAACTTGCTTGCCGTAAGTGATCTGCCGACCTTAATCGAGGACGTGTACAAAACCCTTTCCGACTTGGGGGAAACTTCCGAAGAGCCGGAAAAGCCGGTCCCGGCCGTTCCCATCAAGAAATCTGTTTTTCCCGATTACATCATTTGTCTTGAGAACGGCAAAAAGCTCAAGATGCTCAAGCGTCACCTGATGACCGCCTACAACATGACGCCGGAAGAGTACCGGGAAAAATGGGGACTCCCCGCCGATTATCCGATGGTTGCTCCCAATTACGCGAAACATCGCAGCAGCCTTGCCAAGGAAATCGGGCTGGGCACGACCTCCAGCAAGGGCCGTAAAAAGGGTTGAACGTGAGAAACCCGGAATTGACTGGCTTCCGGGGTAGCGCGCCTGTGCACGATGTAATAACCTCTCGCACCTACAGTTCCTCGACGAGGTAGTTTTGACATGGCAGCACCATCGCGAATCGAAAAGCTTTGTATCGACAAAGGCATGAAAATGACCGGCCAACGCCGCGTCATTGCCGGCGTCCTGTCGGAGGCCGAAGACCATCCGGACGTCGAAGAGGTCTACCGCAGGGCAACGCAGGTCGATCCGCGAATCAGCATTGCCACTGTCTACCGGACTGTCCGTCTGTTCGAGGAAGCCAATATCCTTGAGCGTCACGATTTCGGTGATGGCCGTTCGCGTTACGAGGAAATAACCGACGAACACCACGATCACCTCATCGACATCCAGACCGGGCGGGTGATCGAATTCCAGAACGACGAGATCGAGACCCTGAAGGCGAAGATCGCTGCCGAGCATGGATTCAAGCTTGTCGGGCACCGGCTGGAGCTGTACGGCATCCCGCTGGATTCCCAGAAGCGGGCGGACCGCAAGCGGTGATCCCGCGAGTCTCCGTCCGCGGAGCTCTTGAATCCATTCTGCCCGGGTCTATTTTTGTAACTTGGCCGGCCGAAAACCAGGCCGGCCGGGTTTGCGCGCCCTGTCGCGCGACGGGCGATTGACGCGCCCAACGAGGTTTTCGAGCCCCTTGCCCAAAAAGCTTCATATAAAGACCTACGGTTGTCAGATGAATGTCTACGACTCCGCCCGCATGGCGGACGTCCTGGCACCGCTCGGCTTTGTCGCGACGGACGAAGCCGACGACGCCGATATGGTCATCCTCAATACCTGCCACATCCGCGAGAAGGCGGCCGAGAAGGTGTTCTCGGAACTGGGCCGGTTGCGTCATCTCAAGGTGGCGCGCGAGAAGGACGGCGGAAAAATGATCCTGGCCGTCGCCGGATGCGTGGCGCAGGCCGAGGGCGCCGAGATCGTCGCCCGGGCGCCGTATGTAGACATGGTGTTCGGGCCGCAGACCTATCATCGGTTGCCGGAAATGGTGGCGCAGGCGAGCCGCTCGGCGGGTGCCGTGCTCGACACCGATTTCCCGTCCCAGCCGAAGTTCGATCATCTGCCCAGCCAGACGCGGGTCGAGGGCTGTTCCGCCTTCCTGACCGTGCAGGAGGGCTGTGACAAGTTCTGCACCTTCTGTGTCGTGCCGTACACGCGCGGCGCCGAGTATTCGCGCCCCGCGGCGGATGTCGTCGCCGAGGCGCGGCGGCTTGCGGCGGCCGGCGCACGCGAGATCACGCTGCTCGGCCAGAACGTCAACTGCTACCACGGTGCGGTACCGGGCGGCGGCGAATGGGGACTCGGGCGTCTGATCCGCGAATTGGCCGAAATCGACGGCCTGGAGCGGATCCGCTATACGACCTCCTATCCCGCCGACATGGACGACGAACTGATCGCTGCGCATGGCGAGGTGCCGCAGTTGATGCCGTTCCTGCACCTGCCGGTGCAGTCGGGATCCGACCGGGTTCTCGCCGCGATGAACCGGCGTCACGACGCCGGCGCGTACCGCCGGATCGTCGATCGTCTGCGCGCGGCGCGCAGCGACCTTGCCCTGTCGTCCGACTTCATCGTCGGATTCCCGGGCGAATCCGACGCCGATTTCGAGGAGACCCTGGCGCTGGTGCGCGAGGTCGGGTTCATCCAGGCCTATTCGTTCAAGTACAGTCCGCGCCCCGGTACGCCGGCGGCGGCGCTCGCCGAGCAGGTGCCCGATCCGGTAAAGGTCGAACGGCTGGCGACGCTCCAGGGCCTGCTCAACGAACAGCAGCTGGCCTTCAATCAAAGCTGCGTCGGCCGGGTGATGCCCGTCCTGCTCGATCGACCGGGCAAGTTCCCGGGCCAGCTCGTCGGCCGCAGCCCCTACATGCAGCCGGTCCACACCGACGGATCGAATGACCTGTTCGGGGCCGTCGTCGATCTGCGGGTCGAGGCCGGTTACGCCAACAGCCTGTCCGGTGTCCTGCTGGACGACACCGGCCGCCGAATGAGGAAAAGCGCTTGAGCGCGAAGTCATCCCGCCAGGCCGGGAAGGCCAACGGCAACAGGACGGAACACCTGGATTTCGAAGACAACGCCCTGGTGATCCAGCTTTTCGGTTTCCATAACAGTCACCTGCTGCAGGTCGAGGAACGGCTCGACGTCGTCATCCACACGCGCGGCAACGAAGCGTCCGTGATCGGCGCGCCCGACGCGGTCGACGCGGCCTGTGCCTGCCTCAAGAGCCTCTATGGCCGCCTGAAGCGCGGGCTGACCGTGGGACGCGAGGAGGTCGACGCCGCAGTCCGCATGGCGCTGGGCAACGGCGGCCGGACGCCGACCGCCGACGAAATCCTCATCCGTACCCGCAAGCGCCACATTTCGCCGCGTTCGGCGACCCAGGCCGCCTATATCCAGGCCATCGACGAGCACGAACTCGTCTTCGGTCTCGGCCCGGCGGGCACCGGCAAGACCTATCTGGCCGTCGCGAAAGCCGTCGAGCGGCTGATCCGGGGCGAGGTCGACCGCATCGTCCTGTCGCGCCCGGCCCTCGAGGCGGGGGAGCAGCTCGGCTTCCTGCCCGGCGACCTGAAGGAGAAGGTCGATCCCTATCTGCGGCCGCTCTACGACGCCCTGCACGACATGCTGCCGGGCAACCAGGTCGCCAAGCGCCTGGAGAGCGGCGAGATCGAGGTGGCGCCGCTGGCTTTCATGCGCGGCCGTACCCTGGCCAACTCGTTCGTCATCCTGGACGAGGCCCAGAACACGACGGCCGTCCAGATGAAGATGATCCTGACCCGCCTCGGCGAGAATTCGCGGATGGTGGTGACCGGCGACCTGACACAGGTCGATCTGCCGCGCGGCACCCGTTCGGGACTGCGTGATGCCCTCGAGGTGCTGGAAGGCATCGAGGGGATCGCCTTCGTGCGGTTCAACGAGAAGGACGTCGTCCGCCATACCCTGGTGACCCGCATGGTCCGCGCCTATGAGGCGGTGGAGGCCAAGCGGCGAACGGCGGCGCCTTATGAGAAGCGCGCAAACGGCCGGACATCCGAGGAATGACAGCGTCCCTGGAAATCGACGTTTCGGTGAATTGTCCCGGCTGGCGCGAGTCCCTTCCCGAGGCCGAGGATCTGGGTTTGCGGGCGGCCGGAGCGGCCTTTGCCGAGGCGGCGGGAGAGACGGTTGCCGAGGCCGCCGAGGCGAGCCTGGTGCTGGCCGACGACGCTTTCGTCCACGCCCTCAATCGCGATTATCGGGGCCAGGACAAGCCGACCAACGTACTGTCCTTCGCCAATCTCGACGGGGGCGCGGGGCCGCAGGTTGGCGCGCCTTTTCTGCTCGGCGATATCGTGATCGCGCTGGAGACCACGATGGCCGAGGCGGCGGACGCGGGAAAACCCTTATCCGACCATTTTTGTCACCTGATTGTTCATGGTATGCTCCATCTACTTGGATTCGATCATCAGACGGACGCCCAGGCTGAAAGCATGGAGCGAATGGAAATCCGGATCTTGCAGGGCATGGGGATCGCCGATCCCTACGCCGAGAGTCCGGAAGGACTGAATTGAGGCGATGAACGACGACTCATGCAGTCGCATGCCCCGCGACGCCGGGGCTCTCCAAACTCCAACCGTTTCCGGAACCCTGCGCGGCTGGTTGCGGCGCCTGCTGCGGACCAACGGCGAGGTCTCGGTCCGTGATACCCTGGAGGAGCTCATCGAGGAGCGGGAGGAGGCTGAAGTCCCGATCGACGAAGACGAGCGGCGGCTTCTCGCCAATATCCTCGATCTTCGCGACCGCGATGTCCGCGACGTCATGGTGCCGCGCGCCGATATCATCGGCGTCGAGATCGGGACCGGGCTGGACGGGTTGATCGAGATGATGATCCGCGAGGGGCATTCGCGCATCCCGGTCTATCGCGAGACCCTCGATGACGCCTGCGGCATGGTTCACATCAAGGACGTGCTGCCCTGGTACGGGCGCGAGAAGGATTTCGACCTCGGCAAGATCGTCCGGCCGGTGCTTTTCGTGTCGCCGTTCATGCGGGTCCCCGACCTGCTTCTGGAGATGCGGGTCAAGCGCTGCCACATGGCGCTGGTCGTCGACGAGTTCGGGGGTATTGACGGACTGCTCACCATCGAGGACCTGGTCGAGGAAATCGTCGGCGAGATCGAGGACGANNCACGACCACCACGACGAGCCGGACCTATTCGAGCGCCCGGATGGCACCATGATGGCCGAAGCCCGAGTTTCCATCGAGGACCTGGAGGAGAAGACGGGCGCTTTTGTCACCGAGGAGGAACGGGAGGAGATCGATACCATCGGCGGGCTGGTTTTTGCCCTCGCCGGGCGGGTTCCCATCCGCGGCGAGTTGATCGGGCATCCCTCGGGCTTCGAGTTCGAGGTACTCGACGCCGATCCCCGCCGCATCAAGCGTCTGCGCGTTCGGCGGCCGAAGCCGGCCGATCCGGACGGCTGATCCCGCCGCTCCGGCAGTCTTCGCAGACCGACGCCTCCATGTCTCCTTCGGATACCCCATCCGCCGCCGTAATCCGTCTTCGCGACCGTGTCGCCATGATATCGAAGTGGCGGGCCAGGTTCCTGGCCGCGGGCCTCGGTATCCTTTCGGCCGCCGCTTTCCCGCCGGTCTATATCGTCGTTCTGTTGATTCCCGCCTTCGTCGGCTGGCTGTGGCTGATCGAGGGAGCGCCGAACGGACGCCGCGCTTTCATCCTCGGCTGGTGGTACGGCCTCGGGCATTTCGCCGCCGGGCTCTATTGGATCGCCAATGCGCTTCTCGTCTTTCCCGAACAGTACGCCTGGTTGATCCCGTTCGCCATTCTCGGGCTTTCAGGGGGATTCGCCATCTTTCCCGGGCTCGTGGCCGCCGTCGTCCGGCTCGTGCCGTGCGGGCCGATGGCGCGGGTTCTGGTCTTTGCGCTGGCGTGGACGGCGAGCGAATGGGCGCGGACCTGGGTATTGACCGGATTTCCATGGAATCTGGCCGGGACGGTGTGGGCGTTTTCAGATGCGGCCGTGCAGCCGGCGGCGCTATTCGGGACCTTCGGCCTCGGTCTGGTGACGGTCTTCGTGGCCGCCCTGCCGAGCATCCTCGGTGACGGGAGCCTTGGCGT
>NPIF01001982.1_pt1 | contig 10946 bp, 10 predicted proteins | sample 8637461 | NCBI WGS metagenome assembly NPIF01 (sample SAMN07420641, study PRJNA396082) | bioreactor metagenome | isolation source: sample BR12 brine-fed electro-methanogenic bioreactor BR | place: Japan: Kochi | collected 2016-12-09
TTTTCTGTTGAGGCAACGAAGGCATTTCGTTTAGTTTTTAGGTGAGGCAACTCGGGGTATGGACAAACTTGTATTTAGGTTGTATGGTATACGTATACAAGTTAGAAGGAAGGCTTCGTAATGAATTCCTTCAAGGACAACCGGCTGTGGGTGAAGGCTTACAACTGGATCAAAAACGCCATTGATGACGGATATCTCAAGGTGGGGGAACCCTTGAGCGAGAACCGCCTTTCAAAGGAGATCGGCGTCAGCAGGACTCCGGTCAGGGAAGCCCTGCGGGCCCTGACGCAGGAAGGATATGTAGATATTGTTCCTGGAAGGGGGGCTTTCGTTTCGGAGCTGTCGCTGGAAGACGCAAAGGAGATTTACGATATCCGGAGGCTTCTCGAGCCGTTTGCGGCCCTTTCGGCGATACAGCGAATTCCCGACGATGAAATCGAGGCGCTGGAAAAGGCCTGGAGGGATATCCAAACCAGGGTAAACAGCGGCGATCCTGTTTCCTGGTCTGAAGTCGTTGCCGTAGACGAGAATTTTCACAACACACTGATCGGGTATTCCACAAACAAGAAAGTCAAACAGATTCTGATTTCCTACCGTGTACAGATCAAGCGGTTTCAGCTTCTTTCCGCGCGATCTCTTGCGAATCTTCAGGATACCGTTCTGCAACATCTGAAACTCATTGAATGCCTGAAAAAACGTGACGGCGAAGCACTTTCCAGGGAACTCTCCGAACATATTGTAAAAAGCGAGCAAAATGTACTGCACGATTATTTCGTGAAATAGCATTTCCATGCGGGAATCCGCCGTTTCGGGGGATCCCCGCCTTTTTTTATCTGGGGGTGTTTGTGTGCGATTGACCGATGAAGAACAAAGGATGCTTGACGGTTCATACGGCCAGGGCGTCAAACGTGCCATGGAACTTCTCGTGGCCCTCGGGAAGTCTTTTGACGCCGAAAAGATGATTCTGGTCAGCAGGACCCATGTGGCACTCAGCGGGCAGGAAGGCGACACCTATTGGTGTGAATTGCTCGTAAACGGAGGGGCAACCTGCAAGGTCGCCCCGACGACCAACCCTGCCTGGGACGTGCAGGGACTGACGAAATACTACGAGGTGACTGATCAGGAACTCGAACTGGCGCTCAGGACCGTAGATGTCTACCGTCGGATCGGGGCCAAGCTGACCTTTTGCTGTACGCCTGAACTGGCCGGCAATGTGCCGTCCTTCGGCGAGCACGTGGCCTTCTCGGAATCGAGTGCCACTCCTTACGTGAATGCAGTCCTGGGAGCCCGGTCGAACCGCGAATCATCATGCAGCGCCCTCGCTTCGGCTGTGACGGGCATCACACCCCTTTATGGTTACCACATTGAGGAAAACCGTGCTGGCACGATGCTCGTGGATATAGAAGCAGAGCCGAAGGATGCCTATGACTGGGGTATACTTGGCTTTTACATCGGCAGGTACGCAGGAAAGCACACGCCGGTCCTGCGTTTCAGAACGTTGCAGCAAAGGCCCCGGCCGGAAGATCTCCTCTATCTCGGAGCCGAAATGGCGACCAGCGGTTCCGTGGGCATGTACCACATTGTCGGCGTGACGCCTGAAGCTCCGACAACGGGAGCGGCTTTTCAGGGCGGGAAGGCTGAATTCACGCTCCCGGTTTCGCAGAAAGATCTTGAGAAACAGGAAGAAGAGATTTCCGAAAAGGGCGGAAAGATCAATCTGGTGATGCTCGGGTGCCCGCACTATACATATGACCAGCTCCGCGAACTTGCCTCTCTGCTGGAAAACAGGAGAGTTCACGATGATGTGGCCTTCTGGGTCCTGACGTCCTTTGATGCCATAGAGCTGGCCCGAAGAAGCGGCGAACTCGAGGTCATCGAGAAATCCGGTGCCAGGCTTGTGCCGGATACCTGTATCGATGAGCCCTGCTGGAAATCCTTCGAGGGCGGACTTGGAGTCACTGATTCGCCGAAGTGCATGTATTACAGGGAACGGCGCGGACAGCCCTTTGTCATCCGGAGGCTTTCAGAATGTGTCGACGCTGCCGTGAATGGGGAGGCCTAGGAATGGGGACACGTACATTTACATGCAGAAGCATCGTCAAGGGGAATGTGGAAGGGGAAGCCATCGTTTCGACGGAAGCCATGTGCTTTTACCTTTGTGACCCCGAGACCGGGGAGGTTATCGAGAAAAACCATCCTCTCAAGGGGCGTTCCGTGGCGAACAAGATTCTCGTCCTTCAGTCGGGGAAAGGAAGCTCCGTTGTCCAGGTCGACGGTTTCTACCAGCTTTCGGTGAAACACACTCTTCCGGCGGGGATCATTGTGAGAGATATTGAACCGGTCCTGGTTTCAGCGGCGGTAGTGATGGAAACGCCCATGGTGGACCGCCTTGAAGAAGATCCCTTCGAGGTTATCGAAGACGGCCACTGGGTCAGGATAGATACGACGAACGAGACGGTGACTGTTTCGAAAAAGGGGAAGGGAAAATAAAAGTTGCACCTGTCTTTCGGGAGGGATGAATATGAAAAGCAGAATCCTGGAAAGGTTCAGCCTTGAAGGAAAGGTGGCTGTCGTCACGGGAGCCGGAAGCGGCCTTGGAAAAGGATACGCCAAAGGACTCGCCGAAGCGGGAGCCTTCGTAGCCTGTTGTGGAAGGCACGCCGATACGCTGGAAGAGACGGTACAGGAGATTCGTAACGGAAAGGGACAGGCTGACGCCTTTGTCTTGGACGTAACGACTTCCGGCCGGGTGAATGAAACTTTCGGGGAGATCGTGTCCCGTCATGGATCTCTTGACATTCTCATCAACAACTCCGGAACAGAAGAAATCAATGATTTTGAAGAGGTGACGGAAGAGCAGTACGATAAGATTATGGGAGTCAATCTCAAGGGGACGTTTTTTACCGCCCAGGCTGCGGCAAGGATCATGAAGCCGCAAAAATGCGGAAAAATTCTGAACATCGGTTCCCTTGGCAGCGCCATAGGCCTCTCGGGTTCCAGTGTATACTGCGGCACCAAGACGGGTGTCCTCGGACTGACCAGAGCCATGGCTGTCGAACTGGCTCCCCATAATATCCAGGTCAATGCCCTGGGACCGGGTTATTTCAGGACGCCGATGACAGAGCCTTTTTTCCAGGATCCAGAGCACCGCAAATGGATTGAAGACCGCATTCCTGCCGGCCGGGTCGGAACGGCGGAAGACCTTTTGGGCGCAGTCATATTTCTTTGTAGTGCCGCCTCGGATTACATGACGGGCCAGATCATCTATGTCGACGGGGGTTGGCTTGCAAGCTGACCTGGTTTTATGAAAGGGAGTGTGCCTGAAATGTTGGTTTTCAAAGAAGCCAGACGGGATATAAGCGCGGAGAAATCCTCCGTAGAGCAGGTCGTCCGCGAGATAGTACAGCAGGTCCGCTCTCGCGGCGATGCGGCACTGAGGGATTATACGGAGAAGTATGACGGTTTGCGCCTCGATGCGGTCAAAATTCCTGCCGAAGAGATCAGGAAGGCCTATTCCATGGTCTCTCCGGAGATTGTACAAGATCTGAAATTCGCCGCCGGACGAATCAGGAAGTTCGCCGAGCACCAGCGTTCATGCCTGAAGGATCTTTCCTGCGAGATCAGTCCCGGGGTCACGCTGGGTCACCGGCTGATCCCCGTCGAATCCTGCGGGTGCTACGTCCCTGCGGGACGATACCCGTTACCTTCCTCGGCTCTCATGTCCATCATTCCGGCGAAGGTGGCCGGCGTCAAACGGGTAGCGGCCTGTTCGCCTGCAAGCAGGACCGATGGGGGGATCTATCCCGTGGTTCTTGTCGCGATGGACATTGCCGGTGTCGATGAGGTGTACTGCATGGGCGGAGCACAGGCGATCGCCGCTTATGCATACGGAACGGATTCCGTCCCTTCCGTGGATATCATCGCCGGACCGGGCAACAGGTATGTCACGGAGGCAAAACGGCAGGTCAGCGGGGATGTCGGCATCGATATGCTCGCCGGCCCCAGCGAGGTCGTGATCATCGCCGACGATTCGGCGAACCCCCTATGGGTCGCGGTGGATTCTCTGGCCCGCTGCGAGCACGATCCCAATTCGTGGACAATCCTTGTGACGACCAGTAAAGCCCTCGCGGAAAAAGTCACGGCGGAGATCAAAAAACAGCTCGAGACGTTGAAAACTGCTGAACTCGCAGGCCAGAGCTGGGAGAACAACAGCAAAATCCTCATCGCCGATTCCATTGAGGAAGCCGTGGACATTACCAACGAAATCGCGCCGGAACATCTGCAGGTCATGACCGAGGACAGCCGGAAAACCTCCGAGAGCCTGAGGAATTTCGGATCTCTTTTCATAGGACATCATGCGCCTGTCGCCTTCGGGGATTATGTATCCGGGCCGAACCATATTCTTCCCACATCGCGGTGCAGCCGGTTTTCGAACGGCGTCTTCGTCGGAACGTTCATAAAGTTCAGTTCCTTCCAGGAAATAACCTCTGAAGGGGCGAAAACCCTTTCAGGCCCGTGTGCCCGTCTCGCCGGTGTGGAGGGCCTCTTCGGGCACCAGCGTTCTGCCGAGCTTCGCGGCTGATTTTGAAAGGGACGGGGCGTGTAGTGGATATTCCGCCCCTTCCTGATCCGCGACAAGGGGAACGATACATTAAATTCACATGGAGGCAGTCATGTCTGGTGCAATCGTAGACACTACCGAGAACCAGAGTGCAGGCGGGCGGTCCTCAGGGCACCCGGCGCTGCATTTGCAGAAGATTACGAAAATCTATCCGGGTACGGTTGCTCTCAAAGAGGTGAACCTTGAGGTCCGTTACGGGCAGGTACACGGGCTCATAGGGAAAAACGGGGCAGGGAAATCGACGTTGGTGGGCATTCTCGCCGGGCTTCTCGAACCGACTTCGGGAACGATCTCGATAGAGGACCGGCATTTCACCCGCCTTACCAGGGTGCAGGCGAAACGGGAAGGTGTTGCCATTGTCACCCAGGAACCCGAGATTATCCTGGATATCTCCGTGGCCGAGAACCTATTCATCGGGGATTTCAACACCCGGAGCGGGTTTGTGGACTGGAACGGCATGTACAAAAAAGCCCGGGAAATACTGGAATCCGCCGGATTGGACATCAACGTGGAGCTCCGTGCCGGAGACCTTTCTCTGAGCGAGCGACAGCTCATTCTCATCATCAAGGCCTGCATCGTCGAGAATCCCAAAATCATCATTCTCGATGAATCATCGGCCCCTCTGACTCAAAAAGACGCCCAGATCCTGAGGAAAATCGTCGAGGACCTCCGTGCCCAGGGGAAGGCTGTCATTTACATATCCCACCAGATAGATGAACTCCTCGATGTCTGCGACTGTCTCACAGTACTCCGTGACGGCAGGTCGACAACGACGAAAGAAAAAGACCAGGTCGACCGTCAGTCCCTTTCGGAACTCATCGTCGGTGAAGGTTTTGTCGCCTCGTCAATCCGGCCCGAAACGGAAATGTTCGGAATGGGAGAAACACTGCTGGACGTTGTGGATTTGACATGCTGGGGTGCTTACGAGCACATTTCCTTTTCTCTGCGAAAGGGAGAGATCCTCGGAATCGCAGGTCTCCGCGGAAGCGGCAGGACGGAGATCCTGAAAGGGATCGCAGGTATCGCGCCTCCCGATGAAGGAAAGATCATACTCAAGGGTGAGGTGCGCCGGTTTTGCAAACCCAGCGAAGCTCTCGCGGAGGGTGTGGCCTATCTCCCCGAGGATCGTGAGCTGGAAGGTCTCATCAAGCTTTTTACGATCAGGGACAATATCGTCCTCAACAGCCTGAGGCGTTTTTGCCGGCATGGTTTTATCAAAAACTCCGCCTGCGAGAGGGAAGCCATGAAGATTTTCGAGGAGGTCCAGGTCAAGGCTTCGTCCCTTGAGCAGGTCGTTGAGGAACTCTCCGGAGGGAACAAGCAAAAGGTGATGATCGGGCGGATCATGGCCGCCGAACCCGATGTCTATCTACTTGACGAGCCTACGCGGGGAGTCGACATCGGTGCAAAAAAGAGCATTCTTTCTCTGGTCTGCGAGAAAATCCGGGGCAACGCCGGTGTCATCATTACCTCTCCCGGGCTGGACGACCTCATCGATATCTGTGATCGTGTGCTGGTGCTTTACCAGGGAAAAATCTCGAAAACCTATGAAAGGCCCGATTTCGACGAAAAACAGCTTTTTATGGATATTCAGGGGTTTTGACGCTGACAATTTGAGGTGAAAAAGCATGTCGAAAGGATTGAAGATCAAACTTTTTCTGCTGGACAATATTATATGGATCATGCTCTTGCTGTTTTTCCTCGTCTGTGCCTACGGGGTCCCGAGGTTTTCGTCCTGGACGAATATCGTGAATATTCTTTATCACTCGACTATCATGAGCATGCTCGTTCTCGCCCAGGGATTCGTGCTGATCAGCGGGAATCTTGACCTTTCCATTGACGCCATTCTGGCCTTTGCCCCCGGCCTGGTCATTCTCGCCGCAACGAACTGGTTCCCGGGGTTTCTTGCGAATCCCTATCTTTGCATTCTGCTGACACTGGTCGCCGGAGGCGTGATAGGGCTCTTTAACGGAGCCTGTGTGGCGAAGCTCGGGATGAACGCCCTCATGCAGACTCTTTCGGTTTCGATCATCCTGCGGGGGATCATCCTTTTCCTCATCCCCTTCTCGATCTTCCCCCTGCACCCCGCCTATTCTTTCATCGGCAAAGCCAGGATAAAGGCATTGGGCAACATGCCGGTGGCCATTTTCGTTACTCTCGGGATCTACATCGTCGCCCACGTCGTGCTCAAGCACACCGTTTTCGGCCGGAATTATCTGGCCACGGGCGGGAACAGGCGCGCGAGCTACGTCGCAGGCGTGAACACCACACGGATGATCATCGCAGGTTTCGTCATCGCGGGCGTCTTGTCCGCTGTCGCGGGACTTCTGACGGCGGGCCGGCAGGATTCGGTATCGAACACCATGGGTCAGGGAATGGTCCTGCTTGCGTTTGCTGGGGCCCTTCTCGGCGGGACCTCCATGTCGGGAGGGAAAGGCACGTCCTTCGGCATGCTCGGCGGCGCGATTCTTCTCGCCATGTTCTCCAATGCGTTGAACCTCGTCGGCGTGGAAGTCACCCTGGTGTACGCGGCCCAGGGAACGCTGATCTTTTTGGCCATCCTCATCGACAGGTTCAGGGTCCAGCTCAGGGGGAGGCTGCTTCGGAAAGAACAGCTCATTCGGCTTCAGAAGCTCGAGGAGTCGCAGGAGGCTTCGTAATCCTCAGGAAGGCGGGTGGTCAAGGACTTTCGCAGTCTCAGGAATATGCACATTCGTGATGATGTCGCAAAGGAGTTCAAACGAAAGGGGAGATTATCATGAAGGCAAAGAATACCGGCAGGCTTGTTGTTGCACTTTTCCTCGCGGGGTTTGTGATGTCCCTGCTTTGCGGGGCGGCTTTCGCCGCTGACGGCAAGTATACCATCGGGATGATCATCAGAGACCCCTCGGCACCTTTCCAGGTCGCCATGGTGAAGGGTGCGGAAGACGGCGCGAAGGATCAGGGAGCGGACATTGTCGTCCAGGCGGGCAAGGGCGACACGATGCAGATCCTCAACATTATCGACAACTACATCACCCAGCAGATCGACGCGTTTATTCTTGCCGGAGCTGTCGACCTCAGAGGACTTGTGCCCGGGATCAAAAAACTCAACGAGGCGGGTATTCCCGTAGCGGCGCTCGATACGTCACCGGAAGGCGGCAAGGTGGACTTCTTCCTCTCATTCGATATCGAAAAGGCGAGCGCCAAGGCGGCAAAGGCCTTTGTTGAAGGCATCAGGGAACGCAACGGCGGGGATGTCCCCGAAGGTGTGGTCATAGAGATCACCGGTGACCAGGCCGACATGTTTACCCACGCCTGTTCGGACGGGTTTAATTCCGTCATCGGACAATATCCCCAGCTGACGGTGGCACAAGGAGAAGGCAAGTGGAACAACACCGACAGTCATAACAAGGTTTCCGACCTTCTGACCCGGTATGGAGAAGACGTCCTCGGCATTTATGTGCAGACGCCGGACATCATGGGAGCCGGTGCCGTGACCGCCATTGAAGCCGCCGGTCTGGAGCCCGCGGATTACGGGATCTGCGGGATCTGCATCGGACCTGAGGGTATTGAGCTCATCAAACAGGGCAAGCTTCTTGCCGTGGTGGAACAGCCTGCCTACGACTCTGCGGTCCTGGCCGTCAAATACCTGGTGGATAAACTGGATGGAAAGCCCGTCCCGCAGATTGGCGACACGATCGTTGCGGAAGGCGAGCTCTGGTCGCCTGCCGATGTTATCGAGAATCCCTGGGCGGACGAGGGTGTATTCATTTCCTTCCAGGGTCCGCTGGTACCCCAGGAGGTCGGTGTCGATGATCCCCGCCTCTGGGAGAACAAGATATTCGATTAGCCGGTCCGGTTTCCCCGGGTCACGTTGACAGGATATCAACGGAGACAGCGCGACCGGAATGAAGCGGCGGGGGGGTTCCTTGGAAAGGAACCCCCTTTTATACGAAGGAGGGCGCCCCATGTTGAAAATGTTTATTTCGCCTGGCCGTTACGTGCAAGGGGCCGGGGCGATACGAGAGATCGGGAAACATCTCAGTCTCCTTGGCGGTTCCAAAGCCTTGGTCGTAGGAGACCCCGTCGGTGTCCGGGCTCTCGGCGACGGCTTTCCGGAATCCCTGAAGGCCCACGGGATTGAATTCCGGGTAAAAGAGTGCCGCGGCGAATGCTGCCAAAAGGAGATCGGGAGACTCGCAGATGCCGGATCTTCCTTCGGGATGGATATCACCGTCGGGGTGGGGGGCGGAAAAGCTATCGACATTGCGAAGGCGGTGGCTCACAAGCAAGGGACACCCCTGGCGATTGTCCCGACCATTGCGGCCACTGATGCTCCTTGCAGCGCTCTCTCCGTGATCTATACCCCGGAAGGTGTTTTCGAGTCTTTCCTCGTTCTTCCCAAAAACCCGGATTTGGTTCTGGTCGACACGGCAGTGATAGCCAAGGCTCCCGTAAGGCTCTTTGTTTCGGGAATGGCCGATGCCCTCTCGACCTGGCTGGAAGCAGATACGAGCTACAGAACCGGATCGCCGGGCATGCAGGGGACAGGCTCCACGCTGGCCGCCCAAAGCCTTGCCAGGCTCTGTTACGATACCATCCTTGCGGATGGTCATGCAGCAAAACTCGCCGTGGAGCACAAAGTGGCCACCGAAGCGGTGGAGCGCGTCGTAGAGGCCAACATATTGCTTTCGGGCATCGGTTTCGAAAGCGGGGGCCTCGCTGCCGCCCATTCCCTCCAGGACGGGGTCACCGTCCTGGAGGAAACACACTCCTTTTATCACGGCGAGAAGGTCTCATTCGGGATCCTTTTCCAGCTCGTCCTGGAGAACCGGCCTCAAAAGATCGTGGATGAAGTCCTTGGTTTCTGCCTGAAAGTGGGGCTTCCGGTCACCCTTGAAGATATCGGCATCACCGACGCCAGTGAAGAGAAAATACGCAAGGTGGCGGAAGCCACCGCCGGCGCCGACGAGACAATTCACAGCGAGCCTTTCGAGGTGACCACGGAAAAGGTCTATGCCGCAATTATCGGAGCTGATGCGATAGGCCGTGAGGCAAAAGGAATTTCCCCTTCCACCTAGAGTGAAACATGTCGGGAGGCGGCCGGCCGCCTCCCGACGTTCATTTGTTGAACAGCCGATCCCCGGACCCTGGTCCTTCGAATTCCCTTTCCCTTTTGTGTGATCCTGTACTTCTTTTATTTCTTACAAAAACATAAAAATGATTATAGAATGGACGAAAGTGACGGCATCGCTGCAGTCGTCCCTTTGCCGAAATTCTTGCACCGGCAGCCCGAAGGGGAGTGTATCCATGCTCTTGAAACAGATTTTCACGGAAAAGATTGCTCACAGTTCGTATATGTTTGCGGCGAAATCATCATGTGCCGTGATCTACCCGAGGCGGGACATCCAGGTGTACCTGGACGAGGCGCGGGCGATGGGGGTGAGCATCACCCACATTCTCCAGAAACATCTGCACGCGGATTTTGTGTCGGGCCACATGGACCTTGCGCCGGCAACGGGAGCGCCGATTTACGTGCCGAGGTCCGCCGAGTGCGCCTTCGATCATGTCCCCCTGTCCGAAGAGGACACGGTCAACATCGCGAACCTCGTCCTCGGTGTTGTGGAGACGCCGGGGCATACGCCGGAATATGTGGTTTACGTGGTCAAAGATCGCGCCAGAAGCGATGGCCCGGTAGCGGTCTTCACAGGAGATACCCTTTTCGTGGGTGACGTCGGGCGTCCTGACCTTTTTCCGGATATGGCCGGAGAGCTGGCGAAAAAACTTTACCGTAGCCTCCACGACAAGCTCATGACCCTCCCGGATCACTGTGCGGACGCTCCATGGCAGCCAAACGCACGAGCACCATTGGCTACGAACGGCTCTACAACCCTGCGCTCAACATCAGGAACGAAGAAGAATTCCAAAGGATATGCCGCCGGCTCCGGACCATTTTTCGAGGTGCCCCGAGGTTAACAGGCGGGGGCCTGAACTGGTTTCGAAACTGCCTGTGCCGGAGAAACTGGATCCTGGGGCCTTCAGGGAGAGGGCAAAAGATGCGGAACTCCTTGACGTGAGGGACTACGATGCTTTTTCGGGCCATCACATCCGCGGGTCATGGAACCTCGATTCGAACGGGAATTTCCACACCCTGTTGTCCGTTTTTAGTCTGCAATAAACATCGAAGAGGATGCAAAAAAGACCTGGCCGCGGCATTTCCCGAAACCAGATGGAAGAAAAGGCGTGGTTGAAAAATTTGTCATAAGTTGTATTGTGATATCGAAAAACGATATCGGAGAGCGATAATAATGTTGAAAGCGCTGTTTTTGGGGTTCGCGAAGGT
>NPIF01006335.1_pt1 | contig 10930 bp, 9 predicted proteins | sample 8637461 | NCBI WGS metagenome assembly NPIF01 (sample SAMN07420641, study PRJNA396082) | bioreactor metagenome | isolation source: sample BR12 brine-fed electro-methanogenic bioreactor BR | place: Japan: Kochi | collected 2016-12-09
GTCGGGATGCACCTGCACGCTGAGATCCCGGGCCGCGTCGAGAAACTTGATCAGCAGCGGGAATCGGCCGTCGGCGAGTGCAGCGCGGCCGAGCAGCTTGGCGCCCCACGCGTCGACGAGGGCGTGCAGCGACTTGCCGGCGGCGGGACCGCGGGCGACGACGGACTGGCCGCTGTCGAGGTCGGCGCATTCCCAGGATTCGCCGATGGGCTCGTCACCGGGCAGCTTCTTGCCGAGCAGGCGCTCGAGATTCCGCGCTCCCCAGACCTTGGGCTTGAAGATCGGTTCAAAGATCAGAGGGCAGATGTCCATGATCCCGGCATGTTAACACGGACGCGTCGGTGTTTGAACTGTCGGCGTCGATAACGGCGGCACAGCATGAACGTCGCGTTATACTGCACGCCGATTCGGGCGAATTCGGAAAGTACGGAGAGAAATCATGGATGCGCATCCGGCGTTCACCATCGAGCATTCGATCGAGATATACGCGTTCCTGCTGCTGCTGGCATGTCTTGTGGGCGTGTTGACGAAGGCGATCGCGCACGTGCCGTATGCGGTGGCGCTGACGCTGGTTGGGCTGGGCGTGGCGCTGTTGCCGTTCGCGCCGCGCATCGACGAGACGGGTTTCAGCAAGGAACTCATCCTGTTCGTGATGCTGCCGCCGTTGCTGTTTCAGGGGGCACTGCATATCGAATTCAACCGGCTGTTGCAGCATATCTGGCCGATCGCGATTTTCGCGACGATCGGTCTGTTGATTTCGGTGTTCGTGATCGGCGGCCTGTTCTTTTACGGGGCCGGTATCGAGAGTGTTCTGATCGCATTGCTCTTCGGGGCGATGGTGACGCCGACGGACCCGGTCAGCGTGCTGGCGATTTTCAAGGAATGCCACGCGCCGGTTGATCTGAAGTACATCGTCGAGGGCGAGTCTCTGTTCAACGACGGCGTCGGGATTGTCGTGTTCCTGATCATTCTGGAGACGGTGACCGCTGGAGCGGCGGCGGAATTCTCGGCGACGCACGCGCTGTGGGAATTCGTGAAGGTCGCGGCGGGCGGTTTTCTCATCGGCAGCGTGTTCGGGTGGATCGCGTTTCAGATCATGCGGCGGTTCGAGGATCACCTGCTCGAGAACGCGATGTGCCTGGTGCTGGCGTACGGCGCTTTCTGGAGTGCCGAGAAGTTCCACATGTCGGGCGTCATCGCGACGGTGATGGCGGGGCTGATGATCGGCAACTACGGCAGGCGGCTGGCGATGGGCGAGAAGACGCGCGACACGATCGACACCTTCTTTGAATCCATCGACTTCATCATCAACTCGCTGCTCTTTCTACTGATCGGGCTCGAACTTCAGGCTGTGACGTGGGAGGGTTTCACCACGAATCTGCGGCCGCTGGCGGTGGCGATCGTCGCGCTGCTGGTGAGCCGGGCGATTGCCGTTTATCCGCTGTATCACCTGTTGAACCTGACCGGTACTCAGCGGCCGAAGCAATGGTCGCACGTGCTCTATTGGGGCGGCTTGCGCGGATCGATTCCGATCGCGCTGCTGTTGGGCCTGCCGCAGCACCCGGCGATTGAGCCGTATCGCACGACGCTGCTGGTGTCGGGCTTCGGGCTGGTGCTGTTTTCACTGGTGGTGCAGGGGCTGACGATGAAGCCGCTGTTGCGGAGGCTGGGGATCGGGGGTATTGCCGCGGAGGTGTCGGCCGATCCGGTGACGGAGGCTCGGCACCTCGACGGTCACGCGTGAATTCGTCTCGTTCGGTGACGCGACAGGCGGGACGTTCCTGCGCCTGCCGCGCGGGTTAGAATCCCGGCTTTCCGGACAAAGGACTTCATTGAAGGGCGCAAGTCCGGGCGGGGTTTATGGTGCTGGCGTACACGCACGCGGGTCGGCTATACTCTGCCCGCAGTGAATACGGGCGGTCCGGCCTACCTGATCACCCTTTCCTCGAGGTCACGCCGCACGCGGGCCTGCTCTCCCGGATCGTTCTGAACTTCCAGGCCGGATTGAGAATCAGGCAATCGCATAGAGGCGCGTCGAGGAGACAACGCTCGCCGCGCGATCGCGAGACCTGCACTCCGTCAAGCACCACGGTGCACCTCCTGTTGTCAAAAGGCAGCAACGATGCGAATTGCCCTCGTCAACCCCATCACGCGTCGTACGCAGGGGTATCACACAATAGGAAGTTACATTCCGCAGCTTGGCTTGCAGGTATTGGCGCGGCGGGTGCCGCGCGAGCATCAGGTCGAGATCATCGACGAAATATTCGGAACGGCCGGGACCGAGGATCTGCTCCGCAAGGGCAAGTACGACCTCGTGGGCGTGACGGGCTACACGAGCGGCGCGACGCGGGCGTACGAGATTGCCAAGTTCTGCCGGGCAGGCGGCATGAAGACGATCATGGGTGGGCCGCACGCCTCGGCGTGTCCGGCCGAGGCCGCCGCGCATTTCGACGCGGTTGCGGTCGGCGAGTGCGACGAGATCTGGCCGAAGATCATTGCGGACGCCGACGCGGGCCGGCTCGATTCGATCTATCGCGGCAAGCTCTCCGAGCTCGAAACGACGCGGCTCGGAGGGGCCGATCAGCTCCTGCGGCCGATCAACGGCGAATACAGCGTGTCCGCGCTTCAGACGTCGCGAGGCTGTCCCGTCGGATGCGAGTATTGTTCCGTGACGGAGTTCAACGGCGCGGCGATTCGGCGGCGGGACATCGGTGAGATCATCGAAGAATGGAACAGCACCCCGAAGAAGTTCATCTTCGTGGTGGACGACAACTTCTTCGGCGTGGGCGAACGACACGCGGAATGGGCCAAGGATCTGCTGCGGGCGATCATCAAACACGGCAAAAAGCGATTGTGGTTCAGTCAGACCACGATCAACATGGGCGATGACCCGGAGGGGCTGAAACTCGCCTATCAGGCGGGCTGCCGCGGCATGCTGGTCGGCTTCGAGTCACTGAACGAGAAGTCGTTGAAGGCATACCACAAGGGCATCAATCGCAAAAACGTAAGTCGGTATCAGGAACTGATCGACGGCTTTCATGCGGCAGGCATCTCCGTCTTCGGCGGGTTCATCATCGGGGCAGACGAGGATACACTCCAGACGGTTGCCGATACCGCTAAGGCCGCGGTCGAACTGGGCATCGACATCATTCAGATTACCAACCTCACGCCGTTGCCGGGAACCCGGATGTACGATCGGTTTCTGGCCGAGAAGCGACTGTTCGCCACGGACTATCCCGGTGATTGGGAGCGGTACACCTTCACGGAAACGGTCTACAACCCAAAGAACATGACGGCGCGAGAACTTGACGAAGGCATTTACGAATTGCGATATGCGGCCGCGAAGCTGAACTGGGTGTGGAAGCGCGCGTTCCGAACACTGATTCGCACGCGATCGCTTAGCACGGCGGGGTTTGTGTTCGGCATGAATCGCGGCTGGAAGTACATGGCCAGAGAACAGGCCCCGCGCGACGCCAAGCGATTCGGTTTTGCGCCGCGCACCTCGGATCGCCTCGACAAGATTTTCCGCGCCTTTCGGATGCACCTGCGGGCCGGTGTGAGATCGGCACCGCTCTCGCTTCCACTCTCCAGCGGCGCGGACCCGATGCCGGGCGTCGCCGGGGACGCATGATCCCTTTCCGTTTCTGCAGCAGGACGTTTAGGTTTCGCCGCGTGTTGCGTCAGTAGGATTTCATCAATCCCACACCGCTGGCACCGCTTTCGCTGACATACGGCACGACGTGCCAGCCGAAGAACTCCGGATCGCGGCCCGTTGCGACGGTGTGGCCGATCACGGTGCCGACGACCGCTCCCATCGCGACGTCTGAGAAATAATGTTCGCCGCTGTCGAGGCGCTCGACGGCTACGAGTGAGGCGAGACCATACATCGGGATACCGACCCAGTGGCCGTACGCCTCGTGCAGCACGCTGGCCATGACGAAACTGCTGCTGGTGTGGCCGGAGAAGAAAGTGCCGAGTTCGCCGTTGGGTGATCGGTCCCACGTCGCGGCCTGGCTGGCGAGCACGGTCAGACCGTTGATGATGAGCGCGCTGAACATGGTCTTGCCGACTTCGTAGGTTTTCTCGTCACCTCGCTGCTGGCCGACGAGGTACCACAGGCCGGCGAGGGCGAAGTGCGTGCCGGGGTTGCCGGCCGTCGCGAATGCGTCGCGCCAGTCATGGCTGAAGCTGTGATGATCGTCGTAATGATCTTCGACCGTGTCATCGACGCCGGTCTGCTGCAACGCCAGCGCGCCACCGTACGCCGAACCCAGGATCACCAGGTTCACCGGGTTGGCATAGACCCGCTTGGTGTCGCGCCAGAGATCGCTCGGCATGTATTTCACGTCGCGCTTGACGGTTTCCCAGAACGAATCCAGCGGCGGGCGGCGCAGGTAGCGCGCCTCGCGATCCGCGGCGGTCGTGTCGGCGAACTCAATGTCGGGTTCCTCCGCGCCGGATTCGTCGTTCAGCTCGCCGAGTGTCAGCGCGGCGGCGTGTGCATCGAACGTGACGCGGCGTGAGTTGCCTTGATCGCGCGGCGCGTGCGAGTCGCGGGACGGCAGGGCGCGGTTCGCCATGACGATCGCGTCACCGCGCATCACGCTCGGCCGGCGCATCCGCGTGGATGTCGCGTGCGCTGCGGGATGGCCCGTGCCGTCATGGGGCGCCAATGAGACATACGCCGGGGCGTTGTTGTCTTTCGCGAGGCGGGACTGTTCGATTGCCGTCAGGCGCTCGTCCAGGTCCGCGGGGGCGCGATGCCATGTTGTCGATGCACTGCGGCAGCCGGCCGCGGCGAGGATCGCGATGCTTGCCAACGAGATTCGCAGGGTCGCCATAGAAGATGCCCTTTCGTGGCGGACTGGGGGCCGAAACGTGCCTGTGTCCATGAGATCGGCCCAAGTGGCGGAGTTTAAAGATTTTATCGGGCATTGTCACGACGGCGTTCCAGTGCGGCACCGCTGAAACTGAAGAAAACTTTGATGTGACAAAGTTGTGTTATGTGTCTCGGTTTGTGTACACTACACGTGCGACTGAGGGAGTAAAGGGCCCAGTTGCCAATCGGCATCCTCCTTGGGGGACATTGAACATCTGACAGCCTGAAGAATCTCCGATCGGCGTACATGCCGAGGCGTTAGAAACGCTGCAGGGCATGTATGTGGGGCGGCTGACAGGATCGGGGCCGGCAACTTCCTGACTGAACACTGCGGTGCGTCCGCAGAACTGTGCGATTAACGACCGACCCGCCCCGCGCGACGTTCGGGCGCGTGCGGGGTGTCGGCATTCTGTCCGCCCATCATGGGTGGAGCTTTGAAGGAGAGAGATGCATGTCGTTTCTTGATGAGAGTAAGGCGATCGGGGCGATCGGGCGGCGGATCGGTTGTGCCGCAGCCGTTATCGTCGCCGTGATGATGATCGTGTCGGCGGCGCAGGCCGGCCCGATGTTTTCGATTGCGCTGAAGAGCCATCCCAACGGTAATGTTTCGGCCGATCCCAACGCCGTTGACGCGCGTGACTATGGTCTGCGGCTGGATGACGGGAACTGGCAGACGTTCGACTTCACGGATGTCACGATGACGTTCCATCAGCCGGTGGGGCCGATCGGCAGCAGTACCGTGTATGCGACGATCAGCGGCGTGATTACGCATCTCCAGTCGAGCGACGACGGGTCGCTCGGTTACTCGGCTACGTCCGGTCTCGACGTCGAGGATCAGCAGTGGAGCATCGATGCGACGTTCCGGCAGATCGGCAGTCAGGGTGATGCGTTCGGGCTGGGGGATCTCCCGGCGGGCAACATGTTGCAGACGCTGATCGACGAGGGCATCGGCAACGACGCGATCACGTTTGATTCATTTGACCTGGCGCTGACACCGCTGTTTGACGAAGGCAGCGAGGCGGCGATCTACGGCGGTCCGCGGACATTCGTGGAGAAGTGGCCGGCCAGCGGCGCGCCGTTCCTGCTCGAGTATCGCCATCGGCTGAGCGTCGGCACGTTTGCGAGCCCGGACTGGGATGTGATCACCGGAAACGGCTGGGTGATGCCGACAAACAAGGGCGGGTCGAGTTTCACGCGTGATTTCCTGTTCTACTCGCCGCAGGTGCCGGAGCCGTCGACGACGGCGCTGGTTCTGCTTGGCGGGATCGCGCTTCTGCGGCAGCGCCGCGCGAATCGCTGAATCGCGGGTTTTCATGAGGGTGTTGCGAAGGGGCCGCGTGTTCGGAGGGGCGCGCGGCTCTTCGCGTTTTTGAGAAAAACGGGCCGGGCTGAACGGGGGCACCGCAGAAATGTACACCCGGGAGGAAGTCGGCAGTGAACCTGCAGGCGTCGTCGCGCGTGATCGCGTGACTATGATCCCGACGTGTTCGGGCTCGCTGTCAGATAAGTACCACAAAGGTCGTTGAGCGGGCCGCGGATCATTTAGGAGACAGAGGAGGAGAGATGATGCGCCTGGTTCTCGTCGTTGTTTTTGGGTGCGCGATTCCGTGCTTTGCTGACACTCTCTACGTCGATGACTCCGCGGCGTCGGGCGGCAATGGTCTGGCGTGGGGTACGGCGTTTAATGATCTTCAGGATGCGCTGGACGCGGCGAGATTGGATTCTTCGATCGATGCGATTCACGTTGCTGCGGGCGAGTATCGGCCCGATCGCGGCACGCTTGATGCTTCCATACGGTTCGAACACGTGGACGGCGTGAGCCTGTTGGGCGGATTCCCCGACGGCGGCGGTACATTGGGCGAGCGCGACGCGGCGTTGCATGAGACCATCCTCACAGGCGATTTACTGGGCGACGATGTGGGGCCCGACGCCAATGGCTTTCTCTCCGGTCTGAGTGACAATACGCGACATCTCGTGAGAATCGTGAACTGCGGCGCGACGACTATCACTGACGGTTTCACTCTGCGCGGCGGCAACGCGGACGGCTTTACGCGCGAGGAACGTTCCGGCGCCGCCATGCAGGTCACGGGTGGAAGCCCGGTTGTTCGCAAGTGCCGGTTTGAGCGATCACAGACGGAGTGGGGCGGAGGCGGAATCGGCGTGATCGACAGCTCGCCCCTCATTGAGTCGTGTGTGTTCGAGGAGAACATCACCTACGGCGTCGGCGGCGGAATTGCGATCTTTGGAACGCAGCCTGCGGATATTCGTGAATGCCGGTTTCTTGCGAACATCGGCGGGACCGGCGTGGGCATCTACTGCGGCCCGATCGATCTTGTCAGCGACGATCCGGGCAATGCGACGACGATTCAGGATTGCGAGTTCAGAGACAACAACGGCAAGATCAGCGCGACCGCGGGCGGTGGTATCCTGGTAAAGGGCGGCGACAATGCCATCCTGGGCTGTCGTTTTGTTGACAATCGCGCCAACGGCGGCGGTGGCGTCTATGTCGAAGGCGGCGAAGCGCTCATCGAACGCTGCGTGTTCCACGGCAACCAGGGCGACGGCGACGGCGGTGGGGCGATTGCGGTCATCGACTTTGGCGCTGCGTCACCAGTCAATACGACGGAGGTTGTGTCCTGCCTGATCGCCGGCAACAACGGCGCGTTCATCGGTGTCAACAACAACATCCACTTGATCAATTGCACTGTCGTTCACAACCAGTTCCCCGGGCTGCCGTCATTCCTTACGTGGCCCGCGTTCTGGTCGCAGAATGCAGTGTTTACAATCGACAACTCAATTGTGTGGGGTAACCTCGACAACGATTTCAACGGCGACGAGCGCGACTTTCTCATGGGAAGCACGGCATACACGGTGCACGCCAGCATCATCGAGAAGTGGGCAGGCGTGCTGGCCGGTTCGGCGATTCCCGATGATCCGACGTTCGTAGATGGCGACGGGACGGACGATGATCCGTTCACGCCTGAGGACAACAACTATCGACCGCGGTTCAGTTCGCCGGGGATCGACGCGGGCGATGACCTTGCGTTGCCGTCGGGCTCGGTGTTGGATGTCGATCGCGGGCCGCGCTTCGCGGACGCGAACAGTGACACGGTCGCGACAGTGGACATCGGCGCTTACGAGCGGTGTCGCGTCGATTTGAACGGCGACGGCGTCGGGGATGAGCTTGATGCCATCGTGTTGCTCGACGCGCTGCTCGCTCCCGTGCCCGCGGCTTTGACCGGCGATCTCGACGGCGATGGTGTGCTCGACGGCGCGGATGTCTGCCCGGCCTCGCCCTGCGGTGAGGTATTTGTCGACGGACGCCCCGCGCTGGATATGAACGCGGATTGCGGCCTCGACGGGCGTGACATTCAGGCATTTGTCGAGCAACTGCCGGCCGGCTGCGGTCCGTAGGGCGGCGTCGCGCTTGTCGGCGGCGCTGGCGGAGGCGGCGGGCGCTCTGCCGTGAACGTCGGAAGCGGGTGCAGACTACATCTCAGCGGGTTCGAGTTCCCAGGCGGCATCGCGGTACAGCGTCGCCGGTGCTTGCGATGGTGAGAGTGTCTTTGTCCACTCGGCGATGTAGGTCGCCGTGGCCCCCGCGGGCACGATCGGCCATCGGCCGTCACCGCTGGCAGGAATCTCCTCGGCGAGTGTGGCCACTGCCTGCGCAACGAGCTGCACGCTCCACGTCTCGCCTTCGTCGTCAGGCGTCAGCGTGGCGGACAGACTTACGGTAAATGACAAGGGATCATTCGCGCCGCCGAAGGACGTGGCGAAGGAGAGTGTGCCGTCGCCTTCAGCGGTTACGCCGAGTCCGTTGATCGGGTCGCTTGCCGGGGTTTTGACGTAGACCTTGTCTTCGGCGGCGACGTACAGCCAGCCTGCGGCAATGACGTTATCGCAGAAGCAGAGATATTCATGGTCGTCCTCGGCTGTGACACCGATGGCGGCGAAGCCGTTGCCGTTTGCCTCGAGCAACCGAGCGAGCGGCGCATCGGGATCCAACCAGCCCGCGTTCCGATCACCGGTCGACTTGAACTCGTACATGCCGTTGGGAATCGCAAGCGGTTCCGCCTCTTGCTCCACATTGAGCGTCTGAACGCCGAGCGATCCGAATAGCAGATCGCTGAGTCGAGGAGCACAGGAGGCGGTTGAGACCAGGATGAGTGTGGGAACGAATAAGACGGAAGCGGTGAGTCGGACGGACCTCATGAGTCATACCCCCGAAGCGGTTGCTTGCCTTCGTGTTCCGGTTGAAGGCTTCCCCGTAGGACTCACAGGGAACAGTCGTACAAATGTGCCATCCGCTTGAGCTACAGTTGCCCGATATTCGGACGGAGCCCGATTGGGAGCGCAGAATGGCGCGCGGCAGTTGGCAAGTGCGTTGTTGATCGGCGGATATGGGACGGACGAATGCCTCGACCGTGGCACTTGGTGTGCGGGTTCTGTTCTCAGCGGAGAGGGTTCAGCCGGTCTTGGCGATGCGATCGAAGCTGAGTTCGAGCCGGTCCTTGACGATCTGCATCGTCTCGGGGCGATCGGCGCGATCGGGCTGGCAGCAGGCCTCGATGAGCTTGAGCACCATCGGGTCGAGTTCCTTGCCGCGATTGAAACCGGGGCCGCGCCAGGCGTCGAGCGTGATGCCGGCCTTGCTGACGGCGGCGGAGTTGAGTTCCGTCTCTACGGATCGGCCGAGGAAGATGCGGTGCATCGTCGCGCCGAGGCCGAAGATGTCCGTGCGCTGGTCGAGGGCCTGCCGTTCGACCTGCTCCTTGGCGATGAAGTCCTTGGTGCCCTGGATGCGCTGCTTGCGGGTGAACATGGGGCAGGCCTGCCCGAAGTCGATCAGGGTGGGCCGCCCGTTCTTGGCACAGAGGATGTTGATCGGCTTGAGGTCGGCGTGGACGAAGCCGCGGTTGTGCAGGTCGGCCAGGCCGTCGGCTACATGCCAGAAGATCTTGAGCAGCAGCGTCGCCGGGGCGTCATCGGCAAACTTGTCGAGCGGAATGCCGTCGATGTATTGCAGGATGTTGTAGGCTTCTATCGCGCGGAGCTTGCGTTTGACGATGCCGTATTCGAACGTCTTTCGCAAGACGGGGTGATTGTTCTGGATTCCGATATCGAATTCGTTCTTGAGCTGTCGGATCTGCGACTGGTAGTTCGGCGCGCTGGCCGAGACGAACTTCTTGCAGTAGAGCTTGCCGTCCTTGGCGTCACGCATCAGCGAGATCTTGGTCCCGGCGCCGGTACCAAGGTCGCGGACGAACATCAGACTTTCAAGTCGCTTCGACATCGTGCGGAAGAGTAGGACAACGGAGGCGACACGGCGCGGCGGCCGCGCTATTCGCGTTTCGCGCCCGTCTCTGAGACGGCGGCATGGGCGGAACCGCTCGAATCGATGCCGCGGACGCCGACATCGATATCCGTTGGAGCCTCGACTCTGTAATCCCTCAACAAAACCAACTGGTTCTCGCCTGGCACCGAGCCATATCGGCAAAATCGGGCAGGCAGCGGCGTTTTATTCGCTCGTGAGCGGCCGGCGGAGGGGAGCGGGTTGCGCGGAGAATAAATGGGGGAAGATTACGAGCAGTATTCCTTCTCCCTCGTCAACGCCTTCGCATCACGTATCATGGTAAATATAACGGACAACCACGTGTCTTTCCATCAACTCATGCCTCTCAAGCCGCCTGCCACATATTCGGACGTGGGCACGATCCCATAATCTCCCCTGCCGCGCGTCGGGCAGAATTGCCCCTTTTTGTGCCGCTTGTGCCGCAATTCGGCCCCAAGGGAAGTTGGCACGCGGCGTGCGGATATTTCTGCCGCCTCGCCCGCATGACCTCCCGCGGGGGGTCGCTGGGAGACTCGCCATGTCATTCAGACCATTGAATCGCCGGTACCGGTTTCGTTCGCCGCTGCGTCGCCTGCTGATTCGCGTTCGCTGGGCCATTCGCTATCTTCGGCGTGAGGAAATCCGCCGGCGCCGCGAGGAGCGCGAAGCGCGCGAGTGGCTTCCGAACTGCTACTATCTGGATTACTGACGGTGCG
>NPIF01005377.1_pt1 | contig 10916 bp, 8 predicted proteins | sample 8637461 | NCBI WGS metagenome assembly NPIF01 (sample SAMN07420641, study PRJNA396082) | bioreactor metagenome | isolation source: sample BR12 brine-fed electro-methanogenic bioreactor BR | place: Japan: Kochi | collected 2016-12-09
GGCGTCGTCAAGAACGTTCGCCGCAACGACTCTCGGAGCCCGGTGTGAGACTCTCGCCACCAAGCTCGTGGTGTTGACGACGCCCCTTGGGGGCGTCGCTACGAAAAACGGCGCGCGTCCACCGTAGCGACGCCCTCGTAGGGCGTCGTCAAGAACGTTCGCCGTAACGACTCTCGGAGCCCGGTGTGAGACTCTCGCCACCAAGCTCGTGGTGTTGACGACGCCCCTTGGGGGCGTCGCTACGAGTGGCGCGCACCCTTGCGGCGGCGCACCACGAAAAAGGCGGCCCCACCGGGCCGCCTTCTCGTCTCATCAACGCGCTGCGTTCAGAAGAGCCTGCGGAATCCGAGCACGCCCTGCGTCGTCTTCACGTTGCGCTCTCGGATGTCGACGAGGCGGTGGAAACGCTGCGCGCGCACCTCGGCGAAGAACTCCCACGAGTCGCCGGTCTGCACGTTGAGCTGCAGGCCGAGGAAGTACATCATCCCGCTCCCGCCGGACTGAGAGGTGCCGACCGGGCGTCCAAAGACCTGCTCGAGGAAGTTGTCGTCGTCGTAGAAGGCAGCCCATCCGATGCCGAAGGGCACGCCGATCGAGGTCTTCTCGCCGAGCTTGAAGCCGGGGATCAGCGCCACGTCGAACCAGATGAGCTGACCGTCGACGTCACCATTCTCGGTGTTGAGCATCGTGCCCGGCGAGTAGTTCAGCCGAGCTTCGAAGCGAGTCCGCTCGCTCATGCGGGTGAAGTACATGGCGCCGACGACGAAGCCGTCGTCGAGTTCGGCCTGGAAGCCGTCCTGCTCGAGCTCGGTGGCGATGTCACCGCCGAGGAAGCCGCCGAAAAGCCCCCAGCCCTGCTCGGGCTTGTCTTCCGAGACGTCTTCTTGCGCGGAGACGACCGGCACGAGCGCGAGGATGATGAGCCCGACGACGACGAGACACTTGCGGAGCATGTTTTCTCCTTTGCCCTTTCCCCAAGGTCCTCGGCGTCTGGGTGGAAGATGCGCCGAGCACCGGCTCCGCCACCCCCCCGGGGGACGGAAGCCGCGCGATTATCCCCGAAGACCCTGGCGGTGTCACCGGGTCTCTTTCGAGGATCAGCGGAGAAAACTCCGCTGACGAGCGGCCGAGCGCAAGCAGAAATCCTGGTAAACGCGCAAACGAAAACGGGCGGCGCCGGAGCGCCGCCCGTGCTTTGGCCATGGACTGGAATCACTCGACGCGGATGCGGCCGTCGACGAGGACGGAGGCCTCGCCGCTCGGGCGGAGCATCAGCGGGTTGACGTCGAGCTCGGCGATCGACTTGTGCTCGCGCATCAGCGCGGCCACGCGCTCGATGGCGTCGCGGGCGACATCGAGGTCGACGCCCTGCTCACCGCGCGTTCCGGTCAGCAGCTTGAGCCCGGCGATGCTCTCGATCATCGTCTGCGCGTCGCCAGGGGCGAGGGGAGCGAGCCCGAACTGGACGTCGTGGAGCACCTCCACGAACTTGCCGCCGAGCCCGAACATCACCATCGAGCCGCACTGCGGGTCGCGGTGCGCGCCGACGATGACCTCCTTGCCCGCCGGACGGAATGCCTGCAGCAGCCAAGCGACGTCGCTCGCGGCGACGCCATGGCCCGCGAGGCCCTCGCTGACGCGGGTGATCGCCGCGCGCAGCTCCTCGTCGCTCCCGATGCCGAGCACGACGCCGCCGAGGTCAGACTTATGCACGACCTTCGCCGAGTCGGCCTTGAGCACGACGGGGTAGCCGATCTCGGCCGCCGCCGCGACGGCAGCGTCGGCGTCGTCGGCGACGCGCCAGGGCACGACCGGCAACCCGGCGCCCTCGAGCACGCGGAAGGTGTCGGCCGCGTTGAGGTAACCGCCGCCCGCGGCCTTCTTCGCCTCGAGGATCGCGCCGATCGCGTCGTGCTCCATCTTCGGGGCAACCGGCGCACCGCGCCCGGCCTCGCGCCACTTCGAGTAGGTCAGCGCGCTCGCCAGCGTCTTCGCCGCGGCCTCGGGCAGGCGGAACACGGCGGGCGGGTTCTCGACTTCCTTGATCTCCTGGTGGAACGCCGCCTCCGTCATGAACACGCACAGCACCGGCTTGGTCGCGGCGGCGATGACCGGCTGCATTGCGTCGAGGATCTCGCGGGGCGAGAAGAGCGGCGGCTGGACCATGATCGTGACCACGGCGTCGACGCCGTCGTCGGCGAGCAGGTCGCCGAGGCACGCCGCGTACTCCTTCGGACCGGCGGACGCGATCATGTCGACCGGGTTGCCGACCGCGGCTTCGGCGGGCAGGTGCTCGCGCAGCTTCGCCTTCGTCTCATCGGCCAGCGTCGCGATCTCGAGGCCCTCGCCGATGATCGCGTCGGTCGCGAGGATCGCCGGACCGCCCGCGTTCGTCTGGACGGCGACGCGGCCGCCCTTCGGAAGCGGGGTGCGCGAGAGCAGCATCGAGATGTCGAGCAGGTCCTCGATCGTGTCCGCGCGGATCACGCCGGCCTGGCGACAGAGCGCGGTGACCGCGGTGTCTGCGCCGGCCAGGGCGCCCGTGTGCGAGGAAGCGGCCTTGGCGCCGGCGTCGGTGCGCCCGGCTTTGACCATCACGATCGGCTTTCTCGCCGAGACCTTCTCCGCGACCTCGCGGAACTTCCGCGCGTCGGAGAAGGACTCGAGGTAGAGCGCGATCACCGGCGCCTCGTCGTCGTCGGCCCAGTATTCGATCAGGTCGTTCTCGGTGACGTCGGCCTTGTTGCCCATCGAGACGAACTGCGAGAAGCCGATCGAGCGCTCGTGGCAGACGTTGAGGATGGCGACACCGAGCGCGCCGGACTGCGAGGCGAACGCGATCGGGCCGGGCAGGGCGGCGACCGGGGAGAAGGTCGCGTCCATGCTGAACTCGGGGTGCGTGTTGACCTGGCCCATGCAGTTCGGGCCGATCATGCGCATGTCGCCGAGCGCCTCGAGCAGCTCCTCTTCGAGCTTGCGGCCCTCGTCGCCGACCTCGCGGAAGCCCGCTGTGATGACGGAGACCGCGCGGATGCCCTTCTCACGGCACTGCTTGACGGTCGGGATGACGAAGTCGCGCGGGACGATCACGATCGCGAGGTCCACCGCCTCGGGGATCTCGAGCACGCTCTTATAGGCCTGATGGCCTTGGACTTCGGGCTGCTTCGGGTTGACCGGGAAGAAACGGCCCTGGTAGCCGAAGTTGAGCAGGCGGGCGGTCACCGCCCCACCGAGCGACTGGAGCCGGTTGGAAGCTCCGATGACGGCGATCGAGCGGGGACGCAGCAGTGCGTCGAGATTCTGCGCCATGGCGGGGGTATCCTCGTTGACGATAAAAAGGGGGGGAGTGGATGCGTATTGTAGCGGCCGGAGGGCAGATGGCTACGAGTTGGCAGCGAGGGGTTTCGATCGGGTGGACGTTCGCCGTGCTGGTGCTCGCCGCGGCGGCGGCGCTGCCCGGCTGCGGGAGCGACCCCGGGATGACGAAGCCGGACGAGGCGGCGGTCCTGGCGGTGCTCGAGGAGGTCCTCGGCGCCGGGCGGGCCCCCGTCGCGGAGCTTCCGCTTGCGGTCCACGTCGTCCCCGAGGACGACCACGCCTACTGCCGGCCCGCCACCGCAGCCGAGCGCGAGCAGCTCTTCGAGGCGCCCGAGATGGGGCCCTTCGAGATCAAGGCCATGCGCTCGAAGTTCTACCCCGCCTGGAAGGTGCTGGTGGACGAGACCGAGAGCGGCCGCCGCAAGGCGTCGTATCACGTCCACGTCGTCGAGCTCGAAGGCCGCCTCCACATGCTCCTTCTGCCTCGCCCCGCGATGCGCCTGCCCGATGGGCGCCTCGTGCCCGACCTGCGCCCGATCCCGGGTGTGGGCGACAAGGCGAGCGGCGAGACCTTCCAGATGGTCATCCTCCCCGCGCGATAGTGTCCCGAACCGGCTCGGAACACTGGCCACCTTCTTCTGAAGACTCACGAGGAACTCATGCACTCCGTCACGATCGCCACGCCTGCGGGTGAGATCCAGCTCGAGACCGGCCGTATCGCACGCCAGGCGCATGGCTCCGTCATCCTGCGCCACCGGGACACGGTGCTTCTCGCCACCGCGGTGTCGGCGGAGGAGCCGCCGCATCGCCCGAGCTTCTTCCCGCTGACGGTCGAGTACCGGGAGCGCATGGCGGCCGCGGGCCGGATCCCCGGGGCCTACGGACGGCGCGAGGGGCGGATCACCGACAACGAGGTGCTGACCTCCCGGCTCGCCGACCGCAGCATTCGGCCGCTGTTTCCCAGCGGCTACCTCTGCGACACGCAGGTCCTCCTCACCGTGCTCTCCGCGGACAAGGAGGTCGAGCCGAGCTCGTTCGCGATCCTCGCCGCCGCGGCGGCGCTGCACATCTCGGACATCCCCTGGGCCGGGCCGATCGCCGGGCTGCGGATCGCGCGCACGCGCGGAGTGTGGGAGTTCTTCCCGACGCGGGAGCAGCGCGAGGCGGCCGAGCTCGACCTCGTCGTCTCCGCGGGGCCTGGCGGTCTGATCATGGTCGAGGGGCAGGGCGCGGAGGCGAGCGAGGAGCGCGTCCAGGACGGCCTGCGGCGCGCCGACGAGGCGCTCCGCGCCATCATCGCGGGGATCGAACAGCTTCGGGAGCTCGCGGGCAAACCCAAACGGGAGTTCCGCGTGCCGGAGCCCGACGCGGAGATCGCCGCGGCGACCGAGGAGCTGGCGGCGGCGCCGATCGCCGCAGCGGTGGCGGAGCCCGGGAAACACGCGCGGCGCGCTGCGATCACGGCGGCGAGCCGGACGGCGGCCGCAGCGCTCGCCGAGCGCTTCCCGGAGCGCGAGGGCGAGATCAAGGAGGCGCTCTCCGCGCTGAGCAAACGTGTGATGCGCCAGCGCATCGCGGGCGAGTCCTGCCGGCCCGACGGGCGTGGGCCGAAGGACATCCGGCCGATCTCGGGCGACGCGGGCTGGTTGCCGCGCTGCCACGGCTCCGCGGTCTTCACCCGCGGCGAGACCCAGGCGCTCGTCTCCTGCACGCTCGGCACGATGGCCGACGAGCAGCGGGTCGAGACCCTCGAGGGCGGCACCGTCGAGCGCTTCCTCCTGCACTACAACTTCCCGCCGTACTCCGTCGGCGAGACGCGGCCGATGCGCGGGCCCGGCCGCCGCGAGATCGGCCACGGGAACCTCGCGTGGCGTGCGCTCCAGCCGCTGATGCCAAACGTCGAGGACTTCGCCTACACCGTGCGCCTCGTGTCCGACATCTCCGAGTCCAACGGCTCGTCCTCGATGGCGACGGTCTGCGGCGGCAGCCTCGCGCTGATGGACGCCGGCGTGCCGCTGAAGCGGCCGGTCGCGGGCATCGCGATGGGGTTGATCCGGGAAGGGGACGACTACGTCGTGCTCTCCGACATCCTCGGCGACGAGGACCATCTCGGCGACATGGACTTCAAGGTCGCCGGGACCGAGAACGGCATCACCGCGATCCAGATGGACAACAAACTCGGCGCGATCCCGGCCGAGGTCCTCGAGGGTGCGTTGACTCAGGCGCGGGAGGGGCGCCTGCACATCCTCGGCGAGATGGCGAAGACGCTCGAGAGCCCGCGCGAGGAGCTCGCCGACAGCGCGCCGCGCGTCCGCTCGCTGAACATCCGCCCGGAACGCATCCGCGACGTCATCGGCGCCGGCGGCAAGACGATCCAGGAGATTCAGCAGAAGAACCGCGTGCGCATCGACGTCAACGACACCGGCCTCGTGCGCATCTACGCGAACGACGCCGAGGGCGCGCGCGAGGCCTTCCGCCGCGTCCACGAGCTGACCTTCGACCCGGAGCTCGGCCGCGTCTACCGCGGGCGCGTCATCCTCGTCAGGGACTTCTTCGCGATCGTCGGCCTTGGCCCGACGATCGAAGGGCGCCTCCACATCTCGGAGCTCGAGAACCACCGCGTCGAGACGGTCGGCGACGTCCTCAAGAAGGGCGACGAGGTCGTCGTCCGCGTCATGGGCGTCGACAAACAGGGCAAGATCACGCTCTCGAGAAAGGCGGCGTTCGGCGAGGAGCCGGCGTAACGCGGTTCCCGTCTGGGAAGTGGGACAGTCGACCTCCGGCGGGTCTCGATCACGTCGTGCGCAAGGAGGTCGACCGTCCCGGTCGCTGCCGTCCTCGTCGCGGGCGTCCCGGTCGTAGCTGTCTCGGTCGCAGTCGTCCCGGTCTCCGCGAGCGCATCGTCGGTGGTGCGGCGCGCGATGGGACGGTCGACCTCTTGCGACCACGGTTCCTGGCGGCTCGGTCGAGGTCGACTGTCCCGGTCTCCATTGAGCGACCCCGCGCGACTCGTCATACTGCTCCGCGATGGACTCGTCATACTGCTCCGCGATGAGAGGTTTCGAGCCAGGGCTTCGTCTTCGCGCGAGCGCCGTCTGGGCGCTCGTTGCGCTCGTGCTCGCCGCGCCGCTCGTCGCCGAGCTCTCTCACGCTCACAGTCATGCCGCGCACGCCGCCTGCGAGGGCGGTCATGAGCACTCCTCGTCGATCGGCCCCGACCATGGCGCCGAACACTGCCTCGGGTGTGCGTTGCGGGCGGCACTCGGTACGTCGTTGCTCGCCTTGTGCACCGACTCCGACGCGGCGCGCCCCGCAACCACTCGCCTGGCACTCCACACGACCCGCCGTTCTCTGAGCGAGATCCCTCGTTCGATCCGGCCTCGCGGTCCGCCCTTCGTCGGGTAGTCCGTTCACCTCGCGATAGACCCCTTCACCGGACTCGCCCCACGACTCTGGAGGCCGCCCTGTGTGGATCCTCGTTCTTCTCGAGCGTTGCTTGAACGCCACGCTCGCGCTCGCCCCATTCCTTCTCGTTGGGCTGTTGTTGGCCGGCGTGGCTCACGTCCTCGTCCGCGCAAGCACCGTCCGTCGATACCTTGGCGGAACCGGGCTCGCTGCCGTCGTGCGCGCCGCATTGTTCGGCGCCCCGCTCCCCGTTTGTAGCTGCGGCGTCGTCCCTCTCGCGGTCGCGCTCTCGCGGAAGGGGGCCAGCCGGCCCTCCACTCTCTCCGTCCTGATCACGACCCCGGAGTCCAGCGCGGACTCGATGCTCCTGACTTGGGGTGTGCTCGGGCCGGTCATGGCGTTCGCCCGGCTGGTAGCGAGCCTCTTCACGGCCGTCCTCACCGGAGTGCTTGCCATCGCGAGTGGGCTGCACCGAAGCGAACCCATCGAAAGCGGTGAGGAAGAGTCCCACTCCTGCTCGTCGCATCACGCGGGGACCGCGAGCAGCGAGGAAGGCGACGGCGTGGGCCTGCGAGCCGTCGTGCGGGCGCTGCGCTACGAGATCGACCGGCGCTATCGCGACGTCAGCGAGCCCGCCCCCGAGCCCCCCGCCGATGCGACGCTCGCCGTGCTGACGAAACGCGCTCTGCGCTATGGCTTCGTCACCGTCGTGGACGATCTCGCGTTCTGGCTCGTGATCGGCTTGGTGCTCACGGGGTTGGTGGAGGCGCTCGTTCCCGGCGACCTCGCCCCGGCCACCGTCTCGGGCGGGCTCTTCGCCATGTTCATCGTGCTCGTCGCCTCGGTCCCGCTCTACGTCTGCGCGTCCTCGTCGACTCCGGTCGCGGCGGCGCTCGTGGCGAAGGGGGTGAGCCCGGGGACGGCGCTCGTCTTCTTGCTCGCCGGGCCCGCGACGAACGCAGCTTCCGTCGTGGCCATCTCCGGCGTCTTCGGCCGCCGATTCACGCGGGTGTACCTCTTGGGCATCGTCGTGGGCGCCGTCGTCTCGGGCTTGGCACTCGACATGCTCCTCGCGACGACGGGGCTCGAGATCGTCTCGCGCCTCACGAGCGCGGGCGTGCAGGCCCATGGCCCGTTGAGCTGGCTCTCTGCCCTCGTGCTCGCGGCGCTGCTCGGGTGGCGCCTCTACGCGGGCGCCTGGAGCGCGGGCGTCGCGACGCTGACCCGCTCGGCCAAGGCGTGCCGGCGTCTCGTGGGATTCGACACGATGCCGACCCTTCGGCGAGCGCTTCCGATCCTGGCCGCTGTTCTCTTGCTCGTCTGGATCGGCAGCGGTGTCGTGACCGTGCCTCCCGGGCACGTCGGCTTCGTGACCGTGCTCGGAGCCCTGAGCGAGGAGATCCGGGAGCCGGGCATCCACTGGCACCCGCCGGCGCCGTTCGGATCGTGGAAGCTCCGTCACGTCGAGTATCCGCGCAAGAGCGACGTGGGGTACAAGACCGACCTCGAGCAGATTCCACGACGCGCCGAGCTCGCGGCGTCCGCCTCGCCCGATCGCTGGCACAGCCCGGTCTTCGCGATGAACCGTCGCGCGTTCGAGACGCTCTTCATCTCCGGCGACGAGAAGCTCGTGGAGATGAGCTTCAGCGTCACGTGGTCGCTCTCGGACCCCGAGGCGTTCTTCTACAAGCTCGCCCACGACCAGGACACCGTCGGGCTCTACGCGCGAGCCGCCGCGCAGGAGTTCCTCGCGAGCCGCCCGCTCGACGCGCTGCTCACGACGGAGCGCGCGGAGAGCGAGCGGCAGATCGCGTCGGCGGCGCGGCAGAAGCTCGACGCGCTCGGCCTCGGGATCGTCGTTGAGCGCGTCCACATCGTCGATCTGCATCCGCCCGAGGCCACGGTGTGGGTCTTCCGCGACGTGTCCAGCGCGCGCGAGGAGCGAGAGACCCGAGTGCACGAAGCGCGGCAGGTTGCCGCAGGCGCCCAACCGCGCGCTCGCGGCGAAGCGGCGGCGCTCGTCGCCGAGGCTACCTCCGATGGGCGCGCTCGAGTCCTCGAAGCGCAGGGTGCGGCAGCGGCGTTCTCGGCGAAGGCGCGAAGCGCGGCCCGGCACCCACAGCTCGTGAAACACGAGTCCTGGCTCGCGGCGGCCGAACGCTGCCTCCCCGGCCGGACGAAGTACCTCTTGCCGCGTGATGGCGAAGTGCGCTCGGTCGGCTTCTGGGAGCCCAAGGCTCCCGAAGCGGCCCGCAGAGAGCGATCCACCACCACCGAGGAGACCCGCCGATGAAGCTTTCCAGAGTCGTTCTCGTCGTACTCGCGCTGTCGATGTTGCTGGGCGCGGCCACCTGCATCTACACCGTCGAGCAGACGGAGGTGGGGATCGTCACCCGTTTCGGCCGCCCGCTCGAGAGCTCTCGTCAGCCTGGGCCCCATCTCAAACTGCCCTGGCCGATCGACCGCGTTCACCCCGTCGATGCCCGCACGCTTCTGTTCGAGAACGAGCCCTCGGAGCTCCTGACCCTCGACAAGAAGAACGTCCTCGTCGACTCGTTCGTCGTGTGGCGCATCGCCGACCCGATCCAGTACACGCGGACGGTGCGCACGCGCATCGAGGCGGAGGCACGCCTCCTCGATCTGTCCGCATCGGCGTTGGGCACCGCCGTCGGGAAGACGCCGATGGAGCGCTTCATCGCGATCGGGGAGGGCGCGAGTGGCCTGTCCGAGGTGGCGCGCGAGGTGGTCGGTGCGCTCAACCGCGAGACGCGCGCGTCGCTCGGCGTGGAAGTGCTCGACTTCCAGATCAGCGGTTTCAACCTCCCTCCGCAGAACCGGCAGAGTGTGATCGCCCGCATGCGCGCCGAGCGTTCGCGGATCGCGACGCGCTACCGCAGCGAGGGCGAGGAGCGTGCGCTCAAGATCAAGGCCGCGAGTGACGCCGAGTGCACGAGGATCCTCGCGGAGGCGAAGAGCTCGGCGGAGCGGGTTCGCGGGGAGGCGGAGGCGCGGGCACTCGAGATCCTCGGTGATGCCCACGCGAAGAACCCCGAGCTGTATCGCTTCCTCCGGACGCTGAGCAGCTACGAGACGATTCTCGACGAGGACACGGTCGTGATGATCGACGGTGACTCCCCGCTCCTGGAGCCCTTGCACCATGCACGCTGACACGCAGACCCCGAGCCCCCCGAGCGTGCGTGTCATCGAACACGCCACCGCCTTCTTGCGCCGACGGTGGAAGCCGATCCTCTCGGCGGCTGCGCTCCTTGCGCTCTTCGGGTGGTTCGCGAGCGGCATCCACGTCGTCCCCCGGGACGAGTGTGCGGCCGTGCTCCGCCTGGGCCGTATCGCGGGCGAGGAGCGGAGCTCCGGACTCCTCCTGACTCTTCCGGCGGGCATCGATCGCGTCGTCCGGGTGAGGACGGGGGAGATGCGCCGCCTCGAACTCTCCGCCAAGCGCTACACACCGCTCCTGCTGCTCACCGGCGACGAGAACGTCATCGAGGTCGAGCTCGCCGCGCAGTACCGCGTGACGAGCGCCTCCGGGTTCGCGCTGGGTGCGGAGTACCCCGAGGCGCTGCTCGAGCAGAGCCTGCTCCGTGCGTTGCTCGAGGCCGTGGCGTCCCGGTCGGTCGACGACGTCCTGACCGTGGAGAAAGGGGCGATCCAGCAGCAGGTGCGGCAGGAGGTGCAATCCACCGTCGAGCGTTACGGCCTGGGGATTCAGCTCCTCTCCGTCAACCTGATGGAGGTCGCTCCCCCGCGCGAAGCCGCCAGCTCGTTCCGCGCGGTCAGCGATTCACGTTCCGAGGGGGCCCGTCTCGTCAGCGAGGCCGAGAGTGCGCGGGTTGCGGATATCGCCCGCGCTCGGGGAGAGGCCGAGGCGCTGACGATGCGAGCGGACGCGGACGCGATGGCCCGGGTCGAGGCCGCGCGCGGTCAAGCGGCGAGCCTCCTCGCTCGCCTCGGGCCCCTCGAAGGCTCCGCGTCGGGGCTCACCGAGCTCCAGCGCACAGCGCTCGAACGCGCGCTGGGCCGGGTGCGGGTGGTCGTGTTGCCGCCGGGAGCGAAGCCGGAGCTCGCGATCGAGCTCGAGGACAGGAACCGCAGACGACTTTCGTCTTCCGAGGGGCGTCGTCGGGAGTGATTCGACGGCGCCCTCCGAGCCTTCCCGTAGCGACGCTCCCGTGGGG
>NPIF01004844.1_pt1 | contig 10907 bp, 5 predicted proteins | sample 8637461 | NCBI WGS metagenome assembly NPIF01 (sample SAMN07420641, study PRJNA396082) | bioreactor metagenome | isolation source: sample BR12 brine-fed electro-methanogenic bioreactor BR | place: Japan: Kochi | collected 2016-12-09
TGCCGGCAGGTGACGGCTGCGCCACCAGCAGAGAGAGGGTGAGAATCGCAGCCGTTGTCTTCCACATCTTCGCGTTGAACATTGATGGTGATCCTCCGGTGCCGCACAGTCGCATTCGCGACATCAGTCGGCACGCTTTCCTGTTTGTCCTGAGTTTGGGAGTCGTCCCCCGGCTTCCGCGGATCGCAGGCCGGCCCGTCGGCCTCAACGAACGCTACACGTTCGCCGCGCGGAATGATCACTGTTTGTCGGCGATTCTAGGCAGGCAATTTGTTGAACTTCCGGACGAGAATCGCGTTTCTTCAAACAAGTGAAAGCACGAAACATGTGCCGCCTGTAGCGGCTGTTTGGTCTCGACGAACAGGATTTCGGTAACCGAATAACCGCTGCGTTATGGGGCGTGAAGTATTCGTCAGGAAGAAGAGCCCGGACCATGCGCGACGGTCGGCCCGCCGGGCGTCTCATGCATTTTGATGCGAGACCTCCGCCGTCATGCGCCCTGTGGCTCGCATCGTGTGCGCATCGGCTGCACCTTCATGTACGTCAGCGTGCGCCAGGCCCATTCGAACGGACCGTAGCGGAAGTAGCGCAGCCAGATCGGGCTGAGAACAAGTTGCATGCCGAAGATCGCCACCACGACGCCCAGTGCCTGCACATAAGAGAGCGTGCCGAACAGTCCGAAGCCGTATCCGTAGAAAAGCGTCGTGCAGATGAGCGACTGCATCAGGTAGTTCGTGAGCGCCATACGGCCCACGCACGACAGCGCGTGCAGCAGGCGGCCGTGTCGCGCGTACAGGCAGATCAATGCGATGATGCCGATGTAGGCGAAGCTCAGGCCGGCGGAGCCGATGTAGTTCGTGATCTGTTGCAGGGTTGCGAGCACCCCGCCAACATCGTGCCGATAGATGACGTAATGCTCGAAGATCTGGAGCGGAACCCCGACTGCAACGCCGTAGACGATGAATTGCCGCAACGTGCGCTTGTGCTCATCTGGTCGGCTCAGAATACCCTTGCGGATGATGACAATGCCGACCATGAACAGGGCCAGACACCGCCACGCGATGAACATCGGGTTGGCGAGCAGCAGCATGAAGAAGCCGTATTGAATCGAACGCAACAGCGTGATCTGCCCGAACGATCCCGATCGATAAATCTCCTCCTCGTCGGCCAGCAGGAGAAAGAACTGCCGTTGGGCTTCATCGGGAGCGGCCGCCGCCTTGGCGCTCCAGTCCGGCATGTGCATGAACTCGTCGCCCATTCCTATCGCCGCGAAGCCGAGTATGACGAGGATCGGCACCACAAAAAGGATCGCCGCGGTAATCAGCAACCGGCTCGATCGAACGTTGCGGCAGGCCATCGCGATGAAGCCGGCGCCCGCATAGAGCGACAGGATGTCGCCGTACCAGACGAGGAAGCCATGCAGCAGTCCCACGATGAGGAGGATCGCGAGCCGCCGGGAATACATGCCGACAAACGGCGCGTCTCTGGCGGCGGCCCTTTCACTTTGCAGGGCCAAGCCCATACCGAACAGCAGCGAGAAGATCGTGATGAACTTGAACTGGGCGAAGAAACGGATGAAGAACAGGACGGCCGCGTCCCAGCCTTCGCTCACGGCCCATGTGATCTTCTCGAAATCGCCGAACGTGAAGGCGAAGACCTTGATGTTCACCAGCAGGATGCCGAGCACGGCGACACCGCGGAGCACGTCCAGTGTGACGATGCGCTCACCGGGCTTGACCGGCGCGGGGCGCGGTTCCTGACCCGGCACGCGGGCGACGGGGATCGCGATGGGCGCGGCAGTGCCCGGCCGTGCGGCTGGAATCTCGTCCGGTATCTGCGGTGTCGGCTCTCTCACGAAATGAACTCCCATCCGCCGGTCAGTGTCCTCCGCCGGACAACAGGGATCAACGGCGGCGATCAGGTTGGCTCACGCGCCGGCCGCCGCTTGCGCATGGGCTGGACCTGCATGTACGTCAGCGTGCGCCACAGCCATTCCAGCGGGCCGTAGCGGAAGAATCGCAGCCATAGCGGGCTGATGACAAGTTGGGCGACGATCACACAGAGGGCCGCGCCCAGCGCCTGCGCCCGTGATAGCGTGCCGAACAGCCCGAAGCCGATGCCGTAGCCGTAGAAAATCGTGGTGCAGATGATGGACTGGGCGATGTAGTTCGTCAGTGCCGTGCGACCGACACTCGCAAGGGGGCGAAGCAGAATGCTGCCGCGAAGCCACAGGCTCATCAACACAATGACGCCGACGTATGCCAGGCTCATGCACAACGGGCCGAATCGGTAGGCTAAGCGATGGATAATGTCTAGCCAAAGCGGTAACTCACCGATGTAGAGCAGGTAGTTGTCCACAATCTGGATCACGATGCCGAGGCCGAAGCCGTAAAGCACGAAGCGCTGCAGCGCCACCTTGTGCTCTGCCGGGCGGCTGAGAATACCCTTGCGGACGAGTACGATCCCCAGCAGGAAGAGCGCGAGGCACATGCCGTAGGTGGATTGCGGCGAGATGAAGATGCCCTCCCAGCCGGAAATCGCCAGTCGCAACAGGGTGGCTTCGCCGTATGTGCCGGAGCTGAGAATCTCCTCCTCGCGATTGAACAGTTCGTAGACGCGCTGCATGAGTGCGCCGGGTTGCGCGTACTCAGGCTCGAAAGCGAGCATGCTGTGCTCGTGGATGCTCCACAGGATGCTGAAGAAAATCGGCACCATGAAAAAGAGCGTTGCCAGGATGAGCAGCACCCACGGTCTCAGGTTTCGCAGGAACATCGCAACGAACCCGATAATTGCATACAGCGCCAGAATATCGCCGTGCCAGATCAAAATGCCGTGAAAGAGTCCGATGACATACAGGATCGCCAGGCGGCGCGAATACATGCCGACGAACGGCGTACCTCGGGCCGCGGCGCGACCGCTCTGCAAGGCGAGCCCCGCACCAAACAGCAGCGAGAAGATCGTGAGGAACTTGCCGCCGACAAAGAAACGCAGCGCGAGCGTCACTGTCGCGTCCAGCCCCTCGAGCGTCGGCCAGAGGCTGGGGGAGTACTCCCAGAAAAGAAAGCTGAAGGAGTAAATGTTCATCAGCAGGATGCCGAGCACCGCCACGCCGCGCAGCACGTCAAGCGATTCGATCCGATCGCCTGGAGCGATTGGCGCGGGCTTCGGCGGTGCGCTGGCGTAAGCGATCGGTATGGCGGCCGGGGCATCGAGCGGCTGGGCGGCGGGAGTCTCTTCGGGCGACGTGGACGCTTCCACCTTGGCACACTCCTGTTGCCGGGATCGTCTCTCGCTGCGGCCCGATTCGACGAAGACGATTGCGGCGTTTGTGTTCCCCGACCGGCGCAAACGCTACTTGCCGTAGAAGTATAACAGAATCTTATCGAATCGCCGCGCCCAGAACGCCTCGTTGTGTTCGCCCTGGTAGACTTCCCAATAGTAGTAGTCGCGGCCGGGGTCCATGCCGGCGGCGTCCATCACATCGACAAACGCCCGGGTGTCTTCGATCGCGCGGCTGAAGCTGTCGATCTGCTTGCCTTCATTGGTGCCCATGTCGAGCCAGACTTTCAGGCCCTTCATCCACGAGGCGTCCTTCTTTGTGCTCTTCGTGATCTCGTGGTCGGCCCACATCAGCGCGGGTGAGATCGCCCCGCAGCGGCTGAACACGTCGGGGTACCTGCGGCAGATGTGCAGCGAGATGAGCCCGCCCAGTGACGAACCGGCGATGCCGGTGTTGGCCCGATCGGGCTTGGTGCGATAGGTCTTGTCGATGAAGGGTTTGACCTCTTCGACGACGAACTTCGCGTAGAGATCACCCTTGCCGCCGGTCTTGCGGGCGCCGTCGCGCGACTGCGTGTATTCGCTGACGCGTTCGGCGTTGTTGTACATACCGACGATGATGATCGGCTCGATGCGGTCCGCCTTGATCAGCCGTTCGGCGTGGTCGTCGGCTTCCCATTCGATGCCGAGGAACGAAGTCTTCGCGTCGAAGATGTTCTGGCCGTCGTGCATGTAGAGGACTGGATATCGCCGCTCGGTGTTCGCTTTGTAGTCCGGCGGCAGATAGACAACGATAGTCCGCTTGTTGCCGAGATGCTTCGATTCAAACGCGTGGTGATATCGAACGTCGCCGGTCACGCTGCCTCCCTTTCCATCGCCGGATGCCCAGCCTTCCACCTTGATTTCGACTTTGCCGTCGCCCTTGATCATGAGCTGCCGGTTTGCGACTTCCGCGCCAGACTTTGATTTCTCGACCGTCTCCCACGTGCCGCACGTGATCTTGTACTCCAGCAGCACCCCGTTGGGCAGCGAGAGCTTCGCGTAATAGCGGCCGTCGTCCCGCTTTGTGAGCGGCGCACCCTTGGCCTGCCATTGGCCGACGACGTCGAGATTGCCGCAGATGTAGAGTGTAGCCTCGTTGGGCGTGTCGGCGGGAACGCTGACGAGAAACTCCACACTCGCGGTGTCCTCGGGGCCGGCCGTGGCAATTCGCGGGGTGAGTGCAAACGAAAGAAGTGCGATGCAACTGATGGTTGTTCTGTACATGGACTGACCTCTGCTTGTTGTTCGATCGTGCCGCGCGTTGCGCGATTCAACCCTCCCCCGATCCCTCCCTGCAAGGGAGGGGGGTGATGCGGCCGTCTTGCGCAGTATCACCCGCAACGTGCGAGCAAGTAGCACTCGCGACCTGCGAGCTAGTATCACTCGCGACCTGCGAGCTTGAGAAACTCGTCCTCGGACAGCACTTTGACGCCGAGTTGCTTCGCCTTGTCGAGCTTGCTGCCCGCCTTCTCGCCCGCGACGAGGTAATCCGTCTTCTTGCTGACGCTGCCGCTTGCCTTGCCGCCGAGTTCCTTGATGAGCGACTCGATCTCCTTGCGGTCAAATCGCTCCAGCGTGCCGGTTACGACGAGTGTCTTGCCCGCCAGCGGCTGATCGCCCGATCGCTTGCGCTTGGGCTGCGTCATGTTGACGCCGGCGTCGCGGAGGTGTTGCCAAGCTCGCGTGCCGACCTCGCTTTGAAAGAAGCGCCGGATGGTCGTGGCCATCTCGGCTCCGACGCCGTCGACGGCCTGCAACTCCTCTTCGGTCGCTTCACTAATCGCCGACATCTCGCCGAAGTGCTCCGCCAGCGCTTCCGCCGTTGAGGCACCGACGTGGCGAATGTTCAGCGCCGCCAGCACGCGGGCAAGCGGCTGCTTCTTGCTCTGTTCAATCCCTGCCAGCAAATTGTCGGCCGATTTCTCGCCCATGCGCTCGAGCGCAAGCAGTTCATCGCGCTTTTTCGCCAGCGCATACAAATCGGCGTACTCATGGACCAGCCCTGCATCCACGAGTTGCTCGACGAGCACCTCGCCCGCGCCTTCGATATCCATTTGGTCTCGGCCGCAGAAGTATTTCAGCCGTTCCTTGATCTGCGCGTCGCAGGCGGGATTGATGCAGCGGATATAGACGCCGCCTTCATCCTTCGCGACCTCGCCGCCGCAGACGGGGCATTTCGTCGGCGGCCGGATCGGCTTTGTGTCGGCTGGCCGCTTCTCCGTCACGACGCGGATGACCTGCGGGATGATCTCGCCGGCCTTCTGCACGACGACGGTGTCGTTGATCCGCACGTCAAGCCGTTTGATCTGATCGAAGTTGTGCAACGTCGCATGCCGCACCGTGGTGCCGGAGAGTTGCATCGGCTCCATGACGGCCCGTGGGGTGATCGTGCCGAGCTTGCCTACCTGAAAGTCGACCTTGAGCAGCTTGCTCTCGGCCTGCTCGGCGGCAAATTTGTACGCGATGCACCAGCGCGGGTAGCGGCTGGTGGTGCCGAGTTCCTCGCGCTGGGCAAGCGAATTCACCTTGATCACCATGCCGTCGGTTTCGTATTCGAGTGTGTGCCGCTGCGCGTCCCAGTGCTCGACCAGCGCGATGACTTCGTCGATGTTGCCGCAGACCTTCATGTGTGGGCTGGTCGGGATGCCCCAGCCGCGCAGCGCCGTGAAGAACTCGCTTGCGCTGTCGAAAGACGCGCCCTCGATCGCGCCGAAACCGTGGGCGATGAAGGAAAGGCCGCGGCCGGCGATCGCGTTGGGGTCGAATTGCTTGAGTGTGCCGGCGGTTGCGTTGCGCGGGTTGGCGAAGCGTTCGAGCCCTTCGGCCTCGCGTTTCTCGTTGTACGCGTCGAACTCCCTGCGAGGCCAGTATGCCTCGCCGCGGACTTCGAGCACGCGGGGCCACCCCTTGCCGTGCAGGCGCAGCGGAATGGCGTGAATCGTTTTGAGGTTGGTGGTGATGTCGTCGCCGGTCTTGCCGTCGCCGCGGGTCGCGCCGAGCACGAATGCGCCGTCCTCATACCGCAGCGACGCCGACACGCCGTCGATCTTCGGATCAACGACGTATTCGTAGGCCTCGCCGTCCAGCGCCTTTGCCACGCGGGCGTCGAACTCGCGCAGCTCGTTTTCGTTGTAGGTGTTGTCGATCGAGAGCATCGGTACCGTGTGGGCGACGTTCGCGAATTTCGACAACGGCTCGCCGCCCACGCGTTGCGTCGGTGAGTCGGGCGTGATGAGGTCGGGGTGTTCGCTCTCCAGCGTCTTGAGTTTCTCGAAGAGGGCGTCGTATTCGCGGTCGCTGATCTCCGGCCGTGCCTCGACGTAGTAGAGGCGATCGTGTCGATTGATCTCGTCGCGGAGCTTTGCGATTTCCTGTCTTGGTGTGGGCATGTCAGCATCCACCTGATGAAGAAAAGCTGTCGGCCGGCAAGCCGCTGTCAGCATACCCCTCTCCCCCAAGGGGGAGAGGAGTGGCCAATGCCGGCTGCGACCGCGCCGCTCTTCGGCCGAAAGTATATCCGAAGGCGTCACTTCACGCGGTGCGTCGTCCGATCACCGGCGGCTGGCTGCCGATCGGGCTGCGAAGACGGCGGCGACGCGGGCGCCTCGAGCACGACATACAACAGCCCGGACGGCCGCGGATTGCCCGATGCGTCCCGCAGGCCCTCGTTGATCTCCGCGATTCGTTCAACACCGGGGATGACGTCGCCGGTCGGGTCCGTCACCAGCCGATACGCCATCGTCCGCACCAGTTCGGGCATTCGATAGTTCAGATTCAGGATGATGTGGCCGTGCCGGTCGCGCGAGGACGTCGGCGGATCGTACGATCGCAGCTCACCATAGACGAGCTTCTCAAACTGCATGAGTTGCTCGTGAGCCCGCGGCGGCATCACGATATAGCGGNNCTGCTCGCGGGCCGCTGCCGGATCGCGCTCGGCGAAGAACGCGGCAGCTTCGAGCAGTCCGTCGATCGCGCGATGGTACGGCGATGCGACGACCGGCAGTCCGGTCCAGTACAACAGCGCGGGGCCTTCGCCGTCTTCGCAGAGAATTGCGCGACGATCGGGGGGCACGGGTCGATGGGCGAGGTCCTGCTCGATGATTCGGGCGACGAAATCAGTACGCTCCTGGTAGGCGATGTCGGCCCGGGCGTCGGCGGTAGCCTCCGGCATATTCCACAATGGAAGATTGATGAGTAGCGGCAGGATGAGGGCACAGAGGAGGATGGCGCTGAGCAGGAACTGCGTTGCGCCCAGTCGTAGCGACGCCCTGCGCATCAGCCAGCGGGTCGATTTCCAGATACCGATGACGACGATCGGCGTGACGGCGAGGTTGAGGTGATCGAGCCAGCGGCGCTGCGCGATCGCCAGCCCCAGCACGAGCGGCCCGATGATGCACAGGGTGATCCGGGCGGCCGGCGGCATCGATCGCAATCGGGCAAAGACGATGAGCAACAGGAGGAAGGCATACGGCATATAGCCGAGTGTTGCCTGCATCGGTTCGAGAGAGAAGGCGTTGGCGATGTCTACGCAGAGCGGCTGCAACTCGGCGACCTGCTCCGACCAGCGATAAAACTCCTGGCGGCTGATGTACTCAAACGCGCGGCCGCGCTCCATGCCGATCCACACGATGAACAGGGCCGCCGTCGCAAGAAACGCGATCACGCGATCGGTGCGGCGCTGGGCGATTTCCTCTTGAATGCGGGGCTGCGGGCCGGCGTTTCGCTTTTGTGGTAGTGGGGCACCTTCCGCGAGCGGCGGTTCGACCTCGCGGCGCTTGATTTCCGCGACGGGCACCAGCATCGCCAGCGCCGCGATACCGACATGAAACAGGCTGATTTTATCGACGGCTACGACGTACAAATGGGGCCAGTTCTCAAAGCCGTATCCAATAAGCACGACGAGGGCGACGGACCAACTCCACGTCCAGCGCGTGCGGGCATAGGCCACCCGTCCGTTCATGTCGCCGAACATGCAGGCGAAGAACAGCCCGACACCAAGGGCGATCCAGAAGAACGTTGCCTGCACGGCGACCCAGACGGCGAGCCCGGTAGCGATGCCGCTCAGCACGGCGGCGCGTTGCGTGGGAAGCCCGGCGCTGCCGTCGGCGCGTCGGCGCGGCATCCAGCAGCTCAGTGCGATCAGCATGAGCAGTTCAACAAGGCAATGATGATCGGCATGGCCGAGCCGGAAGACGCGATGAAACGCCGGCAGGATGACGGCGAGGAATCCGGCGAGCAGTGCGGGCCCCCAGCCGTACGAGCGCCGTATCATCGCCATGAGACAGACGACGTAGAGCACACCCAGTGCCAGTGGTATCCAGGCGGCGACGAAGGTGAACGCGTCTCGATGTTTGACCATGCCGTCGAACGCGCCGCAGAGGGCGGCCAGCAGCAGGGCCATCGGCGCCGTCCAGTGCAACTCCGCACCGTGCGGCGCGTTCAAGGCGTCCATGTGCCGAATGCGCGGGTTGCCGGTTTCGAGGATCTGTTGAGCGCGATAGACGTGGGTGTAGTCGTCGGGGCCGGCGAGGAATACGCGATCGCCGTGAAAGGCGGCATCCATCAGCGGCATTTGCAGCCAAACGCCCAACGCGATGACGGCGGCGGCCGCGAAGGGCGCGATCATCCGCGTCCGCATTCTGCGATGCGGAATCGCCATGGAGTTCGCGGAATAAGCAGCTTGCGTTGCGTCGCGTCTCATCTTGTCGGCGCATTCTAACTCTTACCCGCGGATGGTGTAGTCGGGCATCTTGCGCGCAAAAAGAAAGCGTCGGGCCCCGCTTGGGGATCCCGGCGCTTTCCGGAGGGGAAAGAAGCCTTGCCTCTCAACTCCTCTGGCGGTTCTGCCGATAGCCCTCCGATGAATCCGTTCCTGATCGGCCCGCGAAAACGCGGACCGAGGAAGAGCTGGTCAGAACGTCCCCTCTTTCCTTCCTCTCCTTACTCAGCAGTGTGCATAGCCGCAGCTATGGCATTTGATGCAACCTTCGCCCGTATCGAGATCGCTTCCGCACTCTGGGCACTTCAAGCGATACGTCGTTCGAGGCGAAGCGGGCCGGGCGGCTGGTTCGGCGATTCTCGTCGCGGCGGTCAGCGTGATGTCGCCGTGATCGGATGCGCCGTTCGCGCCGTTGCCGTTTCCATTTCCGTTTGCGCCGCGTGAATACTCTTCATCAAGCTGCTTCGGATCGATTTCGCCGAGCAGCAGTGCCTGCAGGCCGTGGCGTTCCTTTGCCCGCAGGTAGCGCTTGAGCGCGTGGGCCAGACCGTCGCCGAGCGACATGATGCGGCCGTGTCGCGTCGGGATCTGAAGCGACGAGCCGATACCTGAAAGCTGCTTGATGACATGCTTCAGGCCGCCGCCCGCTCGCAGCCAGAGGCTGATCATGCGGCAGATGGCTTCGAGATCGCTGGTCGCGATGTCGCCGCCCTTGCCGAGCTGGGCGAAGACTTCGAGCTCGCGCGACGTATGCGGATCGACCGTGATCTGGATGTGCATGTTGCCGAAGGGGGTCGGCTGGCGGATGCGGATGCCGCTGGTGATGACCGGCAGTTCCCTGGGTTCGAGTACGGCGGGCTGTTTCCTGATCTGCGTGATGCGTTCGCCGAAGAGGTTGGTCTCCGTTGTGATCTCCGGCTTCTCGTCTTCTGCCGGCGTGGGCTCGATGCGAATCTCGGCGTCGGTGGTTACAGCTTTGTCGCTCTTCGTGTTCATGGTTTCGTGCTTCTTCTCTGAGTCCGCCAGTGCCATCGGCTGGCCCGAACGGCAGCCGTCGCGATAGACGGTGACGCCCTTGCAGCCCAGTTCGAACGCCATGCTGTAAATGTGACCTACGTCCTCAAGGCGGGCATCGTGCGCGAAGTTGATCGTCTTGCTGATCGACGAGTCGCAGTGCCGCTGAAACGCTGCCTGCATCCGGATGTGTGAATCCGGATCGATGTCGTGTGCGCAGACGAAGACGCGTTTGTATTCGTCGTCGATCTCGTCAATGTGCGCGAGGGTGCCTTCCCTGGCAATCCGCTCCATCAGCCCCTCGCGCAAAAAGCCCTTCTCTCGAGCGACGCGCTCGAAAATCCTGTTGACCTCCACCATCGGCGAATCGCCCTGGTCCTGTCCCTTGAGAACATTGCGGATGAAGGCGAGGCTGAACATCGGTTCGATGCCGCCGGAACAGTCGGCGATGATGCTGATCGTGCCGGTCGGCGCTACCGTCGTGACGGTGCTGTTCCGCATGGGGCGATGATGCTCGGTGTCCCAGCGGCTGCCTTCCCAGTTGGGAAAGCTGCCGCGTTGCCCGGCCAGACGCTCCGAGTAGTCGTGCCCCTCGTCATTGATGAACTTCATGAAACGCTCGCCCCACTCGACCCCTTCCTCGGAGTTGTAGGGCACGCCCAGCAGGAAGAGGGCATCGGCGAAGCCCATCACGCCGAGGCCGATCTTGCGATTGGCCTTGCAGATCGAGTCGATCTGTTCGAGCGGGTAGTTGTTGGCGTCGATGACGTTGTCGAGGAACCGCGTCACCTCGTGAATCGCCGTGCGCGGGTCGTCGCAGACGACCTCGGCCTGCGGCGTGCCCCCGGTCTTG